>Ga0190359_1000033_pt1 | contig 69728 bp, 64 predicted proteins | sample 48721823_MG_FD_161269 | JGI IMG/M metagenome (GOLD analysis project Ga0190359, IMG submission 161269) | Hydrothermal vent microbial mat bacterial communities from Southern Trench, Guaymas Basin, Mexico - 4872-18-2-3_MG | ecosystem: Environmental > Aquatic > Marine > Hydrothermal vents >...
ATAGCAGCTTTGACAATATCAACACAACAACCTTAGGCAAAGGCAACAGGAGTATTAACTTTACAAATCTTAACTCCAATATGGTTTACTATTATAATGTAACCATAGAAGACAAGGCAAATAACAAGAACTCAACAGAGACAAGAGTAATAACTTTAGATACAACATACCCATCACTATCCTATGCAGGTGGTACAGAAAATAACAACACCTACTTCAATAGAGATTGGATATATATTAATGTTTCAGCTTATGATGTAAATGAAGATAACATTACTTTCTACCTTTATAATAGCAGCCTTGACAATATCAATACAACAACTTTAGGCAAAGGCAATAGGAGTATTAACTTTACAAATCTTAACTCTAATATGGTTTACTATTATAATGTAACCATAGAAGACAAGGCAAATAACAAAAACTCAACAGAGACAAGAGTAATAACTTTAGATACAACATACCCATCACTATCCTATGCAGGTGGTACAGAAAATAACAACACCTACTTCAATAGAGATTGGATATATATTAATGTCTCAGCTTATGATATAAATGAAGATAACATTACCTTCTACCTTTATAATAGCAGCTTTGACAATATCAACACAACAACCTTAGGCAAAGGCAACAGGAGTATTAACTTTACAAATCTTAACTCCAATATGGTTTACTATTATAATGTAACCATAGAAGACAAGGCAAATAACAAAAACTCAACAGAAACAAGAGTAATAACTTTAGATACAACTTATCCTGTGATTAGTTTCAAACCACCGACTCCTATTAATGATACAAACCAAACCAGCGGAACATTAACAATTAATGTAACCCATACTGAAATTAATCCAGATACTATTGTTTTATATTGGAATAACACCAAGAACAAGACAAAGAGTTATTCTGGGAATTATACAAATTTCACTCTGGTTAACCTGAAGGATGGTGAATACCAATACTATGTATGGTTGAATGATTCTGCTGGTAACTATAATCAAACAGAAACAAGAATAGTAAGGATAGATACCACACCCCCAGTTATTAGTTTAATTTCACCAGGAAATGATACATGGAAAAACAATCAAACTAATCCTGTCTTATTTGAGTATAATGTCAGTGATGCATTATTAACAATAGCAAATTGTAGCTTAATAATCAATAACAAACTAAACCAAACCAACTATACAGTTAGTGAAATAATAACACAAAACTTCACACAGCTTTTAGGTTCAGGTAGCTATAACTGGAGTGTTAATTGTACCGATACTTTGGGGAATGAAAACAAAAGTGAGGAGAGGATTGTTAAAGTTGATTTGACATTTCCTTCTATAAGTGATATGAATAGGAACTCTACTAACCTGAGTATCACCACTTATGTTTGTCTAAATGCTACTGTTTTAGATACAATTTCTGGTGTGAACTGGGTTTGGGCTTATATTATTCCTCCTAACAAGATACCTGAGACGGTTAGGTTATATAATAATATAACTACTCCCTGTGATCAAAGTGATACAGATGATGTTTATTCTGTGGAATATAGAGCCACCCAATTGGGGACATATAATTGGACAATAACATATGCAAATGATTCTGCTGGGAATCTGAACTTTACTATTACTGGATTGACTTGGAATACCACTAGTATTGGAACTCTGACTGTTAATATGACCTATCCTCTAGTCAATTTAAAGATAAATGAATCTGAACCAGCTGTTAATTATACATATAACCAAACATGTTCTGTTATTTGTGATGATACTCCTCAGAATTGTACTGATGTGTATTTATATGTTCAATATAATTTTAGTGGTGCCTCTGATGTAACGACTACTACTCCTTATTTGGTGAATTATAATGATACCTATTTTTGTGGTAATTTAACTGCAGGGAACACTACGCCCTGTAATTATACCTTTACTATAAGATCAACTATAGATTCAGGAGCAACTTCATGGGAGGTATGGTGTAGAGCAGACTCCTCTAATGTTGGTTCTTATATCTCCCAAGAGTCAGTTAATATTACAATAAACGACCATCCAACTGCTAGCTTTACATATCCTCTTAATGGAACATGGTTACATGGTCTTGAAATATTAAATGCATCTGCTTCAACTGATGACCAGAATATAAGTTTATATAGATTTGAGTTAGACAATAATACTGATTTTGATTCACCTACAATAATATGTAGCGCTAAGGATGAGAATTGCACCTTTAATACATCATCCCAGACACAATGTTCTGAGGAAAGCTTTGATTGTTATTTAAAGCTGAACATAACTGACAGTGATGGACTGACCAATAGCACATATATAACAATAGGAATAGACAATACTCCTCCAAGGATTTCTTTGGATATACCATTAGATGATACTTGGAATAATGTAGGGGTTGTAGACTTTGGATATACTGCTATAGATCCGAATCTAGATACATGTATATTATACCATAATGCATCTAGTTGGAAAGCAAATGAAACAAATAGCTCTGTAGTATCTGGACAACAAGACATAGTGACATTGAATCTTAGTGATGGAATTTATATATGGAATGTCTGGTGTAATGATAGCGAGAAAAATGGTATGTTCAATAGTACTAATTTCACAATAAACATTGATACAACATACCCATCAATATCCTATGCAGGTGGTACAGAAAATAACAACACCTACTTCAATAGAGATTGGATATACATTAATGTCTCAGCTTATGATATAAATGAAGATAACATTACCTTCTACCTTTATAATAGCAGCTTTGACAATATCAACACAACAACCTTAGGCAAAGGCAATAGGAGTATTAACTTTACAAATCTTAACTCTAATATGGTTTACTATTATAATGTAACCATAGAAGACAAGGCAAATAACAAAAACTCAACAGAAACAAGAGTAATAACTTTAGATTCTACTGCTCCGATAGTAGTATTAGATAGACCACAGAACTTTACCAATATTTCAACAAACTACTATATGCTAAATGCTACAGTAGCAGATTATGGTTCAGGTGTTAATACAACTGTTTTCTTGTATAGGGAAAATAATACTGCTTCTTGGAATATAGCTTGTTATGATACAGATGGAGCACCACCATACAACTGCACATGGAACTTAACTAGCCTAGAAGATGGAAATTATTATCAGATAAGGGTTTATGCTAATGATAGTTTGGGTTTAGTTAGCGGTAATGACACTCATTATAATATTACTCTTGATAGAAAAGGACCAACAATTAACTTAATAGAACCAGAAAATAATACCAGGAGTTTGTATGGAAATGTTGTATTTAAGTATAATGTCAGCGATGCTACCTCTGGAACTAAGAGCTGTTCTCTTATATTTAATGGGATAATAAACGAAACAAAATATTCCATAGTAGAAGGAATAACTTTAAATTTCACAAAGACAAATATGCCAGAAGCCCAATATAATTGGAGTATTAATTGTACTGATTATGCAAACAATGTTAATAGTTCTGTTATCAGAAATTTAACAGTAGAACCGGATAGGGATCCTCCAATTGTTACATTAATATCTCCTAAGAATGATTCAATATACACAAGTGAGGATATTGTTTTTGTGTATAATGTGACTGATACCTTGTCTGGAATAGCAAACTGTTCTTTAATATTCAATAATAAGCTGAATCAAACTAATAACTCTCTTGTGGTGGAAGGAGAAATAAATACATTCATGATAAATGGTGTATCAGATGGGAATTATTCTTGGAGTGTTAATTGTACTGATACTAGTATTGGTTATTATAATACAGGAAGTAGTCCTACATGGAACTTTACCTTATTGAAGACAACAACGCTTAGGGTTAATGTAACTCTCGATCAGCCAGAATATGAGCTTGGTGAAATAGCTAATATAATGACAAATGTAACAGATATTTTTGGTAATAAACTAAATGCTAATGTGACAACATATATTATTAAAGGTAATGCAACATTACCATGGTGGAATCACTCTTACAAATATAGGAGAATGATAAATATAACTAACAATGGAAGCAAAGTAATTCAGGCTAATTATACTATTAATTATACTCTAGATACATTAAGTTTAATAAATGCAGGTAAGATGCAAGTTAATGGTTCTGATTTAAGAATAACTTATTGGGACAGCATGACTAATGGTTGGAAGGAATTAGACAGAATAGTGTTTGGTATTAATACTACTACAACACATATCTTATTTAGAACCGAAAGAAATATCTCTGTAAATTCATCAGAGTTAGGCTATTATGTTTACTATGGTAATTCATCTGTGACAAATCCCCCAGAAAATAAATCAAATGTTTATTTCTATTATGATGCTTTTGATACTGATACTTTGGATGAGTATAATAAGACAAGGCCATTTTCTACTTCAATAGAATCTAGCGATGGATCTTTATCATACGATTCAGTAAATAAATGGATTACTCTTGACTCTAATAAGTCTATAAGGAAAAATTTACCCTCTCTTGCAGATGTTGTTATAGAGGCAGATCAATATGTAACTTCTTGGACGGGAGCTAATGCTAGGTTGGAATTAGGTGTTAGGGTAAAAGGCAATATCAATTATTATTTCTTTGTTTCAACTAACCTTTTAGAGTACAGTAAACTTAGGAGGAATAACGGTACAAGTGATGTGGAGCTTGCAGCTTCTAGTTATTACAATAGTACTAAAAATGTTTGGCACCACTTGAAGTTAATGGTTTATAATAACAATTCTAATGTTATTATTAGAACATTTGTTGATGGGAATAATATTATAAATTATACTGACTCATCATCGGCAGCTATTCTTGATGAAGGTGGCTTTGGTATTGGAGCTTATAGATTAATTGGAAGATGGGACAACATAAAAGTTAGAAGGTATATTGGGGAGGGACCTCTAGTCGTTGATGGTGGAGAAGAAGAATTTTTAACAAGCAATTCATCTGTGACAGGGTTGGATGGTTACTGGACTTTGCAGTATGATACCCTCTATTTGGATTATGGGTGGTATTCTGCTACTTCATTGGCATCTAAATCAAATTATTATAACGGGTATGATTATAAAACCTTTGAGGTAGTTCCAGATACAACTCCTCCTGTTGTGCAGTTGAATGTTCCAGATGTTTACAATACTTCTTCTACTTCAATCAACTTTAATTGGACTGCTACTGATAATGTTCCGACTAATAATATTACATGCAATCTGACTGTTGATGGGGTAGTGAATAAATCAAATATTAGTTCTCCAAATGGTTTCTCTACAAATTATACTGTTAATGGTTTTGTTGAAGGAACCCATTATTGGAATGTAACATGCTGGGATAACATTAATAATACCAATACGAGTGAGACAAGGAGCTTTAATATTGATTTAACAGCACCATCTATAATATTAAATGCACCGTTGGATGGGTATAATACCAGCAATGATTGGATTTTATTTAATTTTACAGCTAGCGATAATTTATTTAATATATTGAATTGTTCTCTGTATGTTAATGGTACTCTTAATCAGACAAATAGTACGGCATATAATGGTAGTTATACATATTTCAATGTAACAGATGTACAGCATGGTTCTTATAGTTGGAATATTACTTGTTTTGATGGTCTTATGAACCAAAATTGGTCAGAAACTAGGAGATTTTTTGTTGATAAAGAGCCTCCATCTATGTTTGATATAACCCAGTCTATTTATGTTATATACAATATTGACAATCTTACAGTATTTGTTAATGTAACAGATGATGTATCTATTGATAGTGTTGTGATTGAAGGGAATTGGTCTGGAACATTTTATAATTATACTCTTGTAGAGTTCTCTGGAACAGGCCATAGTAGGAGATATAACTATACTATCACTTCAGATAATTTAAATTCTGGAGAGTTTGTTGTTTATAGGTTCTATGCAAATGATACTTTTGGTAATATAAATTATTCTTTAAGTTATAATTTTACAGTTGTAAAGTCTGTTGCAAATGTTTCTATAGTCTATCCGAAATACGAAATAAACAGGTACATTAATAACACTTTTTGGTTGAACGCTACTACTACTGCTTTAAATGGTTCTGTATATGATTGTAATCTTTCTGTTGATTATGCTCCTGGATTGACACTTATCAGCAATAAGGTTCAGTCTGTTGGGAATCTTTCTAATGGCTCTTCTTATTCTAATACAAGATGGCTCTTTAATGGTACTGTTGTTGGTAATTACAGGATTAATATCACATCTAATTGTTCTGAAGGTGAGTCTACTAGGATAGGTTCTGTTAATATAGAGATAACACCCACCTTCTCTAATATCACTTCTGAATCTTATGCCGAGCTTGTAGTAATAGATAATCTCACTTATTATCATACATCTTCTGAGACAGGTGTTGATTGGTGGATAAACGATAGTGAAGAACTTATTGGTTTTAATTCTTCAAATCCAAGTGAGTATTGGTTTAAGTATAAGTGGTATATAATATTGAATAATACTCTTATTTATGACTTTGCTAATGTTACTTGGGATGTAAGAAGGACAGGGGTTTTTGGTTTTGATAATTCAACATTTATCCAATATATCGGTAGGCTAGAAGAACACAATATTAGGATTAATTATACCAAGAAAGTATATTCATATTCAAAGAAAGATAATGTTACTTTTCTTGTTGAAAATCTTGGTCAGAATAATTTTTCTGATGTTAAACTTAGATTAGTTCTTAAGTCTTTTGATATTTCTAGGAATGGCATTTTAGATAATTTTACTTTGGTAAACAGTTCTGGTTCAGTGGAGAGTTATTATATGAATTCAACTACATCATTGGGGTATGATAAGGATGATTTTAATATCCCAGAAATCTATTTTGTTGATAGTTATTCTAGTATCAGGGGGTATGCATATTGGGATTGGGATATGCTTGTGGATAATGTTAAGCAAGACCTTAATAATTTCAGTTTTGATGCAGGTGGAGATGATTTTATGATAAATCTTACGTTTGATTTAGGCAATTTGTCTTCTAGTAGTATGTTAGGTCTTGATCCTGGTGTTGGATTAATAACACCAAGCCTTATAATGAGAACGGATACAATAGATAACATGTCTGCAAGTGAGTTGGGGACTACTTATACAGATGTTACCTTCGAATTGACTGATAATAATGTGGATACCTATGATTATGCAAGAAAAAGAGTAGGGGATGATGTCCAGGTGTTGAATATACTAAATGAAACGGAAATGTCTGTATATGATAATGTATATTTGAGGATTTATCTTTATGATATCTCCCCCCTTAGTTCTTATCCAATTGTTGTGTATAGTTATAATAAAGATAATGTTACTGTTAATGAGAGCAATCATATTGATTATACTTTTACTTCAGCACAACAGGGTAGTTGGGTTCAAATTAACATAACAAGAGTAGCAAGAAACCAGAATGATTGGGGCTACATAAGGGTGAGATTAACTCCAAATGGCTCTGCAGTTGGGAATAACAGAATTATATACTTCTCTGAGATAAGATTTAATGTAACAGATGAAACGCCACCTTCTATAGTTTTGCTTAACCCTGTTGATGATTTCAATACCACAAGTAAAAATATATCATTTAATTTTACAGTGTCTGATAAGGTTGATTATAACTTGTCATGTAACCTTACACTTGATGGTATAGTTAATATCACCAACATTAGTGCATTGAATGGAACATATGTTAATTATACTATTCATTCCTTATCTGAAGGAACCCATTATTGGAATGTAACATGCTGGGATGATAGTGGTAATTTGAATACCAGCTTGACATATTTCTTTACTGTTATAGATGAACCAAAAAATTTGACAGCTACTCTTGCTTCTGATAATGTAAGTATAGTATTAAATTGGACGAGCAAGTCCTATTCTGCTACATATAATATCTATATGATTGACAATTATACAACTCCTTTCTCAGAAATAGCCAATGTAAGCGGAGTTAATGATTCAAACTGGACCGATACGGGTGCTTGGCAGTCTAGGATGAGGTTTTATAAGGTTGCTACGGTAAGAGGAAATGTTAATAAAACAAGTACTCTAATTGTTGGTAAGTATGAGTTTGAGCTTATATTTGAGAATGAGAGTAGCTCTGATTGGAATCTTGTTAGCATTCCATTACAGTTGAATAAATGGGAGCTATATAATGGCTCTAATGATGGTTATGATTTTCCAGTTAAGCCAAGTAAGTGTATAAAATCATTGTGGAGATATAATACATCTACAGGATGGGATAGAGCTGATTATCTTAATGGGAACTGGACACCTGCGACAGGAGATGAAGATTTTACGAGGTTAGAGCCTGCTAGGGGCTATTGGTTTGAAGTCAACAAATCTTGTAATCTGACTTTTGTTGGAAGGGTACCTCTCGAGGCTTTAAATGTTAGTTTATTTTCTGGATGGAATTTAGTAGGCTGGTATTCAACGAATAGCTCACCTTTGCCGACTTATGGTGCTGATCCATATCCGATTACTGTTACTCCTACCAACTCTGTTAAAGCAATAGATAGGTATAATACAATTACAGATAGATTTGAAGTTACTGTCCACTATGATGATTGGGGTTGGTGGCCTTCCTGGAATAATCCAGACTTTACTACTGTAGATCCTGGTTTAGGGTATTATTTTGATGTTGTTTTAGACGCAAATTGGACTCTTGACCCTAATACATAAGGTGGAATGATGCGTATGGTTAATATACTCAAAAGTTATTTTGGTAAGAAAATAGGTAGGAATAAGTCCACTAAGATACAATTTATAATTTTTTTCTTGTTCTCGGTTTTATTTTTGCTAAAGACTTGTTTAGCAATACCTGTACCCCATGGGATAGATGGTATTGTTTATGAACTTGATGGTGTCACTCCTGTTGGAAATGGGATTGATTTTAGCGTCTATGATACAAATACAGGAGAGCTCATAATCGGGAAGACAAAAGCAAATGGTTATTATTCAGTTTCGCTAAGTGGGAATAATAATGATATAGTAATAGTTAAGGTGTGGAATCGGTATCATTCTTCAAATAGAACAATAATCTTACAGGGAGTAATGCATAATGTTAATTTATTGCTTAATATGTCAATACCAGCCCTCCCACCAAATATAACTTCTGTTCCGATAACAAAAGCAATAGAAGATCAGCTGTATATATATGATGTGGAAGCTGATGATGAAAATGATGATATTCTAGAGTACTCTTTACTTGTGCATCCTGATAGAATGACTATTGATTCCGAAACAGGCATTATAAGGTGGGTTCCGACTAATGATGATGTAGGTATCCATAATGTTGTTATTTTGGTTAGTGATGGTATCTTTGTTGTGAATCAATCTTTCATGCTTGAGGTTATTAATGTTAATGATGCTCCTGAGATAATATCTGGGCCTATCACTTCGGCTGTGGAGGATGAGGAATATAGGTATGATGTTGAAGCCATAGATGTTGATAACGATGTTTTATATTACTACCTTGATAAGAAACCAGATGGTATGCAGATAAACCTTACGACAGGATTAATTAGCTGGGTTCCTGATAATGATGATGTTGGTGAAAATAATGTGACTGTGAGAGTTAGTGATGGCAATTTAAGTACAACACAGTCTTTTACTATTAATGTTATCAATACCAATGATAAGTTTGTTATTAATAGTACTCCTGTAACTATAGCAATAGAGGATGAGCCTTATGTCTATGATGTGGATGCTTATGATATAGATGGTGATATCTTGAACTATTCCTTGTTGGTGTATCCTACTGGAATGAGCATAAACTCATCTACTGGTCTTATCTATTGGGTTCCTACAAATGAGCAAGTTGGGAATCATAGTGTTATAGTACAGGTAACTGATGGATTCTTTTATGAGAATCAATCGTTTATTATTAGTGTATTGAATGTAAATGATGCTCCAAATATAACCTCAACTCCAATAAAGGAGGCTTATCTTTTTAGAGTGTATAAATATGATGTAGATGCCGTAGATCCGGATAATGATGATTTAGAGTATTCTTTACTAAAGAAACCATTTAATATGCAGATTAATAAGAAAACTGGTGTAATAAGATGGATTCCCTTCTTTAGGCATATAGGTAGAAATGAGGTTATTGTTGTTGTTAGTGATGGAAATTTGAGTGCTATCCAAGCTTTTAATATTACTGTTCCTTTTGGTTTTTATATTATGGGTAGTAGAGGTCTTGAAGGTGGTGGAAACAGCATTACTCAGGAGGGTTTTTTGAGTGTGAAGGGAAATAGGAAGGAGACGGAGGATGTAGAGAATGTACTTACTAGTGAAATTGAGGGAAGAGCCAAAGATGGTGGTATTGTTGATAAGATAATGGTGGGTAATAGTGGATTTAATAGTTTTAAATCTAATGCTTTATTTGAGATAGAAGAACTACAAACCAAACCAAGGGGTGTTAGTGCGGTACCTAAGAAGGCTTATAAGTATCTTAGGATTGGGATAAACGATACTTATGATATTGGGAGTTTTGGTAATATGACTATCTTTTTTGTAGTTGAGAGAGGTTGGTTAAAAGATAATAATGCAAGTCTAAATGATATTGTTTTGAATTTCTATTCAGAAGATGGTTGGAAAGAATTGCCTACAGGTGTTTATAAGGAGGATAGGACAGATTATGTTTATTATAAGTCAGAGGCAAATAATCTTGGTTATTTTTCGGTTTCTTTAAGGTCTTTGAAATTGCCGAACAAGATTGTTACTACAGGGATTGGTGAGCAGTATATTATTGCTGGAAAACTGTTTAGGGAAGGCATTGGGCAATCTGAAAGGGGAACCATAATTAGAATAGTTAATCGTAATAATAGTGAGGAAGTAGAAACAATAACAGGCATAGGTGATAATGATGGTGCATATTATTCCATAATCATGGGAAGTATAGGTGATAATATTGATATTATTGTTAGGTATCTTGGGAAAGAGTTGAAAACATCTTTTATTCTTGAAGGTGATACAAAAGATCTTAATTTAGTTGTTAGTAGTGATGGTTTATCTATAATGACAGATCATGCCATTGATTTAGATAATCATCTAGGTAGTTGGTTGGCACTAGGGTTTTTATTGCTTGTGGGAATTGTTTATATTATAAAAAGAAAACATATTAAAAAGCCTGAAAATAGGAAGGAATATAAAGAAGCAGGCTTTTATGCTATTAGTATTATCAAATCAAAGAAAAGCACAAAAAAGAGGAGATAGTATGTATGGAAGATACATTCTTCTTTTTGTCTTAGTATTTGCTGTATTTTTTACTTGTGTTGTGTATGCTCCTCCTCCAGAGCCACATAATGTAAGGGGTACTATATACCACAACGATAGCTCTTATGCTACTGGTGGGATTCCTGTTACTATAAATAATACTATAAGCGGTGATTTTGTTAGGACAAGGACAAATGGAGTAGGACCCTCATTTATTGATGCATCATACTCTGCTACTATACTGGGTTCTGATGGGGATACGATAATTGTAATTGCTTGGAATAAGACGAATTATGGGATTAATACGACTGTATTGGCAGCTACAACAACTTATGCTGATGTTATTCTGAATACAACAAGACCAAGTGAGACGAATGTCAGTATTATAGAACCAGCAGATAACACAATGGTGAATATAGATGACTATTTTAATGTAACAGCAAAGGTTCTGGTTATTGGTGGTGAGAATGGAGTTGGATGTAGTGCTACTATATCTTTTAGCAATAGTGATGTTCTAAAGCTTGCTGGTGGTGAATCAGCAACGCATGATTTAGGGAACATTGCTCTTGGTTCCTATAAGATTACAGTATGGAATGTTAGTACAAATTTAAGTGGTGCTTCTAATATAACTATTGAAGCAAGCTGTAATTCTGATGGTAAGAATTTTGATAATCTTAGTAGGAAAATGGTAAGAAATCTTACTGTTTGGGATTCTAATGCACCAGTAGTTAAGTTAGAGTCTCCTGCTAACAATTCCAAAATTAAGGTAAGTACTACACCTGTAATCTTTAGGTATAATGTCACTGATAGTAGTGATATAGCGAACTGTAGTTTGATAATTAATAATAAAATAAATAAAACAAATTATAGTGTAATAAAAGGAACATCTCAAAATTTTAGTGTTATATTAGATAATGGTACATATAATTGGAGCATAAATTGTACAGATAACAGCACAAGCCATAATGTTGGGGCTTCTGTAACATTTAATCTGAGTATCACTCCAAATTTTATACCCAAGGTTACGAATATGGTTATTGATGGTCCTATAGAGCTTGTGGCTGGTTCTTTTTCTATTGTTTACTGCAATGCCACAGTAAGCGATGATAATAATATAAGTGACTTGAAGAACATTAGTTCTTTTCTTTACCATACTTCTGTAAGCGTGATGGCAGATGATGATAGAAATAATCACTACACAAATCATAGCTGTAAGGAGGTTTCTTCAACAAAATATTCTGCCGACTATAGCTGTTCTTTTGTGGTTTATTATTATGCTAATAATGGTAGTTGGGTTTGTAATATTACTGCAGAGGATAAGAGTAATTACTTTGGGTCTAATGAGACAGGGACTACTGTTAATAGCCTATTGGCTATAGATGTGTCCCCAGATATTATAGATTATGGAGAATTAAGTCCAGGAGATATATCTTCTGGTGATGTTACTGTTAATATAACAAATGTTGGGAATATTGATTTTAATGTAACTGTTGAAGGATTTGCTGTTTCAGAGGGTGACGGGCTAGCGATGGATTGTGATAAAGGAGTTATTGATGTAGGATATGAGAGGTATTCTGTATACGAAGGAAAAGCATATAACCAGATGATTAACTTGTCTAGTAGCTCTTCATTAATATATAATCTTACATTACCACAGAGAACTAATGACACAACATATAAAAAAGATAGGAATTATACCTATTGGAAGATGGGCGTACCTTATGGTGTTAGTGGGAATTGTAGTGGTTTTGTAAAATTTGTTGCAATAGAAATTTAAAAATGGGAAGAATAATGAAATTAAAGGGCGTATGCTCTAGCATAGTCAAGAAAAATAAATGTCTTAGATACCTTTTTTTATATTTTACCATTTTTATATTACATCTTGTTTTGGTTTTTGGGTTTAAATATGAAGTGAGCTATGAGTGTAGAAATGGGGTGTGTGTTGAGGGAAATTATGTTAAATGGAATATATCTGTTTTTAATATTGGAGAAAATAAACTGGAGGTTAAGGGTATTGAACTTAGGGATGCTTTTAATGGTAGCAGAATAGCGGGCTTTAATGCAAGTTATAATCCTTTTAATGCTAGTAGTGAGTATGATCTATTTGTTGTTCCATGGAACCAGGAGAGATCTAAGATTATTAGTGGTATACTTCCTAAAGCTAATAACTATCCATACCTCTTATATTATGTTTGTTTTTATATATTTGTTAATGAACCTGTTTATGCAAAGAACAATATATATACAACAGAGCATTGTTATGATGAGGAAGTATACTCTGTTCCTGCTTTTGAGTGTGTTTCTAACTATTCCTGTGCTAATAATGAGACTTGTATAGACACAAGATGCATTGCTTTAAATTGTTCTTATTGTGAATATCCTAGAATGCATAAATGTTTTAGCTATGAATGTTGTGATGATTCTTCATGCAGTTTTGATGAAAAATGTGGAAATAATGTTTGTGTAAAGTTAAATTGTACTATTGATGAATACGCCTTTAATCACACATGCATAAAACTTAATTGTTCTTATGATGAAGGCTTTTTTAACCACACATGTGTAAAGCTAAATTGTTCTTATGATGAAGGCTTTTTTAACCACACATGCATAAAACTTAATTGTTCTTATGATGAAGTTGTCTTTAATCATAGTTGTGTGAGTCTCAATTGTAGTGATGATGAATTTGTTTTCAATAAAAGTTGTAAGAAACTTGAGTGTATGTTTAATGAGACGCCTGTAAATCATACTTGCCAGCCACTTAAATGTTATTTCTTCCAAAGAATATTGAATCATAGGTGTGTAAATAATAAGCCCTTTATTTTTAGATTGGCTATTGAGTTAATTATATTAATCTTTATAATCACTTTGGTACTACTTGATTTTAGGAAGTATAAAATAAGGAAAGAGGAAGAAAAAGAAGCGAGGAATCTGGGGGCTAAAGAAGAGAAAAAGAATGAGTCTAGTGGTAAGGGTGAATCTAAACTAAATGGTAAAACTTAAAAATCATTATTTTGGTTATGCTTTAGGTGGTGTTTTGATGAAAACAATAAAGCTAATCACTCTTGTTTGTTTGTTTGTTGTGTTTTCTTACCTTGCTTATGCATTAAGTATAGGGGTAAGTCCAGGCAGAATCAATTTTAATGATCTCTTGAGAAGTGGTTATGCAGAGAGAACTGTAAGGATAACCACAAACTACCCTGGGGAGCTGATGGCTCATTTTGTTGTTAGTGGGGAGATTGCAGATTGGTTAAGATTTGAACCAAATAGTACGTATTTTAATCTCTCTTTAGATAGGCCTTATTTGTTGAAGGTTATTATTGTCCCCCCTAATGATACAAGGAGTGGTAGTTATTCTGGAAAAATCAGTATTGTTACGGATAGAGTTGGTGCTATATCAGGTAGGGCAGGCGGAATTGTTAAGGCTGGGGTAACACTCATCTTAAATGCGATTGTGACAGATACCGAGGTAGTGGAATGTAGTGCTGGTGGTTTTGATTTTAAGGATATAGAGATTGGTTATCCTCTTGAAATTTCTTATGTTATAAAAAATGAGGGGAATGTTAGGATAAAACCCAAGGTTTCTTTTGATATATGGGACCAGAATCAGGAGAAGATTGTTTTTTCTGGTGATTTTACTACACCCGATGTCCTGCCAACTATCCAGAAACGATTTGTTAAGAAGATATTTAATCATAACCTTGGGGTAGGCCAGTATTGGGCTACAATAAGTGTTGATGAATGTCATGGAAGTAGCTTGCTTAGTTTTAGTGTTGTGGAGAAGGGGGGTATTGTTGATAAAGGGATTTTGGAACAGGTGAGAAGTAAGGTTTGGGCATATGTTAATGAACCGATTGAGATAGTAGCTACTTTTAAAAATATGGGTCCAAGAACTGTTTCAGCAAAATTTAAAGGGAGTATAAAGAAAGGTGAAAAGATTGTAAAGGTTATAGAGACCGAGGATGTAGATGTGGCCAGTGGTGAAAAGATAGACCTTAAAAGCTATTTTACACCAGAAGAACCTGGAAGATATACAGTTTCTGGGAGGGTTATTTATAATAGAAAATTAACTTTTGAGAAAGGGAGCACAATAAATGTAAATTATCCAGAAGAAAAAGAAAACCTGAGACTTGCTCTTCTTTTCCTTTATCTTTTAATATTGATTACAATAGTATTTCTTGTGAGGAAGATATTGAAAGCAAGGAAGAGGTAAGAGATTTATGCTTTGCTGTTTTCTATTATTCCTAGAACCTTGTCTATCGCCCTAAAAATTTCTTTTTCGTTTATTGGATACTTTTTTAGCCTTTCTCTGTAGATTTTCAGTTTTGAAATGAACTCTTCGATATCTTCCTTTTTTGGGGATTCACTATAGTCTCCTATCCTGTGTTTTTTCAATGAGATTGCATTAATTGTTTGTTCAAATTGCCCTTGGAGTGGTATTGCAAAATATGGTTTCTTTAGATAGATTGCTTCTGAGATAAGTGTAAATCCTGCCGAAGCTATAACAGCTTTGCATTTTGCTAAATCAAAAATAAAATGGTCTCCTGTTTTTTTGAATTCTAGATTTTTTTCCTTTTTGTTTTTTTCATGACCATAAATCTTAAATTTTTCGTTTATTCTTTTTAGAGTTTCTAAAACTCTTGGGTTTTTTTTAGTTAAGTATACAAGAATAAAATCTTTATCTTCTGTTTTATCTTTAAGCCTTAAGACTTCTGGTCTGATTATGGGGGGGACAACAAAAGTATTTTTTTTATATTTCTTTTTAATCTTTGCCTTAACAAATGATGTTATAATATAAAAATCCGGTTTTATTGCAAATGCTTTTATTATGCCCTTTGCTATTAGGAATTCTTTCTTGTATTTTTTCGGGATGGGGGTGTTAACTTCTAGGTTTGTTAGTCTATGCTGGTTGTCTATTGAAATTAGAGGTATTGAATAAATAGAAGAAAGTAAAGACACTGTTAGTTCCATATCTGAAATACATAAATCAAAGTTTTGCTTCATTAGTTTGTAAATTTCTTTTGAGTTTTTTAGATTTGAGAGAAGATTTCGGATTGAGACTTTTATTGTTTTTGATTTGTTTAGTATATTATTCTTAAAGATTATGTGAGGGCCTTTTATTGGGAATATTCTAAACTTGCTTTTATCTAAAGATTCTAGTGCTTGTCCATATGTTATGATAGTTACCCTGTGCCCTTTTTTTTCTAGGTAAGGGATTATCGTTTTTGCTCTTGAGGAATGTCCAAACCCTTCTCCTGCTAGACCATATAATATCCTCATAGGTTTGAGATAATAATGCCTGTTTATAAACCTTTCTTGTTATTGATATTTGAATGATATGGAATATTAAATTCAATTTGAGAGCTCGCTGTTTAGTGAGTTCTAGAAGATTTGCTTTTTGATTTTGTTTTTAAATCTTCTTTAGGGGTTACTATTGCGTTCTCCTCACTAAATTTCGCAGAACATTTAATATTATTTTGATATCTGTTTATAGTTTTGCTGGTTTTTTTATTTCTTTAATCCACATAGAGCCAATTTTCATTAGCTCTTTTTGGAATTTCTCACTTATTTCGTATGTTTTTTCGTAGAGATTGTAGTCAATTAGGCCCATGCTTCTCATTGGAGTAAGTATCCTATCATAGAATTGTCTTTTATTGTATGATAGTTTTACTCTTTTTCCCTTGTAGGGTTCTTCATCTATTGTTGTAATAAACCTGCCTTCATGGAGTTTTGTTGCAAGAAGCGACATTTCTGTTTTTGTTATTCTGTTTCCATGTTCTTTCATATAGTTTACCAATACTTTTCCAACTATCTTTTGCTGAGTTGTAGCAAAGATTATCTCAAATATGTCTTCTGGTAGATTGAATCTGTCAAATAGTATTACCATCTCCCCCCTGATAATTAGAAATAAGATACTAGTATATAAATTTATGGGTTTTGTTCTTAGTGTTTCTTGATTATTGTTTAACTACTTTTTTTATTTTCTTTATCAGAACAAAAGTGGAGTTACAAAGACTTCAAGAAGTGCAGCTATGAACAGTAACACAAGTGAGCCTATGATTAGGTCAAGTGAGTCTATCATTATATGTCTGAATTTTTCGCTACCGAAGTCGTGTCTTATGACTGCAACAGATATTATGCCTCCGGCAAGTGCAGCCATGAAGTATGCCATAATCTCTGGGATTCCATGGATCATATACCTTACTAGACCAACTGAAACTAATGCGAGATAACCTCCTGTTGCATTCCTGATGAAGTTCCCAATAGCAGTAGCAATAATAGATGCGTTCCATGTAAGAATGAATATTGCTCCAAAACCATAGCAAAGTGAAAATAGAAGGCTAAATATCATTACCTTTACATTATTGAAAAAAATCTTGCTTAATGTTGTGAAGAGATTTGTAAAGTTTCCAGTGGTAGCATAACTTACCATCTCTATACGCCTCAGGTCTCTTAATTGAGTCTTGAATAATATGCTGGTTGTATCACTTGGTAGGAAAATAAACCAAACTAAAAATGATATCACAAAACCAAGGAAAAGAAACATAAAGAAGCTTAGTGCTTTTCCGTGTTCTTTTATTAGGAATTTCTCGTCTTCATAGAGAATATCTTTTTTTTCTTCTATCTTTATTGCTCCGTAGATAAGAGGTACAGCAGCAAATGATGTTAGAAAAATCATGATAAGGCTTGCATCCTCCCTGAATATGTAGTGGCTTATAATTATGGCAAGCGATGAGTATATCATCCCTATAAAGAGCATCTCCCATGGTTCTCTTTCTGCTTTTATAGGGTTTATTAGACTTTCTAGTACCATATCATATTAAATTTTTGTTTGTTATTTATATTTCTTTTTGTTTTTTATTTTAGTATCTTCTTAGTTTCAATATACCAAAGATAAAAATCCAGTTCTGCTAGTGTTATCCGTAACTTTTTGGCAAGAGCTTTTAGTGTTTTCTCTATTTCTAGATACCTCTTCTTTCCAATGTTTTTTGTTTTTTTAATTAAGTTAAATCTTTTTAGCAAGTCAATTATGTGGAAGTCTATAATTGCAAATTCTTTAAAACCAATATTTCTCAGGAAATGACTCGCTTCCTTATAACCTATTCCTTTTATATTTCTGACAAGCCATTCTCTTATTTCTTCTTTGTTCTTTTTATTGCTTACTGATAATATTTTTTCCCTTATTTCTTCTTTGTATTTTCTTGCTTTTACAATATATCTCGCTCTTGTGTTTGGGAATCTATGTGCTAATTCTTTTAACCTTTTTGCTAAAGTTGATTCAGGTAGTGTTAAAAATCCATTTCCTATTTTATTTTGAATCTGTATAGATTTTTCTGCATTGAAGTTTGCTGTGAGTATGCAGAAACAAAGTTCTTTGAAAATATCATTTGTTGTTCCATTTCTTATTTTTTCAAATTTTTTGATTCTTGAACTTACTATTTTCTTTACTTTTTTGTCTTTCTCAGTCTTTTTTATTAGTTCTAAGAGTTTTTCAATCTTTTTCATTTTTTGTTTTTGTATATTTTTATTTTTGTTTGACATTGCTTTTATATCTTTCTATTTTAATGTTTTCTTAATTACTGTATTTTTTAATTATAATCATAAAGAAATTACAGTACTACAGTACTTAATTAAAAATAGAAAAATTTATATATAACCTCTTCTTTTGATTAGATTAAGATACACTTTACCATACTAATTTAGATTAAAGAAAAAATGGAGTTAGTAACATTGTTTGCTGAGCAGAAGTGGAATATAATAAAATCTCTTTCTGAAGGTAAGTTCTCCCCTTTGCAATTATCACAAAGGTCAAAGACAACAATTGCAAATATAAGCCAACAGTTGAGGTTGTTGGAAGCTGCCAAACTTGTTAAGAAGGAGAAAGTACCTAATAGGGACAAGGGAAAGCCAAGAAGTCTGTTCTCTTTATCAAGTGAGTTTGCTTATCTTGTTTCTGCTATGAATCATTTTGCGGATAGGAGGCTTCTTAGATTAGAGAACTATCATAAGCCTATATTAAGAATATTGTTTCTGGATAATGAGAAATTGCATTATTATCTTTTGAAGTTCTATTGGAAGATTGAAGGTTATTTGGATAAGATAGACCTTATGCTTGTTTTTCCTCATATTGAAGACATTAGGGTTTTCATAGTATCTGATATTGCGAAAGAGATTGAAAAAAATCTTGGTTCTGTTGTAATAAAAAAACCAGGTGGAAAGTCTAAGCTAATTAGGGTGCAATGTTTTGTTAGGGATTTGTTTGTTAGACTAGTGAAACAGGGCAAAAAGCCAATTTTTTCTTTAAATAAGCTCAAGGTTATTTATGATCCTAAGGGTATGTTTTCAATGTTGGAGAAGGAGGTGATAGCTAAGGCTCAATAGCTTTATTTGGGCAAGGAAATAGGGCATGGGTAATAAATCCTAGATAAGTATATTATGAATCATCCATCCAAAACACCTCGCGTTATTACCTCTGCCTTATTTCTGAACAGCCCTTTTTTCATTTTGTTTTTTGTTTATGTTCACGGAAATCGTGAATGTGAATGTAATTGAAGAAAGTAAATGTAAACGAAAACGAGATTGTGAAGAAGAAGGAGGTGAAAATGTAAATGAAAAAGGAAGTGCTTAGAGCGATTTTGGTTTTGTCGGTTTTGGTTGGTCTAGCAGCAATATCTATTGGTGCTCCCTATGGACCGGATAGCATAACAAAGGTGAAGAGTGAGAGAAAAACCACTTTTGATGGTGGTGTTAAACAAGTAGATGCACAGGCAGGCAATGTAACGCAGTTGTTGATTAATACAACAATTTTGACTGATAGATGGCAGGGCTACTATGGAAATATCTCAGGGAAAATAACATTAGATGATGCAAACGGCTATACTCTGTATGACTGGAGTTCTGAGGATTTGGATTTTGTTGGAAAGATATATGCAGCAAATAGTTCGGTTGGTGATTGGAGTGATGTTGTTTGCTTGAATCTTACATCTGATGGAACAGGGACAGATGGTGGTTCATTACTTAATGTGACTAAGTTAGAAGAAGCGTATGGGATGAATCCTAGCGATAGTGATGGGATTGATGAGACCTTTACAGGTACTTTGGATATAACTGTTGGTTCAACAACATTGTACCAATGTCCAGCCACACACCTTTATGTGAATAATCAATCTCAGAATCTACACTGGAATGAAACATTGCTTACAGAAAACAATACACAGACCGTTATATTTGCAACAAAAACAGAGCAGAATGTAAATGGTTTCAATAATAACACCTGGGACTTCCAGTTGATTGTTGGAGAGAACGGAGATGATAGTTCGACAACTACCTACTACTTTTACATAGAACTAGCATAAAGCTGGATTTTGTTTTTTTTATCTTTTTTAACTTTTGATTAAGAAGAATGTCGAATGCTAAGAATGATATGCCTATTTTGATATTTGAATTATTGTTCTTAATAGCTCTTTCATTAGGGGTTATGCTCTATTCTAGAAATGTTATAGGTAGTACAACCGATACTACTATTGCAATACTGAATGTAACTAATAACCCTCCCACAATCTATAATGTTTCTATAAAGCCAGATCCACCTATTAGTTTACAAGGAACAAATACCACTACTACACTTATTAATTGCACTAGTAAGATTAGGGATCCAAATGGTTGGGATGATATTACTACTGTAAATGCTACTATATATTTTGAGTTAAGCGGATATGATGAGGATAACTCTAGTGCAGATAATAATTATAGGTATTTTAATACAAGTTGTGATTGTGTTTCCATCTCATCAACCAATGCATCTTGCTATTGCCTTTTCGGTGTTTGGTATTATGCCAATAATGGTAGTTGGAGGTGTACTGTAAAAGCAGCCGATGCTTTTGGCTTGTCTGATACTAAAAACTCTACTTTATTTGAGATAAGTCCAGTTATTGGTATTGGTACCGCTGATGTGTTAGATTATGGTGATCTATCTGTTACAGAGACCTCTGCCTCTAAACCACTTAAGGTTTATAACTTTGGTAATGTTCCTATAAATATTAGCGTTAGGGGTTGGGGAGGGACAGAGGCTTATAGTAATGATTATAGTAATGTTTCAATGATATGTGAGGTAGGCAATATATCAATGCATTATGAGAGATATGCTACAAATATAAGTATTAGTTATGGGAATATGACAAATCTCTCTAATACTTCAACATTGATTCCTGATTTTACACTTCCAGTAAGGACAAATGATGTTGCCTATGGGAATGATTCTAATGTAACATATTGGAGAATATATGTTCCTTCGCAGGTATCTGGGAGTTGTAATGGTACGATAGAGATTACAGCAATACAGGCAGAGTGATAACCAAAAGTTTTATAAAATAGAGGGTTTATTTTATTATGATGGACAAGAAATTTCTTTTGTTTGTGTTCTTTTTTTTACTAGTTCTCATGGGTTGCAAGAATAAGGAGGTAGCTGAAGAAGAGGCGTTTAAAAGTTATAAGAGCTCTTATGGATTTTCTTTTGTTTATCCAACTACTTTTAGGGAGGCAGACAAAAGCAATAATAGGATTGCTTTCTTAGACAAGTATAATAATGCTATTTTGTTTATTGTAAATGAAAATGTTTCTTCTAGTGATATTATGGAATTAGGTAGAGGACAAGCTTATAGTGATTTTTCAGACCAGCAGATTAGTGCAGATGAAATCTACAAGAATGTTAAGAGTATGAAGATTAATGGTGTAGAATGGTTTACTTATGCCATGAATTTCTATAATAAGGAGCTTAGGAGTATAGTTTCTGGTAGATTATGTGGTAATAAGGAAGTTATTGTTGTTTTGGTAACAAGTTATGATAGCTATGAGGAAAATAGAGATAGTTATGTAGGAATACTAAGAAGTTTTGAGTGCTAGTTTGCACGAAAGTTTTAAATAGTTCTGAAGTGTTTTTTTGTTAAAAAAGGGGTTGAAATATGGCCTTTAATTTTATTTATTTCCTTAATGGATTAAGCACACTTGGAGTTGCTATACTTTCTTTTTATGTTTTCTTTTTATGGCTTAAGAATAGAAATATTTGTGGTATCGGGAAGCTTATTGGTGTGAACGGCTTAGTTTTTCTTTTGCCAAGTTTTTTAAATCTTGCTTGGGCTTTTAATCTAATCTTGCCCCATAGGAATGATTTTATACTTATAGATGGTTGTTTTAGTATCATAAAATCAACGATTCTTCTTCTTATTGTGTATCTTCTGGTTAATAATAAACATTTGCTATATTTTTTGTTTCTTTTCTTTTTAAGTTCCGTGGCTGTGCTTTATAGTGCAAATGTCTTTTTTCTTTTTGTTTCAACTATTTCATATCTTGTAGTTTTGATTGTTTCTATGGACCTTGTTCTTTTTTCTAATTATTATCTCAAAAGAGCAGGGTATTTTGGTATATTGTATTCTTTTACTTCTCTTATTCCTCTTGGTTTTGTTTTATTTGGAGGGGAGCCTTCTGTTATGGTTTGGTTTATTCCTAATATGGCTCTCTTTTTTATGTTACTCTCATTTTATTTTGATGTAAAGAATTGTGGAGTTACAGTTAGAATGAAGAGGTGTTCCAGATACAGAATTTTTTTGCCACTTTTGTTCTTTAAGTTTTTTATTTTTATTATGTCTATGAGCTCTTTTATTTTCTTAAGCACTATTGCTATTCATGAGCTTGGGCATTCTTTGGCTGCTCAATATTATGGATGCCAAAAGAGTAAATCCATAATTTATGATTTGAGTGATAGGCCTCATACTGAGATGGTGTGTGAAGGTTATTATAATGATACTGTTATATCCCTTGCTGGTATTATTCTGACTTTGGTTGTTTCTTTTGTTTTCTTGTTTACAGGTGGGGAGTTTACTACTATCGTCTCATATATTATCTTCGGTTTTTCTTTGTTGATTGGTTATGGAGACTTGATTGGTTTAGGAGTTTCAGTGAGTATAGTTTTTACAATAATGTTTGTGGCTCTTATATTTCTTATTGCTGGTGTAGTGAGATTATCTACTTACTATATAAGGCATCAGAAAAGCTTTTATAAGAGTCGGCTTGAGATGGAAGGGGTAAGTCCTGATAAATACCTTTGGTTGGATGATGATACCCCAATTAGGAATCTTTATGAGCTTATAGAGGCATTACATAAGATGGGTAGGGTTGAGTTTAGGAGGTATGTTACAGAGGATAAAAATGTATTTCGGGATTGGGTAAGGGATAGTTTAGGTGAGAAAGAGCTTGCAAAACAGATTTCTAATGTTAAAGAAAAGAAATTGATGGAGTCTTTAGTGTTGATGTATCTTCTCAAGAAGCAAGCTGAAAGAAAAACTATTTTAAGATTTATTTGTTTTCCTCTTTTAAAGAATAAAATACGGGTGCAAAAATGAAAAAATCGATTAAAGGATATTTGCCATGGTTTGTTATTGGTGGTTTATTAGCTCTTGTATTGGGGCTTTTTTTTAGTATTGGATTTAAGGAGGAATCTTTTGAGATAAAGGATAGGTGTGGACCTATTATGAATTTTATATCACATACAGTACAGGATGAATCTGCTTGTGAGATGAGATGCAAGAGTCAATGTGGAATTAAAGAGTTAAAGTATAGCAGGGTTGAATTTAAGGAAAGAAGTGTTGGATGCAATCTTTGTAAATGCTTTTGTAAAAAGAGTTTTTTTGATAACTTAGGTTAGTTTGGTAGTGGCAGAAGATGGAAGTAGGTGAGATTGATGATTGGTATGAGGAGAAGAAACAGGAATTTTTTAGTAGGTATTTAGAAGAGCTTAGTAAAGTTGGTGATGAGGGTGAAAGGAAAAGATTGGAGCAGGAATATAAAGAAAAGATGAGGCAGCTTAGGGAAGAATATCTTGCTCTTTATGAAAAAGGCAAGAAAAAAGGCATATTAAGTAGAATATTTTTAAATATCAGGAATATTTTTGGTGCAATAGGTAAACTAAGAAGGTAATAACTAGCATAGTTAAGCAAAATGAGAAGAATGCTTAGGATGGTGTTTAGTTTGTTTTTTTGTTTTTTGTTTATCATTGCTTGTTCAAAAATAAGTAAAAAAGATGCTGAGGGAATAGCTAGAGGTTTTATCAGAACACGGGTTAAGTTTTTTGCTAAAGGAGAGGGCGGCAGTATGGATTTAGGTTCTTATAATATAAGCAAAATCAAAAGTTACGAGGAAAATAGACATTGGGTTGTTATTCTGCATATTGAATCAAAAGTCGGAAATGAAACAAAGGATAATGACTTGGTTGTTAAGATAGACAAGAATGGAAAGGTTTTTGAGTTTAATGGGATGAAGGTTAGGTAGTTTATTTCTAGATTTAAAATAACTCATGTACTAATTCAATAAATAACGCATTACTAAATGCTTGGCATATACAACCATTGCTTTCTAGTTTTTTGGCAGAACTTAATTCTGAGGCATTCCCTATTGCTCCTTTGTAGAGAATTTCTTCTGTTGAGGCGTTTAGTATTTCTTTTATGTATTTCTTGAATTTTTTTTTGTTTGTTTTATGCAATGCAATCGCTGATAGATTATTAAGCCAGAACCATGAGTCACCCCTGTGATAACTTTTATTGTCTTCTCCGCTGTACTCTTCTGAAAAGAGTAGATTGTCTTTATCTATTGTTGATAGTCCTCCCCACTTGAGCCATAATTTGCTTAAGGCGTTTTCAAAACATCTTTCCCATTCATCTATTGTTAGAAGGAATGGGTAAGTATAAGCAGCAATGAATATGTTTGGTCTTATGGTGTAGTCGTTCAATCCATCTGCCAGTATCATTCCATTCCACAGATGCCTTCTTACTTTTTCCTTTAATTTTATTTCATATTCTAGGTATCTTGTTTCTTTTGTTAGATTGTACATAAATCTATAAATATTTAGCCTGAATGCTTGTATCTCAATTCTTACTCCTTCTCTAGTATCATTGTTATATGATGAGTCCATCCATGTTTCTAGTGCTTTGTTTATTGCAAAATAATCTTTTGTTTGATGCTCTATTAGGAGGTCAACTAGTCTTTTTAGATTTTCTTTTATTTTTTTTATTTCCTCTCTTTTTAGGAGTTCTATTCCTTTGAATAGCCAACCGATAGCATCTGCACTACTTAGACTGGAGTCTGGAAACATATTTGGTATCGTGCCATCTTTCCTTATATTCTTTAGTGTTTTGTTGATTATATCCTTAATTAAATTATTTTTTTTGTTTAAACTTAATGCTTTTATTGATATTAGTTCATCTCTAGTCCAGAATTGGAAGAACCAAGGTAAACCAGCATATATTCCTCTTTTATTTTCTTTTTCTATTATCAGGTTTTCAAGAGAACTTAGTGCAGAGATGTATGCTAGTACTATTTTTTTGTTTTTGATTCTTTTTATTATGCTATTTTTTTTATATAGCTCTGTAAAAAATTTTTTTTGTTTTTCTTTTAAGGTTTTTAAGTTGTTTAGTACTTGCGTATTTTCTTTTACTGCTTCTTCTTTGTTGTTTGAGAAGCTAAGCACAATTCTTTTTGATTTTGTTCTTATTGCTGAATAGACATACCTTTCGAATGGTGGTGATTTTCTTTTTTTGTCATAGCTGTATTCTCTTTTGAACCACTTCCCTATCACTTTGTAATTTAAGGAAGGTATAGTACTTATCACAAGGTATGCCTCAAAACCATTATGATTGTATTTTATTATTATCTTACTGTCTTCTTCATATATGTTGAAGAATCTGTTCCATTCCGGACAGGAATAACTCTCTCTTATGTCAAGGATGATTTCTATTTCTCCTTCTTTGTTTAATTCATATACTAGCGTATTAAGATGGAATGGCATAAAGAATATCTCAGTTAGCTTTTCTCTCTTTACCTCTATATTGAAAAAATTATTTCTTATTGATTTTATTTTTCCTCCATTTGTTTTTATTTCCTCTATTACCTTATACATATTCCCTTGTATGTTAAAGAATATTCCTTGATACCTGCTTTTTGTTTTTTCATTTAACCAACAATAACCACCTTCTTTGTTAGTGAGAAGAAAACCAATCTGCTCCTCGTCTGCTATCTGCTTTTTTATTTTTTCATTTAGTATAGAATGTACAAGTTCCATTTGGAATCCTAATAATTGAATCTTCTTTTTATTGCTAGATTATGTGCTTCTATATACTTTTTTATGAAGAATTTCCAATCAGCGGTTGAAGCTAGTCTTCTTGCTTCCATCCTATTTGCGATTCTATCTTGTTTTGATAGTTTTGTGTAGTCCCACATTATTTTTGTTAATTCTCGTATGATTTCTTCGTCTCTTTTTTTGAATCTTTTTATTATATATATTCCAGGATTTTTTGGGGATTTTGGTAGGTTTTTTATATACCTACCGAAACCAGCAAGGTCAGTAGTGATAGATGAAATGCCAAGTGTGCTTGCCTCCAATGGCGTGTAACCCCATGGCTCATAAAATGATGGAAAGATACCGAGATGGCATCCCCCTATTGCCTCATAATAACTGAGGTCAAGAAGACCGTCTGCTCCACTTAAGTATATCGGATAAAATATAATCTTTACTCTGTCCTCTTTGCTATTCTTGAGTTTTGTTTCCTTGATTTTGTTGAGTATGTCATCATTTTCATCATATAGCTCGTGGGTTATAATTGGCGGTAAACCTTCTTTTTTTAATCTTACTACCTTCTTTTTTATTTCTAGTAAATCTGATTTGTTGAATATCTTCCTTTCGCTGATTCTCTTTTCAGAGACGATATTGTAGATTATTCTATGTTTTATGTTTTCTGTTTCATCATCAATTATGTCTTTTATGTCTTTGAAGAAAGTTCTGTTCTCCAGAAGCTCTGGTTTGATTCCCTTTATGTTAGCAGGCACCCAAACAAAGGCTACTATTGTTTTATTAGACCTTTTTTGTTTTAGGATTTTGTTTAGTCTTCCAAGAGAGCTTATAAATATGTCTATTCCTTTGTCTCTTAGTTCATGTCTTCCAGTTAGGAAATAGAATAGTGTGTTCTCTAAATCAAACGAATAGTATGGAAAGAAGTAATAGAGTAAAAATTCCCTTATTTTTTCTCTATTTTTTCTGTGTTGTATTGTTGCTTCTTCAAATGTTGGGAACTTCTCTATGTCTAAACCATTTGGGGATATTATATCTGGTTTTTTGTTGAGAAAATTTTCTGCTTCCATTGCTGTTATCTCGCTGACTGTTGTAAATACATCTGCGTTATTAGCTGATGCAGATTCTAGTAAGTGCTTTGATTCAACCCAGAATTTGTAGATTTCTTCATTCTTGTTTATCATATCCCATATTGAGTAGAAGTCAATGTTATTGCTTGCTAGCGTTCTACCAAGGACTGTGGCATGCGTTGTAAAGACTGTTGCTATATTCACATTCTTTTCTTTTAGATACAATATGGCAGAACCACTTAACCATTCATGGAAGTGCGCAACCACCCTCTTCTTTAGACCAGAAAGCTTTTCTAATAATTTTCCAACATAATAGCCCCATAACAGTGGCTCATCATAGTCATAACCAGCCCTGAGGGAGTCTATCTTAAATTTTTCCCATAGCTCCCATTTAATGGCATTAATCTTATTATAGTCTCTTGGAAAATCAATTAGTATTGTTTGTGGCTTACTTTCAATTAGCCATTTTCCATAGTGGCAGGTTACTCCCTCTTTTTTTAGTTCTTCAAAAGCTTTTTTTATATCCTCCCTTGGTAGTGTTTCTTCAAACTCACTTGTTTTGCTTGGAAAGAAGGGACCTATCATGCAATAGTTATGGTTGTAGTGTTCTATCATCTTTGCTGCTTTAGACTTTATTACTGTATTTATTCCACCCACTTTGTTGCAGACTTCCCAGCTTATTTCAAATAAGAAATCCGCCTTAGGTTTTGTTTTTTCTTCCATGATTATTTATTTCTTGTTTACTATTATTTAAGATTTATTATATCATTCCTAAGTGGGCACATTCTTGTTTTTAAAATGGAAAACTTTTAAAATGGCTTTGTATCCCCTTAGTTGTTCATGATTATTGTTTAGGAGGAGGATAAATATGAGTGAAACTTCGGAATTATTGGCCAAGATTAGAGAAGAAAAGCCTTTGATACACCATATAACAAATTGGGTAACAATTTATGATTGTGCCAATGTTGTTAGGGCTATTGGAGCTCTGCCTGTGATGGCTCATGCAAAAGAGGAAGCAGCAGACATGACTAGGATGGCATCTGCACTGGTCTTGAATATAGGTACCCTAACAACAGAGTTAGTAGAATCTATGAAATTAGCGGGTAAATCTGCTAATGAAAAAGGAATACCTGTTGTTTTGGATGTAGTGGGCGTTGGAGCTACTAAGCTTAGAGAAGATAAAGCGAATGAAATATTGAATGAGGTAAGGGTGGATATTATAAAGGGGAATGTCTCTGAGATTGCAAAGCTTGCGGGAGAGGATGTAAAAACAAGAGGCGTTGAAGCTTCGCAGGTTGAGTCTGACCTTATTGAGATTGCTGTGAGATTGGCTCTTGAAAAAAAGGCTACTGTTGTAGTTACAGGGAAGGAGGATATAGTAACAGATGGTAAAGTCCTTTATATATGCAAGAATGGCCATGATATGCTAGGCAAGTTTGTGGGGACAGGATGTATGGTTGCTTCTGTTATAGGATGTTTTGCAGCTGTTGAGAAGAATTATGCTAAGGCTGCAGCATCGGCATTAGTTGTTTTTGGGATTGCAGGTGAGCTTGCTTCCAGATTAGGAAGTGGGCCAGGGAGTTATAAGTCTGCTTTTTATGATGAGCTTTTTAATCTTGACGAGAGCGACATAGATGAGATGAAGAGGCTAGAAGAGAAAAGAATTACTAAGAAGGAAAAAGAGGAAAAAACAAAGGAGGAGCTTAAGCAGGAAATAAAGAAAGAAGAGAAGACAATAGAAAAGTTGGAAAAGATTGAGGAGAAGAAAAAGAAGAAGATTAAGAAATTAGAGCAGGAGAAGGAAGAGATTGAAAAAGAGATTGAAAAACAAGAAGAAGCTATTCTGAAAGAAGAGGAAAAAATAGAAGAGGAAATAAAAGAAAAGGCAGAAGAGATTGAGAAAGAGGAGGATGTAGTTAAGAAGCTTGAAAAAGAGGAAGGGCAACTTGAAAAGAAAGAAGAGCTCTTATCAGATGAAATAAAAAAAGAAGAGGTAGCAATAGAGAACATTGAGAAGGAGCAGGAAAAGGCAGAAGAGAGAAAAGAGGAAAAAGAAAAAGAGCTCAAAAAAGAAGAAGATAGCAAAGATGAAACCAAAGATAGATAGCATAGACCTTTATTTTATCACAGATGCTAAGTTAACTAAAAAAACTATTTTTGACGATGTTAGGGCAGCGATAGAAGCTGGCGTTAAGGTTGTGCAATATAGAGAGAAAGAGAAACCAACGAGGTTAGTGTGCGAGGAAGCAAAAAGAATAAAAGAATTATGTGATAAGAACAATGTTTTATTTTTAATTAATGATAGAGTGGATATTTGTCTGGCTGTTGATGCTGATGGCGTCCATCTTGGTCAGGATGATATGCCTTATGAGACAGCCAGAAGGTTGTTGGGCAGTAAGGTAATTGGTGTGACTGTCCATAATGCCAATGAGGCTCTTAAGGCTGAAGAATTTAATGCCGATTATATTGGTTTAAGTCCAATTTTTGAAACAAAAACAAAACCAGATGCAGGTAAACCTGGGGGATTAACCCTAATAAGAGATGTTAAGGCAAAAGTCAATATACCAATTGTTGCTATTGGGGGAATCTCTTTAGGTAATCTTAGGGATGTTATCCTTGCTGGTGCAGATTCTGTCGCTGCAATCTCTGCAATAGTAACTAAAGATGATGTTGAGTCTGAGTGTAGGAGGTTTATTGATATAATAAAAAAAACAAAGAGGGATAGGTAAATAGATAAAATGACTAAACTAGAAAAGGCAAAGTTTAATGATGTAAGTGGTGAAATGGAGGCAGTTGCGAAGAGAGAAGGTGTAAGGGTTAAATGGTTGGTGAAGAATATAGCTGAGGGAAAGATTGTGATTCCTGCTTCTACTCTGCACAATGGTTTAGAACCAATTGGGATTGGGTATGGTTTGAGGACAAAGGTTAATGCTAATATTGGTAGTTCTCCTGCTAAATCAGATATTAACTATGAGCTAGAAAAATTAAGAGTAGCCATAAAATATGGGGCTGACACAGTAATGGATTTAAGTACTGGTGGTGATATTGATTCCATAAGGAGAAGTATTATTAGGAATTCTTCTATTCCTGTTGGAACAGTTCCTATATACCAAGCAGCGATTGAGAGGGGTTCTATTGTTGATTTGGAAGAGAAGGACTTAATTAGGGTAATAAAAAAGCATATTCTTGATGGTGTTGATTTTATTACAGTCCATTGTGGTATTACTAAAGATTCTATAAAGTTATGTGAGAAAAGACTTCTTGGTGTTGTGAGTAGAGGAGGTTCTTTTTTGTTAGAGTGGATGAGGCATAATAACAGAGAAAATCCTTTATATGAGAATTTTGATAAGATTTTATTTTGGTCAAAAAAGTATGATGTTACCTTGAGTTTAGGTGATGCATTAAGGCCTGGTTGTTTAAAGGATGCAACAGATAAGGCACAGTTATATGAGCTCCAGAAATTGGGTGAATTACAGAAGGTAGCTTTTGAAGAGAATGTTCAATCTATGATAGAGGGTCCTGGCCATGTTCCAATAGATCAAATAGAAATGAATGTTAAACTTGAGAAGGAGAGATGTAATCAAGCTCCGTTTTATGTTTTAGGTCCTTTGGTTACTGATATTGCGCCAGGGTATGACCACATAACATCTGCTATAGGTGGTGCAGTTGCTGCCATGCATGGTGCAGATTTTCTTTGTTTTGTGACTCCAGCAGAGCATCTTGGATTACCAGATGTTGAGGATGTTAGGGAGGGGGTTGTTGCAGCAAAAATAGCAGCCCATGCTGCGGATATAGCGAAGGGAATTAAAGGAGCGAGAATTTTGGATGATAAGATTTCAGAGGCTAGAATGAATCTTGATTGGGATGAGATGTTCAGAAATTCTATTGATCCAGAGAAGGCTAAAAAGATAAGAGAAAGGTGCAAACCCGATGATCCCAGTGTTTGTTCTATGTGTGGAAAGTTTTGTTCTATAAAGATAGGCGGTAAGAAAAATAAGTAACTGTGTTATTTTTAGGAATCTTTTAAGAGTTTTTTTAGTATCTCTATTGCCTCTTTTCCACTTACTTTTCCCTTATATTTGTTCATGATAATTCCCATATATGCTCCTACTGATAATCCTTTTTTTTCTCTTATTATCTTTTTTATGCCTTCTTCTAACTCTTCTTTCTTGATTTTTTTATATTTATCTATGTCAAGAGTTCCTTTTGCACAGTCTATTAATATGTTTATGATTGCATCTTTATTTATTTTATCTTCGTTTAGATAGAAAAATATATCTTCAAATTCCTTTTCACTTATTTTATTTGTATCTATGTTGAATTTTCTTTTTATTTCCCTTGTTGTGGAGATTAATGTGGAGGCTATGAATGAGGGATTTATTTTTTTGAACTTTTTTGTTAGTTTTTCAAACAATACTAGTCTGTTTGTTTTTACTAATTCTTTTGATAGGTCTCTTGTTATTTTGTATTTCTTTGTTATCTTCTCTATTTTTTCTGAAATAAGTTCTGGTACCTTTATTTCTTCTATTCTTTCCTTTGTTATAAGAATCGGTGGGACATCCGTTTCAGGATACATTCTTGCTGCTCCGGGCATTGGTCTTAGAAAGGATGTTGTAAAATCTGGCTCTGCTTTTCTTACTTCTTCTTTTATCTTTTTTCCTTTTTTTATTAACCCTAGTTGCCTCTTTACTTCGTTCTCAATTACTTTTACAATGCTCCTTAAATCTTGGAACCCTTTTATTTCTGTCCTTGCCCCTCCTTTTATGGATATATTTACATCTTGTCGTATTGTTCCTATACCTCTTTTGCATGCTCCAGTGCTTCTTAAAATCATACCTAGATGTGCTGCAACTTCCTTTGCATGTTCTGGGTCCTTAATTTCTGATGTTGTACCAATTTCTATTAATGGTATGCCCAACCGGTCTAGTTTATAGGTTATTGATTTATTGTCTTCCCTTATTTTTTGGGCAGCTTCTTCTTCTAGACAGATAGTTGATATGCCTACTTTTCCTTTTGATGTTTCTATGTAACCGTCAGTTGCTATCAAGGCTGTTCTTTGAAATCCAGATGTATTGCTGCCATCTACCACTGTTTTCCTCATTACTTGGATTTCATTTACAATTTTTGCATTAAGAAGTACTGCTACTTGGAGTGCTGTATCTAGTGCTTTTTGATTTATCTGGTGAGGTGGTTCTTCATCATATTCTACCAAACATGTGTCTTCAGAATTTGCGGTGTATATAATCTTTTTTCCTTTCTTCATTTCGTGCTTTGCTGCTTCATCTATTTCACCTGTTTCTCCAGCAACAGCCCTAAGCTTTCTTTCTATTTTTATGTCTGGCTCTTTATTGCTGTTTATAGTAGGGCAATCACAGAACAATTTCTTTCCACTTAGCTGTTGGTGAATTTCTAAGCCACACTTAAATTCTAACTTTTTGTAATCTATTTTGTATGTATCATCCATAGGTTTTTTGAATTTACTTTTTTATATAAATATTTCGAAAGAAATAAATTGGAATATGTTGGGGTTGTAACATCGCAATTTAACGAAGTTTGATTTTCCCTCGTGAAGCGAAGCGGAACAGAGCTGGAAAATCAAATTTGGATGGAAGAGCCTGCAAGGCTCTGGAATCGTTAAATTCCTGTTAAACTCGCCTGTTAGGGATTGAATTTTAGTGCAACGTTCCGTAGCGAAGCGGAGGAAAAATTCAAAGTAAATTTGAATCCGTTCTATCTAGAAAGCGAAGCGTTATATCAAGAACAAGAATTAAAGGGCAGTTTTCCGTTCAAAGCGCTCTTAAATAAAGAGAATTAAGGGGCGTTTGCGAAATCTTTATATGTTATTTATGTTTACTCTTATGATATAGCATAGGGGGTGAATGATATTACAACTACTAGAGATAAAATTTTAAATTATTTGAAAAAAGCAGATTGGCCTTCTACTACAGAGGACATTGCGGCAGAATTGAAAGTATCTTGGAATACGGCACAAGTTCATCTTCTAAAAATGGTTAATGAAGGGATAGTAAAATATAAGAAAGTGGGAAGACAAAACCAGTTCTGGCTAAATAAAAATTATGAAAAATATTTTAATAAGAGGTAATAATATGATTACTTGTAAACATTGCGGTGAAAAAAATCCAACAGGTGCAAAATTTTGTGAATCCTGTGGAAAAGAGTTAAAAGAAATCATTAGTAAAACAAAACAAGAAAAAGATAAGAAAGGGAATTTAGTACCGTGTAAAGATTGTGGCAAACTTATCAGTAAAAATGCAGAATTATGTCCCGGTTGTGGTGTTAGATTAAATAAGACAAAAGCTGATTACAACATTACGAGAGGAATCACCACCAAAAGATCGTCTGGAACAGCAGCAGTTCTTGGTATTCTTGTTGGTCCTTTTGGTTATCTATATGTGAGGAGATTTGGTCTTTGTATTGCATGGTTAATTTTTGGAATTATTCTTGTTGCGATTACAGGAGGTATTGCAGCCCCATTTTTATGGATTGGTTGGGCAGTTCACCAGTATAATATTGCTAAAAAAATAAATGAAGAGTTAGGTGAATAGAATGATTCATTGTCCATCTTGTGGAAAAGAAAATAAAAATAAAGCAAAATTTTGTATTAAATGTGGGAAGAAAATTTATAAAGAGAAAGAAGTAGACGATCCATTTTATACAAAAGCTGTTGGTAGGGTTATAGCAATTATTTTTTTTGGTTTTGTAATTATCGTCGCATTATCCTCATTTTCTTTTATGAGTCTTTTATCTATATTAATATCAGCATTATCTATATTTATAGCTTTACCTTATTTTAATAAATTTGCAAAACAAAAATTCAATTATCGCATTCCTACATGGATTAAAGTCATAACTCTAATTGTATTATTTTTTGTTGCTATCTCGTTAATAGAAGATTCAAAAAAGGCAAGTGAATTGCCTGATACTCTTGCTGAAGAAGAGAAATTAAATCTTAAAGAAATGACACCTGAACAGGTATTAGATAAATACATTTCATATTTTAATTACAAAGGAATAAGCGATAGGTTAAATAAAATTAGCTTTGAGAAACAGTTAGCCAGTGGTATAATCTTAGAATCATTAGAAACTGATGAATCCTATCTAACTAAAAGAAAGTTATTAAATTCAGATTGGATGAAAACCTGTAATCAAGCAAAAACAATATTTAAACAAGATGTATGTGGAAATATTACTCAAAACCTCAATAGATGGAACAATATAAAGAGAGAATTTGAGGTTTTATCAAAAGAAACTATTGAAGAGACAGATAATACTATAAAAATTAAAGTAAAGCATAAAACTACATTTGACAATACTTTTCAAATCAATGAAACTATAGGTGAATCCACATACATCTTGAAAAAACAGGGTGATTATTGGAAAATTAATGATTTAATTGAGGAATCAGGTAAATTGTTTTCTGAAACAGCCAATTTAGAAAAAAGAAGACAAGATGATGATAATTCAATTCAAAAAGAAAGAGAAACATATCAGAAAATTAAAGAGGTAGTTGATAAAGCAATAGAAGAACAACAACAATTTAATCAATTCAAAAGTAAATTATCTAATGCTATTAATAGCATCATCCCTAATGACAGGATAATAAGCATAGATTTGGGCAATTATAACAATCAAACAGATGAGTATGTTGTTTCTATTACTTATTATTTTAAAGATGTGTGGTTAGTAGATAATTATTTGCAGGTAATGTCTGATGCATCAGATATTTTCAAAGCTGTCTTTCCAGTTAATTCAAAAATATACCAAGTTCAAACAACTGTAAAAGAAAAATATACCGACGATTATGGTCACCCTCAAGAGAGATATTTAGCTCGTACCTCAATGAATCGTGAAACCTACACTAAAATTAATTGGGAAGGATTTGAATCCAGTAAATTAGATAGGATTGCAAATGTTGCTTTCTATGGTGATTCAATCTATAAAGATCTTAAAGAACTAGAAGATGCAACAAAACAGTGGCAAAATGTGCCATCAGGCGGATTCCCTATAATAGAAGGAGCTCCAGCAAGTTTGTGCGATGATGTAAAAGAACAATGTAGTATATATGGGGAATGCGAAACGTACGAAATGCTAAAATCGCAAGGGACATGTAGATAAAATGGTTTCTAAGTATGATTTTAATAAATCACAGTCAGAGGAGATAAATTCACTATTCCAATCTTTAGTAGACGAATTAAATAATTTTAATGATCTTAGGAATTTATTACTAACTCTGCATACAAGAATAGAGTTTTATCTGGAAAAGATACTTTATTCATACTTCTTTATTGAAGATGATGATAAAAGAAATAACCTGATTAAAATAATTCAAAATTTTACATTTAATAAAAAATATGAACTTGTAAAGCAATTAGATTTACTAACTGATTCTTTAAAGTTAAAGATTTCAGAAGTAAATAAAGTTAGAAATATTTGTGTTCATAATATAAATTATCTTCCTAAAATTCAATCATTAAGTGGACTTTCTTTAAATTTTCTTAACCTTAATCAAATTAAAATTCAAAGTGCTGATATTCTTGTTAATCTAAACGAATGCCTTGCCAAGGTATAAACCCAAAACGCCCCCTTCTTAAATATAGGAAAACTGCCCTCGTCTGTTTTTAGGACTTCAAATTTATTGAGTTTAACATCTATTAAAATAAAAAAATTAAGAAAAATTAAACGTCTTTTATTGATTCTCTCCCTACAATAAAAATTGCTTCTCCATCTGGCATGTTTGGTGCATCTACTAATTTAGCAACCCTTGTTCCCTTTTTCCCTTTTCTTAGGTAGATTCTGAATGTGGAGTTGTGTGCTACAACATGTCCGCCTATTGCTTCTGTTGGGTCACCAAAGAATACATCAGGCTTTGCCATTACTTGGTTTGTTACATAGACGCATAGGTTGTATCTATCTGCTAGTTTTGATAGGACATGCATATGTTTATTTAGTTTTTGTTGTCTATCAGCTAGTGTGCCCCTTCCAACAAACTCTGCTCTGAAATGTGCTGTCAGAGAATCAACAACAACTAACTTTACATTTAGACCTTCTTTTTTTATGAGGTCTTCTATTTTTTCTGCTAATAGCATTTGGTGGTCTGAGTTGTATGCTCTTGCTACTTTTATTCTCTTTAGTGTTTCTTCTGGGTCTAAGTCTGCCCCTTTTGCAAAGTCCATAATCCTTTCGGGCCTAAATGTGCTTTCTGTATCAATATAGACTGCTGTTGCAGATGGGTCTAGTTTTTGCACATTCACAGCAAGTTGATGTGCAAGTTGCGTCTTGCTTGAACCATATGGCCCAAAACATTCTATTATTGCTCCTGTTTCAAATCCGCCTCCTACTAATTCGTCAAAAGCCTTGCTTCCTGTTGATATTCTTTGTATTTTATTTCTTTTTTTGAGTAAGTCAATACCAGATTCAAAACCCATCTCAAGAAATGATCTTGCGGCTGCGATTATTTTCTTTGCTGAGCTTTCACTCATTCCAGTTACATCTACTAGTTCCCCGGGAGTTGCTACTGCTACTGCCATAATGTCACTATATCCTACAGCTTCTAGCTTTTCTACGGTAGCAGGACCCACACCTGGTAGATCTCTTAGTGACTTTTCTTCTTTTTTGTTTTCATTTGACTCTGAGCTTGTTTCCTGTTCTGATTTTTTCTCTTTTTTCATTAGAATCACCTTTTATTTACTACATCACTACTTCATCTTCTTCTTCCTCATCAGAAGCGTCAGCATTTTGGCTGGTATCTTGTCCTTTTAGGACAAGATACTCATAGGCCTTTTGTAAAACAAGTGCTGCTTTTGGCAAGTCATTAACTCTCAATGAAGAAGTAGACTGCCAGTTTCCATCTTTGTCTTTATAACGCCTATCAAGTTTTACTGTTCTAAATTCTACGGTTGCTCCATTCTTGTTTGTGCCTATGTTCTTCCATACAGTTGCCGAAACGGCACCTGTACTAAACTTCTTTTCTGGCATAGTTTTGCCATTTTCTTCCATTTAAATCACCTCTTTCCTATTCGGATTTTATTTCAACCTACCTTTATTTAGGAAGAACTAAGCTTCCAGGCAGGTGAGGTGTTGTTTTTTGAAACAACAAGGATTAGTAGAGAGAGCTTATTTATATAGCTTGCGTGTCTGTATGGCAAGTGTCAAGTGGTTTTTTTATTTCTATTTTTATTTGAGTATTTTCTGTTTCTATTATGAACATATGTTTATATGTTTATAATTCTGTTGTTGTACTCCTCTTAAGTGGTTTCTTAATCTCTCTGAATCCTGCTAACAAAAGTTTTATAAAAATGTTCCTTTTTTCTCTTTTTGTTCAATGCCATGTAGCTCGGTATAGCTCTGTACTTGCTTGGGTGGATAACTTGATAGGAGTCATATCTGATACTCATGATAATGTTGAGAATGTACTCTTAGCTGTTAAGATATTTATTAAGAATAATGTAGAGTTTGTAGTTCATTGTGGTGATGTAGTAAGTCCTGCTACTGTTAGGTTCTTTAGAGGGTTACATGTAAAGCTAATCAAAGGTAATTGTGATGGCGATTTAGAGCAGCTGAAAGTTGCCTTGGATGAAATAGGTGGTGAGTTCTTAGGGGAAGTTGGTGAGATTGATTATGATGGAAAGAGAATCATAGCCTATCATGGAAAAGATAAGGGTAAGTTAGACCAGATTATTAGTGGAGGGTATGATTATGTTTTGACTGGCCATACCCATAAAACAAAAGATGAGAGGATAGGTAAGACCAGAATAATTAATCCAGGAGCCCACTATTACAATTGTGAAAACAAAATCGTATTATTAGATGTAGATAATGATAAGGTTGAGTTTATAGAATTAAAGAAGAGCTAACAATTATATTTGAGGTGAAAAAATGCAGGAGCAAATGCATATAGGTAAGGAAAAGAAGGGTAAAACTAGTGAAGATTGTATTTTTTGTAAGATAGTGAGGGAAGAAATACCTGCAGCCAAAATCTACGAAGATAACGAGATTATTTCTTTTTTAGATATAGCACCGGCAAATAAAGGGCATTGTTTGGTAATAACTAGAGAGCATTATACAACCATTAACGGAATTCCTGATGAACTATTAGGCAAAGTAATTGTTGTTGTTAAAAAGATTAGCAGAGCAATTTCTTCGGCACTAGGCAGTGACGGGTTTAACATTTTGATGAATAATAACAAAGCAGCTGGCCAGTTAGTTCCACATGCCCATATTCATATAATTCCAAGGTTTAATGGGGATAGACTTAATCTAACTTGGAAGCATAACACCTATGGGGAAGGAGAGATTGAAGAATTTAAAGAAAAAATAAAGAAGTTTTTGTGAGTTTTAATTTTTCAACTTAATCTTTTAGTCTTTTTTAGTTATCCAAGATATTTTCTCTACTTTGTTTAGTATATCTATGGTTCAAGTTAGGATTGAAATATTGTATTATTAGCACAACCATCGTATCAGTTCAATGCTGTTGTATGAAATAACTTATAAATGATGATTATGATTAGAACTGCAAGTAACATCTTTTCTGTTACTCCTCCGACTTTGATAAATCCTTTGACTCTTTTTTTGCTTAATGGATAAAGTAAGGCTACGCCTTTTTTTGTTGTTGCATCAAGAATAAGGTGGGATGAATAGCCAATAATGAATGCAATTGTAATTAACTTTAATAACCCTAATCCTTGTTTTGTTATAAAAAGAAGTATTGTAATAGCTATTATGGGATATACTGTATGCCATATTCCTCTATGCTTAGGTGATAGGATTCTTATTAATCTTGTTAATGTATTCTTTGATATTTTGCTAGAGCTTTCATCAATGTCTGGCACTATGCTAGAAAGCAATACTATTATTGTGAATGCTATCTGATTTTTTATTTTTAAAAGTTCAATAGAATATTGGGCAATTAGGAAGCTGAACGCTATATGTGTCCAGAAAAGCATTTTTTGTTTTTTATATTTCCTCAACGGTTGGAAGGGTCTCTGGTAGGCTTTCTTTTTCTTTTGGTTCAGCATCACCTTCTATTTCATTTTTATTCCTTATTTTTTCTTTTAATTTCTCTATTTCTTCTTTTGGGTCTGGATTTGGGATAACTGATTTTGTAATAAGTTCAAGCCTATCAAACATTTCATTCTTGTTTACCCTTCCAGTTACCTTAATGATTTTCCCTATTAGTTCTGTTTTTATCTCTTCAAATTTTTCGGGAGCATCCTTATATTTTAGTATTTCTTCTTTTTTCATTTCTACAAGCTCTTCTAATTGTCTTCTGAAGAATACGGTTCTTATTGTTTCTGTACCATCGTCTAAGGTTACATTTAGTACATAGGAATAGTCTGGTTCTACTTTGTCATGCTCTTCACAAAAAAATGTTTCTTCTCTCTGCCTTATTCTTTTGTTACACTTGGGACATATTTCAAAAAATCTTGGTTCAAATACTTGTACGATTGTTGCTAGGATTTCTATGTTATCATCATTTTCTTTTAAATCTTCAATGTTCTTTCTTATTGGTTCATAGCTTTTTACTTCTCCTATTTCTTCACCTTCGGGATTTACTATTAGTTTGCTTTTTTCGTTTAGATGTATTTCTAGTCTATTGTTATTTTCTCTTACATAGCCAGATAAAATCTTTATTGTTGTTCCTTCTTTTATTTGATCCAATAAATCTGTTTGAGAGCCCCATAGGACTACTCTTATTGAGCCTGTTTCATCCCCAATTATTAGACTAGCAACCTTTCCTTGGCTGCCGTCTTTTCTTTGGAAATTGCTTATTTGAGATATTTGCTGGACTTTGCCTACTGTTTCTACATCCCTCATGCCTGCTAGAATGTTCTTTATCTGCAATTTTCCAGTAAAATTTTCAAGTAATTTTATTCCCAGCTCGTTTGCAATGATATGTGCTGCTCCCTCTTTTGATATTAAGCCAGAAAGCTGTTTTAATTTCTCTTCTATTTTTGAATTTATTTCTTCTTCGCTAAGGTTTGTTTTTTCTTTTATTTTTTCTATGATGTGTGGGAGAGGGATTTTTATCATTGGTGATAGGTCTTTTTTAGTTATTTATATAGTTTTGTATAATCAAATATATTGTTTTTATTCTATAGTAATCTGAGTGGTTCTATGTCTTCTGTATTTAGAGAATTTCCTATATTGTCTTTTGCTATTATATATAGTAGGTAGCCTTTGTTTATTGTTTCAGGTATCTTCCATTCATATCCTTTTCTTATCTCTTTTTTCCACTCTAGCTCTTTTAGTATTACATATGTTAGATAGTCCTCGTCAAATGTTTCTTCTGCTGTTGTCCAGTTATATGGCCCTTCACTTTTTCTTTTTACAGTTTCTATTAATGTTGGTTTCTTTAGCTTTAGTGCTTCTTTTTCTTCTATTGCATATATATAATAAGATTCTACGTCTGAGGCAGGGTTTTCTTCCCATATTAGGTAGTTTCCAGATTTGTTTGTTTTTATTTTTGCTTCTGTTTGTGGTGGCGGGAAACTGTCAAGGAATCTTATGCCAGAGAGAAATGTTAGATTCTTTTGGTAATATGGGTTTTCTAAGGGCATGGTTATATTGAACAGAAGCAAGTACTCTTTTTTTGATGATAGCGGAGTTATGCTTATGTTCCAGTCTTTTATTTCCATTATGTTTGTTTTTAAAGTTTTTATATCAGAACAGGTTATTAAATCATCTATGTCTTCTGGTGTGTCGCTTCCTCTTCTTAGACAATCTTTTATATTATTGCTTATCTTTCTTATTGTTTCTTTAATGTGTGTGCAATTTCCTATGATATCATATTCTATCTCTGTTTTAAAAGAAGGTTTTATCCTGTATTCTGTTAAATTATTATTGTCTTTTATTGTAATGTCTCTCGTTGCAATTCCAACTATTTCTGTCTTACCTTCTATTTTTTTGAATATAAAATCATAGTTGTCTTTTGGTAGTTTTGTTATAGTATATGCCTCTAAGTATTTGTTTAATTCCGCATTTAGGAATCTTGCAAGGTTTTCTCTTATATCAATTTCACTAGGGTAGCAAGATATTTCATACTCTTTTTTCTTTGCTTTGTCTTCAGCTACTTCCTCCCAAAGCGTGTATCCTTTATGGTGTGTGCAGGGTGTGTCTTTGAAATACATGCCTTTTTTTGCAAAAGAGTAAAGTGCCTTATATGTGGCATATTTAGCAGATTGGTCAATATAGAAGAGAGCTTTTTCACCTTCTTGGTATTCTTCTATTGCCTTTGCTGCTTCTTCACCTATCTTTTTTTCATATCTATTTGTTTTTTTATAGATGATGGCGAAGGCAGAGACTAACACAAATATTGCAAAGATTAGCATTATTATTGAGTAAAACAAACCCTTTTTGTTGTTTCTGATTCTTTTTTTCATTCTTATTATCCCCATTCCCTCAAGAGCTGCTCTGTGGTTATAAAGCATTTTTTGTTGTTTATTACGCTCTCTGGGGGCATTGTGTTTTTATCTTCTTCGCATTTTAGCGTTCTTGGTGTGTCCTTTACTGTGTTGCAGTCATTTGGACAGTGATTTCCTTTGCATTTACATATTATTTTTGATGTCCAAAATTGGTTTATTTCGTTTGGATTAATCTTGGGTAGATAGCCATATTCTCCCCAGTATGTCCATGTGTTCCCTGAGTTGTCTATTACGCTTTCTCCAAGTTTATTATTTCTTACAATTTCTATTATCTTGTCAGCGAATTGCTCCATGCGTTTTGTTTCTTCTGTTTCTTTTTTGCAGTAGCTTATTACTCTCTTAGCACTTTTTATATTGAAGTTTTTTATGTGAATAAACATATTGGGGTCTTTTTTTGGTATTGTCCCGTCTTCGCATATTGTTTTATAGTCAATAACCTTTGTTTTGCATGGGCATCCATCTAATGAGAAGTACTCTACATTATAACCTAGTCCCCATGCAACCCATTCTTCTCCAAACATCCAGATCTTATCACCTGCTTTTAGCTTCATATTTTTAATGTCAACCTTAGATTTTAGTAGTTCTATTGTAATTGTTTTTTCCTTTAGCGATGGAATCTCTACTTTTGTTGTAGGCTTTCCGTATCTATAGAGTTCTATTTCATTCTTATCTGGGTAAGTGACTCTTAATGTTCTTTCAATTCCAAGAGTATTGTAAAATTGGTGTGATATTCTGTTAATCTCCAGCTTTGCTCTTTGCTTTAGTTTTGGTGAGACTTCTCCAAGAGCAATCAGTTCAGCAAGAGTAGTTTTTTGATTTTGAGTCAGGCTTATGGGGGTTCTTAAATAGTTTAGAAGAATAAGGTCTTCACTGCCTGCTTTTGTAGTTTCTATATTATAAGTCAAACTAGAACCAAATATTCCAAAGAGAAAATAGAATATTAGGCTAATAAAGGCGAATATAATTGAACAAATTATCAGTACAAGAAAGCCTGCGGTAAATCCTTTTTTATTCTTAGGCATCATTTTATCTGTTTGGTATCAATATAGTTATATCTAATATGGCAGGAATCATTTCTTCCCCTTTTTTTACTAGAACAGGCATTTTTTTGTTTTTGCCCTTCCTTGCCCCGATTCCTTTTATATATCCTGCTTTGTACAGACTAACCCACATGTCATATTTTTCTTTATTGTAATATATGCTATATGATTTTTCTTTTAGTTTCAAAATAATCTCTGCTGCCAACCTGTTATTTTCTTTTCCAAAAAACATTGTTTTTTCAAGATTTTTTTCTATATCATTTATATCAAAATTTTTGATATCTATGATTCCCGGATATATTCTGCCTGTATCTTTATCGTAGAGCCATAATCCATTGTTGCTGTATAATATTCTGTTGATGAATATTTCACTTTCTAGGTCAAAGGTGTTTATGTCTTTTTCAATATGGATTATCAATAGGAGAAATACTGCTAGCGAGATTGTGAATATTATTTCAAATATATGTAGGACTATATTTAATCCAATGAAATCTCCCTTTTTATTTTTTAGTAATTTACTTTCCATAGTATGTAGTTATTCCTTTATATATGCTTTCTCCTATCTGCCTTATAGTAGCTATATCTTTTAGATTTTTGATGTTTTGTATTTCAATACTTACGATTATTGATATTTTATTGTTGTCTAGTATTGTTTTATCTTCTTCTTTTAGATACTTAGGGTTTGTTTCTATTATATTTCCCCCTTCAAACAGGCTGTCTATTGAGATTAGCTCATTTATTATTAAACATGCTAGTCTATTCCTTTTTTTTAGGATATCTTTGTCTTCTGGTGATGGGCTTGAAGAAATATAAGCTTTCACTTCATTATTCTCTTTTTCATTTAGTCTTACACTAATTATTACATTGCTTTCTTCTATCAGCTTTTCTATTTCTAGTCTTGCTTTTCCTTTTGTAGTTTTGCTGTTCTTAATCTTGCTTTGTAGGATATGTTCTATTGTTGGTATTAATTTGTTTTTTCCATCATCATTCACATCTATCAGGATTTTTGTGTTTTGGATATTGTCGTTTATTTCTGTTTCTGGACAGCTTATCAGCTTTATCTTGTTCTTTAGTTCTTTTGATATCTCAAGAATGTTGTTTGATTTTTGGAAAGTTATTTTATTACTATTGCTTATTTTGTTAGCTCTTGTTTTATAATTTAAATCTTCAGCGAATTGGTATATAATCAGGCTCTTTTTTTTGCTGTCTGTGTTATTCTCAATTATTTTTACTCTCTGTTTTAGGAATTCTACATCATAATTTTTCAGCATGTCCCTTTTATATTCAATGTAGAACCTTCCTTGTGAGCTATAGACAGAGTCCATCAGAAACGCAATATCTCTGCTGAGGTATAGTTTATCAAAGAAAGTGTCTCTTTGTATTGAGCTTATATAGGCATACATAGAGAACACAACACCGATGGCTATTATTATTTTAAGGAGTACGAAGTAACTTTCTATGTCTCCTGTTCCTCTTTTTTTAATTAATATTTTTTTCATACTTTTCCTTTACATCTTTCAAGAAGCTCTTCAAAGTTTTTGCTTTTTCTGTTAAGGAAGCTTATATCTATTGGATTTTCATTTTTACAGATGCTTCTTAACTTATTTTTTTCTTTATCATATGTGTATATGTTTACTTTTATTTTATAGCCTTTTTCAATAACCTCTTCTACTTTTATTTCGTAGTCCCCTATATTTATTTTTTCTTGATATTCTAGTCCAAGTAGGGCATGTTCAATATCCCAGTTTTTGTTTACTTCCAGATGTGCACATTCTAACATGGTTTTTTTGTTAGGCTTTTTGTCTCTTATAATATCTTCATCATATTGGTTGCATGCTTCTTTGTTTTCTTGTTTTTTTATTATATCATATTCTTCTTTATTCTCCTCAATTATTTTTTGTATTTCTTCAAATGCTTTCTTTCTGCCTTCTGCTGTTTCATCTTGGTAATATAAACGAGCTAGGATAAATCTTATATCCAATTTTTTTGATTCATTTTTTTTAGAATCTCTTAGATTTTCAAGTTCTGCAATTATAGGCTTTATCAAATCTTTTAATTGCGATTCTCTTTCTCCCAAGCTCTTTCTTTGTTCATTAAGTTTGAGATACCATGTTGCTATTTTTTTTATTTCTATTTCTTTGTCTTCTATAAAATAGTTTTCTGTTACTTTTAAGAAGTCCTCTAATAACCTAAGTATATCTTCAGGTTGCGGGTTTAATTTGTTTAATGTTTTATTTATTTCTATAAGGTAAAACTCCTTTGGCATAACCCCATATTTTCTGCTCATGGCTTCAAATCTATTATCAATTATCCCTAGCCCTTGTCGTTTTTCTTCTTCCAGTAGCTCCCTGCTTGGTTCTGGAGCGATAAAGATATGTGTTTTTTTGTCTTTGTCTGTAAACTTTTCTATATAGAATTTTTTAACTCCTAATTCTCCCGCTTTATTTCTTTTGCATTCTCCATAGATAACTAGGTAAGAATACTTAAACTTCCTTGTGAATTCAATTTCTGCATAATCCTCTTTGTTTGTTATGGATGGGTCATCTCTAAATGGCAGGTCACCTACTATATTGTTAATTATTTCTTTTGAATAAACCCATTCGGTTGGCCCTATCCTGGATCCACCTTTTTTATTTTCCATATATAGACCAACAATAGAATCCACTTTACTGAGTGGATGGCATTTCATCAGTCTTGATGTATAGATGTCTTTTTTTGTGTCTATGATGTGGTTCCTATAAGCGTCTCCAAATAGACATATACAAGATGTACCTTCACATTTGACCCCCTCTTTTCCATCTTTAGGGTTTGGTTTTCTAATTGTATCTAGTGTACAGCCGTCTTTAACCCTTGAGTAGTTAGCATTGAAACCTATTATTAGGTATCCTTCTGGAAGGTATAGTGGAAAGCCCCTATATGCTATAAATTGTTTTTCTCTTTTTGACATAAGGTCTATTGAGTTTGCAAGAGCCATGAAATTGTTTATTGCAAACTCATCTTTTTTGTTAGACCCCATTGTTAAAGTAAATTTTACTATAATTATTATGACTAATACACAAAGAATTGCTGCAAGTATGTAACCAACTAGTTCTGTTGGCACTATTGTTCTTACATCACCTCTTTTGTTTAGCCCTTTAGGTTTCATTATAGATGTGATTTTGTAATACTAGTTTATAATTCTTTTTGTTAGAATTAGTTATTTCTTTGGATTTATGTAATATTCAACTAGTTTTTTTGGCTCATAAGCTATTTTGTCATTCTCTTCAGTCTCGCAATATTTCTTTGGGTTTTCTGTTAGTTTTTCATTGTCTTTTCCTGTACCGTCATTTCCACAACATAGGCTTATTCCGGTATATTGTTTTCCTGTTTTGTCTAGGCTTTCTTTGTTTAGCTCTTCCCATGTTTTTTGTTTTTTTCTGTCTATTGGTACAGAAAAACCATCTTCATCTTCATCTTTGACAATATCTTTAAACTCTTCTCCGAAGCTTGGCGTATGCGGGCAGGGGTCACAGCTATCTGGAAGTCCGTCTTTATCATAGTCTCTGAAATTTCCTCCTTTGTATAATGCCTTTGCTTTGCATGATGTTATTTTTATACTTACTGCTTTTGAATTTGTTGTTTTATGGAAAAAACCAAAATTTTTTCCTGCAGTATACAATATAAATATCGCTAATATTGTCACCACTATGAATATCATTATTAGTTCTATGGAGTAAGAAACTCCTTGCTTTTTTTTGTTTAGTGGTGTCATATATTGTCACCTTCTATACAGCATATCTCGTCATTCTTGCATCCTTCTAGGAAAGTTTGTTCTCCTTCACATTGGCTAGGTTTTGTGCATTTTCCTCCCATAGCCTGACATGTTGTACTCTTTGAGTGTGTAGATGTGCCTTTTAAGAGAAAAATCATTGCTATTATTGTTGTTATAATTACTACTGCCATTATTACTGTTGCTTGTATTGCTATTCCTTTCTTGTTCATTTTAACTTATTGGTATACAGCACTGACCTGGTCCTTTTTTGTTTTTATTTGCTTTGTATATTTTGCTCTTTTTATCAAATTCTACTTCCTTACAATCTGATGTATAGACCTTTACTGGTTTATCATCTGGACAGTCTTCTCTACCTTCAAGGCAAACACCGCCTATAGCTGAACAGCTTGTACTCTTAATTATTTTCTTACTTTCCCCGAAAAATATTGCTAGGACAACTATCAATACAATAAGGCAGATTATAGCTATTATGATTATGTTTAGTGGCAACATCTGAGATTTTTTTTTCATTATATCCTTTTTTTGTGTTTAATAATATTTAAATATTCTGTTTAATCTTGGTTTAGTCTTCTTGTATTTTTCTTAATCAGCTGAATATACTAAAAAGGTTATCTGCTTGTCCTTTAATGTACAATATAATCCCTGCTGCTATTGCAATTCCTACTATTGCAAGAACAATCTTCACGAGCATAAAAGGAATCTCTCCTCTTTTTTTTGGAATAGTTTTTTTCATTTTCCAAAGAGTGATAGTATTGAAAGGTTAATGCCCTTTGATGCCTTATAAATAATATATCCTAAAACAACAAGGATGGCAATACCTATGATAAAGCTCTTTAACCACCATGGCATATCTCCTTTTTTATTTTTCTTTATTTTAGTCATTCTTTCTACCTATTGTTGGGAGTTCATTACATTTAAGTTCTTTTAATATTTTCTCGTCATTAGGTAGTAGGAAGATTGATGCATCCCAATCTGCACTTTTTTCACTTCCCGTATGATAGCCGTATATTCCGCCTATAGTAGCTCCTGCTATTGCTGTTCCTATTATAACTAGGGAACCACCTCCAGTGAATGGCACTAAGACAACCCCGAGGAATCCACCAACTGCTAACCCCATCTGTGTTCCAAGTAAGCTCTTTAACCATCTGACCCAATATCCTTTTTTTGTGTAAACAGTGATTGTAATGTAATCCTTGTTTGTATCAATGTAGGGTGTATTTCTGTTTTCATTTATTTTTTTATTAAAGAAGTCGTCTTCTGGTATTATATTTTCTGTTTTGAACTCTTTTTCTAGCTGTTTTTTTTCTTCTTCAAAGATATTTTTTGTGCTATATCCTGCTAGATATTCGCTTATTGTGGTATTACCTACTCCATAAATCTTTTCTCCTATCTCCCATATTGTATGTTTTCTTTGGTATTCTGCTAGGTCTTTTAGTGGTATCTTCTTATTCTTTTCTTTGAATTTTATATGGTGTCCTACTATACAATAAACAGTTTTCTCTTCTCTTGTATCAAACAACTCTCTCTTTCCTTGTAGCAGGTCTGTCCAATCTGCTACCATTGCTTTTGAGAGCATTTTAAGTTCTTCACCTTTTTTTATGTCCATTTTTATTATTGGGAAATAAATCTCTTGATTTTTATTTTGATTAAGTAAAGGAACACTTACTATATGTGCATCAGCACTCTTTCTTATGTTCTCTCTTCTGATAGACCTTATACTTGATTCTGCCATTTTATCCTTGAGATTTATATTATTAAAAATTAGTACTGTAATTACAATCAGTGCTATTATTACTAGGATTGTGTATTCTTGCATAGATCCAGCTCTTTTGTTTTTCATCTTAGTTTACTATTATGTCGCATATGGGTTTCATTACTTGTTTTCCATCAATTTCCATTGGGATTTCTTGGCTTAGAGGCACTTCGCTAGGTATGATTGTTATTCCACCAATACCATTGCAGTCTGGTATGCAAGCATCGTATGCCTCTGATGCTGTGTTTACTAATAAAGCAATACCTATAGCTCCTGTAGCTGCGCCAAGACCTATACTTATAATAGCAGCTCCTAATGGTGCTCCGAATCCTGTTGCAGCTATTACAGTCCCTCCTATCACAAGAAGACTTCCTACAATAGCTCCTCCTATTGAGGATAGAGTTGATTTCTGCTTTGCTTTGTACATCCTTACTATTATAAGTGAGTTTGGTAGTATGATATTGGTTTTGTTCTGTAAGTTGTTTTCTTTTATTTTCTTAATAGTGTCTTCTGGTATTGGGGGTTTTTCCTTGTAGAGGTACTCATAAAATGTCGGACCATTTTTGGTTATTCTATTAGTTCTTAGATATTCGTCTATACCTAAGATATTGTACTTTGCTATGTCTTCTTTTTTACTGATTTTTTTGTTATTCAGTTTAATAAATTTTAGAAGCCTGTCATCATATCTTATTGTGCTACAAACAAGGCAGTAGCTTATACCTTTCGTGTCCCAATTTGAGAATGGGTCTATCTTTCCTTCGCCCACCATCTTCCAGCATTTTACCATTTCATCTGCTATTATTTTATGGGCTTTGTTTTGGTCTATGACTCCATTTTTGACAACATCTTTGTATTTTATAATGAGGTCGCCGAGCTTGTCTCTTCTGCAGTTTGATAGACTGCTGAGCCTATTTCCTCTTGTCAGTAAGGAACCTGGATTTGGGAACCTTTTTGAAAGATATGCCTTCTTTATATCATATTCACATGCCTTTATGTTAGTTTCTTTTTTTGCTGTTTTGCTTAGTTTTATTGATACAATGAGTAATACTCCAGAAACAAGTAGGAGTACAATAAACAAAATAGCAGTGGAGACTTCAAGAGCAGATTTTTTTTTCATTTTGGGAATAGGTTTGGGAGGATTATTTTAAACCATATAATAAGGATTATTACTATCGCAGCCACTACTGCTATGAGTGATAGTTTGTCTAGTTCTATCTTTCCTTTTTTTCTCATATGTTTAAATTTGGGGTTGTTTATATATAAATCTTTTGAAAGAGTGTTCTGTAAACATATTATTGGTGCATTCGTAAGAATCAATCCCTATCTGAAGACATAACAGGAATTTAACGGAAAATTCCCCGCACGAATTTTGCCCAAATTTTCTTACGAAAACTTTTGTAAATCCAAGTATTCAATTAAGTTTAGACAGCTTGCGGTTCTTTTACCTTAACAAAAACTTAAACGCAGGATTTATTAGAATCATCTTTTTGTCAACTTTTCTCTTTTCTTCTTTTTTGTAAGATATTATATATCCCTTGTTAACCTTAAACTTTTTCATAAATCTTAGCAGTCCCTTGACATCAATTTTTCCGTATTTGATTTCAATTGGTACTGGTTTTTTATTCATTAACACCACATCTACTTCATTTTTATAAGGATCTCTCCAGAAAAATTCAGCTTTTAACTGGTTAACCACCAACCATTCGAACACTTTTGATCTGGAAAACTCATCTTTTCTAAATAAAAGATCAACAGAGACTGTTGTTGGATAATATTTCTTTAGTTTCCTTTCTATTTTTCGCTTACTCTTAGAAAAATTATATAATTTTTTGATCAGAAATGATTCTTCAAGATACATCAGATAATTTGAGAGTGTTTGCCTTGAAATCTTTAATTCTTTAGCCAACTCTGAGATTTCTATAAGTTGTCCTGGTTCCTCTGTCAATATATTAAGCAAAGACTCTATTATTGTTATATCTTTAATTTTAAAAAGCCCTGGTATATCCTTATAAACAATTTTTTCTACTATACTCTCTCTAATGTATTTTTTAATAATTTCTTTGTTTTTAATTCCAACCAACTCTGGGAATCCCTGAATCAAAGTAAATTCATTAAATAATTTAATCAACTCTTTCTCATAAAGTCCAATTGGTTTAAATTTAATGCCTTTAAAGGAGAGAAATTCTTTAAACGAAAGTGGCTCGACTTTGAATTCAAAAATTCTCCCTCCAAGCGTCTCTCGTGATTTTTTCTTTATGAATAGAGATTCTGAACCAGAGATTATTATTTTAATATTTCTGAATGTGTCATAAATTCTTTTTATTTGATCTTCCCAACAATCTAACTTTTGTATTTCATCAAGCAAAAGTAAATATTTCCCCTTTCTGAAATCTTTTTCAAGCATTTCTTCATATTCTCTTATTATACTTCTTACTTCCACATCTCTAAATTCGTCAAATGAAAAATAAATTATATTTCTCGGATTATGCCCTTTTTCAATTGCATCTTCTACAATTTTCAACATCAAAGTTGTTTTCCCGACTCTTCTTAAACCAGTTAATGCTATTATTTGGGGCAATGGTAGAAATTTCTGAAATTTTCTGTAGACTTCTCTTTCTCTAAATTCAACTCTAAACTTTCTTCTCCACCAAGGATTTGAATCAAGCAATGCTTCTTTTATAGTTGGCATATTTACCTAACTTATAATCGATTTTATGTTAAATATATTTAACATATTATTTAAACTTTTTGTTTTTATTTAAAAAATTTTGAGAACTTCTTTTTAAAGAAAGACAACAATCCTAAAAAAACCATAGCAATAAAAATTCTGAAATTTTCCTCCCCCCTGAAATCTGTAATAGGATCTGACCTTCACTTAGTTCAGGAAACTAACAGGCATTATACTGCTTAGGCAAGTCGCCCCAAGTTTCAGCTACACTGAAACTTCAGATAATCGCATATGCTATACCAACAATAAGTTTATAGAACCTGAAAAAGAAAATTTTATATATCCTCTCTGTTATTCTTTAAAATATGAAAAAAATTATGATATTTATGAATTTTATTTCACTAGTATTTTTTCTGGGTATGTTCTCAAGAATCAACATACCTTCCAAACCAGGAGTTACAGGGTTTGTAACTGCTATATCTAAAGCTAGCTTTGAGTTTCAATCATCTTTTATTATTGCTTTTTTTATTATACTTGTGACACTCGTTCTTAATATCTATTTTCTTCTTAGAAGTCGGGGCTAATGTGGTTGTTGGATTATAAATTGGGCAAGCACGCCCCAGGATGGATACTAACAGGCATACCAGTTTGACCTTGCTATATTCTTAGTTCCGCTACCCTATAAGCGCCAATATCTTAAGTTAGTGCTGCTCCATCCCTGGCCTGACACGGTTCCTTAAGATACCGACCCTATAGGACAGAACCTCATTGTCTATAGCAAGACTGGCATACCTTATTAGTACCTCTCCAAGGGCTTCGGTCCCACCGTAAAGTCCATTTGTGGTTACAGCAGAGGACTAACCTGCCGACCTAGCTTGCCCACTCTTAATAATCATTTTTTTATTTTAAAGCTTTCGATTTAGGATAAGGTTTTGGGAAATATAAAATGGTTTTTTGTGTATTTAATGGGTACTTTACTTGCTATAATCCTCAATGGCCTTAATAGCTAGTTGTGTATACATCAATGCAGGACCTCCACCCATTAATGCTGCAACAAAGCATGCTTCTATTATCTCTTCTTTCGTTGCCCCTGCTTCTAGAGCATTTTTTACATGGAATGCAATACACCATTTACATTCTTTTACTACAGCTAATGCTACGCTAATTAATTCCTTTGTTTTGTGGGATAAGGCACCTTCTTTTTCTACCGCACCCATAAATCCACTGAATGCTTTTATCAGGTTTGGGTACTTTTTTTCTAGGATTTTTAGGCTATTCTGTACCTCTTCTAGAGTTGATTTCATATCTTCCATTTTTATCACCTCAGCTGAATGTTAGTAGTTCTGGTTTTATTAATAGGATTGAACCCAACATAAGCATTAGCAAGCCACCAATCAATTTGAGCCATCTTCCTTGTTTTTCAGTAAATTTATGAGCCCCCATTGTAAACACAAATATTAGTACGATTACGGCTAGAGGTATAACATAGACAATGTTATAAAGTGCTAGGTAGCTATAGTAAGTTAATGTTGGTAGATTTTTTAGTGTTAGGACCCTGGTGTAGATAGCAGGGAAACCAGCCGTACACAGCAATTCAAAGGTATTTGCTGTGAAAGCCAATATTATTGTTCCAACAATCATGGTTGGTAGGAAGGTTTCATAAACTAACCTTCTCATTCTTTTGAATAGCTTTGGTTTTGCTGATTCTGGAATTGTTAGAGATATTCCTTTCTTAAAAAAGAAAAAGTCTTTTGTGTTAATCAAGCCAGCGATTATAGCAATAATTGCTATTATCATCCTTAGGATGTTTACATAACCTACTAAAAGAAAAAAATTGAGCCATGCTGCCATGAAGAGGAAATAAACAATAGCTGAGGTGAATACAAAAATCCCCCCTACCAGTAACATCCTTTTTCTTGATTTTGCATGTAGTAATAGGGTAAGCAAAAAACACAGAACCCACATGGCACAGGGATTAAAACCATCCAGACCACCTAGGATTATGGTGAATAATGGTAAACCAATCTTTGAGATATCTATTTCTCCAATTAAGGGGATGTTTACTATATTTGTTTTATTTGTATTCGTTTGATTTTCTTTGGTTTTGATTGGTTTTTCTTTTATAATCTTTTCTTCTGTTCCTGTTAGGTTGATTCTCTTTCCAGGATTTGTACATTTAACTTCTGTACATTCTTTTATTTTGTCTTCAAGTTCTTTGATTGTTGGTTGGCCAAATCCGATGATATAATCATCCCCAATGAAAGTAGTTGGTACTCCTTGTGGGTTTGTGTTGTAGGCTTCACACATCTTTGTGAATAAGATTGCGTTTCTCTTGTTTGTAGTAACTTCAAATTCGTGAATAACCAACTTAGGATATTTGTTTTTTATTGAGCTAAGAAACTGTCTTTCGGCTCTACAGTGTGGGCAAGTTTTTGCGTAGAATAAGTATAGGTCAACTTTGTTTTGGGCCGTTGCTATTTCTATACTTATAAATAGCAGTAATATTACCAATATGGCTATTATGGGTCTTTTCATTTTGTTTTTTACTTCATTTATTCAAAACTTTTATAAATAGACCATCATAACTAAAAATGAAACTATATATAAATGCTTGTTTCAGAAAATGAAACTATCTAAACTGGATGAAAAAAAGGTTTTTAGAGACATCTTGTTGGTTATTGGAATAATAGCTGGATTCATATTTATTGTTTCTTTTTCTTCTTATTATGTTTCTAATGTTCTTAGTAGAGGGTATGTTTGTGTTATTCCGATTCCTATAATGATATTATTACTTTCTTCTTTAGGGGTTTTTGTTGGTTCTCTTATCTATTATCTGCTTTCTTATAAGTTTTTCAAAGAAAAACAAGAGTATTCAAAGGATGTAAGCTTGACCTTGAGATTTTTAGATAATGATGAAAGAAAACTAGTCAGTTTATTAGTGGATTGTAAAGGAACAATTAGCCAGCCTGAGTTGGTTGGGAAGACAGGACTTAATAAGGTAAAGGTTTCAAGGATTATAAAAAAATTGATTGAAAGACAAGTAGTCATTAAGAAGAAGGTTGGGAAAATAAACAGAATCTATTTTCATGAGGATTTGGAGAAGTTGTTTAGGTAGCAAACTATGGTGGATAGTTCTTTTGCACTTATTTTTACTTTTTTTTCTACTTTGGGAAAAGAATAGCCCCGGGCAGATTCGAACTGCCGTCTCAGCCTCCAAAGGGCTGAATGAATTGCCTTCTCATCCGAGAATTTGACCACTACACTACGGGGCTACTTCTTTTTACTTCTTTTATTCTGTCTCTATTAGTGTATTATTTTTATTTATAAACTTATCTAAAAATTTGTGCTTGGGTTCTTTAGTTTAGTAGTCCTCTTGGCTTTAGCAATTAATCTCTTCAGATTTTTTGCTTTAAGGGTGCTATACTAAATTCTAAGGTTGATTATCCACTTTATACGAAAGTTATTTATATTAGTTTTAATATAATTGGGATAAAATGAAAAAACTTTTTATCTTGGCGATAGTGCTTTCTTTATTTTTATTTGGTTGTAGTAAGGGAGATGTGGGTAGTAAAGGCAATCTTACAATTACAGGAAATGTTGTTGATGTAGTAGTTAAAGAGAGTTGCGAAGATTCTGATAATGGGATAGACACATCTGTAAAGGGAACAGTCAGGGTTATAGATGAGAATGGCAATTCTCATGAAGATTCTGATAAGTGTATTGCAGGATTATTGATTGAGTATTATTGTGAAGGTAATAAGAAATCAAATCAGAATATCAGATGCAGTAATATTTGCAAAGATGGAAAGTGCATTTAAGTTTTTTTATTTGTTTTTATTATCTTTCCATTGGTTTAGCGCTTCTTTCTCCATGAAATGGAGCTTGGCTGGGATTATTAGACACTGAGGGAATTTTTTTATTCTTTTTTTTACTAGCTCTCCTGCTTTCCCTACTTTTACTATCGGCTTATCAGAACCTACTTGGGCACAGATAATACACAATTGGTTTTTTGGCATTCCTAGTTTAATGAGGTACTCTATTGCTTCTCTTGCTTCCATATATCTGTCTTTCTTTGGGTCTAGGTCAAGTAGGACTAGGGTGTGAAGGTCATTTTTTAGATTGTTTTTTATTACCTCATACGGAGATGTTATGTTTGTTTTTTCAAATGGGATGGTTGTTGTTCTTCCGTATTTATACAAGTCCAAACCTACTATTCCTATTGCATTAATAATAGATGTGTTCGGAATAACAACTGTTTTAATTTTAAGTTGGTCAGCCATTATTTTGAGTTGTATATGTGTTGTAGCTGAGAATGGGTCTCCTATTACAAGTAAGACAGTTTCTTTCTTTTTTGCATCTTTGAGGATTGTTTTTTCTGCTTCATTTTCAATCATGTTCCTATCGGCACTTATTATCTTTTTTCCATAGAATCTTTCTAAGTCTTCTTTTGTACAACTGACAAGTTTTGATGTATATTCTTCTAGGTATATAACATCTGCTTTTTTTATTATTTCTAGACCTCTTAATGAAATGTCTTTTTCGTTTCCAAGGCCAATACCTACGATGTAGAGTGTCATGTTTTTTTATTTTTTTTAAAATAAAAAAATAAAAAATGCCTTCTTTATCAAATTGGGGGGTGATTTAAAGAAGGCATAGAAATTAGTGAGCATAATTTCCCTTTAGCCTTTGTAAAAAATAAAAAAATAAAAAATGCCTTCACTAAAAAGTTTTGGGGGGTGGTCTTAATGAAGGCATAGAACTTCTCTTTTACAAGGACTAAAGGGGCGAACATTATACCAGCTCTATGCCTAGCTCTTCTGAAATCTCCTGTGCTTGTTGTGATGGTTTTGTATAATCTATTTTTCCTAGTATCCATGGTGATTTTACTCCTGTAATGATGGTCATCACAGTAATTTTGCCTTTCATATTTTCGTCTACCCTTGCACCCCAGATTACATTTGCATCTGGATCAAGGCTTTCAGTGACAAGCTCTCCTACTTTGCTTATTTCATCAAGGGTCATATCTGGCCCTCCACTTATGTGTATGAGTGCTCCAGTAGCTCCTTTGTAGCTTATGTCTAATAGCGGATTGGATAGTGCACCTCTTACCGCTTCCTCTACTCTATTGTTTGTGTCTGAAGCACCAACTCCTATTGCAGCCACACCACCATTGGTCATGATTGCCTTTACATCTGCATAGTCTAGATTTACTAGTGAAGGAATTGCTATTGTCTCAACTATCCCTTTTATCATAGTTGCAATCAACTCATTTGCGACTGCAAATGCTTGTTGTATCGGTAAGTTTCCTGCAATTGAGACTAAGCGATTGTTATCTATAACAATGACTGTATCTGAGACTTGCCTTAATTGTTGAAGACCAAATTCTGCTTTATCTATCCTTGCTCTTTCTATTTTAAATGGCATGGTTACTGTGCCTATAACAATTGCTCCTGCATCTTTTGCCACCTGGGCTGTGATTGGAGCACCTCCTGTTCCAGTTCCACCGCCCATTCCGGCACAGATAAATACCATATCTGATGCCTTTAGTGTTTCTTTTATTTCTTGCAGGCTTTCCTGGGCAGCTTCAGCCCCTTTTTCTGGGTAGCCACCACATCCTAAGCCTCTTGTTACCCCCCTTCCTAGGAGGATTTTCCTATCAGCATTAATCATATCAAGGTGTTGTTGGTCTGTGTTTGCAGCTATGATTTCTGCTCCTTTTACACCTTTCTCGTATAACCATCCAACCATATTGTTACCAGCCCCCCCAACTCCTATTACTTTTATGTTTGCTTGTCCTACTTCTAGTCCTTCAAATTTTTGTTTTTCTGCATGTTCTAATGCATTTTTAATCAATACATCCATTTTTTTTCAACCCCCTTTGCTTTTGTTTTGATTTATTTTATATACTACAATATAAATATTGCAATACCGAAATATTTATATTATAGCCTTTTATTATTACCTCTAGAAAAAGATTTAATTGCTTTCGCCAATAAGCAATTAAATTGTATTCAGCCAACTAACAAAGAATTTTTTCGCCAAACGCCAAAAATTCGCCAATTATTGAGTTTCGCCAAAAACTCATTAAACTTATTCTTTAATTATCGCCAATGGCTAATATTAGAGTATAGCTAATATTTAAGTTTTTCTTAGGATTATATGGTAGTAAAAATCAATTTTTAATATTTTAGAAGTCTTTTTTTGACCCTTCCGAGGGCTTTTTTTGTGTTTTTTATTGTTTCTTTTATCATATCGCTTGTATACCCTCTTGTTCTTTCTGTTATACCTCTGCCCCACCATTTGTCTATGTAAACTACATGTTCTATTCTTTTCTTTATGGGCATCTCTGCTTTCTCATCAGCATAGCCAATCGTTATTATCGCCTGGGGAGATACATGTTCTGGGAGTTTCAATGCCCTTCTTACAAGGTCTTCATCAAATGCACCAACCCAGCATGAGCCTAGCCCTTGGTCATTAGCAGCTAGCAACATGTTTTGTATTGCAGCAGCACAGTTTTGTATTGTGTAAAGTCTTTCCCCTCTTGTCCCATAGAATTGTGATGCTTTTTCAGGCTCTGCAACTATTGTTATATGGACATCTGCCTCTTCCATCCATTTTTGTTGGAAGGATGCTTCTGCTAGTTTAGTTTTTATATTATCTTTTCTTGTTACGATAAATTTCCAATTTTGTAGATTTCCTGCGGAAGGAGCTAGCCTTCCAGCATCAAGTATTTTTGTTATCTTGTCCCATTCAACTGGCTTATCTAGGTATTTTCTTACAGAACGCCTTGTTTTTATACACTCAAGGGTTTCCATTTTTTAATAAATCTTTTATATTAGAACTTATATTTAATCTTTTTGATATAATATGGAGTACATGGCTTTAGTTGATGTTTATAGGAAGTTGGAGGGGACTACTAAGCGATTAACTAAGACATATATAATATCAGAATTCTTAAAGAAAACTCCAGTGGATGATATTAGTAGTGTAGTATTGTTATTGCAGGGGAAGGTTTTTCCTAGCTGGGATGAAAGAAAGATTGGAGTTGCTTCTAGGCTTGTATTAAAGGCCATAAATAAAGCTACTGGTATTGATGCTCATAAGATTGAAGAAGAATGGAAAAAAACAGGAGACCTTGGAATAGTGGCAGAGTCTTTTGTTAAAGAAAAAAAGCAAATAACCTTATTTTCAAAGCAACTTAGCGTTAAAAAGGTCTTTCAGAATTTAAGAAGGCTTTCTGAATTAGAGGGTGCTGGAACTGTTGATAAGAAAGTAGGTTTGATTGCTGAGTTGCTTACATCTTCTAGACCCATAGAAGCGAGGTATATTATTAGGACTATATTGGAAGAACTTAGGGTCGGTGTTGGTGAGGGTGCTTTGAGAGATGCAATTGTTTGGGCATTTTTTTCTGATAAAATTAATCTTAGTTATTCTGAGAGGGACAATCTTATCAATATTGATGATAGAGGTGAATATAATAGGTATATAGATATTGTTCAGAATGCTATTGACTTAACAAATGATTTTTCTGTTGTGGCTGAAGCTGCAAAAAAGGGTTTAAAGGAATTGCGAAAAATAGAGATGAATGTTTTTAGGCCTTTGAAGGTAATGCTTGCTCTGAAGGTTAAGGATGTTAGTGAGGGGTTTGAGAGATGTGGTAGGCCTGTGGATGTTGAGTATAAGCTTGATGGTTTTAGGATACAGGTGCATAAGAAAGGAGAAAAAATAATGTTGTTTACTAGGCGTTTGGAGAATGTTACTAAGCAATTTCCAGATGTTGTAGGCTATATAAGAAAATATGTTGATGGCGATAGCTTTATTCTTGATAGCGAGGCAGTTGGATATAGTCATAAGACTGGTAAGTATTTGCCTTTTCAAAATATTTCTCAGAGGATTAAGAGGAAGTATAATATTGAAAAAATGGCTAGGGATTTTCCTGTTGAGTTAAATGTTTTTGATATTATTTATTATAATGGTAAAAACCTGATTGCAGAGCCGTTCAAGAAAAGAAGAGCACTCCTTGAAAGAATAGTCCATAATAAGCCTAGACAGATAGTTGTTGTTAGGAATCTTATAACAAGTAAGGAGGAAGAAGCCGAGAAGTTTTATAAAGAAAGTTTGGACGCTGGTAATGAGGGTATTATGTTTAAGAAATTGGATTCTCCATATAAGCCTGGTGCAAGGGTTGGGCATATGGTCAAGCTAAAGCCAACCCTTGAAACCCTTGATTTGGTGATTGTCGGGGCGGAGTGGGGTGAGGGTAAGAGGGCTAACTGGTTAAGCAGCTTTACATTGGCATGTATTGATGAAGATGGTAATTTTTTAGAGGTTGGCAAGGTAGGTACAGGGATAAAGGAGAAGTCTGAGGAAGGTGTTTCTTTTAAACAGCTGACAGAAGAATTAAAGCCATTGATAATTAGTGAGAAAGGAAGAGAGGTTAGAGTAAAACCAAGGGTTGTCGTAGAGGTTACCTATGAAGAGATTCAAAAAAGCCCGACATACTCTAGTGGATATGCTCTTAGGTTTCCAAGGGTAGTAAATCTAAGGTTAGATAGGGATCCATCAGAGTGTAGTACACTCCAGATGGTTGAGGATTTTTATTATGCACAGAGAAAGAAGTAATTTATCTGTCTTGTTTAAGAAAATTTCTATGCCCCTACCGGGGTTTGAACCCGGGCTACGGGATTTTTGCTTTTGGTCCGCAATCCCGCGTCTTAATCCACTCGACTATAGGGGCATTCATACTCTTAGGGGGTTTTGGCTTTAAATATCTTTTTAGAATCTTTCCTTTTTATTTGTTTCTTATAAGTGGTAACAAAATCAAAAGATTTAAATAATAGTTGTGTTTTTTTCTTATGAAAATGGCTCTTAGTGTTGATACTTTGGTTAGAGCGAGGGTAGCTAATACTCTCTCAAACTGGGCTGCTTCACAGAGAAATGTTATTGAAGCAAATGGAATTGAGGTTGAGGCACTCAGGTCCGGAGTGCATTTAGATTCTAGTGGTGCAAGAAGGAGATTCTTAGATATGCTTGATTCAACACATCTGTTAGACCAGCCCACTTATGATTTGAGTGATATTGGAAAAGCACCGCCTGATGATGCACTTGCTGCTTCATGGTCTCATTTAATTAGCTCTAGGTTAAGGTTGCTTGCTTCTCAGTCTTTCTTGGAAGAAGTAAAAGGAGAAATGGAAAGAGTATCTCTTGAGATTAAAGCCCAGAGACTTAGAGATAGCTTTTATTCTGATTTTCTAACTGGGTTAGGGAATCTTGGTGCTTTTAGGGATTATCTTAGTGAAAGATTTAAGAGGACTAGAGATGGGATGAAGAAAAGTGACTACAAGGAAAGAAAGCCACAACATGGTTTTAGTCTTGCCTATATAGACCTTAGGGGTCTTAAGAGAATTAATGATTCTTTTGGGGAGGAAGTAGGAAATGAGTATCTGAGGGCATTTGCGGATTCTTTAAGGAAGAATCTTAGGGATAATGATAGAGTTTTTAGGATTGGAGGGGATGAGTTTGCTGTTGTTTTTGATGGCTGTTTGAAGCAGGATGCTTATAATATCTTGCTTAGGGCTTATGGTACTATCTCAGATGAGGTGAACGAGAGAGTTTTAAAGTATCTAAGTAGTAGTTACCCTAATTTGAGCCTTGACCCAGTTAGATTTGTTGCTGGGGTGTCCGATAGTTCTGGAGTAGGTAGTATAGAAGACCTGCTGGAACAAACAAGTATAACTATGGCTTTCGCCAAAAGTAATAGTAAGAAGGAAGGGCTGAGGCTTAATAACCCATTCTTAGTTGAACCTGAAAAATGTGTTCTTATTTATTGCCCTCTTTTGGATGGTTATTATAGGAGAAATATGAGCTATGATGGTTCAAGAGATTAGGTCAAGGAACCACCTTTGGTTTTCTTTTACCTTGTAGTCTGGGAATGTATGCCAGAATGTTATTGTTTCTTTTCCTTTGAATCCTAGCACTTTATGAGCATATACGCCCTCCCCAATTGATTGTTTGTAATTTGTGCCTCTTTTGAAAGAAGCTAGTACTAATTCTTTATCCGTTAAATAACCTGGATCTAGATTTATCATTCTTTTATTTCCACTTAAGAATTTTTTTTCAATTTCTGCTGTTTTTAGTTTGATTTCTGCAAGTTTGTTTTTGTTTATTCTTTCTTTGAAAGAGATAAATCTCTTTACAAGGTCTTTGCCCATTTCTCTTTCATAGTAGTTCGTGAATCTGTCAAAGTCATATTCATTACTCTCTTTTTCTATTTCTCCAAATTCTTTAGTTAGGCACTTCTTACATTTTTTATAAACTCCTTCTTTATTGTACATTATTGCAATAATAAGTTTTGCGTCCTGCATTTTTTGTTGAGTTCTTTTATTGCTGTGGGGGTTCTTTATTTATAAAATTAGTGTTATCCGTCTAGGATTGGTAGCAATTTTTCGGAGAAAGGTTTTTGTGTGTCTATATCTTAGGCATGAAATGGGTCTTCTTTGTGGTTCTCGTGACAACATATCAGGAAGCCTTATCAATCCTGAGCAAGCAACTGGAAAGAGTTAGAATTCATAAAGACCAGTCTGTTTTTTTTCTTTTGTTTTTTCGGTTTCAAAGTTTTGTCCGACTTGTTTTTTTATTTCAATTGCTGTTTTCTTTCCAAGAATTTGGGTTAGTTTTGATAGGTCCACTTTTATGACATCTCCTATTGTCTTTATCTCATTGAAATACAATTTTCTTGCTCTTGCTCTTCCTATATTCTTTAGCTTTATTAGTGGTATGAGTTCTTCTCTTATTCCATTTTTTACTCTTATTCTTAGTTTTATTATGTCTTTTATTATGCTTTGTAACTTTATTATCCTACAAATCTCTTCCATAGCATATAACAACCAGTCTGCTATCTCTATCTTGGCTCTTATTTCGCCTGGTCTTATGTCATAGTTCTCAAGCAAATATTCTTCATCTTTTTCATTTATCCAATCTTGGAAGAACAGAGTTGTTTTTATTGACCTAAGGAAATCTTCATATTCAGGGTCATATATTGATGGCTCTCTTCCAAGAAAGTATGAGCCATATCTTGCTATAGCTTCTTCAATCTTGTCATATTCCTTGATTTTGACTCTCAGTAAAGGGCGTATCTCAAGTGTGCTTGATATTGTTTGTAAGAGTGAGAAGGCTACTATTTTCTTTTTTGATGCTTTTTTTAGAGCTTCGATAAAGTTGTGTGCTGTTAGTGGGTCTATATAGAGTTCTGATACTCTTTTTCCTAATTGTGTTGCTTTATATGTTTCTTCTTCAATTTTATCTGCAGAAATAAATTCTTTTTTAGAACTTTTTACGAATTCCCACTTTTCTAGTAAGTGTAACATCTTTTCTATTTTCGCTTTTAATTCATATTCATCTGAAAATTGATTTGCATAAAATGTTTTTGAGAAAAAAGAAAATATTTCTTCCCTTGTATTTACAAAATCTGATGAGATGAGGCTAAGGACATATGTCCTTAGTACAGGCTCTACTGATAACTTGGAGTAGATATCTTCTGGTTTTCCATAGATGTATTTTTCTTTTAATTTCTTTTTTTCTGCTTTTGAGGCTGTTATTATTATTGATTGTCCTTCGTTGTCAAACTTGGGTCTGCCTGCTCTACCTGAGAACTGGAGATACTCAAGAACAGGTATGTAGGCCAAACCCCTTTGGCTATATCTTCTTAAATCTCTTATAATAACCCTAAAAGCTGGTAAGTCCACGCCATAAGCAAGCGTTGGGGTGGCACAGATTATCTTTATTATTCCTTTTCTAAAATTCTCTTCAATTAATTCTTTTTGTTTTTCTGTTAATCCAGCATGATGGAATGCTATGCCCTTTTTAATACACCTTGCTAGTCTCTCACATTGTTTTGTTGGTTTTGATAAGACCTCTAGTACTTTTCCTGACAGTTCTATTAGTTTTTTGTCTTTTGTTTTTATCGTTTTGCTTATGTCTTCTGCTGTTTTCTCTGCCGAACGCTTTGTGTTTGTGAACACTATTGCCTGCTTTTTTTTCTTTATTGTATCAGTCACAAGATTTATGACAGGATTGTCCGAGATTTCTTCAATCTTTATTTTCATTATTTATTAAGAAAATAGGTTAATATTTAAAATTAACTTGTGTCTATTCAGAACAGATAATCTATTTTATTGGTTTTTCAATGACCTTTGCCTTCCACTCTTCCTTAGTTGATTCTTTGCCATCAGACACTATTACAGTAATCTTCTTCATCCCAGGTATTGTAAATCTTCTGATAATCGCTGGTGTTGTATTCTCATATTTTTCAAACATTCCAAATTTCCATGTGTAGGTTAGGCTATCATTATCTGGGTCTTCTGCTTCTATAGAAAGCTTCGTAAGATGTCCTTTATATGTTATAAAGTCTGTAGGTGGCTGTTTTGATATTATCCTTGGTGCTCTATTTACATTATATACAGTAATATTTAATTTTTTTCTTGATTCAGCTTTTCCGTCAGATGCTATAAGTTCTATTTCAAATGTCTTATGGTCTTCTTTTACCACATTGTAATCCGGAGTCCATATAAACTTGTTATCTTCTATCCTTGAGCCGTCTGGCGGGTTGGTTGCTGTTAGATTTACTAAGTCATTTTCTGGATCATGGGTTACTATTGGGATTTCTAGTTTTTCTTTCTCCTTTATTTCTATTGGTTTTATATCTTGTATTTCTGGTGGTCTATTTGTTTCTTCTACTGTTATTTCTACTCTTTTGCGTGTTTCTAAAAATCCGTCAGAGGCTTTTACTATTACTATGTGCTTTCCAGCATCTTCATAGGTTGTTTTGTATGTGTCTGTTTTCATCCATCCTAGGTAAGATACTATCACTTTATCACCATCTGGATCTGTTACATTCGGTTTAATCTTTATGGTTTCTCCTTCTTTTACCTTTATTGGTTGGATATCCCTTATGATTGGAGCCCTATTTACATTTTTTACCTTAATTGAAACCGTTTGCTTTGATTCAAGTCCTTTGGCTTTTGCTATGAATGTTATCTTAAACCTTTTAGAGAGTAGATGGAATTTGTCAGTTATTTCATCTATTATATTCTCCTTTTTTACTGTATCATAGTTCGTTTGCCATTCAAATTTATTCCCTTCTAGTGTAGCTCCTTCCGGTAGGTTTTCGGCTATATATGTTATTTCATCATTGTCTGGGTCGTAGGCTTCTAGGTTTATAGTTATTTTTTGATTTTCTCTTATTTTGATATTTGCTATTGGCTTTAGTTTTGGTGGCCTATCAACATCATTGACTTTTATCATTATTTTTTTAGAGGCCTTAAAATTTCTATCACTTATTGTTATAGTTACTTCATATGTTCCTGCATCGTTGTAGGTTGTTTTCCAGTAGTTATCATTTCCTATTGGTTCTGATATAGTATAACTTAGATTGTACTTTTCAAAATCAGGTAGTTTTAATCTTACAACATCTGTTTCATTTACTTCTATATCTTGGATATCTCTTAAAAGAGTCTCTCTATCCACCTTATTTACTCTTATTTTCCATTCCTTTGTTGTTTTTGCTTCCCCATCACTTACGATAGCTTTTATTGTGTGTATTCCAGCATCTCCGTAGTCTGCCTTGTATGTATAGCTTTCTCCTTGTTCAACTTTTATGTTGTTTAGTTCCCATTCATATATTATCTTGTCTTTGTTGATATCTACTGCCTCTACCAAAAACTCTATTTGATTACTTTCATCTATTATTAATTCTAAGTCTTGTGGAGAAAATGAAACTATCTCTGGTGGAACATTCTTCTTTTTGACTATAAGCTTTATACTCTCAGTAGTTGTTGTTTTGCCGTCTGATACAGTAAGTGTTATATTGTATTCTCCTGCGTCTCCATAGCTGGTCTGCCATTGACCACTTTTGTTTAATGGCTTTGTAAAGAAGAAGGATATTTTGTCAGAGTCCTCATCTCTTACTTTTGGTTTTAGGTTTACAAAATCTGTTTCTTTTACTGTTATTATTTTGGTAGCATCTGATAGGCTGTTAAGTAGTAACACTAATAAAACTAGCCATACTATTAAGAGTCCTCTTTTCATGTTTTTTTACCCCCCCACAAAAAGAAAAAAATAAATTAAAAAGATTAGACAAGCACTATGTCCTCTATAATTGGAGCCCTGTTAACATTCTCTATTGTTATCTTTATTTCTTGGCTTACTTTATCTGTGCCATCAGATGCTGTTATTTTTACTTTATAAGTGCCTGCGTCTTCATATGTTGTTTCCCATACAAACTTACCATCTATTTTCTTGAATTTGTCACTATCTATTGTGAAGGTAATCTTGTCTTTGTCTGGGTCAGTTGCTTTTGGTTCAATAACTATCTTTTCAGTTTCCTTTACTTTTATGTCCGAGAGTTTTTCCATCACTGGCTTTCTGTTTACATTGTTTACTTTTATATTCCACTTTCTTCTTGCTTCGCTTGTTCCATCAGATACAACTGCTTCTAGAGTGTGGGTTCCTGCATCATCAAAACCTATTTTGTATTTAAAATACTGCTTGTTTGATACCTCATTTTTGTCTAGTAGCCATTTATATGTTAGGTTATCTTTGTTTAAGTCTGATGCTTTTATTTTGAATTCTATCGTTCTGTTTTCATTTACTTCTAGGTTTTCATCCCTTGGTGTTGCTTCATCTATTTTCGGTGGTTCTTCCTTCTTGTTTACTATTATTAGGACATCTTGCGATGTGCTCAACTGACCATCTGATGCTGTTACAGTTACCCTGTATTCTCCAGCATCACCATATGTTGTTTGCCACTTTCCGTTCTCATCAAGGGGAGTGGTATAAGAGAATTTTAATTTATCATTATCTTTGTCTTTTGCTTTTACTTTTAATGCAACTAATTCCGTTTCCTTTACTATTATAACCTTTGCCTCCTTTTTTGGAGTTGGTTTTGGTTCTTCTTCTTTTGTTACTTCTACTTCTTCCTTTGGTTTTTCTTCTTCTTTCGGTTCTTCTTCTGTTACTATTTCCTCTGGTGTTGGAGGCACTTCTGGAGTTTCTTCTATACCTCCCGTAATGTTTTCTTCTTCTATTTTTATTTCTTCAACTGGTACATATACTTCTTTCTCTTTTGAGATACCAAAAATTTTTTTTATCCAATCTATGAGGTCTGCATTTGCTGCTGTGGAAAGACATATTATTGTTATTAAGAACAATACTAGAAGTGCACTTTTTTTCATGAGTATCCCTCCTTCATTTTTGTGTTTGTTATTATTGTCTAATACACAACTCATATATAAACTTTATGGTAGTCAAAATATAAAAAGTGTTATTACTTTTTTACACGAATTTATTTTGTTTTTTTTAGTGGTGAATGAGAATGAATCATTCAGGTGTGAATGGCTCCGCGGAGATTTGAACTCCGGACCTCACGATTATCAGTCGTGCGCACTAGACCAGGCTGTGCTACGGAGCCGATTTTTTAAGAAACTCTTAAGTTTTTTATAAAGATTTCGTTGGCTGTGGTTTTTAGCAGCCATCCCGTTCCGTTCAAGTTAAGGATGTTCAATAGCGGATGTTCAGAATAGGCTGTTTTTTCAATTCTTTCGTAAGAATTTTGCATTTGTTACAGTAAACTTTATTTATTTTTATTTAAAAATAATTTATAAATGCGTATTAAGGACATATCTAGGGAAAATCGGCCTAGGGAGAGGTTGGAAAGGTACGGTGTTGGCTCTTTATCTGATGCTGAACTTCTCGCAGTAATCCTCAAAACAGGAAATAAGACAGAGAATGTCATTGATATGTCCAACAGGCTTATTTCTAGATATGGGGTGGATAAACTATCTTCTTGTTCTCTTAAAGAATTACAAGAGATTAAAGGAATTGGCAAGGCCAAAGCGTGCCAGATCCTTGCTTTATTTGAGTTTAACAAAAGGCACAACATTGCAAAAAAGAACGGAAAACCAATAAAATCAGCAAAAGATGTTTACGAATATGTTGCTCCAAAGCTGGCAGGATTAACAAAAGAGGTTTTTATGGTGCTACATCTCGACTCTAAAAACAGAATAATAAAAGAAGAGACTGTCTCAATAGGAACATTAACTGCGTCATTGATACATCCTAGAGAAGTTTTTAAGTCAGCAATAAAAGAGAGTGCTAACTCTATAATCCTTGTACACAACCACCCTTCAGGAGATTCCGCACCCTCTCAAGAGGATAAGGAAATAACAGAGAAGTTATTTGACGCTGGAGAACTGTTGGGAATAAATGTTTTGGATCACGTCATTGTTGGGAAAGAGAATTATTGGAGTTTTAAGGATAAAGAAAATTAAGTTATAATGGTGCACCTCTCGCAGCCATTGCGATAAACCAACTTACTCCTGCTACTACTGCACCAAGAATTGCTTGAAATATGATGTGTTCTACTGATGTAGGAGGTAATGCGCTGTAAATGTAATATTGGAGAAATGCTTCTATGAAATGGCCGCTAAATAATTGATTGAATGTCTTGAATAGGGTGGTTATTGTTCCACCAAAGAAGTACATGCTAACAAAACCCCAACCACTTAAAAGAGTAAAAATTACATATTTTGGAAAACCAATCCCAATTCCCATTTTAGTAGCCTTTCTCTCTCATTCTTTTATTAATGCTCTTCCTTCCTCTTCGCACTTGAGCAACAATCCGATTGTAACTCTTTCCAACAGGAGTAATGGATACCTGTTGTCCTCCTATAAGACCTCTCAAAACATTTGTAGCTTTCCTTCCGCCAAATTGATACTTCTCAGGTGCGTTTACGTTTGCTAGACGTACATAGCGAGTATTGCCGATGCGTCGGTTTACTTCGATGGTGTCGCCATCAATTATTCGTTTTACAGTTCTTTTGAATGCCATGATAATAAGTAATCAAGACTATTATTTAAAATTTTCTATTTGACAACATATATTTGGTAACGTGTTGTTATTTATATCTAAAAATAGTAAAATATTTATATAACAACATGTTTAGGTATTGGTATGGGTAAAAGTTCTACACATAAACTATTGAAAGGAATAGTTAAAGTGCTCTCTAATGGTCCAAAATCTATTAATGAGATAGCGGAAGCTACAGGGTTTGATAGAATTGCTATAACAAGATATCTAGAGATATTAAGAGATGCAGATATTCTCTCAGAACAAAAGGAAGGGAAAAAAAGGATATTTGAGCTAAGAACTGCTTTTGGTTTAAGAGACGATACTTACTTCGGTTTACCTTTGAGCGATGAACAAGAAGAGTTAATTGATGCTCTGTATTCTGCAATAAAAAAAGAATGGATTAACGTGAATAAAAGAGAACCAGTACCAATACAAGTTCAAAAAACACTTTACAAGATTAATAAGATATGTCAATTAAACTTGCCTTTTGGGTGGTATTTATATGGCGCTTTGTGTGTAAAGGTATATGATCCATTGAAATACTATAAAGAAGATAAATTATCTAACAGGATCATGCTTTGTGTGAAAGAAGTTGTAAAGGAATACGGTCGAGATCAGTTTGCTTATCAGCTTAAATTAAGACATTATGAAGAAGAAAAGAATTATTTTTATGCTTTGAAAGAAGAAATTCTACGAATATTTTATTCAAATAATTTTTCCCAAAGATCGTTGTATGTTTTGCATAAAAAATTAAGAGAGCTTTTCCAGTTATCGCCAAAGGTAAAAGACGATGATGTTTATCCAGAAATTTTAGAATTGTATTTGGATTTGATTATGGACTTAACTGCTCTTGATGATAGCAAATTAAGAGAGCTTCAACCAGAAATAGTTGGTTCTTTTGAAGATGTTTGGAAACTAATCGCTCTATATAGGTATAGAGAAGATCTTTCAAAATTTTATCCAAAAGACTTATTGCGTAAACATTTCACATTTGACATAGCCCAACAGGAAAGGGAAATTATAGATCGTTGCTCATACATCCAGTCATTGATTCCACTATGCGAAGAAATAGATGATCCTGTGTATAAAAGAATAAAGGAAACTGTTCAAAATATAAAGCTTAGAACACTTGAAGAGCAGGCAAGAGCTGAGAAAGAATTAAAAGATTATGAGAAAAAACATGGATTAAATGCATTAAATAAGAAGTTAAGAGAAGAGTTCGGACTCTAAAGATGTTTAGGCTTCTTGATCGGAATGTGTGTTGATATTTGATTGAAGTGTTGTGTGTTGCTTGTAATTATTATGTCTGCATTTGCTTTTTCCGCAAGGATTATATGTAATGCATCATCTGGATGTTCTTCTGAACGTTCTCTCGCTCTTTTTTTATCTTCTTCTGTATAGTCCTGAGGTATTATTTTAGGTTTTATTATCTTAAAAAACATTCGTGCGGATGACGGTTCTACATACTTGTATAATTCTCTTAAAGTCCAGTCAGAGATGATAAGGTAATACTTACAATTAACTGCTTCTGTAAAAATCTTCGCAGCAGGATCGCCAAGACTACTACCAAAAAGATTCTTCCGATCCTCAATCATGTCACGAATGACATTAGTGTCGATGTATAGTTTGGTCATTCTCTCAGGCAAGGAAACTCAAAGCTTTAGCTTTGAGATGAATTGCCTTGCATTCTCCGTAAGTTTTTTCTAATATTTTTGATTATAAGAGCATGCGCGGCGAAACTGGCGCACGCTCAAAACAT
>Ga0190359_1000034_pt1 | contig 69514 bp, 44 predicted proteins | sample 48721823_MG_FD_161269 | JGI IMG/M metagenome (GOLD analysis project Ga0190359, IMG submission 161269) | Hydrothermal vent microbial mat bacterial communities from Southern Trench, Guaymas Basin, Mexico - 4872-18-2-3_MG | ecosystem: Environmental > Aquatic > Marine > Hydrothermal vents >...
CCACTTGGTCTGTCAGCCTTAACCTTGAAGCTATTAGAGGTTACATCCTTTATTATAACGCCAGCTGGATATGGTGGGGCATTTGGTCCAATACCATACTCCAAACTAGAGGTAACTATCGGACTTGAAAAACTATGAGCCAAGTTTATAGTCTTGTAATTCTCATCTACTACAGATGTATTGGCAAACTCTAGCCAACCCATCGTAGTAGTGATGTTGCTCTTATTAACAGCAAAAGGATTACCATAATATAAGTAATGAACATTAACAGAAGATGCTGTTAGATTAGTTTTTATCCACACAATTGTAGAACTAGTATTACACAAGCTAATATTCTCAATCCAATAGCTTAACTCAGATTTATTTCCCTTTGTGACTCTAAGATCAGAACAATCAGCATTCATCTTCCCTTCACTAATCAAGGTCTGTGTATCAATAGAAAGATTAACCTGATAATCAACCAAATCAGAGCCAGTTGTTTCTGTTATGTTTATCTGCCTCCTGTATCTCCATCTAGGGTCAAACCAAGAATCAGTATTAACTATATATGTAGTTACACTTGTATTGATAGGCTGATACAACTCGTCCTTTGTCGTTGTATTGATAACTATTGTCTCATTTACCTCTGTCCCTTTCTCATATACATTCCTCGAAGAAACTTCTACATTTACACCATACACTATACTGACATTAAAATGTCTAATTTCAGAACCATTTGAATTTGCTTGGAAGCTATCATCAGTACAATTTATCTGCCAACTATAATTTCCATCAACTAATCCATTAACTGTAAATGATTGGGGTGTATCCTCCTCTACAGTAGTAGATGTATCCTGTACATCCATAGTACCATTTATGTAGATTGTACAATTAGCAATCCCTCCTGAAGCATCACTAACATTATAGTAGAAAACAATATTCCCATCAGTATCCGTATAGTTATTATCAGGAGAAATTAAAGTAATAACAGGAAAATCTGTATCTTCACCAATAGTTAAGTTAAATGTATCTGAAGCACCTACATTATGAGCTACTGCTCCATCAGTACAATTAATACTCCAATTATACTGTGCCACTGGCAGGTTATTTAATACAAAGCTATTTATCTCACCAGCCTGGGTTTTAATAGAACTATTGGTTTGATTTATCTTTCCGTTAATAATCAAACTACAATTGTCTATATTATCAGCAACGGGCTGATCATAAGCCTTATACTTGAAAACAACATCATTATTTTGTGTATAAGTATTATTTTCTGGCTCTAATAGAGTAATAACTGGTGGAGAAGTATCATAACCAACCAAAAAAACAGACTCCTCAGAATAACCAATATTATGATTAGAGGAATTATCAACACATTTTACTTGCCATCTATGTTGCCCAAAGCTTATATCCGTAAGATTAAATGTTTGGTTTATACCCTCTTGTATAGCAGAACTTGTCTCATTATCAAAGAAATCAAAAATCAATGTACAATTAGAAATATTTGAGGATATATCCTCCACTTTATAAACAAAGCTTACATTCCCATTTGGCTCTTCACTATTGTTTGCAGGAGTAAGAATCGTAACATTTGGGGCTATTAAATCTTCTGCTGTAAAATTATACACATAAGAATAAGAAAACTCCCCCCCAGTATCGTTACAGAAAAATTGAATGTAATGTTGTCCAAATGAAAGAGTACCCGTATGTTTAGAAAATTCAACTGACGAGATATTATCCATAGTCACATTAGTTCCAGAGTCGATAGAATAATAACATGTACCCCCGCTTGGGTAGCTTTTATATTGTAAACTAACATTCACATAAAACCCCTGCACATCATGGACAGAATTATTCAAAGGAGAGGTTATGTTTATTCTCAAATAATCAATAACAAAACTATAATTATCCTCAATATAAGAACCATCACCATTTTGAATCACATTTCCATTAGAATCAACTAACGCTGCATAAACTAAATATGTCCCTAAGGGATTGTTGTCCGTATTAAATCTGCTGGGCTTTTCCTCTGGCTCAAAAGAATAAAATGTAGAAGGAAATCTCTGATTTTGATAAGATGCATTAATCCAATCTTGGCTTCTTACCTTGTTTGATACTCTGACTTCATCCAATATACCATTAAATCTACTGCCTGTTTCACCTGAGTCTGTTTCTCCTCCAATAGAGGCCATACCTGGGTCTATACCCCATGTCCCTGTATCAGTTAAGTCACTTGCTTCAACAACACCATCAACATAGATAATCCTGTCCTCATTTGTTCTGTCAGCAACCCCTACTACATAATACCATTGGCTATTTGAGATTACCCCTGTGCTGGTGTCCAGTATGATAGAATCCATACTCCTAGAATAAAATCTTAAAGCACCTGCCCCAGGGTCTCCTAATGATAATGCATAACCACCTGAACTACCACCCGAATAAGTCTCGTCATCACAAAATATTCTTTGCCCTGGTTCTGCATTATTATTCGTATAAACCCAAGCCTCTATTGTAAAGTTTGATTGTATGTTTGGAAACCCGCTTACTCCTATATACCCATTACCATTAAAGTTATCTGCTCCATCTATCTTTCCAGAAGAAGTAAAACTAACACCAGCATTTGCACTGCCATTATATCCATTCGGACTTGAGTCTATGGCATCTACTTCAGTCATATGCCAGACAGCATAATAATCACTCCAGACTCCTGTGGCGTTTTCTCCTGGTGGTGCATTTGGATTTCCGTAGTACATCACAATTTCTGTATCGCTGGAAGAGGAAATAAAAGGCACCTTAACCCAAATTTCTGCTTTTTGCGTTGTTGAGTTCCATTTTTCAATTTCATAAGCCAGCTCATTACCACTAGAACCCACAAATCTTAAGTCCTCTCCATTAGATTTTGCCTTAGAAAAATCAAAGTTAGATGAATTAAGTTCTAAAAACAATGGGAAATCAATTAAATCCTCATTAACCATTGAGCTGTTGATTGTAATATTTTTCCTATACTCCCAATTACTATATTTCCAAGACCCACCATAATTCCAGAGATGTGCTATATCAATAGACTCATTCGGAGCTATTGAAACTGTCTTATTGTATATCGTAGAAAATTCAACAAAAGAGCCACTATCATTCACCAGAACCTGCAATAGTAAATTCCCGGTTAATTCTGTAGGCCCAATATTGTCAAATCTGGATGGCAAATACAAATCAGCATACACACCACTCCAATTTATTATATCATATTCATCTCCTGAACCATCCAAATAAACACCCCTTATCCTTATCTTCCTGTTATTGGAATCATTCCATGCTCTCAGAATAGTATTATTTGTAATTTCCTTTGAGCAGTTCCAACTATAATTGCCATCTACTCCATAGGTACCATAAGCATTACAAAAGTAAGAATATGAATAATCACTTCCATCATAAACCCTAACCTCTAAATCCGGATAAGCTGTGCCTAATCTAGAAGAAACAGAAGCATTATAGTAACTTAGTTCTATATTCAACTCAATATAAGATAACTCAGTAAAATTAAGACCAGAAAAGTTATAATCATAAAAGGATGTATTCAAGTCAATCCCACCCATTGTTTCATTACTATAGATATAGCCAGAAGAATCATTAAAGACCAAGATTTTCATAACCTCCTTTGGATGAGACTGATCATCATCACTATTTTCATCCTCCATAGCTATAAGATAAACTAAATCATTAGCTGTATCAATATCAATCACAGGAACAAAACCATCAGACCCATCTACTTTAACACCAGAGGCAACAGCAACAACATCTGTTCCGAAAGAACTATCATAGCTTGTAGGATACTTATTCATAGGAGCTGGATCATTCTCTGCCCCACGTACCTCATCACTAGACCTTACAGCACTCCATTTCCATACATTATCTCCATCTCCTACCATCCCATTGTCTGGGTTATCTGATTGACTGCTATCTATACCCCAAACTAGAACACCTATTGTCTCATTAGCTGTATGGACAGAACATACATCACCAGAGGATGGTTCCATACCATTAAGTGCTACCATAACACAAGAACCATCATATTCTGTATCAGGATTAGCCTGATCAACATTACACCCCCTCACAACAGTATTAATTTCATCATCATCATTCGCTGTTTGAACAGAAGCAAAAACATAAGGAGTAAAGGCAAATGAACTAGCGTAATTAAGATTAGCTCCATCCCTTCTCCAACTACCAGCGTACGCACAACCAGTTGTACCATCCCTGCTGACATTATGAACCTCTACTCTCGTTGTATTATCAGAGAGATAATAATTACCAGGCACCATAGCCACAAACTGAACATTTATTCCTGTTACACCACCAGAAGGACATGGATCATCATAACTCGCCCTATTGTCCCAATCATCAAGCCTTACAAAAAAACCACTTCTGTTTACGCCCTTTATTCTAGTCAAACAAACATAATCGCCACTACCTCCAGACTCTCCATTATAATCAAAGCCATCAATCTCTGTTGTATGAATCACAACAGGAGTTTCCGCAAATTCCTGAGTGAAGGGAACCCATGTCCATTGTGTACTGATATCCTCATAAAAACCGAATTCACCAGCGAAACGAGAATCAACTTTTGCTTGTTTTACACCACTTTCCTTGTCACCAGAACTCCAAACTGTAGACGGTGTTAATTTAACATCCCTATTTTGTTTATAACTCTTGTTCTCTGATTTTACATCAATAACCAAGTCAATAATCTCAAGGGAAAAGGAATAGGTAACACTAGTATTATAGTTATTAGCATTATCAAAACAACTAACATTCCAGGTATAATTGCCATTAGTAATATCTTTGACTGTATAAGTGGTCTGAGACCCTTTTGCTGAAGAAACACTAGAAGCTACAACCTGTCCATTTAGAGTTAAATCACATAATAAAGTGTCGTCTATATTATCATCCGCTGTCCAAATGAAAGTAATTGCAGAGCTTGTTTGATTAGAATTGTCCAATGGATTATTCAATTGAATTGTGGGGTTAGTCCTATCAACTGTAAATGTTGTAGAACCCTGATTAGAATTATCATTCGTATTACCAATAGAATCTCTACATTTTATATAATAGGTATAGCTCCCCTCCGATAAACTACCAAGATTTGCTTTATGCGTTGTTCCACCAGTAACATCAAACAAAGTACCTTGGGTGTCATAATCAAACAATTTGTTAGTATCATACTTACAAGTAGCATCTTTGCTTGTTGTAATATTAAGATAAACAGAATCCTCATTTATTGTAGAACCATTTAAAGGATGTACGATAGTTATTATTGGATATTCCCCACCAGAAACTATAGTAAAAAAAGCATAATCATAACCATCTAAATAATTTTTTTTAGTAGCATAACTAACAGCAGAATAATCACCAATATAATGACCTGTTGTATTAAAGGTAAAGTTATACAATCCATTAGTGTTTGTTTGATTTATATCCCTCTGAACAAACATTTGTTCAAATTCAATAGCAGAAGTTGGTCCAGGATATACATATTGCCTCATCGCTTTCCTACCCAACAAATTATGTTCATCATCATTCTGACCACCAGCTGCTGTAACAAATTCATAATATGCAAATACAGTAGCATTACAGATAAGCCTTGAACCAGCAGGAATATCCCCTCCTTCATCTGAACCATAATACCACTTACTTGGGAAAGGATAATTCTGATTCTGGGTAGTTAGAGAAGTAGTAAGAACAGACCCATCTGCTCTGTAGATTGTACAATTAGTATATGGCTTAGTTGAAGCTACCGTGATATAACTTGCTTGTTGTGGAATATAATATTCATTATCCAATTCTGACTCTGGTAAGAATGTTGTCGTCTCAGAACCATCACCATCAGATACTTGAGTAACACCTATAGGCTTATCAGATATTACATGATAAGCTGTACCTGCTCCATCCTCAGATAAACCACTTATATGGTAATCCTGACTACTATTATAAAGAATAGTGGTATTAGTTCCATCACTCTCTAAGATGGTTATTGTTGTCTCATCCTCAAGAACGCCTATATCAAATCTAGTCCCAGGAACGCCCCACCAGTCTGTGGAAGGAGGATATAATACAAAAGCATCTGTCCCCCTGCTTGTATCATGAGTTACTAAAATTGGGTGTGTAGAATTAATCAACACTGCACTAGGTGTATCAGTAGAAGAATCAGTATTAGCAATATTCCTAATCACTGTAATTGCAGAGCCCTGATTCACTGTAAATGGACTATCAACCAATGTCCAACCAGCACCATCATTCCCATCATATATAGAAACATTAGCATCTCCAAACGGACTATAAACATGCCATCTATCAGTACGCCTACCAACTGAATAAATAAACTGCCTTGAAGCAAACGAAATAGGAACCAATGCATCAGTACCACTAACATCACCAGAAGCAAAAAAAGGCTTTAAACCATATATAGCACTATTCTGAGATACCTGTGTGTTTGAAAAGGATGCTATGTCGGACTCATTAACATCAATACTAGAAGTGCCATTGCTAACCGTATTATTATCTCTAAAACTGACAATATCTACATTACCGGAAGAATCAATAACGCTACTAACAACATACATCACCCCCTTTAATGAAGAATAAGAAAAAGTTCTCGTTGCATTACTAAGGGATGTTGCATTCTTGTTTCCATAATACATATAAATAGTAGTATTTGAATCCGCAGGTAAAGAAGGTATCTTTACCCACACTACAGTAGAGGTTGTATTACAGCCACTTTCAATCCAAAAATCAATTAAATCATTAGAACTGTTAGTGAATCTTAAGTCAGAACAATTAGCATTCAATTTGTCTTCTGAGATAAGACTGCTTGTATCAATAGTAAGATTTATTTGGTACTCTATTAGATTACTACCACTATTTTCCGTTACTATAATGGGCTTCCTATAAAGCCAACTTGTATTCCACCAGAGATAAGTTGCATTTCCAAAGATTATATCTGTAGTAATATTTGCTTCCAATGGACTATAAGTATTGTCTGTTGTGTTCACTGTAATCACAGCAGCATCACCTGTACCATAAGTAGTACTATCTGGCGTAACATTCACATTAATCGTTCCTGTTGTAATCGTTACGGTGTGATTAACATCAGCAAAATCAGAACTACCACCTGCATCATAAGCCAAACAATTCCAAACAAACACAGTACCAGTAGGAATCCCAGTTATGGTAAAGGTTGTTGTGTTACTTCTATCTGACCCACCTGTGAAGTTTACTGTCTGATTTATGCTAAAGGTTCCAGAAATGTTAGTAAACAAACTGATATTAACTAAATCAATATTATCTATTGCAGAACATGTAAATGTAACATCCCCATCTACATCAACAGCATTTAAAGGCGGAGAAACCAAGCTTGTAGTTGGTCCTGCATCAACCTCATTAACCTCAATAGTATGGCTTAATATATTCCCACCAATAGTAATCTGCTCATACTTTGGAGTAACATTCCTTATAAAGGTAACACCAGATGGAAATGTCACATTCACTAAATATTCCGAGGTATAATCCAAACCACAGTGCTGCATTTTTGGTGCTTGACTATATGATTCTCCCCCACTAACTTCCCTATGACAAACCAGACTATTGGAAGAATCATAAACATCAATCTTAGCACCAATCGCATCCCTATTAGAAAAATTATAGTATGATTTGTTTCCTAATCCTTTAACAATAATCTTAAGATAATCCAGGTTGTCTAAATCATTCCTATATAATATAGTCCTGCCCTCTTTAGTCTGGCCTATAATATCAAGATCCCCATCGTTATCATAATCAAAAAATTCAGCAGAATCTGGTACTGTTACTAAACCAACATCTGAGGTCTTGTCTGTAAAAGTCTTATCACCATTATTCCTATAAAGACCAACTCCACCTATTAATAAATCCAAGTAGCCATCATTATCATAATCCCCCCAAACTGGATTTGTTCCTAAATCATTTGTCGGCAACCCTGCTTCAACTGTTCTGTCTGTAAATGTCCCGTTTCCGTTATTCTCAAAGAAATTTCTTTCTAATATCCCAGTAGCTGTTATAAATACATCCAAATCTCCATCATTATCATAATCACCAAAACCCCATGTGAAATTATCTACTTTTGCTGAACTTCTTACCTGGGTAGGTAAACCAATATCAGATGGATTAATATATGTAAAACTACCATTATTCTCATTTCTAAAGATTATATGGCTTGTTCCATCCACGGCAAATAAATCAAGGTCATTATCTCCATCATAATCAACTACGACAGAATATCCATCTGGCGTTTGTGAACCTAAACTTAAACTTGAAAAAGTCCCATTCCCATTATTAGTAAATATTACCGGACCATTTATACTGTCGGGAGCCCAAATATCTAAAAAGCTATCATTATTATAATCAAAAAATTGAATTCCCTTTGTAGCAAATGTTGTAGTAGGCAGGATATTCCCACTACAAGCATTATCTCCCTTACTATCTGCACAACTAAATGTCCCATCTCCATTGCTCTTATAAAGAATAAAATCACTTGCTGTTATAAAATCACCATAACCATCATTATTGTAATCCCCAAACGAACAACCACGACCACCTAGATTTGAGCCACTACTTAGTGCATTACTATCATTTCTAAAATTAGTACCAAGGGTATTATTAAATAGATTCACACTACCCTCATCATCTCCCAGAAGAGCAACATCTAAGAATCCGTTTTGATTGTAATCCTCTACACAAACGCCTATGCCTGTCGTTCTGTTTGACAAATTAGTAGAAGATGTTATATCCGTAAAGGAAGCAACTGGAAACCTAACTCTAACTGTTCTGTTTTCTGTTGCAAAACTAGACTGTGGTGCTATATCATACAAACCATTATCATAGGCCAAACAACTCCATATAAAATCATTCTCATTATTGAATGTAATATTAAAAATAGCTACTACGCTAGTGTCAGAACTGCCTGTAAAGGTCTTTGTCTGATTAACCGAAAAACCACCAGAAAGATTGGTATATAAACTAACATTAACTATATCAAAATCATCATCTGCAGAGCAATTAAAGATTACCATACTACTAGTTTCAAAAGAATTATTCTCAGGAAGACTCAATACAACACTAGGACTATAGTCAACCCACATACTAAGGTTATAAACAGAACTCATACTTGTCTTAATACCATCAGAACAATTCACAAACCAATAATATTGTAAATTCGGAAGCTCTACAGTTAATGTAAAGGATGTTGAAACACCATCAGATGTAGATTCATTATTAGCATAAACAACAGCCCCAGTTCCATTATCCAAATACAAAGTACAATTATAACTATCAACACTACCCGTTACATTAAAATAAAATGTTGGAGTCTTATTTTGGGTTTCTTTGCTATTATCAGAAGGAAACTCTAAGCTTATTGTTGGTGCTATCCTTGATTGCTCAGAATAAGAAATAAACGAGCTAGGAGCCTCCCCCCATTCTAGTTCCATAGGCAAGGAATACATTACACCATCCCCCCTATTATACCGCCATTCTGTAACAAGCTGTATTGGTTTATTAGCAGAAACTTCCCTTAAAGCAATTGCTATATCAAAAGTATCTTGTGCTGAATCGCCTGCATTCGTTAAAGTTGTAGTTGTCCCATCATACCAAGTCACAGTAGTGCTATCAAACAATGCAATCGCTGTTTGCCTTACTCCACCTCCCCCAGGATCACTTAAAAAAGTAAAATTCTGACCGGTAAGTCTTCCTGTGTGTTGGTCTGGAACAAAGTCACCAGCATCCCCTATTGAAGATGCAGAACTACCGTACCCAATAATTATTGAAACATTTGATTCTACACTAAAAACATGGTTTGAATCATCCGTAGGACCTACCCTCAAAACATAACTATGTGCTCCAACAACTTCTGAAAAATTATTAGTTCCATCTGTAAGATCAGTCCCATTAACAAGAGCATCTCCATCATTAGGATTAATCAAATACATCCCAGCTGGTTCTGTAAGATAAAACAATGTCCCTAGTCTGGTTCCATTGACAGGTGGAACATAACTATGAATATCCCTTGATTGCACACTATCTGCCATTCTTGCATCAATAAAAATTGTATTATTAGCATGCACCTTATACACACCTGCTGTAACACCATCCCCAGAATCATAGAATACAAATGACCCAGGATATAATATCTGGTCTGTAGCTATAGATGTTCCATTCTGTTTCTCTACACTATACTTCACAACCTCTGTCTCACTTGGATTTACAATCAAAATAATCCTGTCCGTATGAGGATCACCGGGATATGTATCATCATTAGAACCATAAGTAGTAAAAACATATTCTTTGCCTAAATCACCAATCTCATCCAAGGATGTTGCAAATGAAATTCCTTCTCTATTGTCATCGGAAATAGGCATGCCACTCTGAACAAACAAAGGCTTATTTGACCTTATCCTTACAACACTTGCCCCTGAAGAATACTGATCAGTCCACTCATAGTACTGATTTCCATACAAAGAGTAATTTCCATCCTGACTTACTGTCCCCTTAACCTCAAATATTGTTTCATGGCTTGAATTCCCATATGCTGCTATTACTATGTTATCACCATTATTACTGCTATCCACCTGCTTTGTGTAATATGTAAAAAGTAAATGCTCGTAAGTTGATTGATTATATGTTGCATTGCTGTTCCCATAATAAACATAATAAATCGCAGTAGAATTGGCTTCCATTGAAGAGCCTGTCTTAAAGTAGATACTCCCCTCAAAATCATCATAAACATGTATTACTTCCTTGCTATTGTTATAAACGACCCTTATATCACCTCCATCCTGCCTTACCTTACCTTCATTTATTAAACTCTTTATTCCCAAATCATCAGAAGAAATTTTCACTGTAAAATTCGCAGGCAAAACAGACCCATAATTATTAGTAACAACAATCCTTTTCCTATAAAGCCATGAACCATTCCACCATGGCTGGGAGTCACTTATCGTAGCACTCCCGTTAACACTTGTCTTTAATTCATATTTATCCCAAACTACTACAGAACAAGTCCAATTCTCTCCTGGTGAGGTAGCATTATTAGGTACTGAAATATTAGTATAAAAAGTCCCCTGAGCAGAAACATTTAAGTTATAAACATCATAGTCAGTTACACGCACAGAATCTCTATACCAAGTAATATTCGCATATAGAGTTTCATTTGCATCTTGGTCATTTACAATGAAACTACAATTAAGATTCTGATTATCAAAAGGACTAGCAGGTATAACAGAAACACTAGTTATAACAGGGGGGGTAGCACTTTCCTCACCTTCAAAAATAACAAAACTATCTTTCATACTTAAATAAGATGCATTAATCCAATCTTGGCTTCTTACCTTCTTTGATACTCTGACTTCATCTAGTATACCATTAAATCTATTGCCTGTTTCACCTGAGTCTGTTTCTCCTCCAATAGAGGCCATACCTGTATCTATACCCCATGTCCCTGTATCAGTTAAGTCACTTGCTTTAACAACGCCATCAACATAGATAATCCTGTCCTCATTTGTTCTGTCAGCAACCCCTACTACATAATACCATTGGCTATTTGAGATTACCCCTGTGCTGGTGTCTAGTATGATAGAATCCATATTCCTAGAATAAAATCTTAAAGCACCTGTTCCAGGGTCTCCTAATGAAAGTGCGTAACCACCCGAATTGCTCTCATCATCACAAAATATTCTTTGTCCTGATTCTGCATTATTATTAGTATAAATCCAGGCCTCTATTGTAAAGTTTGATTGTATGTTTGGAAACCCACTTACTCCTATATACCCATTACCATTAAAGTTATCTGCTCCATCTATCTTTCCAGAAGAAGTAAAACTAACACCAGCATTTGCACTGCCATTATATCCATTCGGACTTGAGTCTCTAGCATTTACTTCAGTCATATGCCAGACAGCATAATAATCACTCCAGACTCCTGTGGCGTTTTCTCCTGGTGGTGCATTAGAATTATTATAGTAAATATAGATAAAATCAGAATCATTATTTGCATCTATCCTAGGAACTTTAACCCAAATTATGCTATCTCCATTATAATTCCATTCCTCAATCTCATAAAAAAGTTGTGTTGAATCGTCAGAATCAATAAAGCGAATGTCAGAACCATCAGATTTAATCTCAGAATAATTTATTCTGGTAGGAGTTAATCTCACCATAACAACAAAATTAGTTAAATTTTCGTTAATGCCTGTATTATTAAATGTTAACTTTTTTCTTCTTTTCCAAGAATCATTCCACCACCCAGCTAAATTACGAGCATATTCTATATCGTCCCCAAACCTAAACTCTAATGTATGCTTTCCTGTTGTCAATACCTCGCTAACTTCATATCCAGTTTCATTACAACCATAATCTTGAATGAACAAAGAATCATTAACCCACTTATAAGGCAAGGTTCTATTACCACATCTGATTTCCAAAAATCTTAAATCAAAATCATTATCTTCACTAGAATTGCTCCAGGTTGTACCATTAACAGCCCTAATCATCAGATTAGCTACACCAGTTGTATTAAACCTAACAGTCCAATTACCTCCAACAGTAGGATAGCTCTGAACATTAATGATAGTAATATTAACCTCAGCATAAGCTGGATCCTCAAGCATCAGAGTTAGATTATATTCCCTCCCTGGAATCAACTCTTTTATCTTAGTCCAAGCTCCATAACATCTCTGCTCAGAAAAATTCCAGAGCCTACACTTCCATAAGCTATTACCTTTAGCCCTCACAGTAATAATAGCATCACTAAAATTCAAATCTGATGGATCTATAGCAAAAGTATTTACTATTCTCTCTTTTTTTACTCTTTTAATATCAACCTTGGAAACAGAAAAGTTATCCAATCTCAAACTTAAGGTATTATTTCTAATTTTTAATTTTCTGAAGAAAATTCTTTTAATCGGAACCTCTTTTGGAATGACCTCAACATCATATTCCCCTTTCTCTATTCCTATCTCTCCTTTTTTTCCAATAGCAGCTCCAAACAATTTAACTCTTCTTTTCACATTAGTCAATTCACTAATTAGTGCTCCTCCCCTGTATAATCTCACAACAGAACTAAGATTTTTATTTCTAAAATCTCTAACTAAGAATTCAAGATTCTCTATCCTATTTATTTTAGATGGTGTCAATGAAATATTGGCTTTCTCAGAAAGAGCAACAGAAAAATTAGCAGCCAATATTTCAATTGAACCACCAACCAAAGCCAAAGCCTCTATCTTATAATCACCTGTCTTTTTGGGCACAAAAGACACAAAACCTGTAACATTATCCTTAGAAAATAGAGGTGTATCGTTAAGTAGTATCTCAAGATTACTAAGACGAGCATTAGAATAGATATAAACCCTCTCACCAATCTTATAGACATCCTTGTTAGTATACAATACTAAATTTTCTTTTTCCGTTATATTTATTCTTGTATAATTAATTAATTTATTACTTAAGTTAATTAACTCATTAGTTTTATTAATTGTTTTATTTAAAGATTTATTTAATTTTTCTTTTTCTACGGAATAACCAATACCAGTAACCCTCAAAGCCTCTTCAAGAGTAACTGTTTTATTTTTTACCTTAACCCTTTCCCTAATCAAAGAAATATTATCTAAACCCCAGTCAAACAATATCTGTTTCAAGAAAAACCTATCATCAACTTTAGCAACCACAACTAAACTATAAATATCTTTCTTTGGCACTTTATTATTAATCACAACTAAAAACTTATCTAACTCTATATGAGATATATACAAACTAAAGTCATTATTCTGCTCCTCACCTTCAACATAAGCACTTATCTTCTCTACCTTTGGCTTTCCAAGCGCGATTTCTAATATGTTCCTTGGTTTATTTATTTCATCAGTAAAATCAACTGCAATCTCTGGCGTATCATTAATTGAAAAGTAATATTTAACAAACCTGCTAATATCAGTAATATTGCTCTTATTAGCAGTCTTTGTAAAATTGCTAGTTATATTCCACTCTGAAATGTTCCCCCACATGAAGGACACATTTCTTCTTATAACCTCATTGTGTAAGGTTACCTCAACAACAAGAAAATAAAGGGATGGTTCTATCTTTGGATTCTTTTTTATCCTTGTAACAACTACCCCGTTACTTACATCCTCAATAGTAAGATTAAACCTGTTGTCGTTACCATGATTCATAACATAAGCTACAATCTTTTCTATTGGAGAAATTCCAAATATTTTTTCAATAATAGTCTTCTTGCTCTCAATGATATCAGAAAAATCTACCCTAACAACAACATCCTCAGATATAGAGAAGAAATAACCTGCATTGGTTTCTTTTTCCTTTCTAATCAATACATCAAAATAAGAAAACACCCTCTTTGTCCTGTTTCCCTCTCTAAATATCGCCACTATTTTATATTTACCCTGTCTCTTGGGTATAAAGACTACCTCCCTCTTAGGCTTAATAAAATTAAAACTATCATTGCCAAACACAACCTTAAGTTCTGTTGCATTCCCGATTATGCCGATTGTAACCCTCTCACTTACATTATATACGCTTTTGTCTGTGTAAACATCACCTGTTATCTCCTTATCCCTAACATAAAAAACAGTTGATACCAATGTAGAATTTAGGTCATTAATTTCAACAACATATTTCCCAGCCTCTCTCGGTAGAAATACTAAAGGAGATTTCAGAATACCCAAATACTGAAAAATGCTATTGTTGGAGTAAATAAGAAGGCTATAATTCCTTGCTACAACAAGATTGAAGTTTATTACAACCTCATCCCCAACAAAATAATTTATCTTATTTGTCTTAAGAAAGAGTCCAAGTGAAGATTCAGACATATTTTCAGATACATTAGACCCATTTATAACGGAAAACTTTTTCTTATAAAGTGAACCATTCTTCAGGAAAATACTAACTGTATAATCACCAAAATCAGGAGCAACAAATACCAAAGGATTATTAAAATTCCCAACAAATCTATAATTTTCTTTATACCTTGTTATGACAACTCTCTCTATATCTGTAAGGTTAGCAATATTAGCATAAATTAAAACCTCCTCCCCCAAAGAGTAGAAATCCTTATCAAGATAAAAAGACTCGTTCCTAAAACTCAACGACTCATTAATCACACTAAGATTAAAACTATTAACACTACTAGGAGCTATAGCACTAACTAAAAAGGAACAAATACCAATACCTACTAATACCATAGACAGGGCTAGTAATAGCCCTCTATTTATCCATCTCATCACATTTGCGCCTTTGCGCCCTCTTACATCTATTTATCTCTTATCCTTGATTTTGGTTTATGCTTTAGCTTTGGCTTAACTTCTTTTATGAGTATAGGAACATCCTTATCAAGCTCAGAATCAGGACTCTGAAGAAAAGGAACAAAAGAAAGATCAGTATTTTCATCCCATCCCTTAAGCTCAGCAATCTCTTTAGGTATATTAATCCTCAGCTGTTCATTTACCTTTGTTATCTTAACCATTATATCTGCCTTTTGCGAAAAACAAAAAAATAAAAACTAGGAATATATTAAATTTTAGTTATTTTTTATACCTTTTTTATTACTATTATATTACTTTTTTATAACTATTTTATAACTAATATATAAATTTTTTTATTTTTATTAATTTTTATTAAAGAAAGAAGAATGGCAAAGATAAAAAGAAAAACAATAAAAATATAAAAAACAGAAAATAGGTATTACTCCTCTTTACTTCCAATCTTGGATATTTTCTCCTTAAGGCCCTTAAACCTCTCAGCAAGGCTTGGCTTTTCCTCAGGCTTTTCAATAGGTTCTTCTTCACCGGGAACCTTTATCTTCTCTACTTTTACTTCTTTTTGTGGAGCCTTTTTTGCTTCATCTTCTAGTAAATGGAAGAATTTATCAAGTTCCGGTGTTTTCTTCGCAAGTTCTTCAAAACCAGAAAGGAGTTTTTCTACCTTCTTTGTTTTTTCTTCAACATCATTAAGCAAATCCTTCTCAAAATTATTCATTTTCTTATGGATAAGCCCAACAATCCCGCTCACATATTTTTCAAAAGCTTTAAACTTAGATAACAAATCCTCAATATCCTTCTTAGTTGCAAATTCACTAATCCTAACTTTAAAATTATCTAATTCTGAAGCAATCTGTCTAAGTGACTTATCTAATCCCTCAACCTTATCCGACATTTTTTCAACATCACCAATCTTTTTTTGCAATTCAGAAAATATTGTTTCAACCTTATCACTATGCCTTCCAACCGTTGCGCTTAGTTTTTTAATCTCCATTAGCTCCCCCTTTACTTCCTCATTAAGCTTCACCATTTCTTCCATTCCCCTAAAAGTGAAGATTTTATTTCTTATTTCCTTTAACTCAGATAACGCATTCTTCACCATCATCTCATTACTCTCAAGATTAGCCTTAAGAGCCTCAGTCTTGCTTTCAAGCTTCCTCAGCTCTACCATAAACTTATCCGGCTGGACAGATTCAACCATACCAATAGCTTGCGTAGCTTTAGCCTCAAGCACTCTACTAGCCTTATCTCTATCAAGTATCATTGTTCTTAACTCACCAATCTGCTCATTTATTCTCGTGAATCTTTCTGTATTCGCTTTGTTCAATTCATAAAAAGTGCTAAATTGGGCCTTTAACTTTTCAACATCAGCTATAAGCTTAGCTATAGGAACTTGTTCACTCTCATTCCTAGAATTATCTTCTCCAGGAGGATCTTGACTATTATCTGCATTATCCTTCTTCTTTCCAAACAAACCCATAATACACCTCTTTTTTATTATTCTTCATTACCCTGATTATTCCTATTAAAACCCTTATTGTTTTTAAATTTTTCAATATTCTCTCTTACCTCAAAATACTTATCAAAAACCTCTATCTTAGCTTCTTCTGGCAATTCTCTATAGATTTTTTCAGCTTTTAGATAGATTTCCTTAGCCTCATCAATATTCCCTTCCTTCAATGAATCAGCACACTGATTCAGTAGATTATTAACATCTCTTAACATAATATTTATATTTTTGGTTTTTTCTATCTCATCAAGTTCATGATTTATTTCACTAATAACAGCAATAGCATTCTCTATATCCTCTTTCTTTTTAGTTACCTCAGCTAACTTTATCTTTGGCGGCAAAACTAAAATCATAATTTCTGGAATACTTAAATCATAGCCCTTTTTTCTTAACTCAGACATTCTGGATTTAAGATTTCTAAACATCTCTTTCAATTTGTCCAAACTAGTTAAGTCCTCTTCCATCTTCATCTTTTACCTAACATAGCATTCCTTAACTCTAGACATTTCTTATATATTTCTTGCTTATTCTCATTTGGAACTTTCCTGTATAATGCAGAAAGCTTAGCATACTTATTCTTTGCTTCACCTATATTTCCATTCCTTAAGTCATTGTAAGCTTCTCTCAATATGTCATTCGCCTTAGAAACAACATCCTCCCTATTGCCAGTTCCAGTTGCATCTTTTCCCTTAGTCATAATCTCCTTACCCGTTCTCTCCCCTGCTTTTATTTCTTTATTTGCTGTTTCCTTGTTCTTGTTTTCCTCTACTCCAAACACATCCTCACCAACATCTGCTAATTTTACTTCCCTCTTCTTCGGTTTTTTTCCGATTTTATCCCATTGGCTTTTTATTCTTGGCTTCAATCCATCAAGATAGATATCAACAAGATTAAAGTTACCACTTTTCACCTTGTCTTTAGCAAGTTTGAGTTCAAGTTCTAAATCAAATGTATCTATTCCCTCGCTCCTTAATTGCTCCAACTGATACTCCAAATCATCTATTATTAAGTTATATTTATTATAATTCTGTAATTCTTCGTCCTTTAATTTCTGTAAGCTATGTAATACAGGTCTGAAAGCAACAAAGAAAGGTTTTCCTTTGTTATAGGCAGAATTCTCAACCATTCCCGTACCTACACCTGCTTTTACAACAGACTTTAATATCATATCGCCATACTCCTCCTTTATTCTCTTTAAATCTCCCTCGTCCCTAGTTCTCATCTGAATCTCTGTATTTACATTAGCCAAAACCTCTGCTGCTATATCACTCACAACCTGGCTTATTAATACCAAACCAACACCCCATTTCCTAAATTCTCTTGTTGCTCTTTCAATCTGCACAAAGACCTTTCCAGAACCACCAAATTTAGGAAGTAGGGTATGGACGCCATCATAGACAAGGAGATACTTCAACTCTGGAGACTCTGGCAGATTAGTTTTAAAGACTTGCTTAATAGTATTTGCAACAAAAAATTCAACTCCTTTAGTGTCTAGTTTATCAATAACAAAGATATTAATCTCCCCGGGCTTTAGATATTTCTTAATATCTATAAGCTCTCTATAATCAAAAACCAGATGAACATTTCCATTAAAGGCCCTTGCACTAGTTTTTTTCATACCAAACCTTGGATACATGTCAAGTATCTTTTTATCCTGACATTTCCTCAAGAAGCCAGTCCAAACCCCTGTTGGATCAAACACAAGAACAGATGCGTTTTTCAAAAGTGCCTCCTCAACCAAGATCTGAGCAGCAACTGTTTTACCAGAACCAGAGGCTCCTGCTACCAATGTGTGAATCTGAAATTTATCTAAATCAAAATAAACCTTTTTGCTAGTGTCAGCTATATTACCAACAAAAGCAGACCTTGGTCCTGGTGGCGGTAATTCACCAAAATCCACTTCAACCCGATACCTCTTTTCTTCTGCCTTTTTCTTTTTATAAAGCATATAAACAAAAGTAGATGTTGCTAGAACACCAATACAAACAAGCAATAACCACAATGGAATTATCCCCAAAATAGCATACCTATAAATAGGCACTACAATCTTAAATGAACCTGTATATTCAGAGCTCATATCAAGGTATCTTACCTCCAACTTCAATTGATATTCTCCTGGCTCAATGCCTTTGTCTATTGGAAAGGTCTTAATTACAGAGAATGATGTCTTAATATCTACATAATCTGTATCAAGCAAAAACTCCTTACCTGTTTTTTTATTAACAATCTTATGAACCAGCCTAACATTATACTTTTCATCCCTCAATAAATTCTGTATATCAACCCTATATCTAAGATTACCTCCAATCGGAACCCTGCTATCAGATAACCTCAACCTAACAAGGAGGGCCTCTATGGGTAACCTCTCCCTATCATAAAGCAAAACATAAAGAGGAATCTTCTCATTTATATCCCCAGAGAGAACAATATTGCCTTCATAAACACCAGGCTCTCCTTTGCCAATCAAAGTAAGCCTAAGGTCTTCGCTGAATCCAGATGCTATACTCAATAGCTTTTTGTCAATCTTAACCAATGGAGCAACATCGCCCTCAACGGACACCATAACAGAAAGGGATTCCTTTTTTAGGTTAGAAATTGTAAGGGGTATATCCAAGAAAGAACCTATCCTTAAGGACTTGATAATCTTATTTATAGATATCTTATAATCTAGCCTTTTGATCTCTTTTATGACAGGTACTCTTCTTAGGATTCTTTCTATTATTTTTGCTTTTCCTTTTCCCTCCCCTGTTCCAGTTGCAGGACCCTTACCGACTATAACTATAGATGAATTCATAACAATATCATGAATTGTAGTATTACCAGCAACTATCTCAACCTGGGCAAAATAATTATCATAACCAGACTTCACTGCAACAAGATTATATGTACCTTCTGGAACAGTAAGATTATAACCGCCACTAGAATTTGAGGTTGTGGATTGCCCAGCAAGACTTACAATAACCCCCTCTAGTATGGCGCCCTCTGTATTTGTTATAGTTCCTTTTATAGTACCATTCCCTTTTGTGAGAGGCACAAATGGACTCATAGAAATATTATAAATGGTTATATTATTTGCGCTAACATTAACTTCTCCTATAAAATTTTCATAACCTGTCTTTATAGCCACGATATTGTGCCTTCCTTCCACAATAGAAATGTTATAAAAACCATTTTCGTCGGTATAATCAAAGACACCTGCTATAGTCACAGTTGCATTTTGTATTACTTCAGAAGTCAAATTATTGGTAACATAACCTTGAACAGTCCCGTTATTATAAATCTCACCCTCAATGACAGGACTAGGAACCATTGTAAGATTATGTTTAATTGTTTTTCCGGGTAACACGGTGATATTATTCACATAGTTCTCATAGCCCTGTTTAACTCCTATAATAAAATGCTCTCCAGCATTTGCTGTAATTGAATAGGCACCAGACCCGTTTGTCAAGACACTTGAGCCACCTATACCAACTGTTACATTTGAAACAAATTCTCCTGTGCTATTGTCAATAGCAAATCCCTCAACAGTACCAGTTAATGGTTCCAATGAGATATTATACTCTACTTCGCTATCCCTAGGAACAACAACAAACCCAATATGCTCCCCATATCCGCTCAACATAGCAATAATTGTATGGTTTCCTTCAGGAACGGTAGAATTATAGAATCCATTTTCATCCGTTAAAATGCTTTTCCCAGCGATTAATATCGTGACATTGCTTAGTGTTTGATTGGTCTTATTATTAACAACAGTCCCATAGATAGTTCCATTACCTACTTGTGATGGAAACGGCACCATAGAAATATTACGCTCTATACCATTAGCTAGAGTTATATTAACCAAAGCCGTATAAATGTAATATCCCTCCTTAATTGCAACAAGATACTGATAACCTATCTTAGTTGAAATATTATAAAAACCACTCCCATCGGAATAATTGATTGTGCCTCCTACACCTATTGTAACATTTGACAAAGTTTGGTTTGTGCTATTATCTATTACAATTCCATAAACAAAACCATCACCAGAATATCCTATTCCCAAACCACTTGGACAATTGTCATTCGGATCTGCAAAGAAATAGTACAATGTTCCATTCAAGGTGGGTAAAATCATCTGATAATTAAGTTTCTGGTTATTAAAACCAGTCTGAACATCAGCTATCTTAGTAAAAAACACTAAGTCCCCGCTGACATTCAATATTCCAAGGTTAAAAGCTGTACTATTTTCATCGCCATATTTTTTTGTATATGTCATAGGAATACCGGTTATATTGTTAGCACCCAACATTACGCTGCCGTTATGGGTAAATGTAATTGTAGGAGAATCATACTCATATGAGCTTATATTAAAGTAGTCCTCAACCATTTCAGGTGTCGCAGGTTTTACAGAACTCCAATCTAAACTATTTGGATGTACCAGACTAGCATAGACCTCATGGTCTATATTTGGCTCAAGACAATTAAATACAAGGTGTTTAGATTTAACTTCTCCAGGATAGGCATTTTCATATTGAACCTCATCGTAACCCTGTAACATTAAGGCTAATCCATAAAAGCCCTGCCAATGAGAAGTCTGAAGCCTTTGCTCAATAAGAAGCTTAGTTATATAACCAGCCTTGCCTGGAATAGAAACAACAAAACCCACAAAACTTTTAATGTATATTGCACAAAAAATACTGCCAAGGATTATTAAAACAATAAGGAAGACAAGCATAAATCTACTTTCAAATACGCTTTTTCTCTTTCTCGTTTCTAACTTTGATTTTTTGTTTAGCATCCTACCTTATCTTTATTATTTCTACACCACCATTTTTTCCAGGAATAAAAGTAATAACAGAACCCTTTTTTACCTTGAGAATACTAGCCCACATACTAGGCAGAGTTATTATGAATTGTTTGTTCTTTAACTGCTGTATCTTAATCTGATTCTGAGGCAATCTCTTTCCTTTCTTCTGTCCTTTGTTGATTTTCTGTTTCATCTAAGACTCAAAAATTTTAATATTAATTCCATATATGAACTTATATATAAAAATTTCTATTTTAGAAACTAGTATACTAATCAGTATACCAAAGAAAAACCAAAACAGCGCTAGAACCAACCCACTGGAATAAGGGAATAATGCTCAAGTAACATACCCACAACAACACCAACCACAATACCCAATAGAAAACTTATTATCAGTTCCAAAAATACCCTCTCAAAGCTAAATTCCCTATGAATAACCTCTTTATTATTAGCCAGATGGTTTATTTTTTCTTTCTCTAAGGCGCTATCTATCATTCCCTCAATACATCTTACTCTCTCCCTAATGATATTTAACATCCTCTTCCTGTTTTTTGTTTTTAGTAATTTATCCGCTAGTTCTTCATCGCCAAGGACAGCCCTTACCCAGACACTAAAATCATTTCTTTCCTTATTAACATGATAAGAAAAAGTCCTATCATCTATAGTCTGAAGAACATTAATCAGTTCATATATGTTCCTGACTATAGGCCCATTATTTATCCAAAAACATTCTTCTGGCTTTACATCTCCTAAAATCCTATGTAGTTTTTCTATCTCTTCGTTCATTTCTGTTTTAGCAGAGAGAGTATCCTTCTAAGTACTAAAAGCTGAGTCCTTGTCTTATCCCTTGTAGCCGATAATTGTTCCGCTAATTCACTATCTCCTATTACATCTCTTACCCAACTACTAAAGTCATTTTTCTCCTCATTTACATGAAAACTAAATGTTTCATCATCCATACTATCTATTGCTGGTTCTAGTTCACTTAAATTTCTTATTATAGTACCATCTCTTGCCCAAAAATGCTTTTCTGGGCTTATATCATCCCTCAACAAAAAATTTCTTACCTCTATCCTCCTCTCATCCATTTGGATCACCCCATTTATTTTCCTTGTTTCACTAATCTAAAACTATAAAAAAAACTTAATATACACCAAAACAGCAGCAACAGCAAGAAGCACACCTACAATAATGCCCTGTACAAACTCCTTTGAAAAAAATCTTGAATCTTTCTCTTTTTTCATCTCCTCCAACCTCTTTTCAATCTCTCCTTCTATCTCCTTTATCTTCTCTTCTTTCTTTTCTATCTCCTTTTCCCTCATAAGTATTTCCTCAATCTTCTTTGAATCAACATTAGGATTTCTATCAGTTTCTGACCCAAGATATGTCTGATTAGGTTTATCTTCTAACTCTTCTCCTGTTCCTTCTTCCCCTGTTCTTAATTCTTCTTCTATTGCACTAATCATACCCTCTTTACTAATCTTTCCAGCTACCCTACTAGCAAGCCTTTCATTCCCAATAACATATCTTATCCAATCACTAAAATCATTTTTATTATCATTAACATGATAACCAAATGTAAAGTCATCCATCTGTGCAATTGCTGTCCTTAACTCTGCTAGGTTTTTTATTATAACGCCATTCCTAACCCAGAAATAATTTTCTGGTGGTATTTCCCTATTTGAACTTTCCATTTTTTGTTTTTTAAATTGGCCTTATTTGGACTCAACAATGCTCTTTAAATAATCTATCCTATCTGCAACCCTTTTAACCAATGTCTGTTTTGTCTTAACTCTTGCTATGCTTCTTGCCAAAGTTTTATCACCAACAACCTCGCTTATCCATGTACTAAAATCGTTTTTCTCATTATTTACATGGTAAGAAAATGTCTCATCTCCAATCTGGCTTAGTGAATCTCTAAGAGCCTCTAAACTTCCTATTATAGGTCCATTATTTACCCAAAAGCAATTCTCGGGAGGCACATTCCTTAGAATATGTTCGGCCTCTTCTTTTTTCATTCTCCTCGGCATTTTATCACCTCTAGCTCTCCTCTTCTTATATTTTAATTTTGAATTATCATTTTTTCCTATCTTTTTGTTTTTAATTTCTTTTTTACAAGTAGGTAATCTTAATCTAGTCTTAATCTTCTGTTTTTTCTGGTCATTAAAAAATTTGATTTTAAAAATTTCGTTATCAACTATTCTCTTGGGCCAACCAGCAGATACTAAAGCTTTTCTTGTTTCTCTCTCACTCAAACCATTACTAAGTGCCCTATGAATATAATCAGATAAAGCAGAAAGATATTTATCTAACAGTTCTTTTTCCACCCCCTCTTTTTTTCCCCTTTTAAAAAAAAGCTTATCTAAAAACATATTTCATTCCCCTATTAGTTAGCTACATATATAAAATTTTCTTTTTTTTCTTTTTCTAGCCTAAACCTCAAGTCATTAAGAGCATTCATAAAGCTAATAAACGCCTTATATGGGCTTTCATAGGGGTTAAAATATTTATGAACATCACCGTCATTAAACCATTTTGTACACATATAATAAAAATGGTCAGAAATCTGTAATTTTCTCCAATCCTCAATAAGCTCCTTGTTGTTTGAATTTATTATTTCATTTTCCAATGCATAAATAGCACTCACTGCAGAATGTTGCATTTTATTACCTAACCAAGCAGAAATGTCCCTTTCTATATCAGCCCAGCTTATCGTATTTGGTACATCAAGTTCACCTACTGGCTTGTATCTCCTAACTATTTCGGAAGGGGTTACAAAATCATTATCCTTGTTGTTTAATATTTCATTAGGAAGATGCAACAAGAAATCAAAAATTCCTTTATCATCCCACTGATGTTCCCCAAAGGTCTCATAATCCATAAAAAGATTAACTACACTACCATTAATAGAATTTATCCAACTAGCAAACTTTGGTGCTGTTAGAGGCCACTCGCTCCAGTTTCTATCAGAAAACCTGAATGCAATATCATCACTCAGTCTATAATTCTTCAACAAGAGTCTTATCTTACCATTTATTGGTTTATAAACAAAATTCGGAGACCTCCAACCAAGCACATGATCAGCCCCTTCAGCTAATACCGCGTTATACCCCATCCCCTCTATAAACCTTGCCAACTCATTATTATAAATAAGCTCTGTGTTCCTAAATACTTTTGGCTTGTAACCAAAAAGCTCTCTTATTTTCTTATTATGCATATCAACTTGCTTTTTGAACTCTTTTCTTGAATACAAAAAAGCAAGTGAATGATGATATGTCTCGCTAAGCAATTCAACATTCCCGCTATCTACTAGAGCCCTAAAACTATCAATAACATCTGGACAAAATTGCTCAAACTGTTCTAGGGCTATACCAGTTATTGAGTAGCTTACCTTAAACCTCCCACCAGTCTTATTTATCAGTTGAAGTATTATTTTATTTGTTGGGATATAACATTTCTTTGCGACTTTTAATAATATCTCTTTATTCCTTGCATCATCAAAATAATTACTATTATGACCTATGTCAAAAACAGAATAATTCCTCAACCGATATGGTTGATGTACTTGAAAATAAAAACATACTGAGACCATTTTATACAACACCCAAGAGATTATTATAAAGGGATATGCACTTCTCTGCTGGCTCGTCCCAATTAAACTTTTTTACCTCAAAAAAACCATTTCTTCCCAAACATTCCCTAAGTTCACCATATCTCAAAACAGAGATTATCATATTGCTCATTTCATTTATATCCCAAAAATCCACTTTTAAACAATGGTTTATTACCTCACTAACCCCACTTTGCTTTGATATTATGACTGGTGTATTGTTCCTCATAGCTTCCAAGGGAGTTATACCAAATGGTTCTGAAACAGAGGGCATAACATACAAATCCGCCATCTTATATGCCCTATCAACATCTTCTCCCTTCAGAAAACCAGCAAACAAAACTCTATCGCTTATGCCGAGTTCTGCAGCTTTTTCTATTATCTGAGCTTCCATATCGCCAGAGCCAGCAATTACAAACAAAACATTCGGCTCATATTCTAAAACCCTTCTTGCTGCATATAAAAAATAATCTGGTCCTTTCTGTATGGTTATCCTACCAAGAAACAAGACAATCTTATAGCTATCCTTAATCTCAAACCCCTCATAATGATGGTTATCATTAAAATCAACAGCATTATGAACAACCAAGATCTTATCCTTATGAACACCATAATGTTCTATAATCTTACCTTTTGTAAAATTACTTACAGCAATTATGGCATCAGCAGCATGCATCCCTCTTCTTTCTATATCATAAACAAGTTGATTAACACCCAATCCAGCAGTTCTATCAAACTCTGTTGCATGGACATGAACAACCAAAGGTTTCTTTGAAATCCTCTTTGCATTAATACCAGCTATAAAAGTCATCCAATCATGGCAATGTATGACATCATAGTCTTCATTCTTTGCTATCTCCTCAACCTTTTTTGAGTACCTGTAAACCTCCTCAAACAAATCACCCCCATAGATAGAATCAGAATTATGAAAAACCCCAACAGCAGATTTATAACTACTAGGTGTTGCATAAGCAAAAAGCGAAGAATTTACCTTTGTTGTAGTTAGCCTCAAGTCACCAGAAGGAATTATTCTCACAAAATCTAGCTTTGATTCGTATTTCACAGGTAAAACAAGGGAAACATCCACACCCCTATTGCTTAATCCCTTTATCAAACCATAACAGGCAGTTCCCAATCCACCAGAGCTGTACGGTGGAAACTCCCAACCAAGCATTAGGACCTTCAAGGCAAATCATCCTCCACAAAATAAATCCATAAAAACAAAAAAGCTATACTCAACCTAAGGAATAGAGGATAAATATCTATTTAAACTTAAGTCTTACCTAACTAGTAGTTACTAAAAAATAGAAACATATTTATATCATTTAATATTGTTTTGTGACACAAAAATGTCAAAAAGGTGGTTTCTATGAAAAATTTGGATGAGAGAGAAATATCAATAATAAGAGAGATAATAAAAAATCCAAAAATAAGCGACAATCAAATATCAATAAACACAAAGATACCAACAAAAACAGTAAACAGAAAAAGAAAGCACCTAGAAAGAGAAAACCTGCTATACTATTTTGCTTATCTTAATACATGGAAAGATGGAGTTAATTTATTCAACACAAGAAAGCTGTATATAATAAAATTCAGAGAGGGAATCACAAGAAATCAATTTCTAGAGAATTTCTTTATAGAAAAGGGCATAATAAATATAAAACACACAGCAAGCATGTATCTAGGAGAAACAAATGGGCTTCTAGCCCTTATTATGCTAATGGAAGCAAAAGAGAAAGAAGAGCTAATGGAAATATTCAATGCGGACCTTATCCCAAAAATAAAAACAATATTCGGTGAAGATGCTATAAAAGAGATAGTAAGCCTAGAAATAACAGACACACTACAGCACCTCCATAACTATATCCCAAGATTAAACATAACAAATGGAATAATAAAAAATGATTGGCCAGACAACCTTATTTTTGTAACATAAAAAGAATAAACAAAAATAATTTAAATTACAATCTAAACCCAAATAGTCCATGGCAATATCAATAAACGAAATATCAGTTTTTTGTAAAAAGAAAGGTTTTGTATATCCAACAGCAGAAATATATGGTGGCTTTTCTGGATTCTTTGATTATGGCCCTCTTGGTATAGAGCTAAAAAATAACATAAAAAAGGCTTTCTGGAAGAGGTTTGTAAATGAAAGGGAGGACATAGTAGGTATAGATGGTTCAATAATAACACATCCAAAGGTATGGAGGGCCTCTGGCCATGTTGATAGTTTCACAGATTATATCTATAAATGCAATAAATGTGGAACAATAACAAAAGGCGAGGATGAAAAAGGAATGAAATGTCCAAAATGTAAAAACGAAATGGAAAATCAAGGAAAGTTCAATCTAATGTTCACAACCCAGATAGGTCCGGTCAAGAATAAAGAAAACATAGCCTACCTAAGGCCTGAAACAGCCCAGATAATATTCACCAACTACAAGCAAGTAATGGAGAATGCTAGAAAAAAGCTACCATTCGGTATTGCCCAAATAGGAAAGGCATTCAGAAATGAGATATCTCCAAGAGATTTTCTGTTTAGAACCAGAGAGTTTGAACAATTTGAAATAGAGTTCTTTGTACATCCAAAAAGGCTAAATGATTGCCCCATAATAGATGAAGTAAAAAATATGAAGGTAAATATAATAACAGCAGAAGAACAAAAAAAAGGAAAACCTCACAGAGAGATGAAGATAGATGAAATGATAAAAAAGAACATAACATCAAGCTGGCAGGCATATTGGCTAGCAAAATTCTATAAATTCTTTGTTGAATTCGGAATAAAAAAAGAAAACCTGAGGATAAGGGAACATCTAAAGGAAGAACTAGCACACTATGCACTAACATGTTTTGATATAGAATATAAATTCCCATTTGGCTGGAAAGAGATACATGGAAACGCAAACAGGCAGCAGTTTGATTTAAAACAACATATGCTATTTTCAAAGAGCAATTTGGAATACTATGAGGAAGAAAGCAAAGAAAAAGTTATTCCATATGTTGTTAGTGAACCATCACAGGGGATTGACAGAGCATTCTTAACATTCATGTTTGAAGCGTACAGCTATAATAAAGAAAGGGGGAATATAGTACTAAACCTAGACCCAAGGCTTGCACCAATAAAAGCAGGGGTATTTCCACTAGTGAACAAACTAAATGATGAAGCAAGGAGGATATTTAACAACATAAAATCAGAATTTAACACGATATTTGACAAAAGTGGTTCTATTGGAAGGAGATATGCAAGAGCAGATGAAATAGGAATACCCTATTGCATAACAATAGATTTTGATACATTAAAAGACAAAACAGTAACAATCAGAGACAGGGACACAACAAAACAAGTTAGAATAAAGATTGATGACTTGACAGAGGTCTTAAAAAAATTAATTAAGCGTAAGGTAAAATTCGAAGAATTGCTAAAGCTTTCAGAAAGTTAATCTGAAGAAAGATATTCTGGAACAGTAACATCACTATCCTTTACAGTATTAAATGCAACATTAATGAAAGAATATACCTTATCATCTTGCTTTATTTTATATATAAATCCATAGTGAGTATCTATTATCACTACACCTATATTAGTCTCAAGCTTCCAGCTTCTTCTGCCATTATAAATCTCCTCATTTAATTTTCTTGCTTCTGTTATCTTCTCCAACCAATCTATGGGTGTCTCAATATATGCTTCATCATAATCCAAATCTGCTATTTTCCCAAAATGCCTCATACACTTTGAGTATATAACACAATACTCCTCTGCCTTCTTTTTTTCCTTGTCAAGATATATCTTATTTGGTGTGGGAATAGGATTAATAACAATCCTGCTACCCTTTACATAAATGTAGTACTGCTTACCAGATGGGCTTATATATTGATAAAAGTAACTCTTTATCCTTGTTTTTGAGCGCTCAAAAATATTCTGGATTTCTTCAGAAATAGTAACATTTTCTAGTTCTTCCTGCTCTATTACCTTCTCTTCAGATTTTATCTCCTCTTCTTTCACTATTCTTTCTTCTTCTACTTCTTCTGGTATTTCTTCCTCACTCTCTTCTTTTTTTACTTCTTCTTTTGTTATTCCCTCTCCTTCTTCAATTGCTTGCTCTTGTTCAGTTTCATGTTTAGATTGTTTTTCTTCTATACTAGCCTTTCCTGCTTCTTTAGAAGAAACAACTTTCTCCTTCACACAACCAACAACAAGAATTATAACTAAAAGCAAACCCAAAAAAAACAATTTTTTTACCATAAATCCAAATAAAATAAAAGAATATTTAAAGTTTATGAATCACAATAGCATAACAACTACTAAAACAATTAAAAAACACAAGAAAATATATAAATGAAAATAAAAACCTTTTATTTATGACAAGTCTTATAGCCTGCCTGAGTTCTGGAAAGGGAACAAGAGCCCATGTAAAAAAGGTAATGGAAGCAATTAACTGGGATAAAATATTTCTGATTACTAATAAACAATGGGAAGAAGAATTCAAAAAAACAAAAAACACCGAGTTTATTATGATAGATACAAGAAAGACAATAACAGAAATGGCAGAAGAGATAAAAAAAGCACTTGAAGAGAAGATAAAAGATTTTGAAGTAGCACTAAACATAGTATCTGGAGAAGGGAGAGAGCACATGGCTTTAATCTCTGCCCTTTTGAAGCTTGGTTTAGGAATAAGATTAGTAGCCCTAACCAAGAAAGGGGTTATGGAAATCTAAAGAAGAATTTTTTCCGCAAGAGCCACTATTCTACCAAAATCACCCTTATTGGGTTTATATTTTGCAAACTTAACCAAATCACATAAATCAAGGCATCCCTCTACTTGCTTAAATGGCATGCCCCTTTTCTTTAACTCCTTCAAAACTAAGTCCCTTGTTAGCTCCTTACCAAGTCCAAGATGATGTCTGTAATAAAATCTAACAGCCCTTGAAACCATAGTATATGCCTCTTTCTCATAGCCCCTCGCAAATAAATCCTTTGCCCTAACTAACATTTTTCTTGCTTCACTTTTATAATCAAGCCTTTTTTCTTTCTTAACCTCTTTTTCTTTCAAGCCTTCTTTATCCACTTTCTTGTGTTTATAATATCTATAATAAACATAACAAACCAAAATAGCAATAGCAATAAAAACTAAAAACCACAAATATGGGTAACCTTTTTTTGTTTCTAATCTAATTTCTTTAATCTTATTCCCATCAAAGGTAGCAACAATCGTTGCATTCTCGTCACCTTTTTTGTACGGAACAACAATTATAGACTCATTTACCTTATTCTCCAACCTAGGATTCAATCTTATAAATCCATTCTTTTGTAGGCTATTATTATATTTTCTAAATCTTCGGTCGCTCTGCAAGATTCCAAGCATTCTTCTCATATCCTCTGCTGTCCACCTATGTAGATTTACTAGTTTCCCATTTTCAAGCTCTCCTTTCAAAGATGCCCTCTCACCATTAGGTTTTTCATAAGATATACTAAAAGAACCACTATTATTAGCCATTGGTTCAACCGTGATTGATGTCATGTTATAACCCAATTCATGCAGTTCCTGATTATTCTCTTGAAATTTCTGATTCCTCATAAGATTTTCTATGAACTCTTTTCTCATCTTTTCATTTTTTCTTGCTTGTTCTGCAATTTGTCTCTTCAATACACTAGTATCTTGCGCTTGCTGATTATTTCCTATCCTACTCTGAATGTTTCTAGGCTGCCTATTGAACATTTCATTGAACATTTCTTCCATCCTATTAATCTCCTGTCCTATATTTGTTGAAATAACTCCCCCTTGGCTTCCTATAGAGATAGACATTGAAGAGCCAGAACTTGAATAGGAGGTAGACCTAATAGATGTACCACCACACTGGTATATTGTAGTAATACCCTGGGACCTTGCAACAGCTTTCTTAGATTTCTTAACCTCCACTTTAAGCGTATTAGACTCCACTGTTTCTTCCTTACTAGTTTCTGGATTAACATAATCAACTCTAGCCCTGTCCAGAACAAATTCTCCATCCTTAAACAATTCTATAGGAGAGTACTCCAACAACGACTCTCTTTCAGCAGGTAAAGTATACTCCAAACATTGTATATCCAAACCATTATTTGCAATGATATTCTTATCAACAATTCTGATATGGAGCTCCCTATTGAATGGATTTATAAATCTCAGCTGTACAATCGCTTGGTCCCCTACCTTTAATGTACTATCCTTAAGTTTCTTTTCAACCTTTAATCTCCCCTCTGCAAAACAAAAAGGTACCATCAAATTTAAGACCAACAAAAAAAATATTAGTCTTCTCATTGTAACACCCTATATCTTCCATATCTTATATATAACTCAATTAAGAGCAAAAAGATTATTGAGATAATAAACCAATCCTTTATTGATGTTAGTTCTTTTTCCCTTTTTATCTTCTGCGAAAGCTGACTATATATCCTATCAAGTGTTTTAGAATCAACAGACTTAAAATATTCTCCCCCTGTTTCTTTTGCTATCCTCTTTAGAGTATCTTCGTCCAATTCTGCATACTGGGGATTTCCAAACCAATCATAACCTAGCACAACAGGCTCTTTAGAGCCCATGCCAATAGTAAAAACCTGAACATTGTTCTGCTTTGCAAATCCTATCGCCTCATCAGGACTTATTACTCCGGCATTATTGACACCATCACTCAAAAGAACAACAAGTTTCTTTTTGTTTGGTATAGATAGTGCCATATCAACCCCAAGACTTAAACCATCTCCAAGTGCTGTCCTACCCTCTTTTGATTCAATAGCTCTCAACTTATCTATAACTCTATCCTTAAATGGGCTTAAATAGGCTGCGGTGGTTGCTCCGGACTCAAATATTACTATACCAACATTATCCTTCGGTCTTAAATCTCTAATTAAAGTCTCTGCTGCCCTTTTCGCTGCTTCCAATCTTGAAGGCTTATAATCAGTAGCTTGCATTGAACCACTAACATCCAAAACCAAAACAAGGTTCACCCCTTCCTTCGTCTTTTTTAAGGGTATATGAGGGTCTGCCAATGCAACAATAGCCAAAAAAAGCATTGTTAAACTAAAATAAAACAGAATACTTTGTCTTCTATTTGATTTCTTTGCTGCCTTTTTTATCAATTCAAGATGGCTAAACTTTATTGTTTCCTGCTTCTTCTTCCTAATATAAAGCAAATATATGTAATAAATGAGAGGAACCACTAACAAAAACCAAAGCAATTCAGGATTAAGGAAACTTAAATACCTCATCTTACCAGCCTTTTAATTCTCATCTTAAAGAACTTTCTTAGTGTAACTTCAATCAACTCGTCCCCTAACCTAATGAAATCAATACCAAGATTCTTAAACTTCTTTTCCAGACTGTTTTCATATTCCTTAGCCAACCTTGAGTATTCCTTCCTAAAATTTTCATCAGATGTATTAACCAAAATCTGCTCTCCTGTCTCCTGGTCCTCCAAAAAGATATAACCAACATCAGGTATCTCTCTTTCCCTTATATCAAAAATATTAAAAGCCACGATATCATGTTTTCCCTTCATTATTTTTATGGGCCTTGAAAAGTCCCGTGTAAAAAAGTCAGAGATAATAAAAATAACGCTCCTCTTCCTAACGATTTTTGATAAATACTCTAAAGCCACACCCAAATCAGTGCCTCTCTCTTCTGGTTGGTAATACACAAGCTCCCTAATCAATTTAAACGCATGCCTCTTTCCTTTCCTTGGAGGTATAAACCTCTCAACCTTATTTGTAAACAAAATCAAACCAACCCTATCATTATTCCTCATAGCAGCAAATATCAACGAGGCTGCCAACTCTATCGCAGTCTCTTTTTTTTCCTTTTTAAACCCAAACTCATTGGAAGCAGAAACATCAAAAACAATATAAACCGTTAAATCTCTCTCTTCAACAAACTGCTTAACATAAAGGGCGCCCATTTTTGCGGTAACATTCCAATCAATAGTCCGTATATCATCCCCTATCTGATATTCTCTAATCTCAGAGAATTCTATTCCTCTACCCTTAAAAACGGAATGATAGGCTCCCTGAAGCAATCCTTCTACAAGCTTTCTTGTTTTAATCTCAATTTTCTTCACTTTCTTTATTATATCTTTGGCATCATACATTTTATCCTCAAAGAACTATTCAAGCATATATTTCATTGCCTCTTTAATGTTTGAAACCTCTATAAGTTTCAAACCCCACTCCTTTTCAACCTCTTTTGATATATCTAAAACTCTAGGAACATAATAGGTATTATACAAATAAAAGCCAAATCCAAAATCCTCTTTCTTTATTTTCTTTTCATAATAACGAATCTTTGATTGTCCTTTTGGTATAAGAAATACTTTATATCCTGCATCTGCAACTGCCTTTGCCTTTTCTAATATTCCACCCACTCTACCAATATCGCCATTCGCTTCTATCGTGCCAGTAATTGCAACATTTGGTTTTATTTTTCTACCTTCTAAGGCTGCTATAGTGACAAGAGCTGTTGCAGCTCCTGCTGATTCTCCCCCTATAACCTGAGAAGGTATATTGTAACTAAAAACAAAATCTTTGTTTGCAACAAATTTATTGGTAGTAAGCTTTGCAACCGCCACAGCAGTATTAGCAGAATATTGCACATCTGTTTCCAAAAAAGGATTTGTATCAATAAGAACATTGCTATTACCAGGGATCAATCTCAAAGTAAGATTCCCAACAACACCTTTCTCTTCAAATCTATTAACAGCAACAATAGGAATGCTATAAATAGATACTAAAAACTTTCCATGATGCTCTGCAACCCCCTGGGTTTCCTCTTTCTTAACCTCTCCACTGCCTACTATACAACTACTTGTCTTCAAATTGCTATACAGAATAAAATTAGCATAAAAAGCAGAGCTTACAATAATACCTAAGAAAAAAAATAGCAAATACCCAAGTAAGTATTTACTTCTCATTTTATGGGACCTTGACAAGACTCAATATCTTATCAATGACGCTATCTGGATTTATCTCTTCTGCTTCAGCCTCATAACTTAACAATAATCTATGTCTCAATACATCATGTGCCACTGCCTGTATATCCTCTGGAATCACATAGCCTCTCCCATTCAACATTGCATGTGCCTTCCCTGCAAGAATTAACCAGATTGATGCCCTAGGTGAAGCACCATAGTCAACAATCCCCTCCATATCAAACTCCTCTGGATGCCTAGTGGCATAGACGATGGATGTAACATACTCTTTTATTTTCTCATCCGCATAAATCATCTGATTGAATTTTTGAATCTCAACAATCTCCTGAGGCGTAATAACCTGCCTAACATTTATCTCTACCCCTTCAGTCATTCTATCTATTATTACCTTCTCCTCCTCTCTTGATGGATAGCTTATAAGAAGCTTGAACATAAACCTATCAACCTGTGCCTCAGGTAGAGCATAAACTCCTTCATGCTCTAATGGATTCATTGTAGCAAGTACTAGAAATGGTTTCTCAAGCCTGAAGGTATTCTCCCCGATTGTCACCTGTCTCTCCTGCATAGCCTCCAACAAAGCAGATTGACATTTAGGAGGAGCCCTATTAATTTCGTCAGCCAATATAAAGTTTGCAAAAATTGGGCCCTTCTTAGTTGTAAATGTATTTGTCTTCATATTAAATATTTTAGTCCCTATTAAATCCGCAGGAAGCAAATCTGGAGTAAACTGAATCCTCTGAAACCTTGCTCTTATTGTCTCCGCCAATGTCTTCACCATTAAGGTCTTTGCTAAACCAGGTACACCTTCAATAAGGATATGTCCATCTGAAATCAAACCAATCATTATCTTCTCTAGAATATCCTCTTGCCCAACAATCACCTTCCTAATCTCATTCAGCACATTACCTATTAATCCGCTATACTTCTTGGCTTTTTGATTAAGTCTTTTTATATTAGCGTCTATCATTTTCACCACCTATAAACCAAAAGAATCAGAAAACTCTTTTATCTTCTTGAATTCATTTATAAACATAATTCCTTTTTCTGTTATAGTGTAATAACGCTTATTATCTATTATCTTCTCTAAAACCATTTTTTTATCCCTCAGTTCGTTTACATACTCAATAAGTTTTCTATAGGAAAGATTAGCTTTATAGAGCAACCTTGTAGGTTTAATCTTACCCCCACTATTATTAATCGCAATCAATATGTCATTAACAATCTCAAGTTTTGTCCTTCTCATTTTTTAAAATACAACCTAATCAGTGTGAAAAGTAATATAAGATAACCAACAAGCTGGATTACTTCTCCAACAACATAACAATTTTTATTTATCAAATCAAAAATAAACACAAGCTGAGAAAGGAAAAGCACATAAAAAGAACACATCACAAGTCCAGCATTCTTTAACCTTGTTCTTAAATAATTTTTTCTAAACCCAAGAGACAGGTAAAACAAAAATAAAGCCAAGGTTAAATGGAAAACAAAATATGAATATTGGCTCAACAAGGTAGTAATAAGTGCAAAATAAAAAAGCAGAACAATTACTTTCTTATTTCTTATCTTCATCAAAAGAAGAAACAACATCAGAAAAGATGAAATCATAAGAAACCTAGCTAAGAATATACCAAATCTATGAATCCACACAATCCTAACATAGTTTGTAGTAGTTATTGTCAAAAAACCAATTGTTCTTTGCGTTATCTCTCTAGCATAAACAGGAATAGTAGTAATTATCTTTATAATAAAAGCCAATGCCACAAGAAAAAAAGAGGAAGAAAAATAAAGGTATCTCTTCTGGGAAGAATATTTATAACACCTATAACCAAAATAAGCTATCATAAAAGATACAACTATAGAAACCATATCAAAAATAGTATCAATTCCATAAAACCACTCAGGACCAAAGATGTAAGTTACCATCATCTAAGGAATCAGATTTACGATTTATAAATTTTATGAACTTCTGGTATATAACAAAACTTCACAATCTAATTATAAAAGTGATAATAAACAAAAGATTACTAAAAAGATAAGGCCTTTACCCCCCAGGTCATATCTTTTCTTTTTCTTTTTTATTTTTTTCTTCTACCTTTCTCTAACTCCGGAAAAACAGGGGAGTAAGTCATAGATATTATTGAAGCAATAAACATTGCTGCAAAAAAAACTAAAAATGCAAATCCCCAGCTTTTATTCTTCGGAAATACCCATACTGCAGAAATCAAAAATCCAACAATTGCTGTAACCATAAAAGAACCCTTCAATGGAGCAACCTTAGCCAACATATATCTCACCTCTTTTGATTATTTATTGACTAATAACAAAAAAACTATTTAAATCTTATGAAATTCAGCTTATCTGTAATCTCTTTTGCTTTTTTAATATTAGACTCCAATCTTTTCATAAAAGATATCATTAGCTCGCAACAATTCCTCTTATCTTCCCCACACAATAGTTTCCCAGATTTACACTCATTATAAATCCTCTTTAGCTTATCATCATCCTCTATGAGATGCTGTTTATATAACTCAAATATTACACATTTCTCTGGCTCTCCACCCAACCTCCGTTGTTTTTCTATGCTCTCTCTCCCACCTGTTTTTGCCCTCATAATTTTCCTAGCAATCTTATCTAGATCCTCTGGTAAGTCTATACAACTCTCTGGTCTCGACTTTGACATCTTGATTTCTCCATCCAATGATGGAGTAAACTTATGATACAAGCCAGCAGGTAGGATAAATCTCTTCTCTTTCATTCTTCTCACAACATCCCTAGTTAATCTTATATGGGGGTCTTGGTCGATACCAACAGGTATTACGCCAGGCATCCTTCTCTCAAGTTGGGGATAAAGTATATCTCCTATTTGAGTTAATGCAGATATAATCCTTGAAGGGTCTGCTTGTCCGTAAACAGCTCTAAACTCGTTCAATGTAATCTTACTGGAGGCTAAATACGCTAGCTCTATTACCTTCTTATTGTCTGATTGAAAATAAAAAATAGTTTTCTTAGGGTCTAATCCCAAGGCTATATAAGTTGGTATATGAAACTCAAGAGCATTCTTTCTTGCTTCCTCTAGGCTTATCCCTCTAGCTGCCATTGCTTCTAAATCAGCTATCAAACAATAAGTCTTGGCTCCATGCTTTTGGAAGTAAGCTATATTCTCTACTACCATCTTAGTACCAAAATGCACCTTTCTGGCAGTTGGCATAATTCCTGACAAAACATAAAAAGGCTCCTTTTCTCTAATTGCCTTCTTTACAGCACCCATATCCCTCTCTGCAAATATAACCCCTCTCCTCATTAGCATGTTAGGATTAGGATAACCTCTAAGACTAAATCTATCCAAACCAAACTCCCTTATAATCTTAACATAGTCCTCTACTAGTTCAGAGCCATATGGATCTATTATCCTTGCCATAAATCCAAGAATTAGTTTTTAATATTTAAATCTTTATAAAAAAATCAAAAATCTTGCAAAACAAAAGATTTATATATTAATCCTAGCAAGAACTATGAAATAAAAGAGGTGGGGCTACCTTATGAAAAAGATTTATTTGATGATGTTGATATTTTTATTCTTACTAACTAAGATAGCCTATTCTGCCGGGCAGATTATAATCAACTCTGAAGACTGGAGGGATGTTTACTCTGGTATGCTCTATGGTAGCCTAACCAAAACAACAGCAAATTTCTTAGTTAGTGCAAGACATAGCAGGCTTATTCTCAACTCAATACCAAAAGGAACACCGCTAGAGGTAATAAGTTCAAAATCAAGACCATTTATTGTTGGATACGAAAGTGTATTAAGGAATGAGGGCTATCCAGCTACAGAAAATATTTACGATAATGCAAACCTTGAACTTGCAAAGAAGCTAAATGTAACAAACTTCATAATAGTTGATGATTCTTATGGGTACAATGCAATTAGTGTAGCTCCCTATGCCATTGTATCAAATTCCTATGTTCTCTTTGCAGATAGGAATAATATAAGAGAAATTGACTCGTTTTTGAGTGGAAGAACTGTAAATAAAATACTAATCTATGGAAACATAGACAGGCAAGTAAAAAACACATTAGCTAAGTATAATCCAGAAATAATAAACAAAGAAGGTGATAGGTTCGCAAATAACATAGAGATTGTCAAAAAGTATCAAGAAATAAAACACTCAAAACAAGCGGTATTAACCAATGGTGAATTCATTGAAAAAGAAATCATGTCTGGATTAGAGCCTGTAATATTTATAGGTTCAAATAATGTACCAGATATAGCAAAGGAATACATACAATCAAGTGAGATAGAAATAGGAATACTCATTGGAAATGAGCTTGTTGGTACTGCAACATACATAAGAAGAAATGTAGGTATCAGTGTATTTGTCAAGTTCGCACAGGGGGCTAGGGCTCCAAGAGGGGCAATCTCACAGGTAGAGGCACTGGATATGTTCTATCTACCAGTTTATAGTCTTAACATTGAACTTGATTCCATAAAATACAATAGAGCAACAAATAAATTAGAAGTAAGCATAAGGAACACAGAAGAACAAGCAGTATATCTTAAAGGAACCTACACTATAAAAGGCCCAGGTGGGTTGGAGCAAAAAGTAGGAGATATTGAGCCTGTTTTTCTTGATGGAAAGGAACTAAGGACCTTTGTATATGATGTTGAACCAATCCCGGAAGGGAATATAACAGCTCACGCTTATATTATCTATGGAGAATCAAAAGGCTCTATGGAAAAGGTAATAGACAAAACAGTAATTGTAGAAACAGTAGAAATTTTAGATAGGTGTAAAATAAAGCTAACAGGATTAAAGTATGACAAAAGAAAAGGTATCTTTTATATTGATATAGAAAATATCGGAGATGTGGATTGTTATGTTGATGTAGAGATAGTAGATATCTTAATAGATAAAATACCACAAAGCTTTGGTGCTGATGATATTGCCTATATCAAAGCAGGTAAAAGCAAAAAACAAAAGGTAAGGGTAAAACTAGAGGAAGAAGATATAGAAGACAATGGCATAGTAAAGGTAAGGGCATACTATGGAGAAAGAAAAGATAGCCTTGTAAAAATAATAGAAGCTGAATTTGAATTAATACTTGTAGGAATAGATTATCTATTTTACTCGCTATTGATAATAATCATAATCCTGATTATACTGATCCTATGGAAAAGAAAGAAAAAGAAAGAAAAGCATAAGCACATATAAACAAGCAAACACCTAAGACAATTCTTCTAGAACAGCTATTATATCTTCCTTGGATTTTGCTTCTTTTAGCTTCTTTGAAACAGATTCGCTTAATGGTTTTACCCAGTCAGCGAAATCATTCTTCTCCTCATTAACATGCTTCTTCAAGGTCTCATCGTCCATTACATTCACAGCATCAATAAGCTCTTGGACTTTAGTCACAGTTTGTCCGGTTGCAAGCTTCAAGGGTGGTAGCTCAGCTTGTTTCTTTCTCTCTATAGTTGTACCAGACACTAAGGTGCCCTTACCAGATGATTTCTCATACTCTTCCCTAGCTCTTTTTGCTTTCTTAAATTCTTCTTCAAGCTCTTCCTCAGATACAAGCTTTATTTCCCTCTTCTTTGGTTTCTTTCCTAGTCTCTTCCATTGCTCCTCTAACCTAGGCCTTAATCCCTCAAGATAAATATCAACCATATTAAAGCTCCCAGCCTTTACCTTATCATAAGCCATCTTAAGCTCAAGCTTGAGGTCAAATATATCCACTCCCTCCTCTTTTAATTGTTCTATCTGATATTCTAAATCATCTATAATCTCGTTATATTTATTGTACTTCTCAAGTTCCTCATCAGATAACCTTGCATGTTCATGCAATAATGGCCTGAATGTAACAAAAAAAGGATTTCCTTCATTGTAGGCTGCATTTTCAACCATCCCTGTACCTGTAGATGCCTTAAGCAAAGACTGCAACATATAAGCCCCATACTTATTTTTTATTCTATCCAGGTCCCCCTGGTCTCTTGTTCTCATTTGAATCTCTGTGTTAATGTTTGCTTTTATCTCACCAACAAAATCAGATAAAACCTGACTAATAAGGACTAAACCAACACCCCACTTTCTAAACTCTCTTGCTCCCCTCTCTATTTGGATAAACCCCCTTCCAGAACCACCAAACTTAGGAAGCAGCCTATGTACCTCATCAAAGATTATTAAAAGTTTAAGTTCTGTTGCTTCTGGCAGATTTGCCTTAAAAACCTGCCTTATTGTATTTGAAACCAAAATATCTGCATCTGATGGGTCTAACCGATTAATACAAAAAACATGTATTTCTCCAGGAACCATATACTTCTTGATATCAATAACCTGTCTAGCATTTATTATTTGATGCACATTTCCATTGAATGCCCTCGCATCAGTCTTTTTTAAACCAAATTTAGGATAAAGAGCCAACATCTTCTTATTTTGACATCTTCTCAGAAACCCACTCCACTGTGCTGTTGGATCAAAGGCAATAACTGCAACATTATTCAACAATGCTTCTTCTACCAGAACCTCTGCTGCAACCGTCTTACCACCACCAGTAGAACCAGCTATTAATGTATGAGTCATCAATTGGTCTAACTCAAAGTAAACATCTCTATTCGTTTCAGCGATTTTTCCTATCTTAACAGACCTTGGACCTGGTTTTGCTAACAGGGAATAATTAACCCTTGTCTGATACCTTTTTCTTTTTTTCCTTTGCCTCCTATATATAAGATAACCAAAAACAGGAAATGAAAGAAATGCTAAAAATAAAAAAACCCAACGCACAGGCAAAATCCCAAATATAAGAAAGTCCATAACCTTCTCTTTTATAACAAACCTCAGACTTGAAGATGATGTTAAATCTAGATACTTTGCCTCAACAGTTAACAAATATTCACCAGGTTTAATGAAATCAGGAACTTCGTACTCCTTTATTATACTAGTAGAAGCATTTATATAGAGTCTATCAGTATCCAAAAAGAATGTTTTATTTGGTATGTATGTTGTCCTGTGACCAACCTTGCTTATAGAGTGATACAAAGTTAATTCGTATGGTTGTGTCAATAAATTCTGTATATCAACCCTATACCTAAATGGCTCACCAAGATAAGCCTGCTTTGTTAAAGGTTCTATCTCCACAACGATAGCATGTATCATATCTTTCTTCAGGTTGCTTACGATAAAATACACAGGAATTACCTCGCTAATATCTCCATAAACTAATAAGCTTCCATTATAAGTACCTATTCTCTCGCCAAAGAAAGAAAGATTAAGCCTAGCTTCTGAGTTCGGTTCTAAATCCAAACTATTTCTATCTATTTTAATAAAACTACTAATATTACCTTCAAAAGAAAATGATAAGCTAACCTTCTCTGATTTTTTGTTTTTTATAGTAATCGGAAAAACCTCATACTCGCCAATCCTTATATGCTTAAAAACACTTCCTACAGAAATCTCATAGTCCCCTTTCTTTATTTGTGACAAAACATCTCTAGCATTAATAGATAAAACAAAGAAGAATAAAATAAAAAGTATAACTACAAAAAACAAATTTCTAAAGTTTAAACCTCTTTTTTTCATCTTCTAGTCCTTAGCAGCTTGTATCTTCTTATAAAGCTCATTGCATCTTTCTAGGACTGCACCTTTAAACCTAGGGGAAATTTTCTTATAAATATTAGATATTTTATTATAAATTAATAGTGCTTCCTTTTTCTGCCCACTTTCAAGACTATAAACAGCCCTATCAATCAGCTTGTTTATATAAAGAGCATCAAGTCTGTTAGTAAGCTCTGATATCTTACCATAGACTTCTTCTTTTAATTCTTTAGGCAATTTCTTAAATCTTTGACTTATATCAACATAACTAGACTTTGCCTTCTCATATTGATTAGTTTGCAATTGTTCAAATGCCTCATCTATTTTCTTATCAATTTCTCTAATCTCCTCCATCACCTTCCTATCCTTTATTAAATATTTTACCTTTGTAAATGCACCACTGAAGTTAAGATAAATAATAAGCAATATTACAATCACGAATATTTCAATAACCAATCTTAAACTACCAGACTCTACAATTTTAGAGTAAACCCCACCAAAAACAGCAAAGCCTACAACAGGATTTACATCAACTACATCATTATAAACCAAAACAGACTTTATATTCTTTATATCATTTAGCTCTATCCTTCCGTTGAAATAATAAGAATATTCTTCCAGAGGCATAGGGATTCTTATAACTGGATCCTCAACAACAACATCAAACTTAAATAGTGCATTAATACGGCTTGTATTTGATGCTATCCTCTTCGGAATTGATTCTATTATACTAGTATCTGTTAAATTGCCTTTAGCCTTGATTACCTTATTAAGAAGCGTTACCGTTCCCTTATCTCCAGAAAGATATTCAACATCAACTACCATCCATTTCGTCATTATGCTTATGGAACCCTGAAGTCTTTGATTGTATTTTGAATAAGCCTCTCTTTCCTTTTTCTTATATCTCCTACCCTTGGATTCCAAAAATAACAAAGACATATTATCAACATCCTCTCTTGAAGGATAACTAACAAAATCTTTTGAATCTATTACCCTAACAGCCTTAGGAGTCCTTCTTTTTATATCTTCTACTCTTTCCAAAATAGAGGCCTTTACCTCTTCTTTCTCTGTCTTGTTTAATCTTCTCCATATGAGATTATGTAAATCCCTCTGAGCCCATCTTAAATCCCTCCTTGCTCTCTCTAATGTTTTCTTTAGTTGGAGGGATGAGGCAGCATCATTCTCGTTCTTGCCAAGATATTCTAAATTTGAGAGAGCTTCATCTATTATAGAAACAGCATTTTCTATTGTATCATCTTCATCTTTTATCTCTGACTTGTTAACACGAATATTTCTTATTTCACTTGTACCAGAATTACCTGAATCATCAATACACTCAATCTTCCACTGGTATACACCATTATCAAGATTATCTACAACAAGAGTATTTTCCTTATCTGGCTCCACACCATGCTGGGATGCTTTCTCTATCCACCATCCACCTTCAAAACTTATATACAATGTACAGTTAACATTTGAGCTATCCATTACCTTGTAATACAAAGTAAAATTACTATCATCTATCATAATGTTATCATCAGGGCCAGACAAAACAATAACTGGAGCTTCGTTATTATCATCTTTTTTACGAAGCCTAACCTCAACAGTCATGTTTCTATATATCCTAGTTACATTAGAGAATACTTCATAGCCCTCCCTATAAACACCAATATCATAGACACCAGGATTTATAAGAAAAGAAACAACACCGTCTGCACCAGTAACCTTTTCCTCATTTTCAATCCCAACATATGCGTCACTAAGAGGGCTACCTGATTCGTTCTTCACAATTATACTAACATTAATTAACTTCTTTACTGTGATTTTTGTTGTTGCAAACTTTATCCATCCATCCCACAACACTGTTAAATTAACAGTATAACTCCCGTTACTATAATAGGTATGTGTTGGGGTTTCCTCTGTGGAAGTAAAACCATCACCAAAGTCCCAATTATAACTAACACTGCTTGTATTTCCAGTAACCACTGCCCTAAAGCCTATAACTTCACCCTCATTTGCTGTTGTTTTATTTGGCACAATTGTCACAGACAAAGGGTTCCCAGGAGCAGCGTTAACATAGAAGTAAAGAATTTTAGTTTCTCTATGCCCTTTGTAATCCATTGTTGCATTAACCATATAATCCCCTGCCTCATTAATGTTATCAATTGTCTTAGTAACATAAATAGGATAATCAGGAGAATAGCTAGTAATGTGTTCGCTGTAAACAACATTCCCATTATTAACAACAACTAAATCAACACTTGAATTTATCCTAGAAAGTATGTTTACAATCACATCCTCTCCTAATTCAAAAACATCCTTATTCAATGTCACAGTAAAGGGTATGCAAGCTCCACAGGAGCCCCCACAATCAATATCTGTTTCATCGCCATTTTTTATGCCATCGGCACAAGAAGGTCTGGGTGTAAGATTAAAATAATAAAAAAGAAGATTGCTATTATTATGCATATCACTCACATTAATCTCCAAACTATTCATCCCCTCATTCAAGCTAAGATTGATTAATACTATCCTATTTATATCAAAGCTTCTAGTTCTAGATGTACCATTATTAAGCCTATACATTAATTTTCCATATTCACTGGAAGAGATATTTACCTCAATTTCTGAGCTATTCAACAAAGAGTTATTCAAAGGAGAGTTATCAACTGTAACATCAATGACTGGGGCATATGTATCATTAACAATAAAGCTATAGCTATAATTTGCTATTCCTGAACTATTATCCATCAGGCTTATCAACAAGATATGCCTCCCATTATCAACTACACCAAACTCCAAAGAACCATTTATTACTGAGAAAAATGTTTTATTATTGCCAAGGTCAATCTGCTCACCATCATCCAACATATATTTTGCTCTTACTGTTAAATTTGTTGTAAAGTTCAGGTACAAGTCTTCACCATTAGTAAGTTCTGTTGAATTATCTGGACTTATTATCGTGAGATTTATTGCTGAGCTATTCAAGAACAAAATAACTGAAGAGAAATGTGGTACAAAAACAATGATATTATCCCCTACCCTCCGGTAACAATCTGTGTCTTGCCCTTCACACTCCCTCATTACCTTACAGACACCATCACAATGCATAACCCCACTATACAATACTCCTCTAACATAGAAATTTACAATCCCCTTATAGCCACCAGACAAGAATTTATCTATATTCTTAATAGTAACAGCCTTTCTCACTATAACATTATGATTACTTACTATATCTGCAATATCATCAAGTCTAACTGATATTCTTTCAAGATTCTCCCATCTTGCAATTTTCCCTGTAAAATTAATTATTGAAATAGACAGAGGGGAATTAGTCTTATTTATATAAAAAGAAAGATTAAGTCTTTTGTTGTTCAAACCAAATACCTTATTGCCATTTATGTCACTAAGAACAATCTTATCTATTACACCACCACCCCTTATATTCTCAAACGAACTTAAAACAGCCATATATTTCCTATCTGAAGTCTTATCCTGTGCTAAAATACTATTGAAATAACTATTGTCAAGATAAACAGCATATAGGTAATCAACATCACTGTAATAGATATAAGAATAAGGGTTTTCAATATCCAACATATAATCTACATATATCACTCTTGCACTTACCCTATTATTCCTTGAGAACACATCCCTGCCGTATTGCAAATATAAACTATCATTCCATTTATTGCCAGTAGAATTCAAACCCACCAGACCACAACATTTAGTACTCCCGTAACATAAACTTCTAGTCTCCTTACCATCAATACTCTCTATATCCCACTTTGTACAAAGCTTACTATAATCAACATTCCAGTTAAACCTTGTATTTTCAACAGTAAAGTCTATTGCAGACCTATCAGTTTCTATCCCATCATCATCACTATCCCAAACTGAACCATTCTTATATTCAAGTTTGATCTCTATTTTTCTAGAAGGATCGGAAGTAGTCCCCTTAGAAGATACCATAATTAAGAATACTACGAAGAGCATCAAAAATATCTTTATTCTTATTTTTCTGCTCATTTAAGCAAACCCTCTTTTCTTATTTCTTCTTTGATTTTTTCAAGCTCTTTTATTATCTCAAGCCTGAGCATCTTTTCACTTTTTTTCTTTAACTCCTTCTTAATCCCCTCTCTCAATTTCTTTAACTCCATCAACTCAGGCTGCTTATAATACAACCATTTGTCTCTAACTATAGACCTTATCTGTTCACTTATATCCATATAATGCTCCTTCTCAGCCAACCTCTTGAGCTCTAAAAAAAGAGATTCTGGAAGCCTTATTGACACCATTACATCAGTCATTTGGTCTTACCCTCAATATACTTTCTAGCATAGTCCCTAATAGCCTCAGACCTACTCTTATAGACACCCCTCTTTACTAAGGAATCAAGCCAATCAACAATCTCCCTTGGCAACCTAACATTCAATGTTCTTATTTTCATATTGTAGTAATTTTCTTGTATTCTTTTTGTATTCTTTTTGTATTACAAAAAATATAATAGACAAAACTAACAATAAGAGCGTTAGGAAAGAAGGTAAACCATAAAAGACAATAAAAATATAATCTTATCATATTCTTTATGTAATTCTTATGTAATTAATATTTAAATATTTCGGTTTTATCAATCACCAGAGGCAAAAATCGTTTTTACAATAATGCAACAAAGATAGCTTTATATATCCAAAAGCAAATGACTATAAAACAGATGAAAGTAAAAGAAATCATGACTAAAAATGTAATAACAACCACAAAAGACAAAACAGCCTATCATATAGCAAAATTAATGGAGAAGCATAACATAGGCAGTGTAATTATTGCCAACAAAGATAAAATCGAAGGCATTATCACTGAAAAAGATTTAGTGAGAAAGGTAATTGCACTAAATATCTGCCCATCAAACATTAAGGCAAAAGACATAATGACAACCAACCTGATTACAGGGGTCCCAGACCAAACAGTAGCTGAAGTGAATAGAATTCTAAACCTCAACAATATAAGAAGGCTCCCAATTATTGAGGACGGCAGACTTGTTGGAATAGTAACAACTACTGATTTAATTAGACAGGTATACTAACTCTGCCTTGTTATCCTAAATCTCTCGCTTCCCTTCCAGAGATAAGGAAACAAATAAACCGCTCCAAGAATCTTCAAGAAATCACCAACAAGAAACGGGAAAAGCCCCATAGTTAGTATCTTAAAAAAAGATGCATTCTGAAAATAAAGCCTTAGCCCAATAAGTCCAAAGAAATATATGATTATATTTCCAATAACCATACAAACAAAAACAGACATCTTTGTTCTTCCATAGCCCCTTTCTATCAGATATCCTACAAAAAAAACAGCAAAAAGAAACCCAATAATATAGCCCCCAGTTGGACCCATAATTGCTGCAAAACCGGATTTATATCCTGCAAATACACCAAATCCCAAAACGCCAGCAAGGATATAAGCAAGAATGCTTACCACTCCCTTCCTTGAACCAAAAAAGAAGGCAATCAAAAAAACACCAAAAGTCTGCATTGTTATAGGAACAGGCCAAAGAGGAATCCTTATATTAGCCATTATTGCCATAAATACAACACTAAGCACAACCATAGAAATATCAATAAAGATATTCCTATAACCAAAATACGCCTCATACAATGTCCTTGGCCCAAAAACAACTTTATTCTTCCCTACCAACTCCATAAATAAATAAAACTTTGTAGTTGTTTATATATTTTTTCTTTTCAATAAACTTTCAAGTAGTACAACCCTAATTGAATAAGCAATTGAATAATCTTATCTAATAAACAAAAACAAACAATAAACAAAATTCCAATGAGAATAATCAAAGCAAAAAGTTATTTAAATACGAATAATAGAAAAAAGGCAAAGATGAAAAAAACATACGAAGAAATAAACAAAAAAATAAAAAATAAAGAAGCTGTTGTTCTAACGGCAGAAGAATTTATTGAACTTGTAGATAAAAAAGGGATAAAAAAAGCAACAAAAGAAGTAGATGTAGTAACAACAGCTACATTTGGCCCGATGTGCTCTTCTGGTGCATTCATAAATCTAGGCCATACCAATCCAAAAATGAAGATAAAAAAAGCATGGCTAAATGATGTCCCTGCATATGCTGGACTAGCCGCAGTTGATATCTATATTGGGGCAACAGAAATTCAAGAAAATGATGCAGGAAATACTAATAGAAAAGGAAGCTTCAAGTATGGTGGAGGCCATGTAATCCAAGACCTAATAGCTGGCAAAGACATAAAACTAAGAGCAGAAAGCTATGGTACTGACTGCTATCCTAGAAAAAGAATAGAAAAATGGATTAACATAAAAGAAATAAATGAAGCATATCTATGCAATCCAAGAAATTGCTATCAAAACTACAACATAGCAGTAAACAAATCTAAAAAAACAATCTATACATACATGGGAATACTAAAGCCAAACATGGGAAACGCAACATATTGCTCTGCAGGTCAGCTCTCACCCTTATTAAAAGACCCATACTATAAAACGATTGGAATAGGAACAAAAGTATGGATAGGCGGCACACATGGTTATGTTTACTGGTACGGAACACAGCATAATCCCTTTATTAAGAGAAACAAAAAAGGATGCCCCATAGGAGGGGCTGGAACATTAGCACTTATCGGAAATCTAAAGGAAATGAACCCAGAATACATAAGAGGAACATCAATGTACGGTTACGGCGCAACACTAACCTTGGGGATAGGGATTCCAATCCCCATATTAAGCGAAGAAACCACAAAATATGCTGCACTAAAGGATGAAGACCTAGAAGCACCAATAGTAGACTATTCATATGATTATCCAAATTGCAAAACAAAAACACTGGGAACAAAAAATTATAAAGAACTAAAATCAGGTATTATTGAAATAAACGGAAAAGAAGTTCCAACAGCATCTCTCTCTTCTTATCCAAAAGCAAGAGAAATTGCAAAAATACTTAAGAAAGAAATAAGCAAAGCAAAATTTTTATTAAACAAACCCATAGAAAAATTACCTCTCCGAAAAAAAAGGTGATTTAAGATAATAAGAAAAAAACTCGTACTGCATTTCCCAAAGAATATCGTTGATAAACCAATAATATACAAACTAATAAAAGACCATAACCTAGTGTTTAATATACTAAAAGCAAAGGTAGAACCAGAGGAGGGTGTTGGAACCCTAATTATGGAGTTATCAGGAAAAGAAAAAGACTATAGGAAAGGTATAGAATACCTAAAAAATGTAGGTGTGAAAATACAACCCTTAGAAAAAGATATAAAAAGAGATGAAAAAAAATGCACTCATTGTTCAGCTTGTATAGTGCATTGTCCAACTGGAGCCCTACACATAAAAGACAGAAAAACAATGAAAGTTGAATTTGATAAAGAAAAATGCATTGCATGTGGGGCATGTATACCTGCGTGTCCATATGGGGCAATGTCTCTAGAATTCTAAAAATCAAACCAATAAATATCCTTTGTTACCTTTTTCCCAATATCTTTATCTTCAGCCTTAACAAGAGCGGGAATAACACCAATCATCCCAACCTTAGAACCCTTAATAATCATTGCACCGTTAACATCCTTTAAACCAACAGCCCACTCTAAACCTTCTTTTATATCCTCTTCCCGAATAATTCTATTTGCCAAAGCAGTTGCAACAGCATCAGCAATCCCGCCACTATTAGAAAAAACAATTGCCAAATCGCACTCACCAAAGCTTAAACTATGGCCCAAGAAAGAAGATGATGAGCATATAGCTAAAGGTGTATTATGTTTATCTAACTCAAAAGCAAATTTTCCAGAAAAAATATTATTACCAGAAAAGACACCAATCCTCACAAGCCTATCAGTAATAGCAAATATATCTCCTCCATTTTCAACTATAGCTACCTTTGCTCCTTCTTGTATCATCCTCCTAACTACGAATTCAGCAAGAGTTCCAGCTACAGAAGCCATAGGTCCAACATTAGCAACTCTAGCTGATTCCACCATCACCTTAATTATACTAGCTACATTTCTACCAACAGAAATAGGCTTTAAAGAAACCTCAAAAAATTTATTCTTGCTAATATAAGATTCAATAAGACTTCTTTGTTTTACTAACTCCTCAAATGCTACTTTAAAATACTTCTTTTTATCTGTTAAGACCTTAATTCTACTTGACTTATAACCTATTTCCTCTAAATACATAAAATAATTGAAACAATAAAAATATTTAAATATATGGGAGCTACTCTTTGATTAAACCTCAAAAACAAAGGCGGGGGTAGCCAAGCGGCTAAGGCGATCGGCTGCAGAGCTTTGCTCTGAAAAAATGGTGTTACGAGCTTTTTGCAATGAGATGTTGACACCGATTATTCGGGGGTTCAAGTCCCTCCCCCCGCTCTTTTAAATAAATAAAAATAAATAAATAAAAATGAAAAGAAATAGAGAAATCAACAAAAAGAATATAACAAAAAAACTAGTTTCCTATAGCTGTTTCTGTTGTTGTTAAATTTAATTCTAACCAAGAGGTTCTTAAAATGAAGGAAGACATATTAAAACTGATTGGAAATACACCCCTTGTAAGAATTAACAAGCTAAACAAAAATAAAAAAGTAGAGGTTTATGCAAAACTTGAGGGTTTTAACCCAGGTGGTTCTGTAAAAGATAGACCAGCACTAACTATGATTGAGGCGGCAGAAAAATCAGGAGAGCTAACAAAAAACAAAATAATCCTAGAGCCAACAAGTGGAAATACAGGAATTGGCTTAGCGATGATTGCAGCAGTAAAGGGCTACAAAACATTATTAGTTATGCCAGAGTCAGTAAGTATTGAAAGAAGAAAGATACTAAAAGCATACGGAGCAGAAATATTACTAACTGACCCAAAAAAAGGAACAGACGGAGCAATAGAAGAAGCATATGAACTAGCAAGAAATAATCCTGAAAAATACTTCATGCCAGACCAATTTAACAATGAAAATAATTGGAAGGCACATTACTATGGAACAGCAGAAGAAATATGGAAGCAAACAAAAGGAAAAATAACTATGTTCATTGCAGGAATGGGAACCACAGGAACACTAATGGGGGTATCTAGAAAACTAAAAGAATACAACAGAGATATTAAAATAATTGGTGTTGAACCAAACCTAGGCCATAAAATACAGGGGTTAAAAAATATGAAAGAAGCCTATAAACCAGGAATATATGAAAAGAAAAGGCTTGACGAAAAAATAAACATAAATGACAAAGATGCATATGAAACAGCAAGGATTATAGCAAAGAAAGAAGGAATCTTCTGTGGAATGTCTTCCGGAGCAGCAATGTTTGTAGCACTAAAGAAAGCAGAAAAGCTAAATAATGGCCTAATCGTTGTCTTGCTTCCAGATGGTGGAGAAAAATATTTAAGTACACCCTTATTTGACTAAAGAATGATGATAAAACTATACAACACACTTACAAGAAAGAAGGAAATCTTTAAACCGATAAAAAAGTCAGAAGTAAGTATGTATAGCTGTGGACCAACAGTTTATGATTTCGCACATATAGGAAATTTTAGAAATTATGTTTTTGTAGACCTATTAAAGAGATACCTTGAATATAAAGGTTACAAAGTTAAACATGTAATGAACATAACAGATATTGACGACAAAACAATCAGGAACTCTGCAAAAGAAGGCGTAACCCTAAAGGAATTTACGGAAAAATACACAAAGGAATTCTTTAAAGACATAGAAACCCTAAATATAAAGAAAGCAGATATTTACCCAAAAGCAACAGAGCATGTAAGAGACATGATAGAATTCACAAAGGTACTAATAAAAAAAGGATATGCGTATGAAAAACTTGGCTCTGTTTATTTTTCTATTAAGAAATTTAAGGACTACGGCAAATTATCAAAAGTTGACTTATCACAAATGAAAGCTGGTGCAAGAGTTGACTTAGATGAGTATGAAAAAGAGAATCCAGGAGATTTCACTTTATTAAAAAGAAGTAAACTAGATGAAATAAAAAGAGGAATTTACTATGACACTGAGTTCGGTAAAGTGAGACCTGGCTGGCACCTAGAATGTTCTGTGATGTCAATGAAATATCTAGGCCAGACATTTGATATTCACTGTGGTGGCGTGGATCTTATATTTCCACATCACGAAAATGAAATCGCCCAAAGCGAAGCCTACTCTGGTAAAAAATTTGTTAATTATTGGATACATAATGAACACCTTATCGTAAATGGAAAAAAAATGAGCAAGTCCTTAGGCAACTTTTATACCTTAAGGGATTTGTTAAAGACGGGATATGACCCAATGGCCATAAGGTATCTTCTATTAAGCACTCACTACAGGACGAAACTTAACTTTACATTTGAAAGTCTAAAGGCAGCAAAAAATACAATTGATAAACTAAACAATTTCATCTTTCTTTTAAAAACAATGAATGGAGAAAGAGAAATAAATATTGATGAACTGTTAAACGAAACAAGGGCTGCATTTGAGGAAAAGATGGATGATGACCTAAACATCTCAGAGGCATTAGCAATAATCTTTGATTTCATTAAAGATATAAACAAACTAAAACTAACGAAAAAAGAGGCTAACAAAGCAATTAGGTTAATGAAAGAGTTCAATAAAGTTCTTGGGATAATAGACTTCAATGAAAAAGAAGATATTCCAGAAGAAATAAAAAAACTAATCAAAGAAAGAAATAAAGCAAGAAAAAACAAAGATTGGGAAAAGGCAGATAAAATCAGAGAAGAACTAAGAAAAAAAGGCATAGAGCTTATTGACACAAAAGAAGGAACGATATGGAGGAAATCAAAAGAATAGAACTTTTCCTTTGTAAAAGGGGTTATCTACACTATCTATATAATTTATAGAGATTATATAAAAACAAGAAAAATTTAAATATAGATTTCTATCTTCCTACTATAAAAATGCAAATCCATGAAATAGGAGAAGTAAACATAGTAGGAATAGTAAGACATCTAGATACAATAATGAAATATTTTGGTGCTAATGTAGGAAAACATGGACAGATACCAGCACCACAAGAAGCAGATAACTTAATCAGAAGAATAAGAGACCATGGCACTAAAGAACAGACAGATGCATTAAAAGCTATACTAGAACAATATGATGGCAACAGCTGGCAAGCACAAGAATTAAAAGAACTTCACTACCGAGGACCACAAACTAGTTTAGTTGAGATATACTTTCCATCAGAAGCACCAAAAGCATAATCACATAGTGATACTAACCTCATAGTCAATCTTTGAATCCCTAGGCAACAATTCATACCTGATACTTTCAACCCTCGCAGAATTAACAATATCTTCCTTAACAAGTTCAAATTCTTCTTTTGTAATCTTTCCTTTAATAACCATACACTTCAATCTTGTCTTTAAAGAAAGATTTTTTTCTGTTTTTGCTCTTCTTGCATTTTGTAGTACATAAACCACAAGGTCCCCAACCCTCTCAGCCTCGTTATCAATACTTTCCGCCTTTGGCCACAAAGAGATATGTATGCTACTTGCTTTTTCATGTTCCTTAAAATAATGCTGATATATCTCCTCTGTCACATAAGGCAAAACAGGAGCCATCATTTTCAATATTGACAGAAGGGTTCTATACAAGCCATATTGAGCGCTCAATCTTGCTTCTTTGCCCCTCCTATCGGGATTATATAACCTGTCCTTTATTATTTCTAAATAATTATCGCAAAAAACATGCCAAAAGAAATTTTCAACCTCTGCCTTGGCTCTGCTATATTCATACTTCATAAAGTAGTTAGTAGTATCAATTATCACCTTGTTCAATTTTGATAATATCCATCTATCAATTATTTCTAATTTCCTTGGTTTTTCTCCTTTATAATCTTCTAAATGCATTAGTGCAAATCTTGAAGCATTCCATAACTTTGTTATAAATTTCTGTCCTGTTATCAGATCTTTTTCAAGATAGGGTAAATCTTCTCCAAGCTTACTGCCAGATGCCCAAAATCTCAAACAATCCGCAGAATATTTATCTATCACATCCTGTGGTTCAATAACATTACCTTTGCTTTTACTCATCTTCCTACCATGTGGATCTAATGCATGTCCAGAGATAACAACATCCTGCCAAGGTTTCATCTTATAATGTAAATGGGACTTCACCAAGGTATTAAATAACCAGAAGGTTATAATATCATGAGCCTGTGGCCTAAGAGACATTGGATATAGCTTCTTAAAGATTGGCTTATCCCTAAACAACTCAATAGCTAGCCTAGGTGTTAGAGAGGAAGTAGCCCATGTATCTAACACATCCTTTTCTGGAATAAACTCTTCTGATTTACATCTTGGACACTTCTTCACTGGAGGTTTATCCTTCAGAGGATCAACAGGAAGGTCTTCTTCATTAGCTAAAATAATCTCCTCACAATTTTTACAATACCAAACAGGAAAAGGTACACCAAAATAACGCTGCCTAGATATTAACCAATCCCATTGCAATCCCTTAACCCAATGATCGTATCTGCTCTTCATATGCTCTGGATACCATTTAAGTTCAGCTCCCCATTTAAGCATATCATCCTTCAAATCAAGATACCTTATAAACCACTGTTTAGAATGAATAAATTCAATTTCTGTTCCACATCTCTCATGAACATTAACAGCATGCCTTATTTTCTTCTGTGACAAGCATAAACCAGCCTTTTTTAGATCCTCCAAAATCTTCTTCCTTGCTTCCTTTATTAGCATTCCTTCATATTTACCAGCAATCTTTGTCATCCTACCATCCCTACTTATTGCTTCTTTTATAGGAAGGTTATGTGATTTCTGCCATTCCATATCTGTCTGGTCACCAAAGGTACAACACATCACTATACCCGTCCCTTTCTCTGGGTCTGCTCTCTCATCAGGTATAATCGGAACCTCAAAATCAAACAAAGGCACTTTAGCCTTCTTACCCTTGTATTTCTTATACCTCTTATCATCAGGATGGTAAAAAACAGCAACACAAGCAGGCAAAAGCTCCGGCCTAGTTGTCGCAATAATAAGGTCTTCCCCATCTACCTTGAACACTATATCACTAAAATACGAATCCAAGATTTTGTCCTGACATTCAACTTGGGATATACCTGTCTGGCACTCTGGACACCACATGGCAGGTGCCTCTTTCCTATAAGCCCTACCCATCTTAAAGAGTTCAATAAAGCTTCTTTGAGATATTCTCTGGCAATGTTTATCAATTGTTGTATAAAATATGCTCCAGTCACAACTCATACCTATCCTCTTCCAATCCTTAATATATCTTGGCCTTAAATCTTTTTCTAATGTATCTAAGCAGAGCTTAATAAACTCCTCTCTTGACATGTCTTTAGCCTTAACATTCTTAATAGACTCTACTAATCTTTCTGTTGGTATTCCATTGTCATCTGTGCCAAAAGGATAAAAAACATTCTTACCTAGCATTCTATGAAACCTAACTATTATATCTTGCTGAGAATAACTAAAGGCATGCCCTAAATGCATCTTCCCAGAAACAGTTGGAGGTGGAGTATCTACTGAATAAACCTCTGCTTTGCTCTCTGGATTGAACCGATAGATTCCTTGCTTTTCCCAAAAATCCTGCCACTTTGATTCAGATTCCTTTGCATTATATTTCTTTGGCAATCGCATAAGGCACAAGAGTAAAGAAATTTATTTAAATCTTATGGAAAACTTTAATAAGGATAAAAGAACAAAAAAATAGGATGATACCATTTACAAAAAAATATGCTCCAAAGACACTAGAAGAAATAAAAGGACAAGACAGTGCAATAAAAGAAATAGAGAACTTTGTTTCTAATATAAAAAAAGAAAAAAAGAAAGCACTATTGATATATGGTCCTCCTGGAACTGGCAAGACGAGTATAGCCCATGCTATCGCAAATGAATTCAAACTTGAAATTCTTGAAGTAAATGCCTCAGACTTCAGAAACGCAGAGCAGATAGAAAAAAAAGTAGGTTCAGCTATTAATCAGCAATCACTATTCTCAAAAGGAAAACTAATTCTCATAGATGAAATAGACGGTCTATCTGGAAAGGAAGACAGGGGAGGAATACAAGCACTAACAAAACTGATTGACAAAACCCAATATCCTATCATACTAACAGCAACAGATCCATGGGATTCAAAATTTAACACATTAAGAAAAAGATGTAAGCTAGTAGAACTGAGAAGCTTAAGCTATCTTGACATTACAACAATACTAAAGAGAATATGCCAAAAAGAAAACATAGAATATGAATTAGACGCACTAAAAGCATTAGCAAGAAGGTCTGAAGGAGACTGTAGAGCAGCAATAAATAACCTACAAACCCTCATAGGAAAAGATAAAAAAATAACAAAAGAAACCTTAAAGGAAATAACAGACAGGGACAAAGAAAGGTCCATAATAAATGCATTAATAAGAATATTCAAAACAACAGACCCAAAGATAGCCATAACAGCGTTTGACAATGTAAAAGAAGATATAGATAAACAAATATTGTGGATAGATGAAAACCTGCCTTATGAATATGAAAAACCAAAAGACCTAGCAAGGGCTTATGACAAGTTAAGCAAGGCTGATATCTTTAGTGGACGCATAAAAAGGTGGCAATACTGGAGATTCCTTGTTTACATAAATGCTCTAATCACAGCAGGAATAGCTGTCTCAAAAGATGAGAAATACCATAAACTTGTGCAATACAAGCCAACAAGTAGGATACTGAAGATGTGGTGGGCAAAACAAAAAAATATGAAAAAAAAGGCAATAGCAGAAAAGATAGCAGCAAAGATACATGCATCAACAAAAGAAATAATAAAAGATATTGAATTCTTTAGGGTTATATTCAAAAAAAATAAAGACATGGCTAAAAAAATAGCAGAATACCTGAACCTAGGCAGTGAAGAAATCAGATGGCTAAAAAGCTAGAATCATTCGTTCTTCAGGTTCTTTAGTTTATATGATATATAAAACAGATACACAAGATAGCTTGACAACTATATCAAAAATAAAAAACACAAACCATTTAAAAAAGAAAGAAATTCTAATCTAAATTATGAAGTTCGCACATTTGGCAGATTGCCATATAGGAAGCTGGAGAGAGCCAAAACTAAGAACAATATCAGCAAAGGCATTTGAAAAAGCGATAGACCTGTCAATAGAAAAAAATGTAGATTTTATACTAATAGCAGGAGACCTTTTTAATACATCACTCCCATCTATTGATAGCCTAAAGATTGCTGTAAAGAAGTTGAAAGAGCTAAGAGACAAAGGAATAGGAGTATATGCTATTGCTGGTTCGCATGACTTCAGTCCTTCTGGCAAAACAATGTTAGATGTATTAGAAAACGCTGGACTTCTCATAAATGTTGCAAAAGGAAAAGAAATAGATGGAAAGCTAAAACTAGAGTTCACGATTGACAAAAAAACGAATGCAAAAATAACGGGATTAATAGGAAGAAGGAGGGGTCTAGAAAAAAGCTACTATGAAGAGCTTATAAGAGAAGAATTAGAAAAAGAAAATGGCTACAAGATATTTTTATTTCATTCCCTTTTGAGTGAACTCAAACCAAAGGAACTTGAGCAAGCTGATTCACAACCACTAAGCCTACTTCCAAAAAATTTTAACTATTATGCAGGCGGCCATCCACATATAATACTAAACAAAAGAATAGAAGGCTATGGGATAATCGCTTACCCTGGCCCATTATTCCCAAACAATTTCAAAGAACTTGAAAATCTTGGAAATGGGGGATTCTACATTGTAGATGAAAACAAGATAACATACGAACCAATCCAGGTCTATAACACATTCAATATAACAATAGATGCGAATAAAAAAACACCAGAACAAATCTATAATGAGATAATTGAAAATATAAAGGACAAAGAATTCAATGATACGATAGTAACCATAAGAGTTGAAGGAGAGTTATCAAGTGGAAAACCAAATGAAATTAACTTCAAAGATATATTCAACAAATTGTATGAAAAAAGTGCTTACTTCGTTATGAAAAACACAAGTGCCCTACTAAGTAAAGAATTTGAGGAGATAAAAATAGATGCAAGGAATATTGAAGACATAGAAAACAAGCTAATAAAAGAACACCTAGGCCAAATTAAAATAGAAGGGCTTAGCAAAGAAAAAGAAGAGACACTAATAAAAGAAATGATAAGAGTTTTAAGCCATGAAAGAGGGGATGAAAAACTCGCTGATTTTGAAAGAAGAATCAAAGAAGATTTAAACAAACTATTTAACCTCCAATAAATGCCTTTCCAACACTAACTAATTTCAACCCAACAAATGAGAAGAATATGACAAATAACAATATCAAAATCAAGATAACAATAAGCAGGTTTCTCTCTTGCTTATCCATAAACAATTATTATAAGTTTTCTATATATAAACTTTTTCATAAAAAATTATCCTATTAACTTCTTTAGGATTTCATTAACTTCTTTAGGACTTGCCTTACCTCTTGTTTTTTTCATTACTATTCCTACAACAAAATTCAAGGCCTTCTTATTACCTTTCTTATAATCCTCAACAGCCTTTGCGCCCTCTTTTATAGCTTCCTTGCACAACCTTTCCAACTCAGTAATACTAGAAACAGTCTCCAAACCTTCTTTCCTAACATATTCGTTAACATCAAATGGCTCCTCAACAAGTTTCTCCAATATCTTTCCTGCCACATTATCTGTGATAACCTTACTCTCAAGTAACCTCAATAAATCAATAATATGTTTGTCTGTAATCTTTGTTTCACAAAGCTTTTTTTTGTTATAGTTTAAAACTCTTGCTAGTTCTCTCCTAATCCATTTTGCAGCAAGTTCCGGATTTACAGCTGTTGAAACAGCTTCAAACATTTCTGCCAACTCTTTATCCCTAGCAAGAACCTTCGCTGTGTCTTCTGCTATCTTATGTTCCCGTTTAAACTTCTCAAGTTTCTCCTCTGCTAGCTCCGGCATTGTTTTTTTTATTTCATCAATCCATTCATTTGTAATCTCTATTGGAACCAAATCAGGGTCTATTATGTAACCATAATCCGCCTCTGTTTCTTTTTCCCTCAAGGAAAATGTCACTCCTTTTTTTGAATCCCATGCCCTTGTCTCCTGCTTTATTTTTCTACCATCCCTTATTTCTTGTTTCTGTCTCATAACTTCGTATCTTAAAGCCCTCTCTATGTCCTTAAAACCAGTGATGTTCTTTATCTCAATCCTAGTGTAATTGCTATCCCTGAGAGATATATTTGCATCAGCCTTAATAACACAACTATTAATATCAAATATCTCAAGATAGTCAAGCATAGTTAACAATTGCTTCATAAAATCCCTCGCCTCTTCTGGTGCTGTAATCTCTGGCTTTGTTACAATCTCAACCAATGGGTTCCCAGACCGATTATAATCAACCAAAACAAAATTACTCTGTTGTACTCCAGAAGGATGCACTAATGCAGCAGGATCCTCTTCTAGATGTATCCTCACAAGCCCTATAACCTTACCAGATTCTAGCTTTATTTTCCCACCAATCGCTAAAGGAATCTCATACTGGGATATTTGATAATTCTTTGCCATATCTGGGTAAAAATAGGACTTCCTTGAGAACACTAACTCCCTAGAAATCTTTGACTTAGTTGCTAAGGCCAACTTTATAGCATATTCAACGGCTTTCTTATTTAACACAGGCTTAGACCCAGGATGACCCAAACAAACAGGACATACCCTAGAGTTCGGTATGCCTTCGCCTACCCTCAAACAGCCACAGAATAGCTTTGTTCTTGTAGCTAGTTCAACATGAATCTCCAATCCAATCACAACATCTGAAGTAAAACTCATTCTAACTTAGCACCTGCCTGTATCAACTTTCCCTCTTCTAGATGGTTAGCTATAAGCATTAATCCAACAGGCATCTTGTCTTTCTTAACAGGTATTGTTATGTGAGGCAAACCAGCAAGATTAGGTCCCACAGTTATAATGTCAGACATATAGCTCTGCAAAGGAGTTAATTTCTCTATTTCAGAAAATCTAGGAGCTACAAAAGGCATTGTTGGGCTAACCAGGAGATCAAACTTCTTGAACGCTATCTTATATTCCCTAATGAGAGTTGTCCTTACCTTTGTTGCCTTTATATAATACGCATCCCTATAACCAGCCATCCTTGCAAATGTGCCAATTATTATCCTCCTCTTTGACTCCTCATTAAAGTATTTACTCCTAACCCTAGTAAAATACTCATTAAATCTGCCATCCAATTTCTCAAAAGCACCATACCGCATACCACAAAACCTAGCAAGATTGGTAGATGCCTCAGCCATAGCCAATAGATAGTATGTAGGAACAGAGTACCTTTGGTTTAAGGGCAGAGAAATTTTATCTATTTTTGCTCCTTCGCTCTCTAATCTGCTAATTCCTTCTTCTACATTATCTACTACCTCGCTATCAACCACATCACTAAAGAAATCCTTAATAATCCCTATTTTCATTCCTTTAATATCTGGCCCAACAAAATCTCTATATTTAGGTACTGGAACATCAAGACTTGTGCTATCTTTTGGATCATGACCTGTGATAATTTCCATCATCAATGCAATATCATTAACGGATTTAGCCATTACTCCAATCTTATCAAGAGAATTTGCATAATCTATCAACCCGTATCTTGAAACTCTGCCGTAAGTGGGACACAAACCAATAACACCACAAAAAGAAGCAGGACAAACAATAGAACCACCAGTAGACTCAGCCAAAGAGATATGCCTAAAAGATGCCTTTTGTGTTATCCCAGCTGAACCACCAGAGGAACCACCACAACATCTTTCCTTATCAAAAGGATTTAATGGAATCTTCATATCTAAACCAACATTTACAGAAAAGCTACCAAACCCGAATGCATCCTGACTTGTTTTACCAATTATTATCCCGCCTTCTTGCTTCACTTTCTCAATGACAGTCGCATCAAAAACAGGCTTATAGCCAGATAAAATACTAGAACCAGCCCTTGATTCAACACCCCTAACGCAAATACAATCCTTTACAGATATGAAATATCCATACAGTCTTCCCTTTGGCTCAGAACTTAAAGCCTTCTCCTGCTCAAGAGCAAGTTCAGAACTTATATTATTAAAATAATTATACTCCCTATTAATTCTTTCTACCTCCTCAATAACATCCTTTGCCTTTTCCATTCAAACAACCCTTGGTCCCTTAAAATAGCCATCCTTATTATGCGTAGCTAAAGCTAAAGAATCAGACTGGGTCAAAGATTCTTCAGGCTCATCTTCTCTCATAAAATTCTTAAGCTCAACAGGATGAAAACTTGATTCAATATTCTCTGTATCCACCTCACTAATCTTAGAGAAAGCCCCAAGTATCTCCTTAAGCTCTGGTAGAAACTTCACTATTTCCTTTTCACTTAATTTTAGTCTTGCTAATCTTGCTACATGTTCTACTAATGCCCTATCAATCTTCATCATCCTAATAGAAAAAAGCCTTTATTTTTAAATAATTTGCTTTTAAGACAAACAACACTACTAACAAAATCTTAAATTATATTAATACTTATTATTTATTATGTTTTACTTATTTTATATTACATTAATCAAAATAAATATAAAAATTTACTTATTTTATATTACTTTTTACATATTTAGAATTATTTTTTACTTATTTTATACTATATAAATAGAAAATTTTATATATAAAAATACTTATTTTTTATTATTTTAAATGTCAAGAATGGGAACATCAACAAGCCACACACATATTCTACTAGACCTATTCATCCAAGAGCTAGTTAATAAAAATAAGATTCCAGCAGAAAATCTTATCACAATCCTAGATTCCATAAAAAACCAGTACAAAAGAAAAAGTTCTTCAATACCAAACTCAATATTCAAAAATAAAAAGCTAACAATTCTAGAAGCAATTGTCAAATATCTGAAAGAAGAAAAAAAACTAAAATTCACAGAGATAGGAAAGCTGCTTTACAGAGATTACAGGGTTATATGGAAGATTTACTCTAATGCCTCAAAAAAACTAAAGGAAAAGCTAGACATATCAGATTACACATATCCTATCCCTTTATCAATATTCAAAGAAAGAAGACTAAGTGCTCTCGAATCAGTTGTCAAATTCCTAAAGGAAAACTACAATCTAAGATATCACCAAATAGCCAAATTGCTAAACAGAGATGACAGAACAATCTGGACAGTCTACAACAAATCAATAAAAAAGATGCAAATTGAAAAGAAATAGGCTAGAAAAAAGACTAAAGAAGTACATAAAAGAAAATTTAAGTAAAGGTTACTCTATAGAAGCAATAAAAAAAGCTCTTCTAGAGTACATTGACCTAGAATATATAGAAGAATTTTTAGAGAAAGAGAGGGAATGGCTACTAGAACAGGAAATAAAAAAGTACATAAAAGAAAACAGAAAAAAAGGTTACTCGCTAAAAAGTATAGAAACTGCACTTAAAAAATCAACATCAAACAAAGAATACATTGAAAGGATTATTGAGAAAGAAAAAATAACTATCTTAGCAAAAAATTCAATTATGGCATTAATATTGTTCTCACTAATCTTCACAACGCTGCTTATCCAAAAGCCAACACCAGCAGGCTATGTAATAATAGACAAAGAAATAAACTACTCCAAAAATATCAATCTAACAATAAACAAAAACACAGAATATAAGATAATACTAAAAACAAACGGAACGCTAGCAAAAATAAGCATTGACGGGAGTATTGGGAAAGAAGGATATGCCAAGGCATATATAAGCCACAAAAACAAGGAATATTTAATATTTGACAGCAAGAGGCTACCAGAATACAAACCAAAAAAAGAAACATTCAAGATAATATCAGAAGAAATAAAAAACAAATCCACAAATAAATCAATAATAATAGAACTCAAAGGAAAGAATAAGACCTCAATAAATAACATACTCAAATTCGATATAGCTGGCAGATTCAACTGGAATGTTGATTATGGCAAACTCTGTACTAAGTGGGATATAAACAATATAAGCCTATGTTATGGAAATGAAGATTGTTGTGCTTTAATTGGACTAAAAAGCAAAGGGGCTTGGAATGAAACACTATACCTAAGTTACAAAAGATACAACAGCAAACTTAGAAACATAATAAAAGCAAAAATCATATACGCAAATTATTCACTAAACATAAAAAATCCATATTCAGAGATTATCTACTCAGACACAATCGGAGTTAATGTAAAATTCTATTATGAAACAATCAACTTTAAAGATATTTGCATAGAAACATGCTATCTCTTAGGATTTAACGAAACAAACTACACAATAACAGTTATAACAAACAACACAAACCTCAGCATAAACAAGATAAGATATACCATAATTAAAAAAACAAATGCCTCTTTGAATCTCCCAGAATTAGTCTCAAATATAAGCAACATAACCATCTACAAAGATGAAACAGCAAAAATAAATCTAAGTAAATACTTCAAGGACAAAGATAAAGATAAAATAAAGTACTATGCAAAAGAAACAAAAAACTTAACAATCATTATTGATAAAGACATTGTTAACCTAATACCAGATAAAAACTTTACAGGAAAAAGGAAAATACTATTCTATGCCTCAGATGGCTCCTACAACATAAGCTCCAATACATTTACAATAGAAGTTATTGAAAAACCAGCATCACCAACAGATGTTAATATATCTGAGAAGTTAATCAAACCAAAGATAGTAATTAACAAAGAAGTAAAATGGATTAAGATTATAAACACATCAGACAAAGTAATCAATCTAAGTGTCAACATATCACCATATGCTCTAAATCTAACAGTAAAGGACCTGAAAAACAATAAAACTATAGATGAAAAAAGAATAAAAATAAACGACTCAGGGATTATTAAGAATATTTCAACATACAAGGCAGAAAAAAGAATAAAACAAATCAAAAAACTTGAAAGGAGATTAATAAACAAAAAATTAAAAACAACAAAGAAAGAACCAACAGCTAAAAACAAGATTCTAGAGATAAACAAAAGGTTATTAGAACTGAAAAACGAAAAAAATAAACTAACAGGTTATGTTACTGCATATAAGAAAAAAGGGCTATTAACTAAACTTATTGAGTGGTTATTTAATATAGAAATCACAGGATACACTGTCATTGAACCAAGTGAAAATAAAACAAACACAACATCAGCAATCATAGAAGACATAGTTGATTATGTTGCCATAGAATATTACACAGAAGCCCCGATTTCTGAAGAAGAAAACATAACAAACGGCAAGAGGGTTACTATTCACTCTGATGTTCATTATGAGAACATTACAGCATATACCTACATAAATGACACGCCAAAAAACAAGATTAGGCTTTATCAAATAACAAACGGAACAAGAACAAGGGTAAAGGACATTAACTATTATGATAAAAACAATAATGGCCTAATTGACTATATTGAATGGATTGTTCCTCATCTTAGCAATCAAACTTATGAGTTGATTATAGAGATTAGTAAAGCAGAGCATTTAGATGAGAACAGGACTTTTATAGAAGATGTTTATGATTATGTTAAAAGTAGAGATAATAACTACACATTAATACCTTCTGGACATTATTTAAGAGTTACTTTTTACAGAAAGTTGACTTCAGACAGGGACATAACTGTATATGCTCGTTCAAATGAAACAGCAAGCATTGAGGTTTATGAGGCTGACAACAACCAATTAATCGCTAAGTTTGAAAACATAACAAGTTATAATAAATACAAAGTTTATCTTACAAACTTAACCCACGAGCAAGACACATTTGATTTGAGAAGTTTAGGAGATGTTGAATATGACTATGTGGTTGATCCTTCTGGACCATTTATTAACTTTACTCCACCAACCCCAGCTAACGGAACAACCACAACAAATACTGCAATAGAAATAAATGTAAGTGTAGTTGAGTCTAACATTAATGAATTTAAATTCAATTGGAATGGAACCAACTATACCATCTATGATGACAGCCTTGTTTTAATGTTAAATTTTGACAATCGCTCAAGTTTGGGTGAAAATAACACATATGTAGTTGATTTAAGCAGATATGAGAATAATGGGACTGTGTATGGAGATGCCCATCCAAACTTAACCGGAGGAAAATACAGCGGAGCTTTTGAATTTGATGGTTCAGGAGACTATATTAATGTAATTCACGATATAAATTTAAGCGGTCAGCCATTTACAATCTCAGCTTGGACAAAAAGATTATCAACAGGAGCATATGATGTAATTGTTGCTCAGAGAAGTTCTGCTACAGTATACTCCTACTGGTTCAGTATTAGAAATGATAACAAACTCGGTTTCTCTTGGAACAACGCGTGTGGAAATCAAAACGGTATAGAAACTACAACAACTATAACAGATAGTAACTGGCACCATGTTGTAGCAGTTCATCCTAACAACGGCTCCTCAGTATCCCTATACATTGATGGAATCAAACAAACAATACAGGTTTTAGTGGGTTCTGTAACAGCTAACATGAATTGCTATACAAGTCCTACTGAAATCGGATGGGATGACTATACTTCTGGTGGTTACTTTAATGGACTAATTGATGAAATTAGAATATACAATAGAAGTTTGTCTGATCAGGAAATCTACGAACTCTATGTTTCAAACCTACAAAAATATAATCAAACACAATGGTACTTCTATATAAACCAAAGCAAGAATACTACTGACGGATTAGATGATGGCTTATATACTTATTATGCTTATGCAAAAGATTCTTCTGATAATGAAAATGCGACTGAGGTAAGAACAATAAGAATTGATTCTATACTCCCAACAATAACCCTAATAGCGCCAGCAAACAACACTTTAAATGACACAACAAACACAATTGACTTTTACTATAATGTAACTGATTCAAGCGATATTGACAACTGCAGTTTAATAATAAACAACAGAATAAACAAAACAGACACAAGCATAACCAAAGACGCAACACAAAATATAACAGTTTATTTAATTAATGGAAACTACAACTGGAGTATTAATTGTACAGATTCAGCTGGAAATACAGGAGAAAGTGAAGTGAGAAATTTAAGTGTGAATTATGTATCGTGGCTCTCAGGATGGACCTACAGAAAAAAGATAACAATAAACAACACCAATATAGATAGTGATTTAACTAATTTCCCATTGCTTGTAAAGTTTGAGAATGATTCCGATATAGGAAGTCATGCAAGAACTAATGGTTATGACATAAGATTTACTTCTTCAGATGGCTCAACTTTGTTAAGTTATGAAAGAGAGGCATTTGAAAGCGATGGAAGTGAGGCAAATGGAACATTCTGGGTAAAAGTTCCTTTAATTTCCTCATCTTCTACAACAGATATTTATATGTACTACGGATATGCTTCTGCAACAGATGGAGAAGATGCTGCGAATGTGTGGGATAGTGATTATGTTGCAGTTTGGCATATGAGTGGAGAAAACATTTCTGAGTTTTATGACAGTACGTCTAATGGAAATAATGGCTCTTCAATTTCTGGAAGCCCTAGTTTTAATCAAACAGGAAAGATACACAAAGCAGTAGATTTTGAAGATGGAACAGGTGATGCTATTTTTATTCTTGAAAATGGTAATTTAGACTTGCAGGGCTCTTTGACTATTGAAGCTTGGTTAAATAGAGAAAGTATAGGAAATGATTATTTCTTATGTAAATTTTCTAATTCCGATTCTGGAACAGGATATGGAGCTATGTATCTTAGCGACACTCTTTATTATAAATATGGAGGAGGTTATAAATCTGCAACAGTAGCTTTAACCACTGGTTCTTGGTCACTTGTAACAATAACATGGGATGGTTCAACTACAACTTTTTATAAAGATGGAATCTCGCAAGGAACAAATGCTGGAGGCAATCCTTCTCTAAATGATGTCAATATGACAATTGGTTCAAGAAATGATGGGAGCTATCCTTATGATGGACTAATTGATGAGGTTAGAATCTCCAATACTTCTCGCTCGTCTGCTTGGATTAAATTTGAATTTTATAATATAAATGAAAGTGATAATGAATTAAGTTTTGAGGTGGAGGAGGTGAAGGGGAAAGATGTTGTTTATCCATCAGTCCTCTTAATCTCTCCCCCTAACTCCTCATCTACAAATTCGTCTTTGAATTACTTTTTTGCTAATCACACTGATGACGTTCAACTTTCTAACACAACCCTATACCTATGGAACTCAACAGGAGATTTAATAGCCACGAATGCAACAAATATATCGGGAACTAAAAACTCAACCAACTTAAGTTTAACCCTGCCTTATGAAGACACATTCTACTGGAATTATTATGTTTGTGACAACTCCTCAAACTGTATTTTCAATGAAAGCAACTTCACATTAATTTATGATTTGACCTCACCAATAATAAACCTTGAAGCACCAGCAAACAACACCCTAAATACAACAACAAATACCATAGACTTCTACTATAATGTCACGGACAAAAGCAATATTGACAATTGTAGCTTGATAATAAATAATAAGATAAATAAGACAGGCACAAGCATAACTAAAGATACAACCCAGAATATAACAGTGTATTTAATTAATGGAAACTATAATTGGAGCATTAATTGTACAGATGAAGCAGGGAATCAGGGAGGGAGTGAAGTCAGGAATATAAGCATAAATGTGATACGAGATACAACACCACCAACAATAACCATAATATATCCCGCAGATGGATATACAGACAATGATGGGAATGTAACATTCAGTTATAATGTAACTGATTTAAGCAATATAACAAACTGCTCTTTAATCATAGACAACAAGATTAACAAGACAGATACAAACATAACAAAAAATATAACGCAAGAATTCAATCTTACACTGCCTGTTGGTTCATACACATGGCAGATTAACTGCACTGATGTTTCTGGAAATGAAAACTCAAGTTTAGCGCGCACAATCACCATAATAAAGCTCACTGAATTTAACGGCACTAACTTATCAAATGTAAATATCTCCAACATAACAAACTTCTATATAGAAAAATCAAATATTGCAAAGATTAACTTTACAGAATCTGTAAATCTATCAGGGGGTGCAGATATAGATAGTTATGTAAATATAACTAATAATTACATAGAAATAGATTCTTCTGCCTTGCCAAAACTCAACAAATCAGCAAAAATAGAATTTTATAGCCTGCCCTACTCGCAAACTCCAATAATTTTAAGAAACGGCAATCCATGCAGCTCTAGTATTTGCAAAATAAACAGCTATAACTCAGGAAATTTATCTTTTAATGTAACTCATTTCACTTCTTATGCCTCTTCAGCGAACTCTAAATTAGTTATCTGGGATGATACAGACTCAACTACAAAATATGTAAACCAAAATGTATACTTCTATGCAAATTATACTAATATAACATCTGGAGAATCAATCAACGGTTCCAGTGTTTACTGCAACATCACTTTCAACACCACACCATATGGCCCATTCAACATGACATTCAACCAAATAACAAAGCTATATGAGTATAACAGAAGCTTTAGTTCTGCTGGAGACTATTATTTCAATGTAAGTTGTAATGGCTCATCTTTAGGTTATGAACCATTAAATGCCAGCGATGAAGCCACCATCTTTTCATTTACCCAGAACATTAGCTCATGCCAACCACTTAACCAAGAAAATGTGACTTACCACCTTACCCAAAATGTAAGTTCAACGGGAACCTGCTTTAACATTACAGCCTATAATGTAACTTTGGATTGTAAAGGTTATGGTATAATTTATGGTAATTCATCTGGAAATACATACTATGGGATTTACTCAAACCAAAATTATACAAAAATCTACAACTGTAACATACAAAAAGGTGAGCAAGCAGCTTCCGGGGATTATAGATACGGTATTCGTTTTGTAAATGTAAATTATGGAAACCTATCTAGTATTAATACAACAAAGTCCTATGGTGGTATCTATCTCTTTTCTAGTTCAAACAACCAGTTAAGTGGTATAAGCACAATAGACAACACTGATGATGGCATTCATATTAGTAATGGTGACAATAACACATTAGCAAATATAAATTCAAGTTGGAATGGGGGTGATGGTATCTATCTTTCCTACAGCTCAAACAACCAGTTAAGTGGTATAAGCACAATAGACAACACTGATGATGGCATTCATATTAGTAATGGTGACAATAACACATTAGTAAATATAAATTCAAGTTGGAATGGGGAGTGGGTGAATGAGGGGAGTGGTATCCATACTGATAGCAGTTACAATAACACATTAGTGAATATAACTTCGAGTTGGAATGGGTATGATGGTATTTACCTTGAGGGTAGTTCAAACAACCAGTTAAGTGGTATAACTACAATAAACAATAACTATAGAGGTATCCATATTTATGGTAGTGACAATAACACATTAGCAAATATAAATTCAAGTTGGAATGAGGGTGATGGTATCTATCTTAGCTATAGTGAAAACAACCAGTTAAGCGGTATAACCGCAATAAACAACACTGATGATGGTATTTATATTAGTAATGGTGACAATAATACATTAGTAAACATAAATTCAAGTTGGAATGAGGGGGATGGTATTTATCTTTACTATAGTTCAAACAACCAGTTAAGTGGTATAACCGCAATAAACAACACTGATTATGGTATCTATACTTATGATAGTGACAATAAC
>Ga0190359_1000035_pt1 | contig 69317 bp, 72 predicted proteins | sample 48721823_MG_FD_161269 | JGI IMG/M metagenome (GOLD analysis project Ga0190359, IMG submission 161269) | Hydrothermal vent microbial mat bacterial communities from Southern Trench, Guaymas Basin, Mexico - 4872-18-2-3_MG | ecosystem: Environmental > Aquatic > Marine > Hydrothermal vents >...
CTGTAGCAGAGCCTATGCCGAACGGATCTGTCAGGGATCCGGCAAGCCCTGAAAGGTTTTCAGGTATGGATGAAAAGGCATCTTTGATTCCCTGAATTAGGTTGAAGCCTTTTTCCTCTTCTCCAGTGTGTGCCTCTGCGCTATAAAGGGAATTAAGCGTGCCGACCACCGCCTCCTTGGCGAAGACCCCGGTAAAAAGCCCTACAGTGGCAGGCCAGTTCTCCTTATGGATGCCCAAGGGATGAAAAACCGGGGTGATACCCTTGCCGATTGCAGCAAGGAGGGATGAGCCACTGTCTTCGTGGCCGAACGTACCATCTGTACCGACAGAGTTCAAAAAACTCAAGACTATGACTATGGCAATGATGACCTTGCCTGCGCGGAACATGAAGACCTTGAGCCTCTCATAGGTATGTATGAGCACACCTCTTATGGTAGGCATGTGGTAGGGTGGGAGTTCCATGATAAAATGCGATACTTCGCCCTTGAGCACGGTCCTTTTGAGGAAAAGGCCAGTTAAAACCGCCACCATTATCCCAATGAGATAGAGACTGAAGATCACGTTGCTTCCTCCCCTTGGAAAGAAGGCAGCGGCAAAAAGGGCATATACAGGAAGCCGCGCCCCGCATGACATAAAAGGGTTCATTGCAATTGTTAGGGTTCTGTCTTTCGTGTTTTCCAGTGTCCTTGTGGCCATGATTGCCGGGACATTACAGCCAAAACCTACCAGCATGGGTATGAAGGCCTTTCCTGGAAGTCCCACTGCCCTCATAAACCGGTCCATTACAAAGGCGGCACGGGCCATATAACCTGAATCTTCGAGTATTGAAAGGCACAGGAACATGAATCCTATGGGAGGAATAAATGTTGAGACGGTCTGGATGCCACCTCCCACGCCGTCAGCCAGGATGGTTATGAGCCATTGTGGAAAGTGTAGTACTGAGAGTAGCGTGCCGAACCCGTCCACACATATAGTGCCAAAGAGGATGTCGAAAAAGTCTATGAAACAACCACCTACATTGATGGTGAACATAAAGGTTAGATACATTGCGAGGAGAAAGATAGGAATACCAAGGTAGCGGTTTAGCACTACCGAGTCGATGATATCCGAGATGTTTTTCCCGAGCTCTGACCTTTTTTTGATTGCCTGGCTGCAGATATTTCCAATGAAATTATAGCGTGCCATCGCCACGAAGGCCTGCGGCTCCATGCCCGTCTTGACCTTTATGGTGTCGGCTACCTCTTTTAGTGTGTTGCCGGTCGAATCACCTACAAGGGTAAGGGCCATCTCATCCCCTTCTAGGAGTTTCAGGCCGAGCCATTCGGGGTGAATATAAACCCTTTCTGAAGTTTCCGGAATTAAAGGCAGAAGCCTTTCAAGGGCCGATTTTATTTCGGGACCGTAATCCATCCTAAAATCAGCGTGCCGTTTCTCCTTTGCCCATTTCTCGATAGCCTCTTTGAGCTGGACAATACCCTCGCCCTCCTTTGCTACCATGGGGACCACAGGACAGCCAAGGAGTCTCTCAAGGGACTTTATGTCAATCTTGATCCCCCGTTCCCGGGCAATATCCATCATATTTAGGGCAGCAATGAGCGGTACATTCATCTCCAAAAGCTGTAAAGTGAGATATAGGTTGCGCTCCATGTTCGAGGCATCCACTATGTTAACTATGACATCAGGCTCCCCTGAGGCCACATAGTCTCTCGCGATCCTCTCATCCACTGACGTGGCCGAAAGGGAATAGATGCCCGGCAGATCAACCACTTCTACATTTAGATTTTTAAAAGTAAAACTGCCTGCCTTTTTCTCAACGGTGACCCCGGGCCAGTTTCCCACCTTGAGCTTTGCACCAGTAAGGGCATTAAAAAGTGTGGTTTTTCCGCAATTGGGATTGCCTGCAAGACATATGGTCATTGCACCCATACTTACCTCCTTTCCACTATCAAGATTTCAGCCTCATTTTTTCTAAGGGTTATGTCATACCCTCGCACATTCAACTCTACCGGGTCTCCCAGGGGAGCTACCCGACTTACCGTGAATTCGGCCCCTATGGTAAGGCCCATAGCAAGGAGCTTATCCAGGTAAGGTTTTGCACCCTCCCTGTAGCCTTTCACCCTTCCCTTGGAGCCAATCTCCATCTCGCGTAATGATAAGCCCATGGTTTTTCCTCCTTTTATTGAAATCTTGCCAACATAACTTAGAAGCGTAAATAATTGTTAGATAGCTCTAAATCTCACCTCAAAAAAAATTACTTGACGATTATTTTATTTGCCATGCCGCGGCCAAGGGCCAGCCTAGAGTTCCTTGCCCTTAGGATAATGGGGCCAGCCGCAGCCTTGTTTATGACGGTTATTCTTGTGCCCGGTATAAGACCCATGCTGAATAGCTTGCCCCTTATTCCTCTGCCTCCCACGATATCTACCAGCGTAACCTCTTTCCCCGGCTCTGCTTGGCTAAGTACCATTTTCCACCTCTGCCTCGGTTGCCACTCTTTCAAGGCGTCTTTTGAAAAGCTCTTGGAAGCTTTGCATATGTTTGATACATGTTGCGTTTTTCTTTCCATGTATCCTGTATTCCTGGAAGTATTCAAGCCACTCTTTACCTGCCCGCGGGCATGATTGTACAAAATCCATAAATTCCACAAACCTGTTTAATGTGGACGCGCTCACAGCGTGCTCCATTCTGCATGCTTCATCATCTGCGATTCCGGGGGCAATGCCAAGTATATCTGTAAGGAATCTCTTAAGCGCGTGATGGCGGCGGCTGATCTCCTTCCCAACATTCCTACCCTTGTTTGTGAGCTCTATATATTCATATTTTTCGTAATTAATAAGACCAGCCCTATTGAGGGTCTTGAGCATACTCGTAACCGTTGGCATCCTGACATCAAGCCTTTTGGCAATGTCTTTGACCCTTACGGCCCTTTTCTCCTTTTCCAGATTAACAATGGCCTCAAGGTAATCTTCCATTGTGGAGGTAAGGGGCTTGGGCTGGGACTTTTTTTGTAAGTGTGTATTCATTCTAGATAGCCGGTTAGATGTATCATAAAATGTTTAGACTTTCTAACTATCACAGTGATGAAGAAGTTGTCAAGGCTTTTTAGCGAGATTTTTTTCGGCACGGCAGCGGGGGAGAAGACTGTATTTGTCAAAATGAAATTATTAACGATAAAAAAGGGGTACAATATCTTGTAGCTTTGCCTTGACAAACTCCTGTATGTTGGGGTAGACACATATTTGGTCGGGCCCGTTGGGTTCGCGAAAGAAATGGCGATTTCGTGCGGTTGAGTTGTGTTTTAAAGATTAGGGGGCGCAAAATGTTCGAGCAGATAAAGAAGCGTGATGGGAGGGTTGTGGAGTTTGACTCAACAAAGATTACTGCTGCAATTGCAAAGGCAGGGAAGGCCACAGGTGAATTCGGGCAACGGGAGGCAAGGAAACTCACCTTGAGGGTCTTGACCCTGGCCCATGAGATCCGCCTCGGGCCTATCCCTGAGGTGGAGGAAATCCAGGACATTGTAGAGCGTGTTCTACTGGATTCCCCATTTTATAAGACCGCCAAGGCCTATATACTTTATCGGGAGCAGCACGCCCAATTGAGGGCTCTAGCTGCAAAGGCCAGCATAGACCTGGTGGAAAACTATCTGCAGGAAATGGACTGGAAGATCCAGGAAAACAGTAACATGTGTTATTCACTTCAGGGCCTCAATAACTATATCTCCTCGGACATCACATCGGAGTACTGGTTGAATCGCATCTATCCCCCTGAAATTCGTGAGGCCCACAGACAGGGGGATTTTCATCTTCATGACCTAAGCCTGTTGTCTGTTTACTGCGTGGGGTGGGACCTCAAGGACCTTTTGACTCAGGGATTTAAAGGCGTGGCCGGAAAGGTGGAAAGCTCTCCTCCAAGGCATCTGCGCTCTGCCCTTGGCCAGATTGTTAATTTCTTCTACACGTTACAAGGAGAGGCAGCAGGCGCCCAGGCCATATCCAACTTCGATACCCTGCTTGCTCCCTTTGTCCGCTATGACGGGTTGAGCTACAAGGAGGTAAAGCAGGCCCTCCAAGAATTTGTCTTCAACATCAATATACCAACAAGGGTTGGATTTCAGACTCCCTTTACCAATATAACCCTGGACCTCAAGGTTTCGCAAATATTCGAGCGCCAGGAGGTCATTGTGGGTGGTGAACCTCAAAAGGAAACCTATGGAGAGTTCCAGCCTGAGATGGACATGATAAATCGGGCCTTTGCTGAGGTGATGATGGAAGGGGATGCAAAGGGCCGGGTCTTTACCTTCCCGATCCCAACATACAATATTACAAGGGAGTTCGACTGGGATAACCCGAACCTGGATGCGCTTTGGCGAATGACCGGGAAATACGGGATCCCCTATTTTTCCAATTTTGTAAATTCCGACATGTCCCCGGAGGATGCAAGGTCCATGTGCTGCCGGCTTCGTCTGGACAATAGGGAATTGATTAAGAGAGGAGGGGGCCTGTTTGGCTCCAATCCCCTCACAGGGTCCATAGGGGTTGTGACCATAAATCTCCCCAGGATCGGATATCTTGCCAAGACGGAGGAAGAATTTTTCTCACGCCTCAGAGACTTGATAGATCTGGCAGCACAAAGTCTATCTATAAAGAGGAAGGTCCTGGAGAGGCTTACTGACAAGAATCTTTATCCCTATTCCAGATTTTATCTACGGGAGATAAAGTCTGGCACAGGCTTTTACTGGAAAAATCACTTTTCTACCATTGGTATCATAGGTATGAACGAGGCCTGTTTGAACTTCCTTGGTCAAGATATTGGCACCGAGAACGGGCGCGCATTTGCCTTGAGGGTGATGGATCTTATCAGGGAACATATCTCTATGATTCAGGAAGAAACAGGGGATCTGTTCAATCTGGAGGCTACACCTGCCGAGGGTACCTCATATCGGCTCGCCCTGTTGGACAAAAAACGCTTTCCTGACATCATTTGTGCTAATGAGGCAGAGTACCGCCAGGGGGCCGAACCCTTTTACACCAATTCTACCCATCTTCCGGTTAATTACACTGATGATATTTTTGAGACCTTGCTTCTGCAGGATGAGCTTCAAACCAGATACACCGGTGGAACCGTACTTCATGTCTTTCTGGGCGAGCAGGTAAGTGATACAGATACCGTGAAGGCGTTGGTGAGGAAGATAGTTTCAGGATTTCGCCTGCCTTATTTTACCATCACCCCGACTTTTAGTGTTTGCCCTTCCCATGGTTATCTTGCAGGGAAACAGGAGACTTGCCCTGAATGCGGTCAGGAGACGGAGGTATACTCAAGGGTGGTGGGCTATTTGAGGCCCGTCAAACAGTGGAACAGCGGAAAGCAGGCCGAATTTCAATTGCGGAGGAATTTTGATATCTCCAAGGCTTCAAACTCCACGCAGGAGACATATTCATTATGGGATCATCCATACGAGAAAGGGACCTACATATTGGAGGCCTCCAAAAAAGCTCACTCATAGATTTTCCGGGCAAGGTGGGCTGTGTTATTTTCCTTAAGGGGTGCAACTTCAGGTGCCCCTACTGCCACAATCCAGAGCTTGTGGAAGGGAACGGCCGAGATTGCTCGGAAATAAGTGAAGAGTTTTTGTGGGAGTTTTTGGAACAGCGAAGGGGGCTTCTGGATGGCGTAGTGATATCAGGTGGGGAGCCAACGCTGCAACCTTGGATTTTCGATTTGTGCGAGGGACTCAAGGACCTGGGTTATGCAGTAAAACTGGATACCAATGGAAGCAGACCTGAGATAGTGGAGGATCTGCTCAAGGGAGGACTGGTGGATTATATAGCGATGGATATCAAGTCAGATCCGGCGGGCTACCGGTCTGTGACAAGGGAGGAGGGTGCCTCAGATAAGATCTTAAAATCCATAAAGCTGATTATGGACAATGCCCCTGCCTATGAATTCAGGACCACCTGTGTTAGGCCACTGGTGGACAACTCTAGGATGCGTACCATTGCGAGGATGGTGGAGAAAGCAAACCTTTATGTTCTTCAAGCTGCCCACCAAACAAAGGTTCTGTGCCCAGAATTTTTCAATGGCCTGAGCCAGGCTTCTGCTGGGCTGGGAGGCGGCAACAAGAGGGGGACTCCCATATTATCAAAAAACGAACTCGAGGCATTGAAGTCGATCGTTGAGCCTTTTGTCAATAGGTGTATTATTCGCTCTTGAGAGGGCTTCCTCGCACCCTGACCCAAGGCAAATCCATTGACAACCCAATCACCTTTTGGTACATGGAAATAGGTTCAGGTGTCCCGCTAGTTAGCGACGTAGCCCGCCACTGAATCCTGGCGGGTGAAAAGGGAACCCGGTGAGAATCCGGGACCGGCCCGCGGCTGTGAGTGGGGACGAAAGCCGCAACATGGATATCCGTTAAGTGGTTGAATGGTTGAATAGTTAAATCGTTAAATAGTTTATTGGTGGGTGTCCATGTAAAGCCACTGCCCGGCACTCAACTTAGAGAGGAAATTAACGCAGAACGAAAATCTCGCATATGATAGGGGAGCATGTCTAATTGCCATCCATAAACTCTATACCCCTCTCCCCCTTGAGGGGGAGAGGGAATTTATGGATGGGTAGTACCTAGTGCGGAGGCTTCGTTTATCAGTTGAGTGCGGGATGGGAAGGCGCGGTTATTAGGATGATCCACAAGTCAGAAGACCTGCCTGGACCATAAGCCTGGCCTCGTGGTATGGGCCGAGCCAAAATGTTTCGAGGATGAAAACGGGACATCCCCGGATTGACGTGTGTCGAGCCGGGGATTTTCTTATTTGTTGAAAGGAGACGAGGCTATGCAGATCTATTGGAGAATTATTAATGAGCTGGAAGAATTGGGAGAAATGCTTATGTTTCACGATCCCGCTGTATTACGGGAGTACGGGAAATGGTGTAAGAAGAATCAGATTCCTTATGTGGGAACTTATAAAACAAGCCTGTATCTGTGCCCCGAACTGTTAAATCAAATCAAGCAGCAGGGTTGAGCCTCAGACCACAACACCCTGTAACATTGGGCATGGATCACAAAGAGGCCGTTTGATGGGAGGACAAAAAGCCCGATGAAAAGGCGTGCCTGCTTGATCATGTGTTGTTTGCTGCCCGTGTTAATCTTGGGGTTAACAAATCCTGAGGGGGCAAGGGCCGAGAGCTTTGTTGACGCCCTGGGGCGGAGGGTGGTCTTGAAGGGTCCTCCCAGGAGGATCGTCTCATTGGCTCCCAGCGTGACGGAGATCCTGTATTATCTGGGGCTCGGAGACAGGATAGTAGGAGTCACCATGTTCAGTGACTATCCCCCGAAGGCCCTGAAGAAGCCCAAAGTAGGTAGTTACGCGCATCTAAATGTGGAACGTATTATTGAACTTGGCCCCGACCTTGCCATAGGGACAAAGGACGGAAACGAGCCCAATTGTGTTGCCCTGCTGGAGCAGGCTGGTATTCCAGTTTATATTGTAAACCCCAGGCATGTGGAAGACGTGGCCGAAACACTTTATTCAGTTGCTAGGCTTTGTGGGGTTGAGCAGGGAGGAAAAAGGCTCGCAGAATCCCTGAGTATGAGAGTCGAAAAGGTTCGAAAAATGGTGCAGGGCCTTCCTAAACCGGTCGTGTTTCTGCAGATCAATCTTAAGCCGATAATAAGCGTAAGCCGCCATGCTATACACAATGATGTAATCAGACTGGCGGGGGGCATAAATATGATGGAAGATGCACCCACTACGTATCCTACCGTAAGTGTAGAGGAAGTCCTAGCGAGAAAACCCGATGTGATAATAATTTCGTCCATGGAACGGGGAGGGAGGTTCGAGAAGGCGAAAAGAGAGTGGATGCAATGGAAGAGCATTCCAGCGGTACGAAACAATAGGGTATACCTTGTAAACTCGGATATTCTGGATAGACCCTCTCCCAGGATCGTGAAAGGATTAGAAACGGTTGCTGAATTGCTCCACCCTGAGCTTACAAAAAAAGAAAATGGGGTTCTATGGAGGTAAAACTTCAAAAGGGGCCCCTTACAGCCCGTAGGGTAATTGGAATTAGTGTAATACTTATGGTGGCACTTGGGGCGGCTATACTGATCTCTCTGGTCTGTGGGACGGCAAAGATCAGTTTTGTAGACGTGTTCAGAGTTTTTTCCGACAGCCCCCATGTCAGGGAGGCCACAAAACTAATTGTACTTAAGATAAGACTTCCAAGAATTTTCTTGGCAGGGCTTGCCGGCTTTACTCTTTCCCTTGGTGGACTTGTTTTTCAGGCTTTGTTACGCAATCCTCTGGCTGACCCCTTTGTATTGGGTGTGTCAAGTGGCGCAGCATTCGGTGCTGTGGTTGGGATTATTCTCGGATTTTCATTTGGTCTGGGCGTTCCGCTTCTTGCCTTTATAGGTGCGATGATAACAATTTACCTTGTGCTTGCCATCAGCAGAAGAGGTATGGGGGTGGAATCTTCCACGGCTATTCTTGCCGGCGTCATTGTTAACGCCTTCTTTACTGCAGTCATAATGTTTTTCATAGCTACTTCGAGTGAAGATCGGCTTCATTCCATGCTTTTTTGGCTCTATGGGGATCTTTCTCAAAGCCGCATATCATACTCTGTAATAATCGCACCTGTGGCCATAGCAGGTTTTTTCCTGCTTTATTCCTTCTCAAGACACCTGAACGTTTTGGCAGCGGGGGAGGAAAGCGCCCTTCACTTGGGAGTAAATGTCCAGAGTGCCCGGCTGGTGTGCTTTCTCGCAGTTTCATTAATGGTTGGGCTGGCGGTTTCCTTTACGGGCCTGATCGGTTTTGTGGGCTTGATCGTACCCCATCTGGCCAGGATGATTTTCGGCTCAGACAATAGATTGCTCATGCCGGTTTCTGCACTGGGTGGAGCACTGTTTTTAATTGCTGCCGATACAGCAGCCAGGACGGTTATGTCACCGAGTGAACTCCCTGTCGGTGTGATTACCGCGTTTCTGGGAGCCCCGTTTTTCATCTATCTTTTGAAGACCAGGGGGAGCAGATGGGCGCGGTGATCAGGTTCGATAATGTGGGATTTCGATATGATGACAGCTCATGGGCGTTGAGGAACATAAGGTTGGAGGCTGAAAAGGGTGAGCTAATTGGGATCCTAGGAGCTAATGGTTCTGGAAAAACCACATTGCTCAAATTGGGAAATGGCTTGCTTGAACCAAGAGAAGGGGATGTTTTACTAAAGGGAAAGTCAGTCAGTTCGTTGTCAAGGCTTCACATTGCAAGGGAAGTGGCCATGGTGCCCCAGGAGACTCACTTTTATTTTAGGTTCTCCGTACTGGAAGTAGTACTTATGGGTAGGTTTCCATATCTTGGGCGCTTTCAGTTTGAAGGAAAAAGGGACGTGGAATTAGCGCGGGGTGCCCTAGAAGCTGCCCATGCTGGTGAATTCGCAAATAGGTCAATTCATGAACTGTCAGGTGGAGAAAGGCAGCGGGTGCTTATAGCCCGGGCGCTGGCTCAGGAACCTAGCTTGATGCTTCTGGATGAACCTACCGCTTTTCTGGATCTCAAATTTAAGAAAGAAATATTTGAACTAATATCATCTCTTGTTCGTTCAAGGGGTATTACAGCCTTGGTGGTATCCCATGATATCGAGTTGGCGTCAAAATACTGTGATCGGATCATAATGTTGAAAGAGGGTCAAATGGCATTCATGGGCAGCCCTCATGAAGTAATAACCTCAGAAAGTATAAAACATGTTTACGATTGTGCTGCAGTGGTGGATCAGAATCCGGTGACAGGGGCGCCGAGGGTAAGTGTGATCTAAGTGGGCGTGAGGCGTGAGGCGTAGGGCGCAAGGCGATAAAAACCAGGCATGAGGCAATAGGCCTATGGTGCTAAGCTATGAAGGCTAACAAGCTTAAGGAAGGTAAGGGGAGACGAAGATGCTGGTGATTTTTCAGAAAGGTGGGCCTGTGATGTATCCACTGCTGGCCTGCTCTATAATAGCCCTTACGGTTATTATTGAAAGGTTCCTATTTTGGGCGAGGGAGGGAGTTCGCCGAGACCAAAAGCTGGTGGATGAGGTATTGGAAATATGTCGGAGGGGTGACTGGAACAGCGTAAAGGATAAGGTTAGCGGGTCAAAAGACTTTGTGATCAGGGTTCTTGTAAGCGGGATATTGCACAGGGAATTTTCCATGACAAAGGCCATGGAGGCAGCGGCATCCGATGAGATAAAGAGGATGAGACGGTTCATGGGCGTGCTGGATACCATGATTACAGTGGCCCCTCTGCTGGGGATTTTCGGTACTGTAATAGGGATCATTAGTTCATTTGAGCTCCTGGGTAGTGCTGGCATAGAGCATCCCCAGGCCGTGACAGCAGGCATCGCCCAGGCCCTCATTACTACCGCTGCAGGTCTTGCCATAGCCATCCTATCAGTCCTGCCCTATAGTTATTTCAACTCAAAGGTAGAAGATGCTGCCCTTTCCATAGAGAAATACGCCACCAGCCTTGAGATCGTCTATGAAAAGTTACAGGGCAATGGATGCACTGAGGAGGTCAGCAATGAAAGTTGATCTGGGGAGCCCAAGAAGACCCCGAATAGAGATGTTACCACTCATCGATACGGTCTTTTTGTTGCTCGTATTTTTTATCTACGGCATGCTTTCTATGGCGATCCATCACTCCCTACCTGTGAAACTTCCTTCATCGAGTACGGCAAAACTGGACAAGAGCGAATTTCTCACCGTGACAATAAAGTCAGATGGAAGCATCTTTGTTAACAAAAAGCCAGTGTCGAAAGAGGAACTCACCTACGTACTTGAGCGCTATAGTGCCGCGAGGGAATCAAGCGGTGTACTCCTATTTGCTGATAGAGCGGTGTCATATCAAACACTGTTCAAGGTTCTCGACCGAATCCGCGAGGCAGGTATAGAGCGCATCTCGCTGCAGGCGGAGTTGGAGCAAAGATAATGCGAAGACTTATTCTGGCAGCATGCGTGGCTGTTGGGGCCCACGTGCTTTTGTTTGTAACCAATACCTCTTGGGTATTGCCCAAAATCACTCCCCCCAAGTGGGGAGCTCGGCCTGTTGTAATGTCACTGGAGGCAATCCGTGCTCCTTCGTCTGTGCAGTCAGCCAAAATGCATGGAAAAGAGATTAACAGGCCAGTGGAAAGACCAAAGATATTACGACCCAAAACCGCAGTTAAACGCATTGAAATAGAAAAGACTCTTCATCCAAGAAGGCCAAAGCACCGCATAAAGCTTGCCAGGAAGAAACATGTTCGTCTGTTGACAAGAGCTGCACGAAAAGTAGTGAAGAAGCGTGAGGTTCTCCGCGTTCAAGAACGGGCCAAAGTTTTAAAACAGCCTGGGCAGCCTCCCCAGAGTATTGTTGAGCCGAAAATTTCCCAGATAGCTACTGGACAAGCTTCTGAACAGAGTAGCACTTGGAGCGATATTAGCGATGACATCCTCGCAGACGTGCCCGATCCGCATCTGCCTTCTTTATCCCCCGGAATTTCTGAAGAAGATCTTATTGTGGAGGCCCAGCCAGCTTACTTAAAGAATCCACCACCGCGTTACCCAGCCATTGCTAAAAGAAGGGGATACCAGGGTACCGTGATCCTTGAGGTGCTCGTCAGTAAGAATGGAGCGGTAAAGGAAGTGCGGGTGTTTGAATCCAGCGGGCACAAGGTCCTGGACAAGGCTGCAATAAAAGCGGTGAAAGGGTGGCTCTTTGAACCAGGCAAAAAAGGAAGCAGGCCCATTGATATGTGGGTGAAGGTGCCCATAAGGTTTGTGCTGAAGTGAGGCAAATTTTCTATGGGGATTTTTGCAATGTATGTTGACGGAAGAAATTTTCTTTGATAAAAGGCGTGCAATCCAGGTGCCGTAAGACGGCTTAGCCTGCCAGGGAAGCTTGGCGGGTGAAGAGGGAACCCGGTGAGAGTCCGGGACCGGCCCGCGGCTGTGAGTGGGGACGAAAGCCGCAACATGGATATTCGTTAAATGGTCGAGTGGTTAAATAGTTAATTGATGGGTATCCATGTAAAGCCACTGCCCGGCACTCAACTTAGAGAGGAAATTAACGCAAAACGAAGATCCTGCATACGATAGGCCAACTCATCTTAAGCGGAGGCTTCGTTTATCAGTTGAGTGCCGGATGGGAAGGCGCGGCGATTAGGATGATCCACGAGTCAGAAGACCTGCCTGGGTGTGTGGAGGGCATGAATCCTCGCGGAGCGGGATAGTGCCTGAGTGATCTCGAGGATAAAAACGGGATATCCCCGGATCGATCTACGTATCGATTCGGGGATTTTTTTATGGAGGGAATCATGGGACAAGAGAGAATATCCAGGCAGCCAACTTTTAAAACAATTTGAGCGGAGCTTGTTATGAAAACAGGAGTGATCGTCTATGTGGTACGGGGCACTAAGGATGTCGGCGGGGTGAGGGGTGAAGAGCTCACCAAGGCACTCGATATCTCAGCAGACAGGGTGAAGATAGTTATGCCGGGTGAGGGGGATGCTGGTGTAGCGGATGCATGGTGGAGATTAACGGCCCAATGTATGAACAGAATAGTGTGTATGATCGCTGAAGTGACACAGAATTGTGAGATAAGGTTGACTAGGTGTGAGATAAGGCTTTGTTGGTAATAGAGGTGTAAACAACATTTATCGCATCTATAACATCTAACCTTTTGGTAGGAGAAAGGAGGCAAAAATGAAAGGTATTAAGGCTTTTATGATCTTCGCGACGATCGGTTCCATGCTTTTTCTTAACAGGGAAGCAATTCCATCGGATCGCGATCCTAAAGGCGATGAAACAACTTTACAGGAAGTAGTGGTGACTGCCACGAGAACCGCTGAGGAAACAAGAAGAATTCCTGCAAACGTAACGGTGATAACCGAAAAGGACATTGAGGCGTCAAATGCAAAGAATGTACCTGACCTGTTACGGGGCCAGGAGGGAGTCGTGGTCAGGGATTATCTCGGTAACGGAAAGACGGTGAACATTGACCTCCGCGGATTTGGCGAGACCGCGCCCTCTAATACGCTTGTTCTTGTAGATGGTCGTCGAATTAATTCGATTGATCTAAGTGGCGTGGATTGGACGCAAATCCCCATCGAGCAGATAGAGCGTATCGAAATTGTGCGGGGAACGGGTAGCGTACTTTATGGGGATAATGCCGTGGGTGGTGTTATTAATATCATAACTAAGACGCCAGACAAGAGACCACATGCCGATGCGCGTGTGACACTAGGTAGCTACGACTGGAATAAGGGTAGCGTATCTTTATCAGGAGGGAAGGGGAAGGTATTGGCAAGCCTGTTTGCCAATTATGACTCTACTGACGGATACAGGGAAAACGGGGCTTTACGAGGGAAAGACCTTGGCGGGAAATTAATCTTTGATCCTACTGATGCATTGCGTCTTACGTTAAATGGCTCTTATCATGCCGATAGATATGGACTGCCAGGCGGGTTGACAAAGGCCCAGATCGAACAGGATCGCCGTGGAACAAGTTCTCCTCAAGACAATGCTCACACTATTGATAAATATGCCGACCTTGGCATAGACCTGGATCTGGATACCTTGGGTCGTGTAGTGGCCAATGTATCATATCGGAGACGAGACAGCCGGACCAATTGGGTAAGTTGGGCGTGGAAAATGACAAGCGAGACGAAGACCAAGGGGCTGACACCTCGCTATATTCTCGAGAAGGAATTGGCGGGGCATAAAAATAGATTTATCGCAGGGGTTGACCTCTATTGGACGGATATGGACATACAGACATCATCGGAAGGCATAAATAAAGATTCTCAAGGATACTACTTCAACGATGAATTTTCGATCCTCGATAAGTTGATTTTATCATTAGGGGCCAGGCATGAGCGTGCAAAGTATGAATTTGACACTAACACAACAAATGCTGGATCAACTGAGCGGAAGGCTGCCTATAGCGCAGGACTGACATACCTGTACGGAGACAGATCATCCGTGTTCGTGAGAGCAAACAGAAGTTTTCGTTTTCCTTTGACAGATGAGATGTTCAGTTCATTTTCCGGTCTGAACGAAAATTTAAGACCGCAGTCAGGAAAACATTACGAAATGGGGATACGCCATCACATCGGGGACAAGTTAAGAATAGCTGCTACACTGTTTAGGGCCAAAATTGACAATGAGATCTTTTACAATCCCCTTACCTTTAGCAACGAAAATCATCCCAAAACGTTACATCACGGCATGGAGGTAGGCGTAAAGGCGAAACCTTGTAATTTTTTTACATGCTATGGTAATTACACTTATGAAAAGGCCACCTTTGAGGAAGATCCTTTTGACGGAAATGAGATTCCAGCGGTGCCTAAACACAAAGCAAGTGTGGGCTTTACTATACATGACATCATCTCGGGGTTAAGACTCAGTGCGCAGTATAATTATGTAGGTTCAAGTTATGCCATCAGCGACCAAGCCAATGCGAAGGAAAAGTTAGATTCATACTATACCATTGATTCCAAGCTCTCTTATGAGTGGAAAAACATAGAGGGTTTTATCGGAGTAAATAACCTGACCAATGAAAAATATTCACAGTACGCCGTAGCTGGATGGAGTGGTTTAGTATACTATCCTTCCCCAGAGCGTAGCTGGAGTGGGGGGCTTAGAATAAGGTTCTAGGGACAACCGGTCAATACATCCTCCAACGAAGCAAGCACCGGTCTTGATTGACATTTAGGTCATATGGCGCTTTGATACGCAGATGTCGGTGTTTGCTTCATGTCTTATATAGGGCTAATTTCAATTGAAAACTCGAGAGATTTAGACCAATGCCTCGATGCATAATGTTCCTGGGAACCGGCAGTGATGTGGGAAAATCCATTGCTGCCACGGCCTTTTGCCGAATATTGAAAAGAAAAGGGTACAAGGTCGCTCCTTTCAAAGCCCAGAACATGTCCAACAATTCATACGTAACCATTGAAGGAGGAGAGATCGGCAGGGCTCAGGTGGTGCAGGCAGAGGCTTCAGGGCTACTTCCTTCGGTAGACATGAACCCGATACTCCTCAAGCCCTCAAGTGATCAGGCATCACAGGTGGTTGTTCGGGGCAAAGTGGCAACGCAGTTGAATGCCATGGAATACCACGAATACAAAGGTCAATTGAAGCAGATAGTCATGGAATCCTTCAACAGGCTGGCCACCCAATATGATGTGATTGTCATGGAAGGGGCGGGTAGTTGTTGCGAGATGAATCTCAAAGACAGTGACCTTGTCAATTTCCCGATGGCGCTCGCCGCTGGGGCCCCATGCATTCTGGTGGCTGACATAGATCGCGGGGGGGTGTTTGCCCAGATAATCGGGACATATGGGCTTATGAGCAGGACAGAAAAGGGGCTCACAATAGGGTTTTTAATCAATAAATTCAGAGGAGATCCCAGTCTATTTGAAACTGGAATTGAATATATTGAGAATAAGACCGGTAAACCCGTTTTGGGAGTTGTCCCTTATTTCGAAGATATCCACATTGACACAGAAGATTCTGTTGCTGTGCAAACGGACAAGAGGCCTCTTAAGGAAATATCAGCCCAAAGCGTAAATATTGCCGTGCCCAGGCTTTCTGCCATATCCAATTTTACGGACCTTGAAATTCTAGACAGAGAATCTGATGTGGTGGTTAATTACCTGTCTAGGCCAGATGAATTGACACAGGAATACGACTGGCTCATATTGCCTGGTACAAAAAACGTGATGTCCGACGCACAATGGTTGGCCCGAAGAGGCTGGAAAAAGAGGATCAAGGAATTCGCCCGTAGCGGAAAATACGTGTTGGGTATTTGTGGAGGATATCAGTTGCTGGGCGAATGGATCGAGGATCCTTTTGGCGTTGAGTCTGGTCGGGGCAAAGTAAGAGGCGTAGGTCTGTTGTCCGTAAGAACAGTTCTTGAGCAAGAAAAGATTGTAAGGAAGGTTGTTGGAAGGAGCATGGTTTATGATTCCAGTGTGAAGGGTTATGAGATCCACATGGGCAGGACTTATGTGCAAGGCAGAAGAGGGCATGCATTTGCTTTGATCCACGAACCTGGCAAGAGCAAGGCATGGGAGGATGGCTGGGTGACAAATGATATGCAGATAATGGGGACATATATTCATGGCGTACTGGACTCCCCGGGATTTAGAGGGGAGATTCTTAACAGGATAAGGGTATCGAAAGGGTTGAAGACGAGGAGACCAAGGAAAGGACGACTCGCCCGATTCGCTCAGTATGACAAACTGGCCGATCATTTTGAAAAACATTGTGATCTCCAACGCATTCTTAATCTGGTGGGGCTTAAGGCATAGGGCCTGGAGTGTAAGGAAATGAAACCCGCTTTTTGCATAGCAGGGACACATAGCGGGTGTGGAAAAACCACTGTGACATTGGGTATCATGGCCGCCCTAGTCAGGAGGGGTATGAGGGTCCAGCCTTTTAAAGTGGGGCCAGATTTCATTGATCCGGGGCATCACCGGCGCATAACTGGGAGGCATTCTCACAACCTAGACGGTTGGATGCTATCAAAGGAAACAAACAGAGGCCTCTTTCAACGTTATGCAAGTGATGCTGATGTAGCAATACTGGAAGGGGTGATGGGTTTGTTTGATGGATTGTCGGGCAAGGATGAGGTGGCCTCTACCGCCCAAATGGCAAAGTGGTTGGGCATCCCTGTGATTCTAGTTATCGATGCCCGTGCCATGGCGCGCTCTGCCGCAGCCATGGCAAGTGGGTATTTTCATTTTGACCCAGATCTGATCATATCTGGAGTCATCTTTAACCGTGTAGGTAGTGATAGTCATGCATCCATGTTACAAGATGCCATGGAAGATGCTGGGCTCAAGGTATATGGATGTTTGCCTCGAAATAAGGACGTGATGATTCCGTCTCGTCACTTGGGACTGGTCACTGAACAGGATATGGAGCAGGATGGAAAGGCAATTGAGAAGTTTTCTTCATGGATTGAGGATCATGTAAACCTTGACAAATTGCTTCAAGACACCAGGCTTGATAGGAATTACCCATGGCCTGGTGGATGCGGGCCAAGCGGGCGTGAAGGTGGGCAGGTGAAGATCGGTATAGCACAGGATCAGGCATTTTGTTTTTACTATCCTGAAAATTTGAGTCTTTTAATAGAGGCTGGCGCCCAGCTAATACCATTTTCCCCCCTCCGTGACCACAGCTTGCCAGAAGGGATCAAGGGCCTTTATTTGGGAGGAGGCTATCCAGAGCTATACTCCAGTCAACTTTCACAAAACACCTCGCTATTAAGACAGATAAAGGAATTTGCACATGAAGGGGGCCCTATTTATGCGGAATGCGGTGGATTCATGTTTCTTACAAGAAGTATAAGGGCCATGGACGGAAATCAATATCCCATGGTCGGTATATTCCCAATGGAAACTATAATGAGCAAGTGCCTCAGATCTTTAGGCTACAGGGAAATCAAGACGCGGGAGGAATCAGTTCTGGGACCTGCTGGCACAAAGGTCAGAGGCCACGAGTTTCACTATTCTCACCTTCAAGGGACGCCATCTTCTATAAAGACAGTGTATGACCTGGATTATGAAAAAGGTATGGAAAGAAAAGCGGAAGGGTTTGTTATAAGGAGGACCCTAGGCTCCTATATCCATCTTCATTGGGGTTCAAACCCTAGTACAGCCAAGTATTTTGTAAAATTTTGCAGTGTATAACCTACCTAGGTAGAGGGATTCCTTCAGCATTACCCCAAAAGGCCAGCGTCTCTAAGGATGCCTTGTATCTTTTCCCTCTCGGCTTGTCTCAAAGGTATCAGAGGGCTGCGCACATATCCCGCCTGATAGCCAGTCAACTCACAGGCATATTTTAGCCCAGGGATTCCGAAGGTGGTGGTTACAGCCGTGTTTACCGGAAAAATCCTCTGGTAGATTTCACGGGCCTTTTCGTGCTCTCCTTTATCAAAGGCCTGCTGAACCTGTGCACATTCATTGGGTGCACAATTGGCCACTGCGAATATTCCTGCCCTGATTCCCAGGGTTAAGGCCGGATACCACGAGGAGAAGGTGCCCAGAATAAGGTCAAAGTTTTGATCTATGACCCGCTGGAAGTTCACCAACTGGGGTATATTACCCGTGCTGTCCTTCATACCGACGATATTGGGGTGCCGGCTTAGTACGCTGACCGCATGCGCTGATATATTGATGTGCGTAAAGGCTGGAACATTATAGATTAAAATGGGAATGGATGCCTTATCCGCCACCTCTGTGAAAAAACGAATCTGAGCCTCATCAGTCATCCTGCTAAAATAATAAGACGGGGTTAACACCAATGTGGCATCTGCACCCAGATCGGCTGCCTTGTTGGTAAGTGCGATGGTCTCACGGGCCGATTCCATGCCAGTACCGGCCAGTACCAGCCGGCCCTCACGGGCGTGCTTTACAGTAAGTTCGATGAGTTTTAATTTTTCAGCCTCGTTCAAGTAAGCAGCCTCACCGTTGGAGCCTAGCACAAGGTATCCGGCTAGTGGAGTGTCATTCCACTTTTCAATGTTGAAGATATGGGCATCAAGGTCAACATTTCCGTTTTCCTTAAAGGGGGTCAGTATTGGTGGTATGACCCCCTCAATGGGTCGAGTTAACATTTTGTTATCTCCTGCTGATTTTTGACACTAGATTCACCATTTGGTCTAGGGCCTTGGAAACCGAATCATGTATTACAAGGTCAGCCTGGTTATCTAGCGGTGTTGGGGTAAGATTAATGATCATGACTCTGGCTCCCTGCGAAACAGCGTGCTCTGGCACTGATGCCGCAGGATACACCACTAGTGAAGAACCCAGGACAATACAGAGATCACACTGGCTTGCGTATTCAAAGGCAAGGGCCATCTTATCCTGTGGCATCGCCTGGCCAAAGGAAATGGTAGCAGGCTTTAGGATACCTGAGCAGTCATCGCACCGCGGATCCTTTTCACCGTTGTGGATACGTTGTTCAATGTCTCCCCTTTCGTAAGTCTTGCCACAATTAAGACAGGTAACCGCAAAGGCGGTGCCGTGTATTTCTATTATTTTCTCAGGTGAATTGCCTGCCTTTTGATGCAAGTTGTCAATGTTTTGGGTCACAATGGCGAGGAGCTTGCCCATGTCTTCCAGTTTCTTGATGGCCAGGTGTGCCGAGTTTGGCTTGGCATCACGCATAACTTCCCAGTATTCGCTACTCATTTTCCAGTATTTTTCGCGAGCCCTCTGATCTGAGACTATCTTCTGATAATAGAAATCAGATGGGTCGTATCGATCCCAAATTCCCCCTGGACTCCTGAAATCAGGAATCCCAGATTCTGTGCTGAGACCCGCACCTGTAAAGACCAGTATCTTTTTAGATTCAGCTATGAGCTGAGCCCCTTTTGCAATCAATTCTTTCACTTTTACCTCCCTATGTTAGGCTCAGTGGCAAGTTACAATTTAACCCCCATAGTAAAATAAAAAATCCTATCAGCAATGGGGGTAATGAATAGGGCATCAAAATCCTGCGACCTTGTCAAGGGATTTTCCTTTTGGCCTCTTCCAGTAAAGGTATTCAATGGCCTCCTTGATGGCCAAATTAATAGGCAACCTGCGGTACCCTCTTGAAGTATCTAAACTGGCAATTTCCATGAAGGCCTCTTGATACACGGGTAGCTTCAACTTTCCCTGCAAGGCCATCTCAGCGCGTTTTACAGACCAAGGATTAACTTCTCGGATTATTCTGCAACTGCAAAACTCCAAGTCGCCATGTTTGTTTTTTCTTGCAGCAAATCCGAACAACCTACACATGAGAGGCCGCCATGCATAGTACGCACAATATCCCTCAACCTCCTTATTTGACTCTGGTAGCAACAATACACACAAGGTATCTTCGCGGGTCTGCTTTTCTTGGATTTGTTTCATGATTGCTTCTTCTTGGCCTCTGGCATAAATTTCCCTTGCCAGAGGAAGGACCTCCAACACCGTAGCCTCCACCCACCAGTGTCTGCAGCAATAAGAGCAGCGTTTTGGGCAGCTAATATTTGTAACCCGCTTGAATCTCTCTATAATTTTGTCAAATCTTTGGTACAGGTCGATAACTTGATCTACGATCTTCATGGGCACAATACTAACGTACTACACACTGTTGGACCCATTGGCCTGCGATGGTCCTCAGTTGTTCCATTTCCTCATCACTAAATTCGTTGTCCCCATGCTCAAAGAATTCTGGCTTAAGAACCTTTTCTTTCTTGAAACGCTGAAGTGCATATGGCTGAGCATTGCTTATGCTTTTTGCGATATCTTCGATAATAGTATCACTGACTATGGCCTTTACGCAGGTAGTCCTGAATTCATAAGCATGGCTATATGCCATTATAATTTCTATACTCCTTTTGATCAAATCAGATATGGAGTTATGGGGAGTGAAAAAGGAGTAGTTTGATGGGGTTGACTTGATGTTCATGGCAATATAGGCAACAAGTGCTTCGCTGAGCAATTCTTCCAGAACCTGAGGTCTACTGCCGTTTGTGTCAAGTTTGACGAAATAGCCAAGATTCTTTACTTGTTCACAGAATCGAAGTAGCCCCGCCTGAAGTGTTGGTTCTCCACCCGAAATCACCACGCCATCGAGCAGACCTTGACGGCTTTTCAGAAAGTCCAGCACAAAATCATTATCAAGCCTTTGCATAAACATATTAGGCAACACAAATTCAGGGTTGTGACAAAACGGACACCTGAAATTGCAACCCTGTACAAAAAGAACGCAACTTACCTTGCCAGGGTAATCAATGAGGGAGCTTTTTTGTATGCCTCCAAAGCGTATTTCCATGGCCTTATGAATTACTGGGCTCATACCTGTTAGCTCCGGTAAAGGTGAGCCTAGGAAGCAATTTTAAAGGCCTTTCTCATAGCAAATTCGGGCTGTTTGCCCCTATTCCATTGATTGACAGGCCTGGGGTAACCCACTACCCGTGAGTATACCTCGGTCGCCTCTCCACACTAAAGGCGAGACCTCCAAATCCAACGTGATGTTGGTAAAGGGGGTTTGGAAACCAACCCTGGTGGGAATGTTTATATTAAAGACAAATTCCTGTAAGGCCTGTTTTACATCCTTGTAAGAAAGACCGTTGTAACGAACAAATGGGGCCAGTAGTGTGTCAAAATTAGAGATGACTTGTGCGCCGGCGGCTTCCCCTTTTGGGAGCGCGCCGTTGCCCTGCCGAAAGGTTTCAGAAATGAATCTTACGGTAGAGGTCGAATGTCAGGCACATTTGCGGATTCCGGCCTGCATATCTCTTTGAACTGTTTCTTTTGACCAAAGGATTTGGTATATGGAGTGATATATAAAAATTTTTGGTATGATTAAGCGCGAGGCGAAAAGGAAGATGATCTGTGAGTGAAAAATTTCCGCACACGCTAAGGGTCTGGTTTTTGAAAGCGCAAGCATGAGTCCAAAAACAATACTCAATAGGTACCTAAAAAAACTCACCGAAGTCGTCTCTACTGGCGATGCTCGGGAGGAAAGTTTTTACCCCGCTCTCAAGGACCTACTTCAGGAATTCTCTCAGACAACGGAGCGCTCGGATATACACGTAACCGTATTGCCCCGCCCCACAGAGGCCGGCAATCCTGACTTCCGCATCTGGGACGGCATAGGCCATATTGTGGGGTATATGGAAGCTAAAAGTCCTTCCACTGACTTGAACAAGGTAGCGTTTTCAGAACAATTGCAGCGCTATCTTGCGACGTTCCCCAATCTGATCCTCACTAATTTTCTTGAGTTCTGGCTGTTCCGGGACGGCTTGCGTATCGCCACCGCACGACTAGCACGTCCGGTTATCCTGACCGAGCTTCAAACCAGACCCCCAATTGAGAATGCTGATGAGGTGTGGGCGCTTTTGGAGCATTTTTTCCAGTTTTCATTGCCGGGGCCTTTCACTGCAGAGGAGTTGGCCGTAGAGTTGGCCAAACGCACTCGCTTTCTGCGGGATATTGTGCTCCAGCAGCTTACTATGGAACAGGGGGAGGACGTGGGCCCCTTGGTCGGTTTCTACGAGGCCTTTCAAAAGTTTCTAATAGGCAGCCTTGAACCCCGGGATTTTGCGGATCTATATGCCCAAACCGTGACCTATGGCCTATTTGCCGCCCGTACACGGGCAACCAACGGGTTTACACGTCGTGGAGCCTTTGACCATATCCCTCACAGCATCGGTATCTTGAGAGAATTATTCCGCTTCATTTCTTTAGGGGAGCTCCCCGAAGAGATGGAATGGATCGTGGATGATATCGCCGAAGTCCTGGCGGCAGCCGAGGTTTCCAAGATGCTGGTGCAGTACTATCGTGAAGGGAAAGGCGGTGATCCTATTGTACACTTTTATGAGACCTTCTTGGCCTACTATGATCCGGAAGAACGAGAGCGGAGGGGCGTGTATTACACACCTGAACCTGTGGTTTCATACATCGTACACTCTTTGCATGCATTGCTTAAAGAAAAATTCGGCATGGCCGATGGACTGGCTTCCAAAGAAGTAACCCTGCTTGATCCGGCAGCAGGAACCATGACCTTTGTGGCCCGGGCCGCAGAGACGGCAACCCATGAGTTCACGGGAAAATACGGCGCAGGTGGACGAAAAGAATTCCTCCGGACTCATATCCTCCGGAATTATTACGCCTTTGAACTGATGATGGCCCCCTACGCCGTGGGTCACCTTAAGATGGCCTTCTTCCTCGAGGAACTGGGGCACCGATTGGATGAGGATGAACGCATCCCCTTCCCTGACGATCGGGATGTCTTCGTTTCATTGGCCGAACTCGGGCAGCGGCTTGTAGATCTGCACCTGCTTCGATCCCCTGAATTGAACCTTCCTCTGGCCCGTTTTGAGGGAAAGGGTGATTGTAGAATAGCCAAAACAAAGCGAGATGGATTTGGGTACGATCCCCAAACGGAGCGGGTGTACATAAATCCAAATCAGTACTTCACGCCTGTGCCCGTGCAGGTGTGGGAGCACCCTATTGGTGGCTACCAGGTCTGTGAAAAGTGGTTGAAGGACCGTAGGAAGCGTATCCTGGGCCTTGATGAGATCCGCAACTATTGCCGAATTGTAACTGCTCTGGCGCGGACCATCGAAATCCAGGAAGAGATTGATGCGCTTTATTCACGTGTTGAAGAGAGACTACTAATGTTGGAGATACAATAGGCATCTACAGATCCATTGAGGTATTTTTTGGGAGAGTCCTTATGGTTAGCCTGAGTGAAATAATAGATGCTTATTATTTTGTAAATGTATCAAGCTATGGATCGAATAGGGCGATACTTTGTAAAGATACTGGCCAGATATTTTATGTGTCAGAGGAGGCAGGTATAGACGAAATCGGCGAGCAAGACATCGAGCCGAAGAATAGCATTGAAATTCCGGACAAATATGAGCTCGATTTGGGTCAACGACTCGTCTTTGAATTTGTCGAGATGTATCTGCCAGATGAGTATCACCGTGTCCGGCAGATGTTTCGAAAACGCGGGGCGTATTCGAGGTACAAGAGGTTTTTGCAGTCAAGGGGAATGCTTGATGCGTGGTATGAATTTGAGAAGCAGAGGGAGGAACGGGCCCTCCGGCAATGGTGCAAGGACAACGGAATTGAGTTATCAGACTAAGTGAGTAAGGCAAAAGGGGGCCCTCAAACAGGCGTTGCATAGAAGTTCTGAACGTATCAATGGGAATTTTTTGGATTAAACAGGTACGTTAATCTCGATACGGGTGAATCCCGCAACAACGAAGTGTTTATCAAAGGCAAAGGCCTCCCTTTGAATTTCTTTTCCCGCAAAGTATTCGACTACACGCGGGCTTTGTCTCAAGATATCCAGAAAGCGCCTCGCTTCACTGTATCCTTTAAAGGTTCTAAGAAGAGTATATGTTTCTCCTATTACATGGTTGGAAGTAATAAGGCTTTCGCACTTAGGCAACAACTCGTGTAATATCTCCTTAGCGGTTTCGTGATTGGCATCGTCGATAATCTGCAATGCATACCATGCACTCGTGTCTACAAAGATTCTTTTCCTTTTGGCCAAGATGATTATCGTGGCTTTCAGAGATCTCAGGTCTGCCCGCCTTATATTTTCGTTGACTGGGCTCGGGGGTAAGGGAATTATGGAGATAGAAGAGGTGGCAATTGCCCTATGTCAAGGATGGAAAGTATACTGCTTCTTTATAGGAGGTTTAAGACATGGGTTTTGAAACAATTGAGTATAGCCTAGCAGAAGACGGAATAGGAGTTCTGGCCTTAAACAGGCCCCGGAAGTACAATTTAGTCAACCATCAAATGATGGAGGAATTGGAGGAATTTTGGAAGGAGCGGCTCAATGATCTGGACACTCATGTGATAATCATGAAAGGTAATGGAGATAAAGGCTTCTGCGCCGGATTAGACATGAAGGAAATGATGAAAAAGGCACCGCAAATGAATGTGGATGAGTTTTATCGATTTCAGGTCCGCCTTGCCCGCATTACTTTGGCAATGCGAAAAGCTCCCCAACCCATTGTGTGTGCCATACATGGGGCAGCCGTAGGGCTTGGATTCAGCTTTGCCCTTGCCTCAGATGTGCGGGTGATCACCGATGACGTTCGCTTTTCAGCCGCTTACATAAATATAGGCCTCGGCGGGGCGGATATGGCATGTAGCTATTTTCTCCCTCGCATGATTGGCGGAGGAAGGGCCTACGAATTCATGCTAACAGGTAATTTTATGAACGCTGAAGAGGCAAGGGACTTGGGGCTCGTGAGTCGGCTTGTCTCACGCGATGAGCTCATGGACACGGCCCTGGAACTTGCCCGGACCATGAATAGCAAAAATCCCATGGGGCTTCGTCTCACAAAAGAGGCCATAAATATGAATATTGATGCTGGCGGCTTGGAGCAAGCCCTCAACATGGAAGACCGCAACCAGGTCTTATTGGTGGCTCGCAGTAAATTGGAAGGAGAGCACAAAAGGAAATCCTTTTAGTCAATTGTGGTAAACCTTTTGCACACCCCCTTCGTCTAACAGGGCAAAAAGCGCAAGTGGGAATATAATGCACCGAAAGGGGGTGTAGTCATGAAGGGGAAAATACTAGGGGCAGCGATTGGAGCGTGTGTAGGGATTTTTTTGTTCAGCGGTGTTTCCCTGGCCCATGACTGGACTGCCAGGCGTCAGGCACGGCAGTTGAGGCGCATACACCAGGGAATCAGGTCAGGCCAAATAGCCCCAGTGGAAAGGCACAGACTGCTAAAAGAGGAAAGGCGCATAAGGCAAGCACGAAGGCGGGCATGGCGAGACGGGAAGCTAGAGCCATGGGAAGCAAGGCGACTGGATCGTATGCTGGACAAGGTAAGTGAGGATATTTACTGGGCAAAGCACAATCGCCGAAGAAGGCATCCCAGGGCGTCCATTTGCAGGCCTCCTCGGTGGCGCCCACCGAGAAGACCGCCTGTCACCTACGTATGGCCTGATGAGACGCATTTCTTTTTCAGCGGCTTCTTTTCAGATCCATCATGGGGATTTGGCTGGTTTATATCTGATCCGTAAGTTAAGATAGTACATGAAGATAACTCATATTACGGACGGGGGCCCAGACTAAGGCCCTCCGCTCTCATTGCTTTATAGAGTGCAACTCAGCAGGGACTCAGCGAAAGTTAAGAGTGAATGGAGGACACCTAGTGGGTGCTGAACCAGCGAGCCTGGTGATAGCTCAAGATAGTGAGTCAGCGGTGAGTCTGGATGACCACAGTCTCAGCGAAAATGAGCTTGTAGGTCGGGCCAAGAAGGGTGACCGCGGAGCAATGGATGAGCTTTTCAGGAGGCACTATCAAAGGGCATACGCCCTGGCCTATACCTTGTGTTCCGGTGATGGCGAGGAGGCAAAGGATGCCATTCAAGATGCCTTCATTAAGGCCTTTAGGAATTTTGGAAAATTCAAAGAAGGGGCAACATTTTATACGTGGTTTTACAGGATTCTGGTAAATACCTGTATTGATAGGAAAAGGAAGCTTGGCAGATGGAAAAGACTGTTTTCGTTTTGGCCAACTTCGGGGTTTGGAGATGATTCCGAACAACACGATATGGAAGCAGAAGATAGGCAGGGAAGTTCGAACCCATTAGAAAAATTGGAGAGTAGGGAGGTGGGGGAGAAGATCAGAAATGCCATAATGGAACTGCCAGAAACTCAGCGGGTTGCATTTTATCTAAGGGTGAATGAAGGAATGAAAGTAAAAGAAATTGCTCATGTGATGGGTTCGGCTGAGGGAACAGCTAAAACCCATCTTTTCAGGGCAATACGCAGTCTTCAGAAAAAATTGAAGGACTTGCCGGTTGGCTGATTATGGGAGGTGATTTGATGAAAAGCTGTAAAGATTACCAAAAAGACATTTATATGGACGTAACGGGTGAAATCCCTCCCGATAAGAAGACTGATTTGGAAAACCATATCCTGTTTTGCGCTCGCTGCAAAAAAGAGAGGGAGGAATTGGCAGCTTTGGTGGATCTCCTGAAAAAGGAGATCCCTCAGCCTGCTATGTCCTCGTTTGAAGCCTCAATTCTGAGGCAGAAAATCAGGTCTGCCATAGCCACCCAACAGAGACCTGGTTTTTTGCGGGGGCTTTTTTCTGGTTATGCAAAGTTATTAATTCCGGTTGCTGGAGCGGCATGTCTCTTTTTGGTGAGTTTCATAGGGTTCAGATCTTGGCTGCCTTGGCAATCTCATCCCAATCCCAATAACACCGTTGCCCGGATTGAGCAAAACACTAAGGTAGATGAGAAAGAAATCATAGAAAATTTAGATCTTTTGGAGCAAATGGACACACTGAGGGTGTTGGTGAAAGTTGTGGATAACAAGGACATTATCTGAGATGGAGGCGGCCTAAATGAGGAGAGTCGTTTTTTGTACATGCCTTATTGGGCTGGTGCTGGCCTTTTTTGTGTGCACCCCTCATAAAGCATTGTCCAAGCCCAGACCAGCGACACAGGGCCGTTTCTTCTTAAGGACTGGTCCTCATAGTATGGCTGATCAGGCTATGAGGAAAATGGAGTGGCCCGGTAAGCAATGGATGATGGCTCGCCGCGGCAGGGGCGGAGACGACCGCGACGGAATATTCAACAGACCTGGGCGCGACAACGACCAGATGTGGAGAGAAAGATACCGCGAATGGGAGTCCCTGCCTCCTGAGAGAAAGAGACTTTTGCGAGAGAGAATGAAGGAATGGAAATGCCTTTCACCAAGAGAAAGGGCATTAATGCGCAAACGTTATGAACAGTGGAAGAACCTAAGCCCTGAGGAACAGATATGGATTCGCAACCAATTAAGGCGCTGGAAAGAGCTTACCCCTCAAGAGCGGGAGATGATCAGAGAAAGATTCCTCCGATAAGGAACTGAGGTATGCCTATCGGCTATTTACCCCGTTAGAAAAGCCCCGTACGGGAGCACGGGGTTTACTTTTATGCCAACAGCCATTTTGCCTAATGTGGTCTGCTTCTCAGAACTTTGCATTATGGCCTTATACATCCAGCCCATCAGAATTCCGACGGTTCTCCCCAGGATGTTAGTTCCCAAAGTGGTTCCCGTGATAGCCTCACTTAAACCCAAGATACTTCTACATTGGACGAAGACGGGATTGAAAAACATGAAATTTCATGACATAAATGCAATGGAAGTGATCGGTCGAGGTGCTTATGCAAATAGAAAAGTGTTTTGAAATATTAGAGATTCAACCTGGCGCCACCCTGGAAGAAATTAAGGCAGCTTACAGGGATGCCGTGGCAGTATGGCACCCGGACCGTTTTGCGGGAAATGCGCGCCTAAAGAAAAAGGCTGAAAGAAAACTCAAGGAAATCAATCTGGCCTATGAAACACTTCTGAGTTGGCGTGGTGAATTTACGAGCGAAGGGGAGAAGAAGCAGGGTGCTGAAAGCAATGTGGAGGCAGTGGCGGAGCTTAGCACCCGCTTAATCCTCCATGCATGTAATTTTATTGTCAAAAAGCTCAAGGGTTCATAACCCCCATTGGCCCACCTCAATAATGGGTAGGTATCCTTAGCCTCGCCAACTCTTCGCAAAGCGCATCGTAATCCTCAGCCCCCCGGGAGCTTCGGCTGAAGCTATAAATGGGCTTTGCAGCAAGGTTTGCCTGATTTAGTGCCTCGCTTTTGTGGATCACGGTTTTGAGAACTCGCCGCCTGTGCTCCTCAATAAGCTGTTCGAAGATTGCATTGGTGTAAGTGGTGCGAAGGTCCAGCATGGTCACCAGTATCCTGTATGGCACGTTGTCCTCGTCCCTTAATTCTTGGGCGGTTTCAATCAGGGACTCAAGTCCCACCACCGCCCCAACAGCGGGTTGTACTGGCACAAGAATAAGGTCGGCTGCATTGATGGCGTTATAGGTGAGAATGCCCAACGATGGGGGGCAATCTATTAGAACCATCTTGTATTCGTCGGCCAGGGCCACAAGGGCACGGTGAAGCCGCTCTTCCCTACGAATGCGTGTGGAAAGGAGTTCCGCGGTTTCACTAAGTCTTTCTGTTGCTGGTACAATGTCCACATTCGAGTAGTCAGTAGGATACACTGCCCTGTGGGCCTGAGAGGGCCTGTCCATTATGAAATCGCATATATCTCGGTCAGGGTCTGAGCGGAAATAGCACCGAGTTGAATGTGCTTGCGGATCTAAATCTACCAAGAGGGTTTTCTTTCCCCTGTTGGCAAATGCAGCTGCTAAATTTACTGCTGTAGTGGTCTTTCCTACTCCTCCCTTTGCGTTGGTGACTGCGATTATCATGACATCCTCCTTAACCGGACCCCGAAAGGTTGATCCGTAGGCAACGTTTCCAGGTTCAACAAGTCTAAACGAAATATACCGTATTTTTCTATTGATTTAAAGGGCGGTTGAGTTCAATTTTCTTTTGCCTTGCCCAAAACAGATTCTACCCTTTCAAGTGCCCAATCAAGTTCTTGCCTTGTGATAACTAGTGGCGGGGCAAATCGGATAATATTGTCATGGGTTTCCTTGCAAAGAATGCCCAGATCTTTCCACCAGCCCCCTCAACCACGCCCTATATGTTTTCATCACCCTTTTTCAATGGGATAGAACAGTTGTATTCCTGAACTGATGTTCCATATTTTCGTGATGTATGGAATCCTCCATCTCCGCTAACACCACCGAAGACCATCGCGAGAAATAGAAAGAACCAGGTGTGCTTTTTAAGATATTCATGAGCAAGGGGATTGGTTTTCCCAGACCGGATAGTTCATTGGGGCCTCCCCTTTGTTCAGAGGAAAAATTGAAATACTTCCACCCGGCCTAAAGGGTCAAAATTAACGCCCTCCATTTCCAAGAGCGCACGTTTCATTTTTAGCCCTCCTTGAAAACCACCCAATGTCCTATCAGTTCGGATAGCCCGATGGCAGGGTAATACTATTGGAAACGGATTTCTTGCCAATGCCCTGCCTACTGCCCTGGCACTCGTAGGGGCCTTTATGAATTGGGCAATCCTTTGATAAGAGCTTACCCTTCCCCAAGGTATGGCGGCTTCGGCCAAAAGTACCCTTTGCATAAATTCAGAGCAGGTCTCTAGCCTCAAGGGGGCAAGTGAAAACATGATATCGCTACCCTTGAAATAGGCGGTCATATCCCTCGCAACGCGGTCTATTTGGCCGCAAGTACGAGGCTCCATGGTCTTCATTGTTTCATCGTTGAGCCCGATTGTGCCATCGGGTGTGGGTAAGACGATTCTGAATATTTTCGGGTGCCCCATGTATAGTGACCAGAGAATGGTCACAGGTCCAAAAGGAGAGCCAATGGTGTGGTAAAAGAGATCACTTTCAAACGGATTCTTCATACATACTAGGTTATACGATTCTAAATTAATGTCAATAAATCTCACGTATTGGCCATAAAAGCGGAATAGGATGTTGTGCCTTTTTGGCCAAAAAGATTGCCGACGGGCCATCGGTTTGTTATAAGGCTGATGTTTATTCCGGAAGTAACCACAACCAAGAGGAGGGTAGAGATGAGTTTTGATGCTAGAAAATTCAGAGACTTAGATCCAGGACAGAGGGTGTTGATGGGCCCCGGGCCCAGTGATGTGCCTCCAAGGGTATTGCAGGCAATGTCAGCTCCATGTATTGGGCACCTTGACCCCTACTTCCTTGAGACAATGAATGAGACCCAGGAGCTTCTGCGATACCTTTTCCAGACAAAAAATGCCTTGACCATACCGGTTTCGGGCACTGGCAGCGCCGGGATGGAGACCTGCTTTGTAAATCTAATTGAACCGGGAGATGAGGTGGTGGTTTGCGTTAACGGTGTGTTTGGCACCCGGATGAGCGATATTGTTAATCGCCTGGGTGGAAAGCTCATCCGCGTGGACGAGCAATGGGGAAGGGCAGTTAATGCCAACAAGGTAAAGGACGCGATAAAAGGGAAAAATCCGAAGGTCCTGGCCGTGGTCCACGCCGAAACTTCCACAGGTGCTTGCACTCCCCTTGAAGACCTGTCTTCCATTGCAAAAGAGGTTGGTGCACTGTTTTTGGTGGATATGGTGACCTCGTTGGGTGGAATGGAGGTCGCTATCGATAAAACGGGTATTGATGCTGCCTACAGCGGTACCCAAAAGTGCATATCATGCCCCCCCGGTCTATCTCCTATCTCCTTCAGCGATAAGGCAATGGAGGCACTCAAGAACAGAAAAAGCCATGTGGTTAGCTGGTACTTGGACATGAGCATGGTTGCGAGTTACTGGGGGGCGGAAAGAAAATACCACCACACCGCACCCATTAACATGATATACGCCTTAAGGGAGGCCCTTCGAATAATCGCCGAAGAGGGACTTGAAGCCCGTTGGACCCGCCATAAACTGAATCACAAGGCCCTTGTGGCAGGTATTGAGACAATGGGACTGGAGATGCTGGTCCCTGAATCGGAAAGGCTGCCTATGCTCAATACCATCAAGATCCCCGATGGGGTCGATGATGTCAAGGTGAGGAAGGCCCTGCTAAAGGATTTTGGTCTTGAAATAGGCGGGGGACTAGGCGATTTGGCAGGCAAGGTCTGGCGAGTTGGCTTGATGGGCCATGCGGCAAGACCCAAGAATGTCTTCCTTTTCCTCTCAGCCCTTGAGACTATTCTGCGCGCTGAAGGCGTGAAGATTAACCCCGGCGCGTTGGATGCAGCGGCCGAGGTGTATGCCAGTTAGAGTAGGAAACATTTCCTCCTTCGAAAAAGCCCAGTTATGAAACGGGCTTAAAGCAGGTAGGGGGAGGGAAGGGAATTTTTTTGGTTATGGAAAGAGAAGAAGCAATAAGAAAATTGCAGGAAAGCGTGGGTGAGGAGAATGTTCTTTTTTCAGATGTGGACCTCACTCTTTATGGCTATGATGCCTCACTGGAGAAGGGCAGAGCAGATGCGGTTGTGCTCCCTGGTTCCACTGACCAGGTATCTCTGGTGGTACGCCTGGCATACCAGGAAGGAATACCCATCATTGCAAGGGGATCGGGGACCAACCTGAGCGGTGGGACTGTACCGGTGCGGGGCGGGATTGTGCTTCATTTTTCCCGGATGAACAAGATCCTTGAGGTGGATATACCCAACCGCACGGTTACGGTGGAGCCAGGAGTGATAACCCTTGATCTGCAGACAATGCTCCTGAAGCAGGGTTTCCTCTATGCGCCCGATCCAGCCAGTCAAAAGGTCTCTACCCTGGGCGGTAATGTGGGCGAGAACTCGGGCGGACCCCATTGCCTTAAGTACGGGGTTACAACGAATCACGTTTTGGGCGCAGAAGTTGTCCTTTACGACGGAACAGTCACATGGATCGGTGGAAAGAACCCGGATAACCCCGGCTACGACCTCATGGGTCTTATTGTGGGAAGCGAGGGAACCCTTGCCATAGCAACCAAGATCATCTTGCGCATAATACGTGCCCCTGAGGCCATCAAGACCATGCTGGCGATATACGACTCCATAGAAGACGCTAGCAATACGGTCTCGGCGATAATAGCAGAGGGCATCGTGCCAGCAACCTTGGAGATGATGGACCACGTGGTAATGGAGGCAGTGGAAAAATCCGTGCAAGCAGGCTACCCGTTGGATGCTGCAGCAGTCCTTATTATTGAACTGGATGGCCTCAAAGACGGCCTGGATCGTCAGGCGGCCAAGGTTCTCGAGATCTGCAAACGGCATAACGTGAGGGAAATCCAGCTAGCAAGGGACGAGGCGGAAAGGGCAAGGCTGTGGGCCGGCAGAAAGGGTGCCTTTGGGGCCGTTACACGCCTCAGGCCATGCTACATGGTTTGTGACGGCACGGTTCCGCGGACAAAGCTCCCCGAGGTACTCAACCAGGTGATGGAGGTGGGGAAAAAATACGGTCTTCTCATTGGCAATGTGTTTCATGCGGGCGATGGGAATCTGCACCCGCTTATCCTTTTTGATGAGAGAGATGAAGCAGAGAAAAACACTGCCATGAAGGCGGCCTCAGAAATACTGAAAATCTGTGCTGATGCAGGTGGGACCATCAGTGGTGAGCATGGTATTGGGATAGAGAAGCTGAGGGAAATGAATTTTATATTTACCGAGGACGATCTGGAGACAATGCGGAAGATAAAAAGGGCAATGGACCCCAAGGACGTGCTGAACCCGGGCAAGGTGATTCCAAATTAAGGTACTGCAATGAATGATGTTATTCTAAGAGAACTGGAAGAAGGACTAGGCGCGGACAATCTGATGGCTGAGAGCTCTGAATTGTCCGCCTATTCTGTTGGGAGTGTGAGTCCCGGTGCCGTGGTTTTCCCCGGGACCATTGAAGAAGTGGCCCATATCGTAAAGGTTGCGGCAGAGAACAATTTGGCAATTGTGGTCCGCGGTGGGGGAACAAAAATGGGTCTGGGAAGGGACCCCGAGCGTATGGATATCCTGTTGTGTACCTCCCGGCTTGGCAAGGTCACAGATATGGACACGGCCAATTTAACGGTTACTGCCCAGGCGGGTATGAGGTTTGCGGATATTCAAGGTGCCCTGGCCGGTGAAGAAAACAGGTGTTATTTGCTGGTTTCCCCCAATGGTCGAGAACAAGACGAGGTTTGTTTTGAAAGGGAGCACGGGGGATGCTTTGTCCCCCTTGACCCGCCTTTTCCTGACATGGCTACCTTAGGAGGGATTGTGGCGGCCAATTCTTCTGGTCCAAGACGGTTGCTTTACGGCACAGTGAGAGACATGCTCCTTGGTGTGAGGTTTGTAAATGCCGAGGGCAAGATCATAGGCGTTGGGGGAAAGACAGTAAAAAATGTATCGGGCTATGATGTTAGCAGGCTCATAATTGGATCAATGGGTACCCTCGGGGTGCTGTGCGAAATGACCCTCAGGCTTTTGCCGTTGCCCGAGACAGCAGCAACCACCGTAATGGGGTTTCGGTCCCTTGATGATGCATTTTCATTGGTTGATGCAATCATGGCAAGCCAGTTGACCCCGGCGGCAATTGAATTGTTCGGTAAAAAGACTGGGGTGAGACTGACTCCGCAATTACAGGAGATTGGTGGCGGAGATGGGTGTTTCGTGGCAGTGCTGGCAGAGGGTGCAAGTGAGGTTGTGGAGAGGATAGGTGCTGATACACTGGATATGGGAGCAAGGGCGGGAAGCTTGGAATCAGTGATCCTCAAAGGCGATGATCACTTGTCTTTTTGGCATGACTACTACCAGTTAGGAAGATCTGACCATGGCAATGGGCCCAAGGAAATTGTCGTGCGCGTGAGTTGCCCTATATCCCGGTTAAAGGAGTTACTTGGGAAGGCTATGAATGAGTCCGCAGCCTTGGGCTTGGCAAGTGATATCTTTGCCCATGCCGGTTCCGGGGTAGGTAGGATAATCATTCGGGAAAAAGAAGAAGGGGATGGTTTTAAAGAAAGGGTCCTGAAATGGATGGGCCGACTTTTGGAGCTTTGCATATCCATTAGTGGGAACCTGGTGGTGGAAGGTGCGGCCTATCCGTGGAAGGGTGAGCTGCCCATATGGGGTATTTCAAGGCCCGAGCACGACCTGGTGGAGCGAATTAAGCAAGGGATGGATCCAGCACGGATATTTTCGCCGGGAAGGTACGTGGGAGGGGTGTGAGAAGGTAGGCACAAGGCGGAAGGCGGGGGAAAGAACGAATGATGAATAACGAATATCGAATGTCGAAGGTGTAAGAAGGAGTAGTCGGGGATCTGTCGAGTATGAAAAGGTAAGATTCAAGGAATAGAAGCATAGGGCGAAAGGTGGAGGAAAGAAGGAAGCAGGAATGAATTTAGTTAAGCTACGAAAATTCACATACGAGGAAGTTACAAGATGCAACCGGTGCGGCTTTTGCTTGCCCAGTTGCCCAATATATTTGGTCAAGGGCATTGAATCAGCTACGCCAAGGGGTAGAAATGCTATAACCCGGGCGGTTATAGAGGGGAGGCTACAATGGAGTGGAGAGGTGGAGAAGAGTATATTTAGTTGCTTGGGCTGCGGTGCCTGTACTGCCAATTGTTTTCCTGCCATCAAGACAAGAGATATTGTGTTTAGGGACAGAGAATGCCTTGTTAGCGAGGGAATCTACCCCAAGATCGCAGACCGCCTGGCCCAATATATCTTGGAGGAGGGTAATATCTCCAATGAAAATAATGAGGAACGGGCTGAGTGGCAGGAATTGATCAAGGGTATTCCCGAGCACTATTTTGAGAAGGAAAAGGCGGATGTCATATATTTCGTTGGGTGTGTGGCCTCCTTTTTCCCTCTTGCCCAAAAGATACCCGCCAGTATGGCCATGGTAATGGAAAAAGCCGGTGTGGATTTTACAGTTCTTGGAGGCCAAGAATGGTGTTGTGGCTATCCATTGATAGGTGCGGGAATGCCGGACAAGATGGATGCCCTTATCAAGCATAACGTAGAGGTGGTTGAACGCATTGGGGCGACTAAGGTGGTTTTTACCTGTCCATCATGTTATCATACATGGAAACATTTCTATCCTTCAGGTGCAGAGTATTTGTCTGCCTCCGAGTTCCTTGTTGACCTGCTAAGGGAAGGCAATCTTGAGCTTAAACCCCTCGATGTGAAAGTTACCTACCATGACCCCTGTGATTTAGGCAGAAACACCGGCGTGTACGAGCCTCCGAGGAAAGTGCTCAGTTCCATACCAGGGGTTGAATTGGTGGAAATGGAGAAAAACAGGCAACTTACCACCTGTTGCGGTGGTGGCGGAAACCTCGAGATGGTTGAGCCTGAGCTATCTGGTAAAGTGGCTGACCTAAAGATAGCCGAAATACAGGCCACCGGCGCGGATGTGGTGGTATCCTCTTGTCAGCAATGCCTCAGGACCATTGCAGGCAGGGCCAGAAGAAGGAAGATCCCTCTCATCGTTAAGGATATAACAGAACTTCTCGCAGAGGCGATGGTTTGACAGATCGGCTCAAGGTACAAGGCATAAGAGTGGCCGGGGTTTTCCCTATTTTATAATCAATTATTACTGAATACTGAGCATGGACCGTGGCTGTTGGGGGCCTGCCGAAAGTATTTGACTTTAGCCTGGATGTTGTTTAACGTATCCGATTTAAACAATCGGTTGGCCTCAATGTTTGACATAGAGACGTACGACTACGACCTCCCAGCCCACCTGATTGCCCAATACCCAGCACCAGAAAGGGACAAGTCCAGGCTTTTGGTGGTGGAGCGCACCAGCGGGCAGTTAAGGGACCAGCGTTTTTTTGACCTACCCTGTCTGTTGAAACCCGGGGATATGCTGGTGGTCAATGATACTAGGGTGGTTCCGGTGCGAGTGTGGGCTGTCAAGGAAACCGGTGGCAAGGTGGAGCTTTTTGTGCTCAACGGTATAAGGGAGGGGGAAGCGCAAAGGTCAACAAGCTGGTGCCTTTACCGTGCCTCCAAAAGGGCCAGAGCGGGGATGCGGCTCCGCATTGAACCGTCTGTATGTGCGGAAATCTTGGAGGTGGGCGAGGATGGATTCGTTAAGGTCCGGTTTGAGGGCGCTCCGTCCGTGAAAGAGATTTTGCTTAGGCGTGGTGAGGTGCCTCTGCCACCCTATATCAGACGCCGGGAGCAACCTGGACCGGACGAGCTAGACAGGGAGCGTTATCAGACTGTCTTTTCCAGGCGGGATGGAGCGGTTGCGGCCCCAACTGCGGGGCTGCATTTCACGGATAGGTTGCTTGAGGATTTGGAACGCTCCGGGGTACGTAGGACAACCCTGACATTACATGTTGGCTATGGGACTTTTCAACCGGTCCGGACAAAGGACATTAGGAAACACAGGCTTGCTGCGGAGTATTACAGCATATCGCGGGAATGTGCTGATGAGATAAACAGATGCAGGGCTGAAGGGGGGCGGGTAGTGGCAGTGGGCACCACGGTTGTGAGGGCCCTTGAAAGTTGCGTTTCCTCTGAGGGTAAAATTACAGCTAGGGAGGGCAAAACAGACCTACTTATAACCCCTGGCTTCGAGTTCAAGGCAGTTGACGCATTGGTAACAAATTTTCATTTACCAAGAAGCTCTCTGCTTTTTCTGGTGTCTGCGTTTGCGGGAATTGACCTTGTAAAGAAGGCTTATTCGCATGCTATCAGTAAGGAGTATAGGTTCTACAGTTATGGGGATGCAATGCTGATTCTTTGAATGGTCTACTGGATAATCTAGTCGCAGAGGTTGATCTTTGACAGTAAGTTATTTCGAAATTGCACATGGCTGTAAGGACTTGCCTGCAAGGGCAGGGAAAATTCGAACTGCTCATGGTGTTATCGAGACCCCTGTTTTTATGCCAGTTGGCACTCAGGCCAGTGTCAAGTCGGTGAGCAGGGAGGAGCTGGAAGAGGCAGGAGTTCAGATTATCCTGGCTAACACCTACCATCTATACCTCAGGCCCGGACATGAGGTGGTGAAAACTTTAGGCGGGCTTCACCGATTCATGAATTGGCCTCACCCGATTCTCACTGATAGCGGGGGATTTCAGGTTTACAGCCTTGCAAAGCTACGTAAAGTGACTGAAGAAGGCGTCTTGTTCCAATCTCACTTGGATGGGTCCAGGCATTTTTTGGGGCCCGATGAGGCCATGGAGATCCAGTTGGCCCTGGGCTCGGACATAATGATGGCCTTTGACGAGTGCGTCCCCTATCCCTGCGACTATGAATACGTAAGGAGGTCTGTGGAACTGACTACATCGTGGGCACTTAAATGCACAAAGTACAAAGGCAGAGGGCCAGGGAAAGTTTTTGGTATTGTCCAGGGCGGCACTTATCCAGAGCTCAGGAGAAAAAGTGCTGAGTCACTCCTGGAGCTTGATTTCGACGGATACGCCATTGGGGGTTTGTCTGTTGGGGAAGGATTTGAGCTGAGGAATGAAATGATTCGCGTGGTGCAAGAGATGCTGCCAGAGGACAAGCCTGTGTATCTCATGGGTGTTGGTACACCAGAAGATATTGTGGAGGGAGTGTGCCTTGGCGTTGACATGTTTGACTGTGTAATGCCGACTCGCAACGCACGCAACGGGACCCTTTTTACACGTACTGGGAAGATTTCTATCAAGAATGCCAAATATGTTGATGATGAAAGGCCGCCTGATGAGAACTGCTCTTGTTATACTTGCAGAAATTACTCAAGAGCATACCTGAGGCATCTTTTCATGGCAAGGGAGCTTCTGGCTTACAGGTTGAACACGATACACAATATTTCATATTATATGAATTTGATGAAAGATTTGAGACAAGCAATACTGGAAGAAAGTCTGGACAGGTTCAAAAAAAGCTTTTATGAGAGACAAGGCTCTTAGAAATAAGAGCGATAGATGTAAGTTAAGAAGAGAAAAAAACAAAAGGGAGGTAAGATATGAATTTTTTAGCTTATGCCATGGGAGGTGGAGGCGCCTCTGGAGGTGGACAAGGTGGGGCTTTTGGGGCCTTTATACCCCTGATTCTCATGTTCGCCATTTTCTATTTTTTGCTCATACGTCCTCAGCAGAAAAAGAGCAAGCAGCATCGTGAGATGATAGCTTCCTTGAAAAAGGGAGACAGGGTCGTTAGCAATGGGGGGCTTCACGGTGTTATAACGGGTATCAGCGACGATGTCGTAACCATGGAGATTGCCCCCAAGGTCAGAGTTAAGGTATCGCGGGGCTCCATAGCGGGAAGAATCGGACGGGAAAACCAGTAAAACTGCAACTTCTACGTCTCATATTGCTCGAGGAGTGAAAGGTGTCTAGTAAGCTGACATGGCGTGTTGTGATAATTGTTTTTACTGTTCTTGGTGCGCTCATTTATCTTATACCCTCTATTAGCCAGAAACTTCCCCCGTGGTGGTCAAAGATCATGCCCACTGAGAAGATTCACTTGGGCTTGGACCTTCAGGGGGGAATGCACCTTGTGCTGGAGGTGGAGGCCATAAAGGCAGTCGAGAGTGATGTTGAACGGATTGTGGAAGAATTAAAACACGATCTGCGGAAGAATAAATTCAGGTATCAAGACCTAAAAAGGGTTGGTACTGACAAGATATCCCTTATCCTGCTTAGGGAAGAGGACAGCCAACCATTTAGAGAGATGTTTGAAGCTAATTACCCGGATTTTGAGCTAAAAGAGATGCCTGGTCAAACAGGGAGACCCTCTTTTGAGCTTATGCTTCGCCCAAAGGCCAGGGATCATATTATGAAGATGGCTGTGGAACAAGCGCTCGAAACAATTCGTAATAGAGTGGACCAATTTGGCGTAAGTGAACCTGATATTAGACCTCAGGGCAGAAATCGAATACTGGTGCAATTGCCTGGGATCAAGGAACCTGAGAGGGCCAAGAAGCTTATAGGTAAGACGGCGTTGTTGGAGTTCAAGTTGGTGGACGAGGACCACAGTGTTGAGGAGGCTGTCAAGGGAAATATGCCCCCTGGAGACGAGATCCTGTACAAGGTTGGTTATGATCCCAAGACCGGTAGGGTCCACAAGATACCTTACCTATTGAAGAGACGGGCGCTTTTGACCGGGCAATATATTACAGATGCGAGGGTTCAGATAGACACTCAGTACAATGAGCCCTATGTTACCCTTTCTTTTGATAGAAAGGGTGCCCGGCTATTTGAAAAGATAACAGGAGATAACATCGGCAAACGTTTGGCCATTGTGTTGGACAACAAGGTGAATTCTGCTCCTGTTATCCAGGACAAGATATCAGGCGGTAGGGCCCAGATCACCGGGCGGTTTACCATGGAAGAAGCCCGGGATCTTGCCATTGTGTTAAGGGCAGGTGCACTGCCAGCACCAGTCAAGATATTGGAAGAAAGGACTGTGGGCCCCTCTCTTGGAAGGGATTCTATTCATAAAGGGTTGGTATCGATGGTAGTAGGCGGCTTGGTAGTAGTAGTATTTATGGGGGTTTACTATGCACTATCTGGCCTAATAGCGGACGTGGCTTTGTTGCTGAATATCTTGTTCATCATGGCAGGACTGGCATTTTTTGGTGCGACCCTAACGCTTCCTGGGATTGCAGGCATAATCCTTACGATTGGTATGTCGGTGGACGCAAACGTTCTTATCTTTGAAAGGATAAGAGAAGAGGCCCGTCTTGGCAAAACACCAAGGGCCGCCATAGACGCAGGGTACTCCAAGGCGCTTGTTACCATATTGGACGCCAATATGACGACACTGATTGCAGCACTGGTTTTGTTCCAATTTGGTACAGGACCTGTCAGGGGTTTTGCTGTAACCCTGAGTATTGGTATTATCAGTAGTTTGTTCACAGCGATTTTCGTTAGCAGGGTTATTTTTGATTACCTTTATTTGCAACGGCGAATGAAGAAGCTGAGTATCTAGCACGGTGAGTGTGGGGGAGATTCTATGGAGTTCATAAAACCTGGTATCAATATTGATTTTATAGGGAAACGCTACATAGCCTTTTTCATTTCTGGCGCCCTCATCGTGGCTACCTTTTTCTTGCTTATATGGCGGGGAGGCCCCAACTACGGCGTGGACTTTACAGGAGGGGTTCTCATACAGGTAAAATTCGACAAGGCACATTCTCTTGGGGAAATTCGCAAGGCGCTCGTACCCATTGGGCTTGAGGATAGCATTATCCAAGAATTCGGTGAGAAGGGAAAGGCAGAGTATCTAATACGGGTACGGAAAACCGATATTCAACTAACCGGGCTGGGTGACAAGGTAAAGACGGCCATGGAATCAGCTTTTGGTGGGGGAATGGAGATTAGACGGGTAGAGATGGTTGGCCCAAAGGTGGGAAAAGATCTGAGGCAAAAGGCACTGTTTGCCATCTTCTATGCCATCTTGTTTATTGCCATATACATATCTGGAAGATTCGAGTTGAAGTGGTTGATGAGTATTGTGATGGCAGTGTCCCTTTCGGTAGTGGTCTACTTTGCCTCATCGTTTGGGGTCAAGGTAACCTGGCTGATTGTTATAGCCCTTGCAGTAACTCTTGGGCTGTGTTGGGCGCTGAAATTGCGATATGCCCTCGGAGCAATATTCGCACTAATTCACGATGTGACTATAACGGTGGGAGCCTTTGCACTGACAGATAGGGAGATTTCCCTTGCTATAATAGCCGCATTCCTTACCATAGTAGGTTATTCCCTGAATGATACTATAATCGTCTTTGATCGAATCAGAGAGAACTTAAAACGGTATCGAAAACGTCCCTTTGTCGAGGTAATGAACCAAAGTATTAATGAAACATTGAGCCGCACTGTGCTTACATCTTCTACGACCCTTTTTGTCGTCCTCGCCCTCTTCGTTCTTGGAGGAGGGGTAATCCACGATTTTGCTTTTGCGATGCTTGTGGGTATTGTTGTGGGAACGTATTCTTCCATATACATCGCAAGCCCCGTTCTTCTAATATGGGAGCGGGCTGGCAATAAGAAAACAACTCGTAAGTGATCTAAAATTTAAGTGACTACTCCTAATTACACAAAGAGGAGGAAGCCGAAAAAGCGGGGAAGCAGAATCAGCCTCTGGATTCTCCTTTTGCTGGTTCTTGCTCTGGCAGCACTAGGGTGGCGGGTTTGGGTGGGGATGCACACTGTTGAGCCCATGCTTTACTCTATGGTGGTAAGCGTAAACGACCAGCCCCATAGCCTTCTTTCCGGAGAGAAACTCACGATCCATCCCAAGGACAGAATCAGGGTTGTTAAAATATCCACCAATGTCCCATTCAATATTGGCATTCGTCTTTATTGCCAGATGTTTGATGCCCAAAGCCTAGTTTATGATGAGTACAGGGTGGTTGATCTTTTGTCAGAACAAGTGGCTTTTACTAATCCCACCTTAAATATTAAGGTAAAATATTACGAGCAGGAGGCCGGGCAGGTAGTATTTCTCGTACGGCCTTTTGTGGGGGATTGGCTGGAAAAGGCGTCAAGAACCATCGATAGGAAAAAACGGATCGCAGTGCTTCAAGAGGCATTAAGAAAGATGCCCGGAAGCGAGGAAATACGCAGCAGATTGCTTGAGGAATACCTGAAAGCAGGGCAGTTGAAAAAGGCTGCTCAACTACTGGAACACTTGGCAACTAAGGCTCCCACAAGGGAGGTTCTTGATCAACTTCTGGACCTATACAAGAAGGCGGGGGATACACAGGGTATTATCTCAACATTGCAAAGACTTATAGAACTGGATCCCAATGACAAGGATTCTAGGTATGCCCTGGCAGAGCTGCTGGAAAAAAAGGGGAAACTCACCAAGGCCATTGCCCAGTACAAGGCATTGTTGAATCTAGCTTCTGCCGAGGAAAGGTTCGATCTCTACGTACAACTGGGCTATTTGAGTGCAAAGGCTGGCAAGACAAAGCAGGCTATTGATTACTATGAGAAGGCGTCTTCGCTTCACGCCAAGGATGCAAATCTTTACTATAACCTGGCCTATCTATATGAAAAGCTCGGGAACAAGAAGAAAGCCGATTACTATCTTGAAAAGGCGGTGAGGCTAAAGAGTTCGGATCTAGACGGACGGATTAAGTTGGCCCAGCACTGGATAGATGAGGGGAAATATAAAAAGGCAAGACCTTTGCTGGAACAGGTACTCAAGAAACGGCCTAAGTCTTTAAAAGCCCTTTTGCTTTTGATGAAGGTGGCAGAGAAAACCCGCGATAGCTCTAGGTTAAAGGAGATATATAAACGCATTTTAGAATTGCGGCCGAGAAATACAACAGTGCTATATAACCTAGGTGCACTTGAATATGAGGTGGGAAGGCTCAAGCAGGCATCTTCGTACCTGGAAAAATATGTCTCCCTGAAACCAAAGGACAAGGCAGCCCATGCGCTTCTCTTTGATATTTACAAACAGCGTAATCAAGCCGAAAAGGCAATCAGGGAGGCCGAGACCCTGCTGAGGCTCGGGACTCATGATTTAGATTTGTATACCTATATCTTCGAAGTCTTGAAGAACGACAAGGATTATGGAAAGCTAGAAGGTATCATGAAGACAGCAGTTAAGAGGGAGCCCAGGAATGTGCAGTTGCGCAAGTACCTGCTTTTTGCCCTGCTCCAAAACAATGAAGAGCAAAGGGCAATGATGCAAATGGAGGAGATTCTCAAACTAGAGCCGAAAAACGCGGAGTTGTGGCTGTACCTTGCTAAGCTAAAGGAGAAGAACAAGAAGTATGTCGAGGCAATGGCAGCTTACAAGAGGGTCGTTGAGCTGGATCCTAACAATGATCAAGCCGCCGATGCCTATCTAAAACTGAGGTTGCGAGGATTTGAAGAAAAAAGTACACAATAAACCTCACCTTGATGTAACCGCGGGAGTGATCTGGGATGGTGATAAGATTTTGATAACAAAGCGACCACCGGGGTCCCACATGGAAGGGTACTGGGAATTTCCGGGAGGTAAGAAAGAAAGCGGTGAATCCCTTGAGCAGTGCCTCAAAAGAGAACTGCGCGAGGAGCTGGGACTGGAGGTCAAGGTAACTGATCGGCTTGGGACAATATGCCACGAATACGATGATAGGGTGGTAAGGCTTCATTCGTTTAATTGTTATGTGATTGGGGGACAAGCAGTAGCGAGAGAGTCCCAGGAAATGCGCTGGGTTAAGGCGCGAGATCTTGAAAGGTATTTGTTTCCGCCTCCTGATGCTAAGGTAATAAAGGCGGTCTTGGATAGATTGTCGAACGTAAGAGCGAGGAGAATGTAAAATGTTCTACAAGGAATCTGACGGCGGATATAAGTCACCCATGGAAGGTGTGCAGCTCAAGGCCCTCGCCTATGGCGAAAAAACCATGCTGTGTAAATTCAGGATCAAGGCGGGTAAAGGGATCCCTGTGCACCAGCATCCCCACGAGCAGACCGGGTATCTCGTCGAAGGTAAGATGCGGTTTTTTGTTGAAGGGGAGGAATTTAGCGCGGAACCGGGCGATAGCTGGTGCATACCTGGTGACGTACCACATAGTGCGGAGGTTCTGGAGGATGCAGTAGTTATTGAAGTTTTTTCGCCTCCCAGGGAAGAATATCTATGATGCTTCGACTTCTATAATTCCCTAAGGCCTCCCACTGATATGTCTGAGGTCTTAGGGGATTCCCTTTGAATCACGTTCTATTTTTTGTTGCAAGGACGAATTTCCATTAGACAGGCGCTTGGCCTCGGCAAAATGGAATCTGGCCTTTTCACGTTTTCCTAGTTTCTTGAAATAAAGGCCAAGGTAATAATGGGCCCTGGCCAACTGGTTTAGCCGGCCATAGGACATGCCTAAATGATAATATATTTCAGGTGTGCTGCCTTCCAGATATGTGAGCCTTTTTAGAAGCTGGATAGCCCTTTCATATTCACCAATATTTTCATAGGAATTGGCTAATAACAGGGTTGCTCTTGTATCATCAGGCTTCTGGTTCAAGACCTTTTCAAGAAGAGGTATGGCCTTGCGGTCTTGGCCGGTCAGCTGGTAAGCCTCTCCCAATTCGATCCAAATAACAGGCAAAGTGGGGATGGCCTTAAATGCAGCTTCTAGGTGCCTGACAGCCTCTCCATATTCAGACTTTATCTTATACACGATCCCGAGCCCAAGATGCGCGAGGGCCACATTGTCTCCGGAATTGAGTTGTTTCTTGAATACCTGCTCCACTGCATCAGGTTCACTCGATTTGGCAAGTACGATGGTTTTGAAAATGGGGAAGTTCTGTCTTAAGCCCTTGACTTCATCGTTAGTGGAAGAGGGGAACTGTTTTAACATACTCTCGAGGTTCGCAATGCGCTCTGGCCCCGTAGGGTGGGTTCGCAGATACGGCGGGATATTGTTTGACTGAATCCAAGAGCTTTCTTGTATCACCCTGAGGGCATTAATCAAGCCTGCCGTGTCAAAGCCTGCGAGACTTGCAAATTTAAAGCCCAATTGGTCTGCCTGGTGCTCGTCTTCACGGCTATAATGGAGTTGTGTCTGAATCCCTGCAGCCACTGATCCTGTTGTAAGAGCAGCACCGGGCTTACCCCCTATAAAAATGCCAGCAAGAATCGCGGCCATTGTTGCTAGGCTGATTTTTTTCTGCTGTTCGAAACGCTGGGATATATGTCTGGCAACCACGTGTCCCATTTCGTGGGCAATGACACCGGCAAGTTCATCGACATTGTCCATGGAAGTTATCAGCCCGGTATAGATAAATATATGTCCTCCTGGTCCAGCAAAGGCGTTTAGGTCATTTTGTTTGATAATATAGAAGTGGAAGGGAAAGGGTTTTGTCTGCACCTGCTGGGATAGAATGGTGCCCAATCGATTCAGATATTTTTGGGCGTAGTCATCTGTTAAGAACTGGAAGTGGGCCTTTATGTTTGCCAGAAATTTTTTCCCTAGCTCTGCTTCTTTCTCAACGGAGAGGGCAAAAACAAGTGAAGTCTGTTGAGTGAAAATTAAGAATATAAAGCACGCGGTGAATAGGCAGGTAAGGCCACGAGTACGCATTACAGATATCCATTTCAATGGTCTATTTTCCCCTGTTTTCAGAGTCAGCCAGAGAAATTCTCGGGGCATCTATCCACAGTCCTTCGAGGTCGTAAAATTCACGGAATGGCTGATAAAAGAGGTGGATAACGATATCTCCATAATCAACCAGTATCCAGTGGCCTTCTTCCTCACCTTCGAGGCCATAGGCGCGAAATCCTTCTTCTTTCATTTTTCTCAAGAGATGACTAGCCATGGCCTGCACCTGTCTGCTGGAACTTCCGCTGGCAATTAGGAAATAATCAGCTATGGAGGTGAGCTTTCCCACCTCAAAGAGCACAGGATCTATGGCCTTTCTTTCTGATATGATCTTCATGCAAAGTTTCGCCTTGTCAATGGTTTTCATTTTATTCATAAAGCCCATTTTGTAAAATGTAGCCCATAACCTGGTCAGGTACAAGAAACCTTATGGACTTTTTCTTTTTGATCAGGGCCCTTATCTGGGTTGAGGAAATGTCCATTTGCGTAACCTTTTTATGGATTAGATTTTTCCCAGATGTAAAAACGAATCTGGCCGGGTCTTCTGTGGGCCTAATTTTTATTCTAAGTTTTTCAAGATATGGGGATACTTGGTCAAAGTAATATCCTTTTCTATCTACCAAAACCAGATGGCATAACTCAAAAAGGCGGTGATATTCTTTCCACGTGTGGATCTCAAAAAAGGCTTCTAGTCCTAAGATAAAGTGCAAATCATTTTCGGGGCCTAGGGAAGAATTCAGTTCCCTCAAGGTATCTACGGAGTAAGAGGGCCCTTGCCTCTTTGCCTCTAGGTCAAGAACTTCTAAGGTGGTCGAACGGCCCACGGCCATTTTGGCCATATTGTACCTATGACGAAATTCTGATACAGAGATGCGGTCTTTGTGGGGAGGGGTAGCGGCTGGGACCAAGAACACTTTGGTGAGTGCCAATTCTTGAACCATTTCCTCGGCACTACGCAGGTGGCCCATATGTATGGGATCAAAGGTTCCACCAAAGATACCGTATTTCACGATAACCCCTTTTTAGCTTCTGACCTGACCACTTCCAAAGGCGACAAATTTGGTGGTAGTTAGCTCCTCGAGCCCCATTGGGCCGAAGGCATGAAGCTTTGAGGTATTTATTCCGATCTCAGCTCCTAGACCTAATTGCCCACCGTCGTTAAATCTGGTGGAGGCGTTCACTAGAACCACTGAGGAGTCCACTTCCGTTAGGAAGCGCTGTGCCCTTTGGTAGTCGGTGGTTACTATTGCCTCTGTATGGTTGGATCCGTATTTATCAATGTGGTTCAAGGCCTCGTTCATATCTCTTACTACCTTCACTGCCAGGATCAAGTCAAGGTACTCCTCGTACCAATCCTCTTCTGAGGCTTCCCTGACCTGTGGCAGGATTTTCCTTGTCTTTTCACATCCACGGATTTCAACATCAGCGTCGGTGAATCTAGCGAACATTGCCGGGAGAAACTCCTGTGCCACAGATTCATGAACTAATAGGGTTTCCATGGCATTACAAACACCTGGACGCTGTACCTTGGCGTTATAGCAGATTTCCAGGGCCATTTCCAAATCTGCCGACTCATCCACATAGACGTGGCAGACTCCTTTGTAATGCTTAAGAACAGGAATACGGGAGTTGGCAGCCACAAATCGGATAAGTCCTTCGCCGCCTCTTGGGATAATGATGTCAACACTGTCTTCCATTTCAAGCAATATTCTCACTGCCTCACGATCAGTGCTTGGGACAACCTGAATGGCCTTTGGCGGAAGGCCGGAGTTTTTGAGGGCCTGCTCCAAAATGGATACCAGGGCCAGATTAGAATTTATGGCCTCCGAGCCTCCCTTTAGGATGACGGCATTGCCTGACTTAAGGCAAAGGCTCGCTGCATCCACCGTCACGTTGGGCCTTGACTCATAAATAAACCCTATCACTCCCAAAGGGATTCGCATCCTTCCCACTAGCAATCCGTTGGGCCTTTTCCACATGCGTGTTACCTCACCAACGGGGTCCGGTAGTGTGGCAACCTCGTGGAGTCCTTTAATCATAGAATCAATTACGGCCTCACTGAGGGTCAGTCGGTCAATCATGGCTGCCGACAGCCCGGCCTCTTTTGCTCCTTCAACATCGTTGCGGTTTTCTCGAACAAGGTGTTGTCGGTTTTCCTCCAGAAGATCGGCCATTAGCATAAGGGCCCTGTCCTTTTGCTCCCTTCCGGCCGTCCTGAGGGCCTTGGCTGCCTGTCGAGCTTGCCGGCCCATATCTTCCATCAATTGCTGAAGTGACATTCTTCTATTCCCTCCTCGGCTTCGCTGGTGAGCACCAGGTTATCCCTGTGGATGACCTCGTCATGATACTTGAACCCGAGTGTGGCTTTTATCTGATTTGTCCTCATTCCCTTTATCCTTTGGATATCAGAAGCCTGATAATTTACCAAGCCTATTGCAATATTTTTTCCGTACTCACTGGTGATAACCACGGAGTCTCCTACGCCAAACTTTCCCCGCACCTCAATGATTCCGGATGGCAAGAGGCTCTTTCCATTTGAGACTATAGCCCTTTCTGCGCCTTGGTCTACGATTATCTCGCCTTTGGGAGATTTAGTAAAGGCAATCCAGTGTTTGCGCTTGCAAAGCCCGTTGGCCCGCGGCAAGAAAAGGGTTCCCACTTCCTTTCCGTCAAATATCTCCTTGAGTATGCCCTTCCTCAAGCCGTTGGCTATTATGGTAGGAATACCAGCAAGGCTAAGTTTTTGGGCCGCCTTTATTTTGCTGCTCATACCACCGGTTCCAAGAAACCCCGGAATAACACTCGCAAAATTCCGAATTCTTTGGTCCACCTTTCCCACAACCCCCACAAGCTCGGCATCTGGATTTGTCCTGGGATCCTTGTCGAAAAGGCCATCAATGTCGGTTAGGTTCACCAAAAGATCTGCATCCATCATGTTTGTTACAAGGGCGCTGAGATTGTCATTGTCTCCAAACTTTATCTCATCTACCACCACAGTATCGTTTTCGTTTATGATGGGAACTATGTCGAGTGAAAGCAGCGTGATGAGCGTGTTTCGGGCATTGAGATACCTTCGCCTGTTAGTGAGGTCATCCCTTGTTAGGAGAACTTGGGCTACTTTTTGCCCAAAGCGCCCGAAGGCCCTTTCATAAGCCATAATAAGGCTTGCCTGTCCCACGGCTGCCAGGGCCTGTTTCTCGGATACAGTCTTCGGTTTGCAGGTAAATCTCAATTTTTTGAGACCAGAGGCAATGGCCCCGGAAGAAACCAGAATCACCTGAATCCCTTTTTGCTTGATCTCGAATATGCATGTGCTCAGGTCGTTAATCACAGAAAGGTTCAGACCCTGGGGGCCGGTAAGGACTCCGCTTCCCACCTTCACCACAAGCCTCTTGACTCGAGTCAAAAGGCTTGCCCTGTAATCTTCGAAAGGCTGTTGGGTTAAGGTTTGCATTGTGTCTTTTACCATGTGCTTTACGTGAGCGCGGAATTTTTCATATTTTCCTTAAAGTAATTACTCAATTCTGCTTTAAGGACATCGATGCCTTCCCCTGTGAGGGCTGAAATACGTAGACTGAAGAGATTTTCTTCTTTTAGAACCCGCTGTAGCTCATCCAAATCCCGCGAAATATCATTGACCAGATCTATCTTGTTTATAAGAACCATGTAAGGTTTCTCAATGAGGGCAGCGCTATATTCGGCCATCTCATCCCGAATCATGTGAAGATCTTCCAACATATCCCCAGAAGGCCTATAAGTTGCATCCAGGACGTGGAGCAACAACTGCGTGCGCTCAATGTGTTTTAAAAAACGTATTCCCAGCCCTTTGCCTTGGCTTGCGCCTTCTATCAGGCCCGGAATATCTGCTATTATTAGGCTATGGCCGCTGTCAAGTTCCATTACCCCAAGATTGGGCACCAATGTGGTAAATGGGTATTGGGCTATCCGAGGTCTGGCTTGGGTTAGTCTTGACAACAGAGTGGATTTTCCTGCATTAGGCAAACCCACCAGACCCACATGGGCAAGGAATTTGAGAGAAAGGCGTAGCCTTTTTTCTTGTCCAGGTTGGCCGGGTTGGGCAAATCTGGGCGCTTGGTGGGTGGCCGTGGCAAAATGCCTGTTACCCTTGCCCCCCTTTCCCCCCTGAAGCACGATTACTTGATGCCCTTCACGAATCAGGTCAGCAAGAACGTCCCCTGTTTCTTCATCAATAATAAGGGTACCCACTGGTACTTCAAGCAAAAGGTCTTTACCCCTTTTGCCTGTCTGGTTTTTGCCTCGTCCGGGCGACCCATTGCCGGCCTTCAAATTGGGCTTGTAAATGTAGTCCTGAAGAGTGAAAAGCCTTGTTGTGGCTCGGAAAATAACATCCCCGCCATCTCCACCGTCTCCTCCATCCGGTCCTCCTTTAGGAATATACTTTTCACGCCGGAAGCTTACACACCCCTTCCCGCCATCACCAGAGCGAACAGTGAATACCACCTCATCAACAAATGACATGATGTTCCAGAGTAGTGGGGTAAGGAGGGATGCTTTTCCTAGTCGGCGTAAACACTTACTTTCTTGCGGTATTTTCCGAGGCGTTCAAAGGCCACCACACCGTCAATCTTGGCAAAAAGGGTATAATCTTTTCCAAGCCCCACATTCTCCCCTGGATGAATATGGGTACCCTTCTGTCTTACAAGGATGCTGCCGGCCGTCACTTTTTGGCCAGCAAATCTTTTCACTCCATATCGTTTGCCGGCACTATCGCGCCCGTTGCGAGAGCTTCCGCCTGCCTTTTTATGAGCCATTTTTTCTTACTCCTACCAATTCATTACGATTATGACGTGATACCATATGACTGTTTTATTGATGCTCGCTATTCTGTCCTAGGTCTCGATTTTTTCGATTTTGACCAAACTAATATATTGCCTATGTCCCTTTTTTCGCTTGTAGTTCTTTCTTCTCTTGTACTTGAAGACTATTAACTTCCTGGCTTTGCCTTGCCTAACTATGCTTCCGACCACCTTTGTTCCTTCAACGTAAGGTTTTCCGACCTTGATTTCCTCGCCATCAGAGGCCAACAGAACCTTATCGAAAAGCACCTCTTGCCCTGATTGGCCAGGTAACTTTTCAATCTGGATTTGGTCTCCAGGTGCGACCTTGTACTGTTTTCCGCCTGTTTGAATCACAGCATACATGATCATAGCTCCTCGTAACAAAGTAGAATAAATATAACCAATTAGAGAACCAGGGTCAACAAAAAACGCCCAATCTGGTATTCCAATGATGCATGGTGCTCACAATGGGCGATTTCCCTGGGGCAAGTTGATCTTATCAAAAAATGGTGCCCCCGGCATGACTCGAACATGCGGCACCCAGATTAGGAATCTGGTGCTCTATCCACCTGAGCTACGGGGGCACAGCTATTATTTTTACCAGATTCGTCCATGAAGTCAAATAATTTGTAGGAGACACAAATAGATTGATTTATGTTACTAAAATGCTTATTATAGCAGCTTAGGCGATTAGCGAATGTGTTGAACGATTTTTTAGCGGCCGTTTTGGCAGTGGGGATGTAGCTCAGGTGGGAGAGCGGTACGTTCGCAACGTACAGGTCAGGGGTTCGACTCCCCTCATCTCCACCATTTTTTTATTTGAGCTCAGTGGCCCTCGCGACTATTGTGAAAAATGGCCTCCAGCCTACCGAGCAAAGGAAAAAACAAGAGGTAGAGGACAATGAAAAGGACTGCTCAGTTGGAACGTAAGACCAAAGAGACAGAGATCCGAATCAAGTTGTCATTGGACGGCCGAGGAATGGCTTCTGTGGACACTGGTATTCCATTTCTTGACCATATGTTCACCTTATTGGCTGCCCATGGGTTAATGGATGTGGCCTTGCGGGCCAAGGGTGATACTAATGTGGACTACCATCATACTGTAGAGGATATTGGGATTTGTTTTGGCTTGGCGCTGAGAGAGGCCTTGGGTGAGCGAGTTGGGCTCCGCCGCTTTGGTGAGGCTATGGTCCCCATGGATGAGGCTCTCGCCCGTGTCGTACTGGACCTTTCCAATCGACCCTACCTTTCATACATGGTCGAGGCGGAGCGGTGTTCAACTGGGACCTTTGATATAGGATTACTTAAGGAACTTTTCCGTGCAATTTGCATTCACTCCGGGATGAACCTCCATATTGATCTTATTCGGGGAGAGGACCCTCACCACATATCAGAAGCGATCTTCAAGGCCTTTGCAAGGGCCTTGGACATGGCATCCGCTTTGGACAAGAGGCTTAACGGGGCGATACCCTCCACCAAAGGTGTCCTGTAACCTACCGCTGTGGAAATGCTCGTGAAAAAAAAGACCTGTTTCATAGTAATATTGACTTTGTTTTTGGCCTCGTGCTCTCTTTTTAGGCACCCAGAAGGGCCGGGAAAAGAAAAGATCCCTCTTGGCAGCAAACTGGCAGTTTTTGGGTTCGAACCTGCTCTATTAAATGGACAGCAATCCAAGGCCATGAGGGATCCCATCACGGGATCGGTATTTATGGCAGAGCCTGTGAGCAAAGTGGTGGCCCAAGAGCTGACGATTAAGCTATATTATCTTGTTTCTCAGAGAGGCGGTTACAGCCTTATTCCCCCAATGGAGGTTAATAACAGCAGGTTTCGCGTGGAGCATTCCACTTCCGATCTTTCCGAAAGGCCTCTCGATTTCTGTGTGAGAGCCGGAAAGGCCCTTGGAGCGGACGTGGTGGTCCTGGGCTATCTGTATCGGTGGAGAGAACGAAAGGGTGAGCCATACGGGGTAAGGCAGGCCGCCTCTGTGGCATTTTCGCTCAGTTTGGTGTCCGTCAGAGAGAGGCGTGTGTTGTGGAGCGGAAGGTATGACAAGACCCAGCGGTCATTGACAGAGAATCTTCTGGATCTAATAACCTTTTTAAGAGGCAAGGGAAAGTGGATGAGCGCCGAAGAGCTGGGCTTGGTAGGGTTAAAGAGAACGGTTAAGGAAATGCCCCTTCCACAAGTGGAGTGAGAGAAGGTATATGCTTGTTATTCCGGCAATAGATCTAAAAGACGGTAGATGTGTAAGGCTTCGCCAAGGACGTATGGGTGATGAAACAGTTTTTTCAGAGTACCCTGAAGAAATGGCGAGAAGATGGCACGACATGGGGGCCGAAAGGATTCACGTTGTGGATCTCAACGGGGCCCACCAAGGGCTTCCCATAAATAGTGGTGTGATCCGAAAAATGACACACACAGTCCCTGTCCCCATTGAACTTGGTGGTGGCATAAGGGACATGGAGACTCTCGAGGCCTATCTGGACCAGGGAATCAGGTGGGTAATCATAGGAACGGCAGCCATAAAAGATCCGGATTTCGTCCATGAGGCGGTGGAAAAGCATCCTGATAGGATCATATTGGGGATCGACGCCAAGAACGGAAAAGTGGCTGTGGAAGGATGGACTGAGGAGGTGGCCGTATCTCCGTCTCAGTTGGCTGCCCGATTTAGTATCGCGGGGATCTCTGCCATTATATACACAGACGTATTGCGTGACGGGATGAAAACTGGGCCGAATGTTGAGGGCACAGCGGAATTGGCTCGATCTACCTCTATACCTGTTATTGCCTCTGGTGGTATTTCAGACTTGTCAGATGTGAGGAAACTGTTGGCCCTGGAGAGGTATGGGGTAATGGGCATGATAACTGGCAGAGCCCTTTATGATGGATCCCTGAGGTTGGATGAAGCTATTTCCGTTTGCAAGAGGACAAGTCCCTCGGGTCGTTAATCCGCCTCTGGCGGATTAATTCCCCGCCCTTTGGGGCGGTTAAGATGGTTTCCGATTGATACCCCGCTGCTTGCGGCGGGGAAGTTCAGTTTTTGCTTGACAAGCTAATAAATTAGAGTACACTGAAAGTTTATGTCTGCAAAGGGGGCCAATGGTTATGTCTCTAGCCGAGCAAATCACCCAAGATTTTAAAGAAGCTATGCGTGGCAAGGACGAATTGCGCCTGGCCTGCCTGCGGATGCTCAAAACCGCAATAAAAAATAAGCAGGTCGAGAAGGGTAGAAAGCTTAAGGATGAGGAAATTCAGTCGGTTATCTCCTCTTTGGTGCGCAAAGGCAAGGAAGCGGCAGCGGAATTTTCCAAAGGCGGTAGACAGGATCTGGCCGAGAAGGAAGAACAAGAGATTCAAGTTTTTTACAAATATTTGCCTCAACAATTGGGCGAAGAAGAAATTGAATCTGTCCTCAGGGACGTCATTTCAGAAACCAATGCAACCAGCCAGAAGGACATGGGGCGTGTGATGAAGGCTGCTATGTCCAAATTGGCCGGCAAGGCTGACGGCAAGCTGGTAAGTGGTATTGCCAAACGGCTTCTGGGCAGCTAAGCGGTGAGGGCTTAAAAGGCTGCCGAGATTCCACTATTAATTGCTCTTTGTGCCAATAATGCCAAGACCGGCAGCCTTCGGTCATTTGCAATGATTTCAACTCACTGTCCGGAAAAGACCAATTATGACCATTTGAGCTTCCACAGGTTCCACTACCCTTTCCCGCTATCGGATTTGGGAAAGGTGAGGGATTAATGGACGACGCATCTTATCAGTCAGTAAAAGAAGAGATCAAACGATCTGCAGATATTGTGGATCTAGTGGGAAATTTTGTCCAGCTCCGAAAGGCCGGGAAAAATTACGTAGGCCTATGCCCCTTTCACTCGGAGAAGGAACCCTCTTTCACCGTCAACAGGGAAAGGCAGATGTTCCACTGTTTCGGGTGCAAAAAAGGGGGTGATATTTTTGATTTTTGGATGGCTTATCATCACTGCACGTTCCCAGAGGCCCTGAAAGATCTGGCAGAGAGGTATCATGTGCCGTTACCACAAAGGCCACTGACTGCCCAGGAAAAAAGGAAGAGGGAACGAATAGGGGCCATATTCAGTGCCAACGAAGCGGCACTAAGATATTTTCATGAAACATTGCTTAGAGATTCTGTGTCACATCATGCCAGGGAGTATCTGAAAAGTAGGGGAATTGGCCCTGAAATAACCAAAGAGTTCCTGCTTGGCTTTGCACCTGATCGATGGGAGGGTCTTGTTGAGTACCTTGAAAGGGAAAATATAGAACTGGGGATTGCCGAATCAGCAGGATTAATTATCTTAAAAAATAAAAGACGTTACTATGATAGGTTTCGGAAGAGGATAATTTTTCCGATCTTCGACCTCAAGGGGCGACCAATTGGATTCGGTGGAAGGGTGCTTGAGGGAAGCCATCCCAAGTATTTGAATACACCAGAAACTCCGGTTTTTCAAAAAGGGAAGGTACTATACGGATTGCAGGCCTCTTATACCCATATGAGGAGCACGAGGAGGGCTCTGATAGTCGAAGGTTATATGGACTTTTTGGCCATGTGGTCATTCGGCATCAGGAACAGCGCCGCTACCCTGGGTACCGCACTCACTGCTTCGCAGGTGCGGCGGCTCAAGGGTTATGTTGATGAGATAATAGTCATATTTGATTCTGATGAAGCTGGACGCAAGGCCGCATTGAGGGGGCTTCCGATCTTTGTTAATGAAGGCATCCAGGCAAGGGCAGTGTTGTTACCCGAAGGCCATGATCCAGACACTTTTTTGAGAGCAGAGGGCACTGAGCGATTTTTGGATCTGGTCAGTGCTGCGCCGGTGCTGCTTGAGTTTTACCTGGAACAGAGTCTTTCGGGGAAAGGCCAAAGCATTGAACAAAAGGTTGGCGTTGTGCGTGAGCTTTTGCCATCTATTTGTGAACTGAAGGACCCGATGTTGAGGGCCGCATTTGTGCAGAAAGTGGCAGAGGATACTGGGATAAGGGAAAATGTCGTATGGAGCGAGCTTGGGAAGGTTGCCAAGGGCCAGAGCAAACAGGTGTATCCTCAAGGTGGTAACAGTAAGCTTAATTCCGGCACGGTTAGGAAATTCACCAGGGATGTACATTTGTTGAATTTACTTATTTATCACCCGGAAGTAGCTCGGGAACTTGTAGATTGCCGCTGGCAATTACTCATGGAGGACGAAAATACCAGTAAGGTGATAAGTGCCTTCTTTGACAAACTTAAGAGAGAGGGGGGCTTTGAACCAGGGCAATTGATAGACGAATTGCCTGATGAGACCGCCAAGAACGAATTGCGAGAGTCATTGATGCAATCGTCATTTTACGATGAGGCGGGGGCTAGGATAGCTGTTTCTGAAATAAAACGGAAGATAGATGAATTGGAAATAATCTCTTCCATTCGCCAGGCGAAAGAGAGGGGCGATATGGAGGAGTTAAATGCCCTGCTCAAGCTCAGGGCAAAGCTTTATCAAGGTATGGTCTAATGAGGCCACAAGGAGGTCGGGGAATGGCTAAGAATACCGATATGGTTAACCTCAAGAGACTCATAGATATCGGTAAGAACAAGGGTTACATAACTTACGAGGAGCTCAATGATGATCTGCCCGAGGAGTTTATGTCCTCGGAGGAGGATATCGATGACCTGATGATGATGTTCGAAGAGTTGGACATCATGGTGATCGATGAATCCGCAAAAGAGGAGATAGAGAAGTCTAGGAGGCTGAAAAAGAAAAAGATGAAAGAAGAGGAAAGGGCCCAAGTCCGTCCTGAATTGGCTGAGAGCGGGCCCCGGGTCTCTGACCCAGTAAAGATGTATCTTAAGGAGATGGGATGCATCTCATTGCTCACCAGAGAAGGAGAAGTAGAGATTGCAAAGAGGATCGAAAGGGGCGAAAAGCAGGCCCTTAACGCCTTGCTGGATTGCTCTATTGCTGTGGAACACATCATTGAGCTGGGGGAGCAACTAAAAACGGGCGAGGCCAAACTCAAGGATGTAATAAACGATTTGGAAGATGAGGATAATTATGGGCAGATTGGCGAGAGAAAGGAATCCCTTATCCAGTTGATTAATCAGATCAGTAATTTGCATCAACAGTGCATGGAGATTCGCCGGGAGATGACAAAGGAGCGTTGCTCTGAAAAGAAAAAGAAGAAATTCCAGGCAGACTTGAAAAAGAAAAAGAAAGAGATCAGGGAGCTAATTGACTCCTTTAGGCTTGAGAAGCGCCAAGTGGACAAGATGGTAACGAAGCTCCAGGACACTGTCAGGGGGTTGGAGGAGGCTGAAAAGGATTTGGCTGACTGCATGCTCAAGGCCGGAGGCAAGCCCATTTCTTATATCAAGAAGCACTTTCCGAAGATTAACAAGGCTCAAAACGACGACGATATAATCCAGCCCCTTGGCCTTAAGAAAAGGGATCTGGCACAGATCAAGGAGAAGGTGGAGCGGGCGCAGGGATTAATAAAGAATGTGAAGGAACGTACCGGAATGACACCGCGCCAGCTCAAGGAAACCTTAAAAAAGGTTGAAAAGAGTGTAGACAAGGCAAAGAAGGCCAAAAGCGAGCTTATAGAGGCCAACCTGCGGCTTGTGGTCAGCATTGCGAAGAAGTATACCAATAGGGGGCTCCAGTTCCTGGACCTGATTCAGGAAGGTAACATCGGGCTCATGAAGGCCGTGGATAAGTTTGAATATCAGCGGGGTTATAAGTTCAGCACATATGCCACGTGGTGGATAAGGCAGGCAATTACGAGAGCCATAGCAGATCAGGCTAGGACCATACGTATTCCAGTGCATATGATAGAAACCATTAACAAGCTGATACGTACCTCTAGATACCTGGTGCAGGAGCACGGCCGAGAGCCCACACCCGAAGAGATCGCTGAGAAGATGGAGTTTCCTCTGGAAAAGGTGCGAAAGGTCCTTAAGATTGCCAAGGAGCCGATTTCTCTTGAAACGCCTATTGGTGAAGAAGAGGACAGCCATCTTGGGGATTTTATTGAGGACAAGAAGGTGCTGTCCCCTGCGGAGGCTGTTATTAACTTCAACCTGGCTGAGCAGACCCGAAGGGTGCTGGCCACACTCACTCCCAGGGAGGAAAAGGTGCTCCGGATGCGTTTCGGAATAGGAGAAAAGGCAGATCATACCCTTGAAGAAGTGGGGCGAGATTTTAATGTAACTCGTGAAAGAATCAGGCAGATCGAGGCTAAGGCCCTGAGAAAGCTCAGGCATCCCAGTAGGAGCAAGAAACTGAAAGGATTTGTAGAGAGTTAGATTTTGTCGCGAATATGCCGGTTGGGCTAGTAGGTTAAGGATTTTGCTTGACAAATTTTGTTTTAGTGAGCAATCTAATTAGATAGTGCCCATCCATAAATAGATTTTGGGCACTAGTGAGTTTCCAGTCCATAAATGAGAATTTTTGTGCAAGATCAAGGAAATCAAGGGATTACGCGGAGGCGTACTGTACGCCGCACAAGGAATCCCGCAGATTGACGCAGAGATTGTGCAAAAAGGCCATTTATGGATGGAAACTAGATAAGTATCATGAGGTAGGGCCCATAGCTCAGTTGGAAGAGCCACCGGCTCATAACCGGTAGGTCCCTGGTTCGAGGCCAGGTGGGCCCACCAATTTTTATGGTTGAAAGATCAAGTATGAACAGATTTTTAAGAAGGTCATTTTGAAGTGGGGGCGCACCTGTTCACTGGGTGCGCCCCTTAAGTTTTGCCATCAGAGTTACCCCGTTAGAAAAGCCCCGTGTAAAATTCTGACTGGTTTTACACGAGATTTTGCGTTTTGGCGGGGAGGAAGGGTATAAGCTTGTGGCCCTAAAATTGAAGGATCTCCTGGATATACTTGATGAATTGGCGCCTGTAGAACTGGCTGAGGCCTGGGATAATCCGGGGCTACAAGTCGGGTTCCTGGACCAGACAATCACTAAAATAGTGCTTTCCCTAGACCCCACAATCCAAGCAGTACAATATGCGCTGTCCCAAGAAGCACAGGTCCTGGTTACCCACCACCCGTTAATATTCAAGCCAATTTCGAGCATAAGAGACGGAGAATACCCTGGTGGTGTGGTTTATGAGGCCATAAGAGGGGGGCTTTCTATTGTGGCGATGCATACCAATTTAGATGCGGCCCATGAGGGGATTAATACTGTACTTGCTAGCCTACTGGGCCTTGAGAACATAGAACCATTGTATCAGAACAAGGTTGGAGAGCAGGGCGCATCACGGAGATCCGCGGAAATGTCTAATATTAAGACTGGCATTGGGAGGATAGGGAATCTCGTTTCTCCCATCTCCCTTCCTGCCTTTATCTCTACGGTAAAGAAGCTGCTCGGCCTGAGTGTGGTAAAGGTGGTGAGCAAGAGGAGTGTAACTGTCAGCCGGGTGGCTGTAGTAGGTGGTTCTGGTGGGTCGCTCATAAGGGAGGCATGGCAAAAGGGTGCGGACTTGCTGCTGACCGGTGACGTCACGTATCATCAGGCAAGGGAGGCTGAATTTCTTGGCCTTGCTGTGATTGATGGAGGACATTTTGCCACAGAAAGAGTGGCATTCAAGGCATTTGGTAAGCAATTACAGGCTCAGCTTCAGAATCGGGGTTGGAAGGTGAGCATCGTATTTAATGAAAGGGAGTCAGATCCGCTTGTTCCCCTGTGATAATGAACTCCCCCGCCGCAAGCAGCGGGGTATCGATCGGAAACCATCTTAACCGCCCCAAGGGGCGGGGAATTAATCCGCCTCTGGCGGATTAGAGACTAATTATGCGGGGTGATTGGGTTGCGTGAAAAAATGAAGCTTTTGATTGCTCTTCAAAATTGTGACAATAGGATAAGAGACACTGAGAAGAAAAAAGATCAATGTCCAATTAAGATGGCCTCATTGGATGAAGAGGTAAATAAGGCTGAGCTAGCTTTGGGTCAGGCAAAGGAAAAACTTGAGGCCATTAAGAAGGAAAGGCGGCAGGTTGAGCGAGACATTGACGATTTGGAAGTTAAGAAAAAGAAAAGTCAGGCAAAGCTATCAACTGTCTCTAGTAATAAAGAATACCGTGCCGCGTTGAAAGAGATTGAGGAACTGGATAGAGCCAAGGGCCTGCTGGAGGACAAGGCCTTGGAGTTGATGGATCAAGTTGAGCAATTTGAGCAAGAGATAAAATTATCGACCAAGGAACTGGAAGCCCTCAAGAAAAAGACGGATGAGGAGAAAAGGACCATTAAGGGGGAAATGGGGGAATTGGATGCCCTGCTTTCCACCTTGATTCAGGAAAGAGATGAAATCTGCAGACAAATCGACCGAGACTTGCTGAGCAGATATGACATGCTTCGGGAAAGAAGGGGTGGAGTGGCGGTTAGCCCTGTCATATCAGGTGTTTGCCAGACTTGTCATATGGGAATTCCTCCCCAAAAGTTTAATGAGCTCATAAGAGGGGATGTTCTCATGAGTTGCCCCAATTGCCAGCGCATCATATACTGGGGCGAAGATGAGAAATTAAAGGCTGCCAATGAGTCAGGCGAAAAGGAAAGTTGATTTTGTGTTGGTTTGTCTTATATTCTTTAAGTGTACGGGTAAAATTAACCAGCAAGGCTCTTTAACAATTTATCGGGCATGTCAGAGTAGGACGAATGGCCGCCCGGCACTCAACTTTAAGGAGGTATGGGCTCGGCCCGTGGTATTTTCCTATATAGGTGAGATAAGCGCAATTTCCTGTCCCTTCTTAGAGTTGAGTGCCGGGAGGAAAGTCCGGGCTCCGCAGGACAAGGTGCTGGGTAACGCCCAGTCCCGGTGACGGGAAGGAAAGTGCCACAGAAAACAGACCGCCCGGCACTCAACTCTGAGGGGGTATCCAGGTGATTCACAAGATTACCCAAGTATTGGGAGAATCCCGCACGCCACAAATATCCCCTTAAAGTTGAGTGCCGGGTAAGGGTGAAACGGTGAGGTAAGAGCTCACCAGTCCCGCCGGTGACGGCGGGAGCTAGGTAAACCCCACCTGGAGCAAGACCAAATAGGGGAGCGCTTGAGGGTGGTCCGCCCGAGCTCCCGGGTAGGTCGCTTGAGCCCATCGGTAACGGTGGGCCTAGATGAATGGCCATTACCCGGCACTCAACTCTAAGAAGGGACAGGAAATTGCGCTGATCTGACCTATGTAGGACAATCCCACAGGCCACCCAGAACCTCCTTAAAGTTGAGTGCCGGGGACAGAACCCGGCTTATGGACTGCTCTGGCATGCCCCTTTTTCTGATTTTTGGATCCATGAATATTCAATCAGAAGTTTTAGATAATCCCCATTTAATACATCCACTCCTGGTGCTCGGAGCTGGGCACTTCGGTCAGAGGGCGGTGAACCTCCTTTCAAAGAGAGTAAAAGGAAAGGTCTGGGTTATAGATAAAGATTGGCAATCTCTAGGGCAGGTCACGGAACCTAATGTGGAGCGTGTTCAGGCGGATGCGGTTGAATTCCTGTTGAGCAAGGCCAAGAGCCTGCCTGAGGAAACCCATATAGTTCCAGCGGTTCCTTTTCATCTGGCCTACGAATTTGCAAAAAGAACCGTCAGGAGAACATTGGCCACTAGATCATTACCGGTTCCGCTAGACCTAAAAAAGGCCTTGCCATATGTCTGGGAAGGTGCCGATGGTTCATTTCTGGTGAGCTATGCAAACTTTAGGTGCCCGGATAATTGTCCAGAGCCGCTATACTGCACTGTAACCGGAGAAAAGAGAGACAAGCCCTTATTTACATTGCTAAGGGAACTGCGGGCAAATGGCTTTCGGGTGTATATAATAAGGAGTCGACAAATGGCTCCAGGAGTAGGAGGATATGATCTAGCCGACCTGTTAAGGCTCTGTTTTGCCCTTGAGCGGGGCCCTGGAAAATGGCTGGTGGGTACTGCCTGCAAGTGCCATGGGGTACTTTCGGGATTAGAGATAGTGAAGCGGGCAACCAGGTAGAGGGATCATCACAATGATCGTTCAGAGGTGAAAGGTATGTTTGTATTTTCTAATCTGTTAGTGGCAATAGCGAAGATTCTAGATATAGCGCTCAGCTTATACATGTGGATTATCATAGGGAGGGCTGTTATTTCATGGGTTAGCCCAGATCCCTTCAATCCAATTGTGAGATTTTTACATTCAGTAACAGAGCCAGTGCTGTACCCCATAAGAAGAAGGCTGCCAATAAATATCGGCGGCCTGGATTTCTCGCCCATAATTGCCATCTTAGCAATAATTTTTCTTCAGAGTTTCTTGGTCAAGACCCTGTACCAGATAGCGGCAAGGCTGGCCACTTAGATGTTTCAAGGGTAAACATGCCATCAACACAGCATCCTAGGGTTCAGATTAGGGTGAGAGTGATTCCAGGTGCGTCCAGGAATCAGATTATGGGAGTGGTTGACGGGGCCTATAAGATCAAAATAGCCGCCCAGCCAGTAAAGGGAAAGGCCAACAAGGCCTTGAAGGAATTCATCGCCAAGATATTAGGGGTTCGAAAAAGCGATGTTCAAATCAGCACCGGAGAAAACGCTAGGATAAAGACCGTGTTAATAGAAGGGATTGACGATAAATCAGTAGCCCGCATACTGTCAAAAACCTAGATGTGGCTCTATGCTCCCCTTATTATGGACATCATTTCGTCATAAATGTGAGGATTTGAGCCTACTATGGTGTTTTCATAAGGGCTATATTGACTTCCGTCATAGGTGCTTAGAACTCCACCTGCTTCCTTTAATATCACGCTTCCAGCAGCGGTATCCCATGGTTTCAAGGATTGCTCCCAAAAGCCGTCAAGCCTACCTGCTGCCACATAGCACAAATCAAGGGCTGCTGATCCTGCCCGCCGCACGCCTTGGGCCACAAGCACCATTCTGCGGAACAGGTCCAGTACCTCTTCTGACCTCTGGTGAATGTCATAGGGAAAACCAGTGCCGAGAAGGGCTTCTCCTATGGCTTTTGTTTGGGAACAATGGATAGGTTCGCCATTTAAGCTGGCCCCCTTGCCTGACGCTGCTTGAAAGAGTTCCTTCATATATGGATTGTAAACTGCACCCACGACCAGTTCTTGCCCTGCCTGCAAGGCTATTGAGACGCAATAAAATGGAAATCCGTGGGCAAAGTTTGTTGTACCATCAAGCGGATCCACGAGCCATGTTCTGGCCGAATCATGGTCTTGATTGCCCTTTTCCTCAGACAGGATATTGTCTTGAGGAAAGTGCTTGGTTAAGATTTCCAAGATGAGTGATTCTGACTTCAGGTCAGCCTCGGTGACTAGATCGATTTCTCCCTTTTTCACAATATGTCTTACATTCCCGAACCTTTCATTCAAGATGGCCCCTGCCGCCTTGGCCGCCGTTGTGGCGATATGCAGTTCTTTTTCCCACATTATGGGCCTCCGTAATGGTAAATGTTGCGAAGTATTGTGTGATCGAATATACTTAGGGCCCCGAGGAGACAATGTCAAGGAAGGAAGCTTGGGAGTGCATTTTCCTTGACATTTATCTATGAGTAGATAAACTAGAAAAGTTTAAAATACTCCTTGTTCCACCTTGTATGGCCCAATAAGTGGCATATGAAGGGGTGGGACCAATCTTTAGTCCGAAAGGAGAATGTGATGAGGTTTTATGAAACTCTTTATCTTTTAACGCCCGAATTGTCTCAAGATGATTACAAGGCCGTACTTGAAAAATTTAATGGTATTGTGGAAAAGAACGGCGGAGTGATCATCCGCGCAGATGAGTGGGGCAAGAAGGATCTAGCCTACCAAGTCAGGAAATTCGACAAAGGATTTTATGTTCTGCTTCAATACTGTGGCCCTCCTGGTATCACCTTTTTACTGGAAAGAGATTTGCGGCTGGATGACAGGGTGATGAAGTATCAAACTATTAAGCTACGAGATAAGGCAGATCCTGAGGAGCTGAAAAGAGAATTTGCGCCCCAGGAGGCAGCGGAAACCGAGGAAAAGCCCGTTGATGAGACCGAGGCCGGTGGCGAAGTAGTTGAACAGCCAAAGGAGGGGGCATAGCATGGCGTATAACAGGACCAGAAGGACATACCACAGAAGGAAAATTTGTAAGTTCTGCGCCGATAGTAGCTTGAAAATAGATTACAAGGATCCCCGAACCTTAAGGATGTTTACCACAGAGCGAGGTAAGATAATCCCTAGACGAATTTCGGGAAATTGCGCTAAACATCAGCGCATGTTGACACTGGCCATAAAGAGGGCCAGGATAATGGCGCTGTTGCCCTTTACCACCTCTGTCGTGAGATAGCCCACCTCGCGAGGACCCCGGCAGACTTAACCTTCGGAAAACCGAGGTTCTGCCTTTATTGGCAAGCCTATGAGAATCGCAGATGTCATCGGATGCATGGTTTGGGTGACCGCCTTTCTGGCAGCAATAGCTGTGGTTCCGGTGGTGGGGGTTTTTATAGGACTCCTCACACCCCTACCCTTCATATATTACCTGTTCGGGCTTCCCTTTCGCTATGCACTGCAGCTTGTGTGCATAGTGATGGGGATACTGCTAGTGCTCGCCGTGGTAGGGGGGGTGGTAAGGTTGGGCCTTTTTTGTCTGGAATTTGGGGTGCTTGGCTTCACCCTGGTGTGGGCCCTACAAAACAGGCTGAGCATCGGCTGGGCCGTGGGCCTGGGAACAACAGCTTTGGTAGGGGTTAGCCTTGCAGTGATCTTTATTGTGGCTATTCTTGAAGGCACTGGACCAACTCAAATGATTAAAAGTTATCTGAGTGCAAGCTTGACGCTGTCTCCAGAGGCTTATCGGTCAATGGGATTGCCTCCTGAAAAGGCAGCAGAGATGAAGGCCTATGCTAATATGGTTCGGAATGCCGTACTTCGAATTTACCCTTCCCTAATGATTGTGGGGAGTGGCCTTGTGGTATGGATCAACGTGATGCTGGGTAGGAGGCTTTTTCATTACAGGGGAATAAGTGTTATTGACAAAAAAGAACTTGTAATGTGGAAGGCCCCAGAGCACCTGGTCTGGGGAGTGATACTTTCAGGTTTCTCTTTATTTTTGCCTAATGACAGTATAAGATTTGTTGCGCTGAACCTTCTTATCATCTTCATGGCCGTCTACCTATTTCAAGGTATGGCTATTGTTTCTTATTTCTTGAATAGATTTAAGGCTCCCATGTGGGTGAGGGTTATCCTGTATTTTTTCATAGCGGTTCAGCAATTTTTTCTTGTATTGCTTGCTCTTGGAGGCCTGTTTGACCAGTGGGTAAACTTTCGGAGGGCTGAAGTAAACGAGTCATGAGTTATAGGAGGATTATCGCATGAGAATTATTCTAACGCAAGATATGCATGAACTGGGGCTTGAGGGAGATATTCTTGAGGTAGCAAATGGGTATGCCAGAAACTACCTGCTGCCTAAAGGCTATGCCCTTGAGGCCACGCCACAAAACCTTAAGTTCCTTGACAGCCGTAGAAAGAAGATAGAAGCCAAGAGGCTGAGGGCTAAGGAGGAGGCAGAACAACTGAGAGAGAAGATGGAATCCGTGGATCTGTGCTTTGTCCAAAAGGCCGGAGAGGAGGGGAAACTTTACGGGTCAGTAACTGCTATGGATATTGCAGAGGAACTGGAAAAACAGGGAATTGTTATTGATAGAAGGAAAATAGTGTTGGACAGACCCATAAAAGAGGTGGGACAGTTCGAGGTCAAGGTTAAGATTTATCCTGAGGTCACGGGAACCCTCAAAGTTAAGGTGGAAGCAGAAGGAGCTGAAGGAAAATAAGTGGTACACAGCCCCTTTGGGGGCGGAAGAGGATAGCATATGACTGGGAACAGACAAAAAACGCCCACCCCTATCATGAAGGTTCCCCCCCATAACAATGAGGCTGAACAAGCAGTTTTGGGCGGTATACTTATCAATAATGACGCGCTTAATAGTGTGGTAGACATTCTTTGTCCCGAAGACTTTTATCGAGAGGCCCATGCCGTATTGTTTGAGGCCATGATAGCCCTTTACAATGAAGACGAGCCCATAGATTTAATTACTCTTTCGCAATACCTCAATGAGAACAACCTATTGGAAAAAGTCGGAGGCAATGAGTATATTGCAACACTGGCCGAGGCCATGTCTACTTCCGCGGGTATAGTACACCATGCCGAAATCGTTAAGGACTTCTCTGTGCGGAGGAAACTAATTACCCAGTGTTCGGTGATTTCTGAATCTTGCTTCGAGCAATGGCATGATACGGATGAATTGCTGGAGCTGGCCGAGCAGTCCATTTACGACATAGCAGAAGAGCGGGTTAAAGAAGGCTTTCAAAGTATGCAGGAGGTGGTGAAGGACAGCTTCAAGAGATTGGAGAGCGTTTCAGCTAGCGAGGGATACGTCACGGGCGTTCCAACTGGATTCGATGACTTTGATAGGATAACCGCGGGCCTTCAACCTGGTGATCTTGTCATTATAGCAGGAAGGCCGAGCATGGGGAAGACCGCTCTTGCACTCAACATCGGCTATAATGCGGCGGAACGTACCGGGAAGGGAGTGGCCATTTTTAGCCTCGAGATGTCCAGAATGCAACTGGGTATCAGATTGCTTGGTTTTGATGCCGGAATAGATGCTACGAGGCTCCGGACAGGGTTTTTGCGTGATGGCGATTGGGCAAGACTCACGCACTCGGCTAACCGGCTCTCGGAGCTTCCCATCTTCATAGATGACAGCTCGGCCATCACGGTATTGGAGATGAAGGCCAAGTGCCGCCGTCTCAAGAAAAAAAGGGACTTGGCCCTTGTGGTTGTGGATTACCTTCAACTTATTCAAGGCCGAAGGTCCGCTGAGTCAAGACAACTGGAGATCTCTGAGATCTCCCGTTCCCTCAAGGCATTGGCAAAAGACCTTAACGTACCGGTATTGGCCCTGTCTCAGCTTAATCGTAAGGTTGAGGATAGGCCAAATAAAAGACCGCAGCTTGCCGATTTGAGGGAAAGCGGTGCAATAGAACAAGATGCGGATGTGATAGTGTTCATTTATCGAGATGAGGTGTATCACCCTACAACAGAAGAAAACCGCAATGTTGCTGAGGTCATAGTGGCGAAACAGAGAAACGGCCCGACCGGTTATTTCAAACTCACCTTCCAAAGGGAGATCACCAGGTTCCGCAATTACATTCAAGAGGAGATAGCGGCCTAAAACCGGCAACCCAAAATGTGTCTTGCTTAAAGCATAAGGTGCATGAGATAATAAGAAAATAAGATCGGGGTCAGCATATACAAATAATAAGGAAGTGAGTTCCCCACAGTATCCGCGAAAGGGGGAGACCGCCTATCGAGAAGATATACGGCAAGACAACAGGCTTGAGAGCTAGTCACCAAAAAAGGCTTCAGCGCCTGTATCGCCGCAAAGTGCCCGCCTCAGAGATAATATCTCGCGAGTTGGCTCGACAATTGGCAGACCTATCAAATGAGCTAAACAGACAAATAGCACTCTTCATCACAAGAACAGGTCGTGTCGCCTATGTAGTGGTAGGTGATCAGTCAAGGATCTGGATCCCCGACCTCTCAGGATTCAGACAGGGCCATGGCCGACTCAAGGGTCTGCGGTGTGTCCATACACATCTTAATGGCGAGCCCATTACAAGAGAAGATCTTATTGACCTTATTCTCCTTCGCTTGGATCTCATGGTGTGCATTGAGGTCAAAGAGGGGGGTATCCCTGGGCGCATCACGTATGCCAACATACTTCCTATAAATAGCAAGGGCCAAGGATGGTCAGTGCACACTGGCCCTGACATGGGGCGTCTGGGTGTGGATTTCAGGGAAATGATTCTTTCCCTGGAGTCGGAGCTTGCCCGCACCAGGCCAGGGGCATCTGTTGATAACAAGGACAGGGCTGTGCTCGTTGGGGTGACATCAGGGGAACGCTGGGTAGAAGAGGAGATGCTGAACGAACTTGAAGAACTTGCAATTTCCGATGAGATAGAGGTAGCTGGCCGCGTGGTTCAAAGGGTGAGAAAACCAGATCCGAGGTTTCTTATTGGGAAGGGGAAGCTTACTGAGCTTGCCTTGAAGTGTTTACAAGAAGGGGCCAATCTACTGATATTCAACCATGAGCTAACACCGGCCCAGGTGAAAAATCTTGCCGACTTCACGGAGCTGAAGATTATCGATCGGAGTCAACTTATTCTGGACATATTTGCGCGCAGAGCTGTGACCCGCGAAGGAAAGATACAGGTCGAACTGGCGCAACTGAAATATCTTTTGCCAAGGCTTGCCACCAAGAATACTGCCATGTCGCGTCTGACTGGCGGTATAGGTGGAAGGGGGCCCGGTGAAACAAAGCTGGAGATTAACCGACGCAGGGTGCATGAGAGAATCGCACGTCTAAAGAGAGAACTCAAGGAGGTAAGGGCCCAAAGGCACACACGGAGGCGGCTGCGCAACGCAAAAAACCTGCCAGTAATTTCCATTGTCGGCTACACAAATGCAGGAAAATCAACACTGCTGAATTCCCTAACCAACAGCAATGTCCAGGCGCGGAATAGAATGTTCGAGACCCTTGACCCAACCAGTCGAAGACTCCGTTTCCCAAGGGAGCGGGAGGCTATAATCACAGATACAGTAGGATTCATACGGGATCTCCCTCGGGACCTTCTGGATGCATTTGCGGCCACCTTGGAGGAATTGGATGATGCGGACTTACTACTTCATGTGGTTGACGCCTCGCATCCCAGGATGGAAGAACAGATAGGAGAAGTTAACAAGGTGCTCGCGCACCTAAACCTTAATTCCACCCCCACACTCCTTGTCTTAAACAAGGCAGATCTTTTGTCCGCCGAGGCAGCGGACCGGCTGGAGCGAAAAATGGGAGGAATCGCCGTATCTGCGATTAATCCTCCCACTTTGAACAAGCTTATTGAGCAAATCGACGGTGCTATATGGCCACGTTTGTCCAACCCCCGGACTTCAGTATCTTATTTTTCCTTGTGATAAGAAGACATTCACATTGAGGAGTGGAGTTAATGAACCGCATTCCCCGAGTAGGCCCCATGACAAACACGCTGGTGGAAAGGGCATCGGCTTCCAGGGTTGTCTTTGCGACTACCGATGCGCTAGTGGTCTCAAGGGGCGAGTGACCGGTCCTGGGATTAACGATGTGATAATACATCTTTTCCCTATCATAATAGACCTCGTAATTGCCCGATGTGGCAATAGCCCCGTCATTCATCTTAATGATGTAGGGATAGTGTCTTTTCTTGTTAGGATCTTGAATGGCGATGGTCCAAGGCCTTTTGCCCTTGGCCTGGCCCACAGTCCTGATATCTCCCCCCGCGTTGATGAGGTGATTCTTGATGCCTTTGTCTGAAAGCAGCTTTGATGCCTTATCTACAATGTAGCCCTTCGCGATACCGTCAAGGGTGATGCCCATACCATCTTTAAGAAACTTGACGTTCCGGCCATCAAATACAATATTCTCTGCGCCTACTCGGCTTAACACGTCATGAAGTTCATCATCACTGAGTAAGGTTTTATCTCCATTTGAAAACCGTTTAACATAGAGGTCAACAATTGGTTCTACAGTTATGTCAAAGGCGCCACCCGTTAGTTTAAAATACCGCAGGGCCTGAGAGACCACATTGGAGAGCTCCGGCGGTACATCTTTTAATGAGCCCTCTTTGTTCAACTCCCCGACCGCAGTATTCTGATTGAAGCGGTTCATCAAGCGAGTGAGACGGCGGATTTCTTCAAAGGCCAATCCCATTGCCTCCTGCGCCTCATCCTTTGAGGGATGTATTAGAGTCATTGACACAAAGGTCCCCATATCCAGGCGAGTTTCGGAAACCTTATAAAATTTTCTGTTAAATTTGACAGCCTCAGCCCCCATGGGGACAAATAACGGCGCAGCTACAGCAAGCCCGACCCAACCAGACATCTGCAAGAATTTCCTGCGTGTAAGCGGAGGGCTGAAATTTTGAAAGGATTGTTCTCGCATCATTGGATCACTCCTTTTAAAGTGCTTGACATTTCTTATGCGGCCTCGGCCCGTTTTTCCTTATCTGCGAGAGCCGCAGGCTGATAATATCTAAAGATTTTCTGCGGACATTTCTCAACACAAACCTCGTCGCATCCAGTGCCATAATCGAGGCATTTTTTGTGGTCTATTCTTATTATGCCTTCCTCTAAGGTGACGGCTTTAGCAGGGCACACTTTAACACACATGCGGCAAGAAATACAACCCACTTCGCATACTGCCTTTACCGCCTTTGCCGAGTCCCTGTTGCTGCACGGCACCCAAACCCTAGCCTGGGAAGGTATCAGTTCAATGATGCCCTTGGGACATGTTCTGACGCATGAGCCACAGCCCACGCACGCCACTGGATCCACTTGGGGCATTCCGTCCACAAGCACCATGGCATCAAATGGGCACGCAGAGACACAGTCACCAAAACCAAGACAGGCAAACTTACAAGCCCAAGGTCCACCATAAGCAAGGGCCGCTGCCGAACAGGTACTATAACCGATGTAATCTAATTGCTCTTTTACATTGCCATCTAGCCTCGAGCAACGGACCGCTGCAGTT
>Ga0190359_1000036_pt1 | contig 69287 bp, 57 predicted proteins | sample 48721823_MG_FD_161269 | JGI IMG/M metagenome (GOLD analysis project Ga0190359, IMG submission 161269) | Hydrothermal vent microbial mat bacterial communities from Southern Trench, Guaymas Basin, Mexico - 4872-18-2-3_MG | ecosystem: Environmental > Aquatic > Marine > Hydrothermal vents >...
CCAGGACTTCAAGCTGATTCCCACCATGACGGTGCGGGAGAACGTCGGCCTGGTTTGCGACGTGATGGGAATCGGCGGCCGGGAACGCCGCCAGCGCATCAACGAGGCCCTGCGGATGGTGGGCCTGGAACACAAGGCCGGTTCCTTTCCCCTGAAGCTTTCCGGGGGAGAGCAACAACGAGCGGCGATTGCCCGGGCCATCGTCAACGATCCCCCCATCCTGCTGGCCGACGAACCCACCGGCAACCTGGATCCGGAGCTCAGCCGGGCGATATACCGGCTGCTGAACGAGATCAACGCCCGCGGGGTGACGGTGGTGGTGGCCACCCACGACATCGACTGGGTGCGGCGCACCCGCAAGCGCATCATCGAGATCGACCGCGGCCGGGTGATCTCCGGAGGCATGCCCGATGCCTGAACCGTTTTCCAGTCCCGGACGACCTGCCGCGGTGTATGCCGGGTACCGGGAAGGAGCCGGGAGGACGACCGGATATGCGTCGTAGCGCGGTGATCGTCAGCCGGGCCCTGGTGGACCTGGTGCGCCGGCCGGCAGTTACCGGCCTGACCATCGGCACGGTGGCGGTGGTGTTCCTCCTGCTGGGCCTGTTCGGCCTGCTGGCCAGCAACTTTTCCGGGCTGGCCGACAAGCTGAGTTCGCGCTTGCGCCTGACGGTCTTCGTCGACGATGACTGCCAGCGGGAATGTCGCCAGCAGCTGCAACAGTGGTTGCAGTCCCGCGAGGCCGTGGCCGCGGTGGTGGTGGTGGAGCGGCAACAGGCCCTGGAGGACTTCCGGCGCCGCCTGGGAGACGACGCCCACCTGCTGGAGGTGCTGGGGGAAAATCCCCTGCCGGCGTCCCTGCAGGTGGAATTGCGCCCGGGAAAACGGCGCACCGAGATCATGGCGGCGCTGGCCACCCAACTGGAGAAACTCGCCGGTGTCGAGGAGGTGCAGTACGGGCAGCGTTGGCTGGGGCGCTTTTTCCGTTTCATCCGCGTGGTGCGCACCCTGGGACTGGTGCTGGGCGGGCTCATCCTGCTGGCGGCAGCGGTAATCGTTTCCAACACCATTCGCCTGTCCGTCTACTCGCGTCGCCAGGAGAGCGAGATCATGGGCCTGGTGGGGGCCACGCCGGCCTTCATCAAGGCCCCTTTCTACCTGCAGGGAGCCCTGGTGGGCCTGCTGGGCGCCGGCCTGGGGGTGGGCCTGGCCTACCTGGCCTTCCTGGTGGTGGCTCCCTGGCTGCGCATGCCGGTGGGCCTGGGGCAGAGTTCTTTCACCCCCGCCTTCCTGTCCCCCACCACGGCGCTGCTGGTGGTGGCCGGCGGGGCGCTGCTGGGACTGGCGGGTACGGCGGCGTCGCTGTGGCGGCATCTCAGGAAATGAAGGCGGGGTTGGAAATAGCCGCGCTGCTGCTGGCGGCCGGCCTGGCCGGGGCATCCACCGCTTCCGCCGGCCGGCAGCATCCCGTGCGCCAGGACCTGCAGGAGACGGAAAAACGCCTGCAGCGCCAGAAGCGCCTGCTGGAGAAACTGCAGGGACGGTCCACCCGCCTGCTCGAGGAACTGTCCCGGCTGGAGCAGCAGGACCAGCAGCTACGCAACGAGCAGGAGCAGGCCCAGCAAGCCCTGGAACAATGCCGCCGGCGCCTGGAGCAACTGGCCCGGCGCCGCCGGAAGTTGTTGCATCTCGAAGACGACAGCCGCCGGGACCTGGCGCGGCGCCTGCGCATTCTCTACAAGCGGGGAGAGTACGGCTGGCTGGAGCTGCTCTTTTCCTCGGCCGACCTGGGCCAGGCGCTGGAGCGGGTGCGCTGGTTGCACCGCCGCGCCCGCCTGGATGCCCGCCTGGTCGGCCAGCTGGAGCGGCTGCAGCAGCAGCTGCAGAAGAACCAGCGGCAGACCCGCCAGCAGGCGCGACAGCAGGACCGGCTCATCGCCGAGTTGCGCGGACGCCGGGAACAGTTGCAGCAGTTGCGCCAGCAGCGACTGGCGGTGCTGGGGCTGGTGCGGCGCCAGGCCTCCTTGCGCCAGAAAGCCCTGCGCGAGCTGGTGCGGGCCCGTCGGCGCCTGCAGGGGGTGTTGCAACGGTTCGAGGGAGGCCGGCAGAGCAGCAGCGAGTTTTCCTCCTGGCGGGGACGGCTGCCGGCGCCGTTGGCCCGTTGGCGGGTGGAGGTTCCCTTCGGCCTGCAGAAGGACCGGCGCTTCGGCACGGTGACCCGGCACCAGGGCGTCGACCTGCGGGCCCCGCGGGGTACACCGGTACGGGTGGTGTTTCCGGGTCGGGTGGCGTTTGCCGACTGGTTCGAGGGCTACGGCCTGCTGGTGATCGTCGAGCACGGGGGCGGCTTCTATACCCTGTACGCCCACCTGGACGACCTGCGCGTGCGCAAGGGCCAACGGCTGCGCCAGGGTCAACTGCTGGGAGGAGTGGGAGAGACCGGCTCCCTGAAGGGACCCTACCTGTACTTCGAAATTCGCCGCGGGGGCAAGGCGGTGGATCCCGCGCGCTGGATCAAGCATTAGCTGCAGGCACTAGCTACAGGCTGTTGTTGACACGTCAAGATGTCCGGCATTTTGACAAGTGAAGTGTCCGGTTGAGGGTTCAAGCTACCTTCACTTGACTTTGGGGGGGGCAGTCAACAAAATGGGGCTCGGTTCCGTTGATTGACAAGCACTATTTGCCAATGATCGTGGGACACTCGCCTTCATCGAAAATAGTGTGGATTGAGGGCGGGGAGGTAGACCCAGATGGCATTCGTAGTAGACCCCAAAGACAGCATGGCGCAGGAGGCGTACGACAAGAAGTACGGCACGGATGTCAAGGGCGGCACCGGTCGCCACCGAGTTTTGCGACCAGCTCGGCAAGCCCCGCACCATCGCCGGCAAGGAGGTTCATGCCGTGGGCGGCGGCGTGCTCATGGCCTGCCTGGCCGAGGAGATCGAGCGCGATCAGGTCGAGGAGCTGGCCCAGGGCATCGTGAGCTGGCACAAGGTCCTCGCCCCGGCCGGAGACACAACCTGTGTCTTCCGCGACAGCGCCTTCGCCGACGTGGCCAAGACCAACACCGCGGCCATCCTCGAGCAGCACGGCATCGCTAACGTAAGGAGCCTGTGATGAACGTCACGATCGAACCACCACGAGTGGAAACCCTGCACATCAAAAACTACCGCGCCCTGCGGGACGTCCGCCTTGAGGACCTGGCGCCGCTGACCGTGCTGCTCGGACCCAACGGTAGCGGCAAATCGACGGTGTTTGATGTCTTTGCGTTCCTTTCCGAATGCTTCGGCGACGGTCTGCGCAAGGCCTGGGACCGGCGCGGGCGCTTCAAGGAGTTGCGCAGCAGGGATGCCGAAGGGCCGATCGTAATCGAACTGCAATACCGGGAAAAACCCGGCACGCCGCTTATCACCTATCACCTGGGGATCGAGGAGACCAGCCGCGGGCCGGTGGTCGCGCGTGAGTTTTTGCGCTGGAAACGTACCCATCCCGGTACGCCGTTTTACTTCCTGGACTATCGCCATGGCAAAGGCAAGGTGATCACCGGTGAACAACCGGAGGCGAAAGATAAGCGGATAGCCAAACCCCTCTCCGGACCTGATGTGCTGGCGGTCAACACCTTGGGGCAATTGGAGGAGAATCCGCGGGTCATTGCCCTGCGCAGCTTCATAACCAGTTGGCATCTTTCCTATCTATCCGCCGATGCTGCGCGTGGCAATCCCGAGGCTGGGGCCGAGGAGCGGCTCTCAGCCACAGGCGACAATTTGCCCAATGTTGTCCAGTATCTGAGCGAGGAACACCCCGAGCGGCTGGAGAGAATTTTCGAAACCCTGCGCCGCAGAGTTCCCCGCATTGAAAAGGTTACCTCCAAACCCCTGGATGACGGCCGTCTGCTGCTGCAAGTCAAGGACGCCCCTTTTTCCACTCCCATTCTGGCCCGCTACGCCTCGGACGGCACCTTGAAGATGCTCGCCTATCTGACCCTGCTCTATGATCCGGAACCGCCACAGCTTATCGGCATAGAGGAGCCGGAAAACTATCTCCATCCGCGGCTGCTGCCGGAATTAGCAGAAGAGTGTGATCTGGCAACAGAGGGAACCCAGCTTGTCGTCACGACGCATTCTCCGTTTTTCATCGATCGTCTCCGACCCGTACAGGTGCGCGTTCTCTACCGGAGTGATGATGGCTATACCCGGATCAAGCGGGTCGCGGACATGCCGGGTATTCCGGAATTCATATCTGAAGGGGCCTCGTTAGGGGACCTGTGGATGGAAGGCCATTTCGACGTAGGCGATCCACTCAGTGCGGGGGATGGAGAATGAGCAGTCTGCACGTTCTGGTGGAAGAGCCCAGCATGGAAGAAGCCCTAAAGCACCTGATGCCAAAGATTGTCGCCGGTCGTGCCAAGTGGAAGGTGATAAATATGGGCAGCAAAGGTCGGTTGCTCAAAGAGTTGCCGGCACGGCTGCGCGCTTATCGCCAACGAATCGAGAACGGCGAGAACCTGAAGGCCATCGTGCTCGTAGACCGGGACAGCGACGACTGCCATGAACTGAAGCAGCGTCTTGAAATCATGGCCTACGAAGCGCGATTGAGCACGAAGACTTCTCCAGATTCGTCCTGGAACTTTCGCGTGGTCACGCGGATCGTTGTCGAAGAGCTGGAAGCCTGGTTTATGGGGGATACAGCCGCGTTGCAAGCCGCCTTTACCTCCCTATCGGGGAGAAGGGTACCCAGGATCTTCAATAACCCCGATGACGGCGGCACATGGGAAAGGCTGCACCGTTTCCTGAAACAGAACAGGATTTATCGCAACAGTTACCCCAAGATTGCGGCGGTACGCAAAATCGCCCCGAACATGGAGCCCGCACGCAATCGATCCAAGAGCTTCCAGGTATTCTTGCACGGGGTAGAGGCCTGTCTGTGAAACTGCAATTCGAGCCCAACCTCGACTTTCAGCTGCAGGCCATCGAGGCCGTGTGCGACCTGTTTCGCGGCCAGGATGTCTGCCGCACGGAGTTCACCGTAGCTGGGCACTAGCTACAGGCACTAGCTGCAGGCACTAGCTACAGGCTCGCCAGCGGGCGGTCCGTATGCTAGGATGCGCCCGGTCACTGTGCTGGGAGGACAACATGAGAACGGCGAGTAGATCCTGGACGGGTGCGGCCGGCTGGTTGCTGTTGCTGGTGTTGCCACTGGCGGCGCCGGCCCGGGCCGGAGAAGGGGGCAAGGTATACGACAAGATCGACGTCTTCGCGCAGGTGCTGCATGCCGTGCGCAGCAGCTATGTCGACCAGGTATCCGCCGAGGAGCTGATCTACGGGGCCATCCGCGGCATGTTGCGGACGCTGGATCCGCATTCCTCCTTCATGACTCCCAAGCAGTACCGGTCCATGCAGGAAGACACCGAGGGACATTTCGGCGGGGTGGGCATAGAGCTCGAGGCCCGGGACGGCGGGCTGGTGGTGGTCAGTCCCATCGATGATACCCCGGCCGCCCGGGCGGGAATAAAGGCGGGCGATCGGCTGGTGAAGATCGACGGCAAGTCCACCGAGGAGATGGATACCGCCCAGGCCGCCCGCCTCATCCGCGGCGTGCCCGGTACCAAGGTGGTGCTCACCATGGACCGCGCCGGTTTCGAAAAACCGCGCGATTTCATCCTCATCCGCCAGCGCATTCGCCTCAACCCGGTCAACGGTTTCATGCCCCTGCCCGGCTACGCGGTGATCCGCATCCGCGCCTTCCAGGAACGCACCGAGCGTTACATGATGGAGGCCCTGAAGAAACTCACCAAGCAGGCCGGCGGCAAGCTGCGCGGGGTGGTGCTGGACCTGCGCAACAACCCCGGGGGCCTGCTCGACCAGGCCATCCGCGTGGCCGATCGTTTCATCGCCGACGGCCTGCTGCTGGAGACGCGCGGCCGGGCGCGTATCATGCAAAAGACCTATGCCCACCGTCGCGGCACCGAACCCCACTATCCCATGGTGTGCCTGGTCAACGGCGGCAGCGCCTCGGCGGCCGAGATCGTGGCCGGGGCCCTGCAGGATCACGGCCGGGCGGTGATCATGGGAACCCGTTCCTTCGGCAAGGGCTCGGTACAGAAGGTGATCGACCTGCGCGACGGTTCGGGGCTGAAACTGACCATCGCTCGTTACTACACCCCCGCACATCGTTCCATCCAGGAAGAGGGCATCGTGCCTGACGTCATGGTTCCCGCCGAGGAGCCGGCCGACCAGGCCGAGGTGCGCATCACCCGGGAAATAGACCTGCGCGGGCACCTGAAACGAGACCAGCCCTCGTCGGCGGAACGACGCCTGCTGGACGCCATCCGTGACTACCAGCTGCGTACCGCCTTGAGCACCCTGCGAGTGTGGGAGAAATTCTCGGGACAGGGAGCCGATGCCGGAGCCGGGAAGAAATAACCACGGCGCTGCCCCGGCAGGTTCCGGTAGCCTGCTGGTGCATGCCTGTTGCGCTCCCTGCTCCACCGTGGCCCTGGAGCGGTTGCGGGTACAGTGGCGGCTGGGCTTCTTCTTCTACGGGCCCAACATCCATCCCGCCGCCGAGTACCGGCAACGGCTCGAGGAAATGCGCCGCTTCTGCAACGCGGAGGGAGTGCAGTTGCTGGAGGGCGAATACCGGCCCGCCGACTGGGGCCGGGCCATCCTGCCCTGGCGACATCTTCCCGAGGGCAGTCGCCGCTGCCAGGAGTGCTTCCGGCTGCGCCTGCGTCGCACCGCCGAGGAGGCCCGGCGGCGCAACTTCGACGCCTTCGGAGTCACCCTGACGGTGAGCCGGCACAAGAACTCGCGGCTGGTGATCGAGACCGGCCGGCAGGTGGAGGCGGAAAGCGGAGTTCCCTTCGTGGACGTCGATCTCAAGAAACAGGCCGGTTTCGAGCGTTCGCTGCAGCTTTCCCGGCAGTGGGGGTTCTACCGCCAGCAGTATTGCGGCTGTTCGTTGAGCCGCTCGGAGGGACTGGCCCGGCGGCGGAGGCGGGCCGGGGCATGAACGGCTCGGCCGACAATTTCACGGCCTGGTTTGTCGAGGTACGCGCGCGCCTCGAGAAAATGGCACGCGAATTCCCCACCGACGATCCCCGGCGTGGCCTGGTGGCGGTGATCCCGGTGCAGGGCGGGGTGTTCCGCCATCCCCTCACCGGCCAAGACATCAAGGAGCTTACCGTCTATGCCTGTGGCCCGGAGCGGGTGAAGATCGTCTCGCCACGGTTTCTCTACTCACTGCCCCCGCTTTCACTGCAGCAGGTGGTCTCGGCGCCGCAGTTCTGTGCCCTCGTGGCTCGCCGGCTCGGCGAGCAGCTGGGCCGGTTGGGGAAGTTGCGGGATCGCCTGCTGGCCATGGGCATCTTCGTGGACCTGGTGGAAGATGCCCTGCTGCTTCGCGGGCAGGTGAAGCTGGCCGGCCGGACCCTGGGCGTGGCCGCCTGGCAGCGGCAGCGGCTGGTGGTGGAGTCGCTCGATGGCACCAGCCTGCATGGCCTGCCGGTGGAGTCCCGGAACCTGGAACTGGGCGGAGAGCCCACCGGGGATCTCGAGGCCCTGGCACGGCTGGCCGACGGGCTGGCCGGGGCGGACGCCACGCCGGCGGAGGCGGAACAGGAAGACGTGCTGGAGCTGACCGAGGCCATGGAAGAGGCTGCCACGGAAACGGCTCCAGCGCCCCCGGTGGCAGAGCCCGGCCTGGAGCCGCTGGACCTGGAGGAGCTGCTGGAGAAGTTGGGAAGCGACACCAGGGTATCGGCATACGGCGGGCGCCTGCGTTTCGAGGCCCGTCTCAAGGTGGTACAGGGGCAATACCGTTTCTACCTGGAACAACGCGGCCCCCGGCGCCTGGTGGGTTACCTGCTGACACCGGGCGGAACGCGGGCCCCGGTCGATTTCGAACTGGGGCAGGTGCTCGATCTCAAGGAGGTGCTGGATGCCTATCTGGCCGGCGGTTAGCTCCCACCACGGAAAGCGACTTGCCAGTTACGTTACCGGGGCGGCACTTCTCTGGTTGTGGTTGCTGGTTCCCCGGGCCGGAGCGGCCGAGAGCGTCGAACTGCGCTACCGGTTTGCCAGCGACCAGCAACTGGCCTACCTGGTCAAGGTGCGCCAGCAAGTCCGGCTCTCCAGCGACCTGGTAGCCGAGGCCGCGCGCACCTCGACCATCAACAGCGAGGCGGAGATGCTCCAGCGGGTGCTGGCGATTCGCGACGGGCGGGCCCGGCTGCAGATCTCCCTGGGTTCGTTCCGGGCCAGCCAGGCGACGGAGGGGCTGGTTCACGAGCTGCGGCGGGTGCCGGAGATGGAGGGGATACGCCTGGTCGTGACCCGGGACGAGCACGGCCGGGTGCTGAAGACCGAGGAACTGGGAGCGGAAGGCCGGGAAATGCGGGTACGCCAGGTGGCCCTGGCTTTCGCCCGGGCCCAGCAATTGCTGACCCTGGAGTTTCCCTCCCGGACCGTGGCCGCCGGGGAAAGCTGGCAGGTCGAGCGACGGGTGGAAGTTCCCCTGTGGAGCGGGCGGCACCTGCAGCTGGTCATGCAGGGAGACTACACCCTGGAACGATTGTTGCCGTGCCGGCGCCAGCGTTGCGCCCGCATCTCCGCCCGGGTACGCATTACCCTGGCCGGCCGGAGCGACCTGGGCGATATCCAGCTACTGGCCGACCTGCAGGGCAGCGGTCGGGGGCGGTTCCTTTTCGGCCTGGACACGGGAAACCTGATAAGGAGCGAGTGCCAGACGGAAATAAAAGGCCGCCTGAGCGCTGCCGATGGTGACGAACGCACCGCCACCGGAGTGAACCTGCGCATCGCCGTCAACTCGGAGCTGGTGCGGTGACAGCCGCGCTGGCCATGACCAGCCTGGAGGCGAGAGGCCTGGGCCGGGTGTGGTTGCTGGCCGGTTCCCGCGGCCTGGTGCGGGTGTTGCTGGCAGCCAGCCGCCAACAGGTGGCCGACGAGATCGAGCGACTGGGCGGGTGGTGGCAACGGCGACCACGGTGGACCGAGCCGGCGCGGCGCCAGCTGGATGAATACCTGGCCGGCCGGCGCCGGCGCTTCCAGCTGCGCCTGGCGCCCCCGCCCCTGGGAGACTTCGCCCGCCGGGTGCTGCAGGTGCTGGCCCGGGTGCCCTATGGCCAGGTGATCACTTACGGTGAACTGGCCCGGCGGGCCGGCCATCCCCGGGCGGCCCGGGCGGTGGGCCGGGTGATGGCGGAAAATCCCCTGCCCATCATCTGGCCCTGCCACCGGGTGGTGGCGGCTGCCGGCCCCGGGGGGTTTTCGGCGGGGTTGGAGTTGAAGCGGGCCCTGCTCCGGATCGAGGGCCGCTCCTTGCCGGCCTGACCAGGCGTACCAGCACCAGCACCTGCTGCTCGCCGGTGGGAGGCAGGTGCGCGGGCAGGGCCGGAGCCGGCACCAGTTCCCCGGCGGCGGCCAGGAAATCACCCCAGCGCGGGCGCGGTATCCACAGTTCCAGCTGTCCGCTGGCTCCCAGGCGGCTTCCCTTCGGCACCAGGTGTCCCTGGCGGCGAACCGTGCCCCCACTCCGCCAGGCGGACTCGGCCAGGCGGTACAGTCGCTCGGGCCGGTTCACCGACAGCTCCAGCAGTGTGCCCCGGGGAACGGTGACGGTCACCGGAAAACTGGATACCAGCAGCACCAGCACGATGGCTCCCACCGTGGCCAGCAGCACCGCCATGGTGGCTTCGAAGGGCACCATCCAGCGGGAGGTGCTGGAACGCCGGCGCATGGCGGCACCGTGCCGCAGCAGGCGCCGGTGCAGCCGGTGGCGCAGTTCCTCGGGCACTTCCACCTGGGGCAGGTTGCGCAACAGCTGTACCGAGCGGCGCAGCAGCGCGAATTCCTCCCGGCACTGCCGGCACCCGGCCAGGTGCTGTTCGAGTTCCCGCACCTGGGGCTCGGCGAGCAGGCCGTCGAGGTGCTCCGACATCAGCCGCCGGAAATGCTCGTGTTCCTCATGAGCGGTCACTTTCTTCCTCCAGGTAGGGAGCCAGCAGGCGAGCCAACTCCAGGCGGGCCCGGTGCAGGCGACTCTTGACCGTCCCCGCCGGCAGGCCGGTGATGGCCTGGATCTGTTCGTAGCTGAGCAGTTCGATGTCGCGCAGGATGACGAGTTCGCGGTGGTCATCGGAAAGCTCACCCATCTTCTCCTCGACTATGGTCTGCAGCTGGCGACCCTCGGCCAGGGTGTCGGGCCGGGGTACCTCGCCGGCCACCGGCCGGTGCCGCCGCTGGCCGCTGGCATCGGCCTGGTAGATGCCGTCGAGTTGCTGGCGCCGGTGCTGGGCACGCCGGCGCAGAAACTTCAGGCGGTTCAGGCAGTGGTTGCGGGTGATGCGGTAGATCCAGGTCGACAGGCTGGACTCGCCGCGGAACCTGTCGATGTGCTTGAAGATGGTCAGGAATACCTCCTGGGTGAGATCCTCGGCCTCCTGCTGGTTGCCCATCATGCGCAGGCACAGGCCGTAGATACGGTCCTGGTGCAGGCGCACCAGCTGCTCGAAGGCCCGGGGCTGGCCGCGCTTGAGCTGTCGCACCAGCAGCCGTTCGTGTTCGGGTATTCCTGGTGCCATGTACGCTTTCAGCATAGGGTTCGCCACCAGCCGGGTCAACAACAGTTACGACAACCACCGGCGGCGGCCGGTTCCGATCCCGAACGGGCAATGCCGGGGCTCCGGGCGTTTTTTCGACACCCTGCTGCATACATGCATGTATATGTATTACTGGGTGTTATGGTGTGTACGTTGGACAGTCGAAAGAGTTTTCGCTTGTGCAGGTAAGCCGTGCTCAGCCGGCCTTCTTCATGGGCCTTATGCTCCGGAGTGCTTGCGCCTCGTTCTGCTGGGCGTGATACAGGTCCCAGCGGAGTTGCAGATTCATCCAGAAACCGGGGGTGTTTCCGAAAAATTTCGCCAGCCGGAGGGCGGTTGCCGGCGTGATGCCGCGGCGGCGGTTGACCAGCTCATTGATTCGCTGGTACGGCACCCGGATTTCCTTGGCCAGATCCCGTTGCGAAAGATGCAGCGGCTTGAGGAATTCTTCAAGAAGCATCTCGCCCGGATGGATCGGCTCCCGGTTTGTCGGCACTCGTATCATGATACCCCTCTCCTCTCAGTGGTAATCAACGATCGCTACCTCCGCGGGTCCATCCGGGGTCCACACGAAACACACCCGGTACTGATCGTTGATGCGAATGCTATGCTGGCCCTTCCTCTCCCGCGACAGGGACTCCAGCCGGTTTCCGGGAGGGATGCGTAACTCGTCCAGGAGGCCGACCGAATCGAGCTGCTCCAGTTTTCTCGCTGCCGCGCGCCACAGTCCCCGTGGGCATGTCCTGCGAGCCTCCCTGGTGTTGCGACCGTTGAAAATATCCTCCGTTCCCGGGCTCGCGAAGGACTTGATCATGATGACATGATAGCACGGATATCATGCTAGCAGCAAGTGACCGGGAGCGCCGGCTCGCCGTTTCGCTGGAAGTCCCCTCCCCTGCCACGAAAACAGAAATGCGCTGTTGCCGGCGCGAAGGATGGCGGGGGGGGCCGGGGTTGCCGGTGTTGTTGACACGTCAAGATATCCGGCATTTTGACAAGTGAAGTGTCCGGTTGACAGTTCGCGAAGCAAGCTCCTAGAATGCCGCTCGACCGAACCAGCCCATCGACAAGGAGGAGCGCATGAAAACCCTTGGATATCTTGCCCTGCTGGCAGGGTTGCTGGCGGTGCTGCCGGCCCGGGCCGCCGATATCGTCCTCAACGATCCCGCCGGCGACGACGACGGCCCCGGCGGCTACAGCTATCCCACCGCCCCGGAATACCTCCCCGGCTCCTTCGACGTCACCAAGGTGGAGATCCAGGACAAGGGCGACAAGCTGAAGATAAAGCTGCACCTGAAGGCCCGGGTGAAGGATCCCTGGCACTCGCGCGACTGGCCGGTGCGCGGCAACGGCTTCTCCCTGCAGATGGCCTTCCTGTTCGTCGACCAGGATCACCGAAAGGGTTCCGGCCACACCGAGGGCATTCCCGGCCTGAACGTGGTCTTCGCCCCGGACAGTGCCTGGGAGAAGGTGGTGATCATAAGCCCCCAGGGCAACACCCGGCTCAAGTCCGAGATCCAGCAGAAGGCCAAGGCGCTCGCGGCCGACATCGTCCTGCCCCTCAAGGTCAAGGCCTCGGGCAGGAAGCTCATCGCCACCGTGGCCAAGCGCGACCTGGGCTCGCCCGCCGCCGGTTGGGGCTGGCAGCTGGTGATGCAGTCGAACGAGGGCTACCCGGCCAAGAGCGACCTGCTCACCCGCAAGGTCAACCAGACGGGCGGGCCCCACCGCTTCGGCGGCGGCCGCGACGACGACTGCGATCCGCACGTGATCGACCTGCTGGCCGGTTCGGCCCGCGGTGACCAGCAGGAGATCGACCTGCAGCACCAGATGCTCTCGAAATACGCCTGCGGCAAGCCGGCCGTGCTGCAGATGGTCTATCCCTGAAGCACGGGCGCGGGCGGGACCGTCCATGAAAAGGTACTCACTGGTTCTGCTCATCCTGGCCGCCGCGGCCGGCAGGGCGGGCGCGGAGTCGGCCAATTTCGATTTGAGCGGCAAGATCTACACCAAGTGGCTCTACCGCAACAACGCCTCCATGGGGGTGCTCAGCTACGGCAATCCCTTCTGGACGGAGAACTTCTCCGGCGACAACGGTGTCGGTACCGAGTTCGAGCTGACCATCAAGGGCTCGGTCTCGGACGTCGTCGACGCCGGCGTGCGCATCAAGAGCCGCTTCGGCTCCACCTGGCACGACTTCTGGGAAAACGGCAACCTGCGCTACAGCAACCCCAACACCTCCGGCGAGAGCCTGGGGCTGGATCACGCCGAGTACATGAAGCTGCGCGGCTACTGGGTGCGCATGTCCGATCCCTTCCCCGGGGTCTCCAGCATCCTGGTGGGCTCGTCCGACCTTTCCATGTTCAACGCCTGGACGGTGGGCAAGATCCGCTACATCGACCGCGACAACGCCAAGGGCATCTTCGTGCAGGGCAGACCCCTGGACGAGAAGCTCACCTACCACCTGGGGGTGATAGCGCTGCCCAAGCTGTGGGTGGGGCCGAACTGGTCCACCGGCCTGGGAGAGGACCTCTACCCGGACTCCCAGGTGGTCGATCCCTTCTGGACCGAAGACTGGGCCTACGCACTCAAGCTCACCAGCCAGCCGGCCGACTGGCTGCGGCTCGAGCTGACCGGGATGGTCAGCCTGGACGTCGAGGCCGATCTCTACGACCCCGATGCCACCGGCACCCTGAACCCCGCCGACCAGGATTACTGCAACCAGCATCCCGACGACGACGCCCGCTGCCCGGATCACAACGTCGACCTGGCCTCGCGCTACACCAACGCCGTGGTGACGCTGGCGGGGGAGCTGGAGCCGCTCGACGACCTGCTGGTGAACTTCCTGGGCGGCTTCAGCCTCTCGGACATCAACGAGGATTACGCCGCCAACGGCGTGGCCCAGAACCAGGGCGTCTATCCCATGATCTGGGGCGACGTGCACGACTTCGCCGCGGTGGTGCGCCTGAACCTGCTCGACGCCTTCGGGGTGGAAGACCTGGGCATCAAGGCCGAGGGCTTCTACATCGGCCAGCACTGGACCTCGACCTTCGGCGCCCGGCGCGAGGACGACGTGCTGCTCACCGACGGCCTCATCGAGGGCGGGCAGCTGCCCACCCTCAACCTGGCCAACGAGTTCATGGACTTCGACGAGGCCTTCTACGAGTCCTGCATCGGCTGGCAGGGCGGCACCCTGCTGCTGGAGTACCTCGTCGGCGAGCTGAGCCTCAAGCTCGAGGGCACCTTCATCGGCTACAACACCAACGCCCAGAACCGCCGCGTCTACGACTGCGACAACTGCGTGGGCGACCCGGTCTATCCTTCCTTCCTCTACTCCGACGGCTACACCGACACCGATCTGTGGGACTACGCCAACCCCAAGAGCATCGACCGCGGTCGCGATCCCCGCAGCGTCTTCCGCGAGGACCAGGACCGCTACACCATCATCGCCGTGCTCTGGGCCGGCTACCAGTTCGACATCGGCCGCGGGCTGGAGCTGGAGGCCAAGCTCAAGCAGATCGTCGATCGCGACGGCCGGGACACCTCGCGCGCGGACGACGACTACTCCGGCAACATCACCATCGGCCGGCTGTCGCTGGCCTACCCGCTCAGCGACACCCTCAAGGTACGCCTGGGAGCCCAGTTCGACTGGTGGGACGAGAAGAACCGAGACGGCAGCCCCGCCCGCGGCTACGCCTGGTACCAGACCACCAAGGTGAAACCCTTCCTGGTGGTCTCTTTCACCTACGGCGGGGCGTCGCTGCGCTACTACCTGGAGTACCTGTACAAGGACCAGTGGCGCGGCGAGCGCGACCCGGAACAGTTCTGGGGGGTGCTGCGTTCCAAGGCCACCCTGGAAGTGGCCTGGTGAGGACGAGATCATGTGGCGTAAAAAGAGACTGGCACTCGGCCTGGCGCTGACCATGCTGCTGTTCGGCTGCGGCTTCGAGCCGTTGTTCGGCCGCGCCCTGGGCGAGGATCACCCCCTCAACGACGGCGGCGTGGCCGAGATCGGCAACGTCTTCTTCGCCGCCGACATGAACCCCGACACCAAGGACGGCAATTGCGACCCCATCGACCGCTTCCTCTGGGCCGAGGACAAGCCCGGGGCTTCGATGTTCATCGCCGCCGGTATCCACCCGGACAGCCCCATCCAGGACAACGACATCGAGCAGCAACTGGGCGCCTGGATACCCAACAAGATTCCCATGTACGACGACGGCACCCACGGCGACGAGAAGGCCGGAGACGGTGTCTGGACCACCACCTTCTCCCTGCCCGAGGGGCTGCGCATCGGCTACAAGTACACCTGGGGACGCCAGGGAGAGAACTGGGGCGGCACCGAGGAGTGGCCCGGCAACCGCAGGCTGCTGGAGATAGTGGACGTCAACGGCGACGGGGTGGTGGCCCGCTACGACAACTTTGGAGACGAGACCAGCAACAAGGACGTCATGAACCGGCTGCTGCCTGCCAACGGCGGCCATGGCACCGTCGACTGGGAGACGGACGCCAACGCCGACGGCGTCCCCGACGCGCAGGAGCGCATGTACGACAGCGACGGTGACTGCGAGCTCGACACCTGGTGGACCCCGGCAGCGGCAAGCCCTTGAATACAATAAAATAACTGCTGCCAGGTGGATCTGGCCGGCCGCGCGCTCCCGCCCCGCCGGCCCGATTTTTCTTGCAATTACAACGCCGGTGTGTATCATCCGCCGCGCATTGTTAACTACTATGGAGGCCAACCGCTCCATGGACAGTGACCAAGATAGCCCGCGTGTCTGGGCCCGGGGGCCCGGCGGGCAGCAGGAGGCGGATGTCAGATAGTCCAGCGGTTAGCCCTCCCCCCTCCCGCCCCTCTCAGCTCCCCGACCTCCAGCGCACGCGGCCACTTTCGTCCCGCCCTGGTGACCGGGCCCGGCGGCCCGGCCGGCGAGACGGTGATGGAAGGAGGGTGAAGCATTGCAGAGGTTGGGTACTCATTTTCTCCTGGAAATGGCCGGCTGCGACAGCCAGCTGCTCGACGATGCCGAGTGGATCTCGGCCACCATGTTGCAGGCGGCCCGGGCGGCCAACACCACCATCCTGGGAAGTTCCTTCCACAAGTTCTCCCCGCAGGGGGTCAGCGGCGTGATCGTCATCGCCGAAAGCCACCTGTCCATCCATACCTGGCCCGAGCTGGGCTACGCCGCCGTGGACGTCTTCACCTGCGGTGACCGGGCCATGCCGCAGCGGGCCTGCGCCCACCTGCTGAAGGCGTTCGCCCCCGAGTATCACGAACTGCAAGAGCTGGCCCGGGGCTTGCCCCGGCAGGCACAGGCCGCCAGGCTGGCGGAGGGAAAGCCCGTCTCGTGGCATTCACCGGGCAGGCAGGGCTGGGCATGAGCCCGAGCTTCGACGGCGACTGGCTGGTGGACAACTACCGGCGCGGCGAGATCACCCTGCAACGGGTGGTGGAGAGGCTGCACGGTGCGCGCACTCGATTCCAGCAGGCGGAACTGGTGCGTACCGAGGCCTACGGCGACGCCCTGGTGCTCGACGGCAACATCCAGCTGGCGGAGAGCGACGAGCGCGTCTACCACGAGGTGCTGGTACATCCCCTGCTGCTTTCGCTCGAGCGGCCAGCCCGGGTGGCCATACTGGGCGGCGGCGACGGGGCGGCCCTGCGCGAGGTGCTGCGCCACCACCGGGTGGAGCGGGTGGCCATGGTGGACATCGACGAGCAGGTGGTGGAGTTCTGCCGGGAGTACCTGCCCCGGTTCAGCCAGGGTGCCTTCGACGATGCGCGGGTGGAGCTGGTCTTCGCAGACGCCCGCGGCTGGATCGAGCGGCAGCGGGAGGGAAGCTGGGACGCGGTGATTAGCGATCTCACCGAGCCGCTCGACGGCGGTCCCTCGGCCATGCTGTTCACCCGCGAGTTCTACCGCCTGGTGCGGCGGGCGCTTGCGCCCGGCGGCGGACTGGTGGTGCAGGCCGGGGCGGCCAATCCCACCGACCACGAGCTCTTCTCCCGCATCCAGGCCACCGTGGCCGCCGAGTTCGACGGCTGCCGGGCCATGCTGAGCTTCGTGCCCAGCTTCGCCGACCAGTGGAGCTACGTGCTGGGCTTTGACGAGGGTGCCGGGCTGGTCGAGCCGGAAGCGGTGGACGAGCTGCTGGCCGAGCGCGTGGCCGGCGAGATGTTTCACTACGACGGCGAGTGCCACCGGCACTGTACCAGCCTGCCGCTCTACCTGCGGCGCACACTGCAGGGTGCACCGCAGCCCTTCACCGACGCCAGCCCCCCCCGGCTGCGCACCGGCAGTGACCTGTAGCCCGGGCTCCCCGGCTCGACGACTACAACCTCACCAGCGCCAGTCGCGGCCCGGCCGAGACATGCAGGCGTCTGCCGCCCTGGTACAGCTCGCCGTCCAGCACGTAACCCTGCGGCTGCTCGGCCTGCAGCAGGACGTCGTCTGCGGTGGTGACGACGATGTCCGGGTGGTGCACCTCGCGCCCCTTCCAGAAGGCACCGATAATGCGTAGCAGCTCGCGGGCGCGCACGCGGGAGGCGGCCACCTGGAAGCGATCCTGGTAGCGGCCGGCCAGGGGGAAGGGCCGAAAGCCCATTCCCAGCGCCTCCATGGACGAACAGGCCAGGCCGTTTGCTTCCGGCCACCTCAGCGCCCGGCCGGAGATGCTCAGGTGCAGCGGCTCGCCGGCGAACAGTTGTTCCACCTGCCCGCCGCCGAACAGCAGATCGCCGCTCCAGCCCAGCAGCCGCCCCAGCACCCGCAGCGGCGAATCGCCGCCGTGGTCGAGCAGCTCGCGGTAGAAGCGGTACATGAAGCCGGTGGCCATGCTGAAGCCGTGGTGAACCCGCCGGCCGTCTTCCACCCGCAGGATGATACGGCGCAACACCGGCAGGTAGCGGCCGCTGTCGAGCCGCTGCAACAGGCGCCGCAGCAGGCCGACCGGCCGGCCGCGTATTCCCAGCGAGGCGGCGTGGGCGTTGTGGGTACCGCCGCAGAGGAAGGCCACCCGGGGCAGTCGCTCGGGCGGGCAGGCAGCCAGCAGGGCGCTCAGTACCAGGTGGTTGGAGCCGTCGCCGCCGCCGATGGCCAGCACGCCGAGCCCTTGCTGCAGGAACTGCTCCATGACCCCCGGCAGTTGCTCGGGGTCGTCGGTTTGCCACAGCCTGTCGGCCGGGCCCAGCAGGGCCCCGAGCCGCTGCGCCGTGGTGCCTCCCAGCAGGGTCTTTTTCCCGGCCCGCCGGTTTACGATTACCCCGACCCCGCCCATGGTCCCTCAGCCCGCCTCCTGGTTGTCCTGGTAACGTTGGTGAATGACGGCGGCCTCCTCCAGTACCTGGCCGAAGGCCTCGGCGCACTCCGGGTCGAAGTGGCTGCCGGCGTCCTGGCGGATGATGTCATAGGCCTCCTCCAGTCCCAGGGCCCCCTTGTACACGCGGCGGGAGCTGAGCGCGTCGAAGACGTCGGCCACGGCCACGATGCGGCCGGCCTGGGGAATGTCGCGCCCGCGCAGGCCACGCGGGTAACCGGAACCGTCCCACTTCTCGTGGTGGGTAAGGGCCACGGTTTCGCTCAGTTGCAGCAGGCGGGAATCCGAACCGGCCAGGATGCGGGCACCGATCTCGGTATGTCCCTGGATGACCTTGAACTCCTCGGCGGTGAGCCGACCGGGCTTGAGCAGGATGGCGTCGGGTATGCCGATCTTGCCCACGTCGTGCATGGGTGAGGCATACAGCAGCAGCTCCACCTCGTCGGCCGGCCAGCCCAGCTGCCGGGCCAGCAGCGCCGAGTAGTGGCTCATGCGGCGGATGTGGGCGGCGGTGTCCTTGTCCTTGTACTCGGCCGCCTGCGCCAGGCGCAGGATGGTGTCCAGGTGCACCTTTTTCAGTTCGGCCGTCAGCCGGGCGTTGTTGACCGCCACCGCCGCCTGGGAAGCCAGCGCGCGCACCAGGTCCTCGCGCTCGGGCGCGAAGGGAACGATGCCGCCGGGACCGCGGGCATTTATAAGTTGCAACACTCCCTGGACCTCGTCGTTGCGGTCGAGCATGGGTACCGCCAGCACCGAGCGGGTGTGGTAATCGTTGCGGCGGTCGAAATCGGAGTTGAAGGAGAAAGGCAGCCCGGCGGGCAGGTGGTAGACGTCCTCGATGTTGGCGTTGCGACGGGTGGTGGCCACGTAACCGGCGATGCTGGAAGTGTCCAGCGGCAGGGTATGCGAGGAAAACAGCCGGCGCTCTTCCTCCGGGCCCAGCCGCCGAGCCAGGGTGTCGTTCTGGGCCACGCTGAACACCAGGTGGCCGTCGTCGAGCAGGTACAACGAACCGGCGTCGGCCCCGGTGAAGGCCCGCGCTTCCTTGACGATCATCTGCAGCAGCTCGTCCAGATCGTGGGTGCTGCTCAGGGCGATGCCGATGCGGGTCAACCCCAGCAGGTCCTGTCTCAACTGTTGCGCCAGCCGCTCGCCGCCGTCCATGGCCGGGACCTTCCTTTCCGGTGCCAGCCTAGCACAGGAGCTGACGTCGTTCCAGGAACACGGATTTCTCGCGGCCGCCGATCCGTGGTACCTTGGTTCTCGGTTCCGCGGGACCGGAAAGGAACGGCAGACAGGTGGCCGAATCGCGGGCAGGCAGATGGCGCAGACGCTGGGCTGGCTTGGCCCTGGGCACGGCCGGGGGAGCGCTGGTGGCACTGCTGGTGCTGGCCGGTGCCATCGAGCCGGCCGAGAGAATGGTCCTCGATGGCTGGCAACGACTGCTGGCCCCGGGTACCAGCCCGCCTGGAGATATCGTGGTGGTGGCCATCGATCAGGCCAGCCTGGAGAAGGTGCAACAGCTGCTCGGGCACCGCTATCCCTGGCCCCGGCAACTGTTCGCCCTGATGTTGTGTTACCTGCACCGGGCCGGGGCCCGGGCGGTGCTGTTCGACCTGTTCTTCGAGGGGCCCAGTCCGGGCTCCGATGAACTGGATCCCCGCCACCAGGACGAGCAGTTGGCCCGGGCCGCCGGGCAATGCGGCCCGGCCGTGTTCGCCTACAAGCTGCGGCCGGCCGATTCCACTCCCCCCTCGCCGCTTTCGGGGAAGCTGCTGGCCCGGGCTGCCCTGGCGGCCCGGCCCTGGCCCCGCTTGCGGCGATTCGCCCGGGCCGATCCCCTGGTCGAGCCGCTGTTGGACAGCGGCGCCCGCTTCGGGTTCGCCAATGCGCGCCCGGACCGCGACGGCGTAATCAGGAAGGTCCTGCTGCTGGCCGGCGCTCCCGCCATGCCGGCGACGTCGACTCGACCTGGCGGCGGCAGCGAATACCTGCTGGCCTCCCTGGCCCTGCAGGCGGCCACCCTGACCGGCCAAATCACCATCGACCAACGCGGTGGCAGCCTGCGCGGCCAGGGTCGCGACCTGGGAATGGAGGCCGACGGCAGTGCCTGGATTGCCTTCAGCCGCATTGGCCGCGAGTTCACCACCATACCGGCGGCCAACGTGCTCATCTCGGCCCTGCAGCAGCAACAGGGCATCCTCCCGGTGCTGTCCGCCGACATCTTCCGCGATCGCTGGGTGCTGGTGGGAGTTACCGCCGCCGCCGGCTACGATCGCACCACCACGCCGCTTTCGAAAGGCGGCAACACGCCCGGTGTCTACGTGCAGGCAGCGGTGCTGGACAACCTGTTGCGTTCGGGCTTCCTGAACCGGGTCGGCCGTCCCCTGGTAATGTTACTGGTGGTGTTGCTGGGCCTGGTGGTGGCCGTGCTGGGGAGGTTGTTGCACAACCTGTGGTGGTTCAGCCTGGCGGTGCTGGTGCTGCTGCTGGGCTGGACGGCGGCCAGCCTGGGAGCGGTTGCCGCCGGCTGGTTGCTGGATCCGGTGGCCGGCTGGAGTGTCCTGCTGTTGTCGCTGGTGGCCCTGGTAACGGCCTCGGCGCAGCGTGAACGCCGGGCCCGGCGGCGCGTACGCAGCCTGTTTCAGTTCTACCTCGATCCTGCCGTGGTCAGGCGCCTGCTGTCGGAGCAGGATGCCCTGGAACTGGGCGGCGAGGCCCGCACCTGCACCGTCCTCTTCGCCGACCTGGTGGGTTTCACCTCCCTGTCGGAGCAACTGGAGCCGGAACGCCTGGTGGAGCTGCTCAATCTCTACCTGGGCTCCATGACCGAGGTCTTTCTGCAGCATGGCGGGTTTCTCGACAAGTACATCGGCGATGCCATCATGGTCGTGTTCGGGGCGCCGCTGCAGCTCGAACGGCATGCCCGGGCCGCCTGCCAGGCGACCCTGGAAGGACTGGGTCGCTTGCGCCGGCTGAACGACGAGCTGGCGGCACGCGGACTGCCCCGCTTGAGCTGTCGGGTGGGTGTCAACACCGGCCGCATGGTGGTGGGCAACGTCGGCTCGCGCACCCGCGGCAACTACACCGCCCTGGGCGATGCCGTCAACCTGGCTGCGCGCCTGGAGGGCCTCAACCGCGTCTTTGGAACCCTGGTCATCATCGGCCCGGAGACCCGCCGACGACTGGGGGACGATTTCGTGGTGCGCGAACTGGCCGATATCCGCGTCAAGGGCAAGCAGCGGCCGGTGACCATCTACGAGCTGCTGGGTCCAGCGGACGGCCTGCTGGAGTCGGACCGGCAGCGACTGGAAATGTTTGCCCGGGCACTGCGATTGTACGGCGAGGGACGGCACGATGCCGCCCGGGAGGCCTTTGCCGCCGTGCTCGAGGTTTTCCCCGACGATGGCCCGGCCCGGGCCTACCAGCAGCGCCTGAGCCAGCAGCAACAGGCGTCGCTGGAGAAAGACCCGGTATGGGTGATGCACAGCAAGTAGCTACTGGATGGGAGCGGGAACCCCGGTATCAAAACGGGCCCGGGGCTCACTGCCCGGGCGGGTGGTTCCTCAGCGGCTGACCAGGTAACGCAGGCGCAGGGTGTAGGGCTGGCACAGGCCGTCCTGGCCGGCGGCCGCCTGTACGCATACCGTGAAGTCGTTGGAGTTGCCGCTGGTGCAGGTGGCGCCCTGGCTCTGGCAACTCGACTCGAAGGTGGCGTCGCTGCCGTTGCAGTCCACCGTGGAGCAGTCTCCCCGGTAGACCACCAGCACCAGGTTGCCCGGGTCGGGGTTGAAATCGACGGCGAAGGTGCCGTTGCCGGGAGCCGGATCCAGGTAATGCACCAGGTAACAATCGCTGTCTTCGCGCAGGCCGGACTGGTGCACCAGCACCCCGCTGATGGTGACGGTGGGATTGGACGATCTCACCGTACCGCCGTCTGCGGCGGCGGAGCAGGTGCCGGCCACGTCGGAGGTGTCGCCGCACTCGCAACCATCGCTGCTGGAGCCGTTGAGGTTCCACCACCCGGGCAGGCAAGAGGCCATCTGGCAGGTGCCGCTGTTGCAGACGGCGTCGGCGTGGGGATAACTGCAGATGTCGCCGCAGCCCGAGCAGTTGTCCACCGTGCCCAGCTGTGCCTCGCAGCCATCGCTCCAGCTGGAGTTGCAGTCGGCGAAACCGCCCTGGCAGGCGCAGGAGCCGGCATCGCAGATGCTGTTGGCCCCGCAGTCGTTTCCGCAGGAGCCGCAGTTGGCGACGCTGGACTGCAGGTTGGCCTCGCAGCCGTCGGGCATCTGCCCGTTGCAGTTTCCGAATCCGCTGTCACAGGTGACCACCGTGCAGTCGCCCCCGGAGCAGCCGTGCTGGGCGGTCTGGGGCAGGCTGCAGACGAATCCGCAGGATCCGCAGTTGAGCGGGTCGCTGCCGATGCCGACCTCGCAGCCGTCGGCCCACAGGTTGTTGCAGTTGTCAAAGCCGCTGTCGCAGGCGCAGCTGCCGCCGCTGCAGACGGCATGCTGCCCGCAGCTGTTGCCGCAGGAGCCGCAGTTGCCGGCGTCGCTGTTCAGGTCGGCCTCGCAGCCGTCCGACCAGTCCGCATTGCAGTTGTCGAAGCCGTTGTCGCAGGTGCAACTGCCGCCGCTGCAGCCGGCATGCTGCCCGCAGCTGTTGCCGCAGGAGCCGCAGTTGTCACTGTCGCCGCCCAGGTCGGCTTCGCAGCCGTTGGACCAGTCGTTGTCGCAGTTGCCGAAGCCGTCGTCGCAAGTGCAGCTGCCGCCCAGGCAGTGGGCGTTGGCCCCGCAGTCGTTGCCGCAGCCTCCGCAGTTGTGGGGATCGCTGTCGGTATCCACGCACTGGACCCCACAGCAGGTCATGCCGCTGCTGCAGTCGGGGCCGCTGCCGCCGCAACGGCAGGCGCCGGAGGTGCAGATCTCGCCGGCATCGCAGCGCTGGTTGCAGCCTCCGCAATGACGCTGGTCGCTGAGGGGATCGATGCACTCGGTGCCGCAGCACAGTTGCTGGGAGTTGCAATCGGGGCCGCTGCCGCCGCAGGAACAGGCGCCGCTTACGCACGACTCGTTGGTGTCGCAGGCATGCCCGCAGGAGCCGCAGTGGGCGGCGTTGCTCTGCAGGTCGACGCAGCTGGTGTCGCAGCAGCTATAGCCGGGACCGCAGTCGGGGCCGCTGCCGCCACAGCGGCAGCCGCCGGAGATGCAGCTTTCGCCGCTGTCGCAGGACTGGTCGCAGTTGCCGCAGTGGTTGGGGTCGCTGAGGGGATCGATGCACTCGGTGCCGCAGCACAGTTGCTGGGCGTTGCAGTCGGGACCAGTGCCGCCGCACAGGCAGGCACCGTCGATGCAGCGTTCACCGGGATCGCACTCGATGGGACCGCAGGGATCGCCCCGGCAGGCACCATCCTGGCAGCCGAACTCGCAATTCTGGCGATTCTCGTCGTACTGGCAGGTGCCCCCGGAACAGTAGCCAACCACCGGGTAGTAGACCCGGGTGTTGGCGTCGGCGCACCAGTCGTCGGGCGGTTGGTCACAGATCAGGGGCTGGCCCTGGCAGCGATCGCCCGAACAGCTGTCGTCCGTCGTGCAGGGATCGCCGTCGGTGCACAGGGTTCCGGTCTGGCTCCACAGGGTGGTGGCACTGGCCGGCTCGAAAAGACATGTGTAGGTGGCGTCCTGGCAGGTCTCGCGGGCACACTGGTTGGCGACGGTGCAACTGGCCGCCGGGCAGCAGCGTCCGGCTACACACTGCTCGTCCACGCACTGGCCGTCCTCGCACACCTGGCCCGGGGCACAGGGCTGACCACAGTCGGGAGGATAACAATTGCCGGCGGCGCATACCTGCCCGGCCGGGCAGTCGACACCCACACAACCCCGGTCCAGGCAAACCCCGTTCAGGCACAGCTGGTAGGGACCGCAGGCGGTATCCGGGCAGTCGGCCGGATAGCAATTGCGATCCGCCCCGCATACCTGGTCCGGGGGACAGTCTACGTGGGCGCAGTCATCGGGAACGCACTGGCCCTCCCGGCACACCTCGCTGGAGGCGCAGCCCTGCCCGCTGGCCAGGCAGTCGGCCGGGAAACACTCACCGTCGGCACACACCTGCCCGGCCGGGCAGGCGATGCCCACGCAGTTGTGCCGCACGCAGGTTCCCTGGTAGCAGACTTCGTCGGCGGCGCAGGAGACCTGGTCGCAGGCGGTATCGAAGCACAGGCCGCGGGCACAGCGCTGTCCCTCCGGGCAAACCACGCCCACGCAATCGGCCGGGTAGCAGCGCCCCTCGAAGCATACCTCGGAAAAGTCGGAGCATTGCCGATCGGGACAATCGGCCGGGTAACACCAGCCATTGGCGCAGACAGACCCGGATTGGCACTCCACCCCCACGCAGGAAACCGCCTGGCAGCGTCCTCCCACGCATACTTCGCCGGTTCCCAGGCAGTGCACGTCCTGGCAATCCACGGGATAGCAAGAGCCGGCGGCGCAGCGCTCGCCCTCGGGACAGCTCACCCCCAGGCAGGAGCGTTGCCGGCACTGCTCGTCGACGCAGACCTGCTCGGCCCCGGGACAGTTCTTGGTCTGGCAGTCAACCGGATAACACAGCCCGGCGGCACAGCGCTGGCCGGGAGGACACTGCACGTTCAGGCAGCTGGCCGGCAGGCACTGTTCGTCCACGCACAACTCTCCCACCCCCGGACAGGTTCTCCAGACGCAGTCCCGGGGATAACACTGGCCGCCCGCGCAGGCCATGCCCTGGCCACACTGTACTTGCAGGCAGGCAGGTTCGATACATTGGTCATCAAGACAGGCAAAGCCCTCCGGGCAGTCACGCCCGGGGCAGTCAGCAGGCAGGCAGCGGCCCCCGGCCTCGACGCCGCTGGGACAGCCGGAGCCGATGGTGCCGGGTGAACAACCCGCCAGTCCGCCGACCCCGGCCAGCAGCAACCAGGCAAGAAGCACGATTGTCCGTTCTGTTTTCATTGCTTTCGCCTCGGGGTCGTCCGCCTCGGTACCATTCTAGCACGATTGGCCGAGCCATGCCCAATCGGCGACCTTCCGTGCTCGAGTCCCCTGCCCTGTCCGCTGCGGTGCGTCAGGTTCGCCGGCCGCGCCGGGAATGCCGCCGGGAGGAACCAGGCGATTGACAGCAGGCCCCCCGGTCTGCTATTGACAGTCGAAAAAGGAAGCTGGAAAGTCTCCTCGAAGGAGGGGGAATCATGGAAAAAGGGATTCCCGTGAAGCGTTTCTGGGTTCTGGTGATCATGCTGTTGGCCATGCTGGCCGCCTCTGCCTGCTCTTCTCCCGTGGAGCGGCTCTGGGCCTACCCGATAAGTTCGCCCATCTATTCCACTCCGCGGCTGGCCGGGGATTTCGTCATCTTCGGATCGGAAGGCGGCACCCTGAATGCCGTCGACAAGAAGGGCCAGTCCCGCTGGCAGTACCAGGTCCCCAGCGGGGAAATTTTTTCCCGCCCGGCCAGTGACGGCAAGCTGGTCTTCTTCGGCTCCACCAACCAGAAGTTCTACGCCGTCGACATGACCGGGCGGCTGCGCTGGCAGTTCGCCGCCCGGGAACGCATCAAGTCCGATCCCCTGGTCCACGAGGGAGTGGTCTACGTGACTTCCTACGACGGCCACGTCTATGCCCTGCAGGCCGCCAGCGGCAAGAAGCTGTGGCAATTCCCCCCGCTGGCGAAACAAACCGAAGCCGAACCACCGGACGCAGGAGAGGGTGAGGAGAAAAACCGGAAGCAAGACGCCGAGGAACAGAAGCCGGTCCAGCCCCCGGTACTGACTCCCCCGCCGGGAGCCTTTTCCTACTCGGCACCGACGGTTCGCGACGGGGTGCTGTACGTGGGCAACCTCGATGGCTACCTCTACGCCATCAATACCGCCGATGGTTCCCTGAAGTGGCGCTTCCAGGCCCGGGAAGGCATCACCTCCTCGCCACTGGTAGAGGAAGGAGTGGTGTACTTCGGCTCGAAGGACGACAACGTCTATGCCATCGATGCCGCCGGCGGGCAGAAGGTCATCTGGAAGTACAAGACCGGTGACGACGTTCTCAGCTCCCCCCGCCTGGCCGAGGGGTTGCTCTACATCGGCTCCAACGACAAGCACCTGTACGTGCTGGATGCCAAGACTGGCAAGCTCAAGTGCCGGTTTGCCGCCAAGGGCCCCGTCGTCTCCTATCCGGTCTTCTACAAGAACCTGGTCATCTTCTCCGGAGGCCAGGGCGACGGCCGCGTCTACTTCGTGCAGCAGAAAACCTGCCAGCCCTTCTATGCCTATCGCACCGGCTACAAGATCGAAAGCGATCCGGTACTGGAAGGAGATCGCGTCTACGTTACCTCCGGCGACAGCAAGCTGTACACCTTCAAGATAAACAAGACCCAGTAGGATCTCCGGCGGGCGCCGGGCAACGGGCTCCCCCGAGGCTGGAGATGCAAAGACGGTGCTCCTGCTTGTGGCGGTCCGTGTGCCCATGCTATTCTGACCGGGTAAATCGCGCAAGCAAGGAGGACTGACCATGAATAGAGGGGCGCTTTTTCTGTCGGCCCTGGTTGGCCTGGTCTTGGCTTGGCACGCGGCCCAGGCACACCCGGTGACCGTCGATGGCAACGCCGCTGACTGGACCCTGGCGCTGCCGCCGGTGGACAACCTGGGTCACATCGCCCGCAATTCCCAGGGTGAGGGCGAATACGTCTGGCGGGACGCGGCCGGCGACGAGCGTACCGATTTCCCCGACTCCGGCAATGCCGATATCCTGCAATTCCGGGTCACCCTGGACGACCAGTACCTGTACTTCCTGGTTGAACTGTCCAACGTCACCACGCCGACCGGTGACGGGGCTCCACAGGTGCAGGTGGCCATCGACTTCGACGGAATCGCCAACAGCGGCCAGTCCTGGCTGGGTTCCTTGTGCGACACCCAGGTGTCGGCGGCCGCCGCCTGGGAGTACCTGGTGGTCACCCGTTTCGGTTCCGGAACCGCCCCGGCCGTGTATGACACCGGCTGGAACGAGATCGGGGCGGGAGGGCCACAGGCGGTGCTGGCCGGCAACATCATCGAGATAGCCGTGCCGACCTCGATCTTTACGGTGCCGCCGTCGGCGCCACCGCGCTTCACCGTGGCGGTATTACGCGCGGATGCCAGCGACGGCGCCTGGGACATCGCCGGGGTGAGCGACGTGCTGGACGCGGTCACCAACTACGGTGCTCCCGGAAGCTTCCAGAACACCTGGTCCGAGGTCGGCGACGGCACTCTCGACTACCACTTCGAGATCTGGTTTTCGCTCGATGCGAGCAGCCAACCCTCCCCCCCGCTGGTGATCAACGAGGTGCTCTACGACGGTGCCAGCGAACCGCAAGACGAGTGGATAGAGGTATTCAACCGCACCGGCCAGGACAACTTCTCCCTGGATGGTTTCAAGCTGGGCGACGAGGAGACCCCCGGGGGCACGGAGGGCATGGTGGCCTTTCCGCTCGGCCATACCATCGGGCTCGACGACGTGGTGGTGGTGGCCAACAACGGGGCCACCTTTGTCGCCAGCAACGGCTTCGCCCCCGACTTCGAGATTGCCGATTCGGGAGCCGTTCCCGACATGTTCGATTATGCCGCCTGGTCGGCCACGGGTTCGGTGCAGCTTGCCAACGGCGGCGACCAGTTGCTGTTGCTCGACCCCTGCGATACCGTCATCGACGTGGTGACCTACGGCAGCGGCGCCTGGCCGGGGGTGACGGCCGGGCCCGACGTGGCCGAGAACCACTCCCTGGAACGACCCCAGGCCCGTCCCGACAGCGATGACTGCGATGCCGACATGGTGGACCGCGCCGTACCCACCCCGGGCGCGGTCACCTGGTTGCTGGCGCTGGGGGCCGGCTGCAGCGAGGCGGTGGAGTGCCTCAGCGGCTTCTGTGCCAGCGGGGTGTGCTGCGGCAGCGCCTGCGACGGGATCTGCGACGCCCTGTGCGACAGCAGCGGCAACTGCCAGCCGGTCACCTGCCCGGCTCCCGCCAACGATTGCCAGCTGGCGGATTGCGATCCCGCCAGTGGTTGCAATGCCGCCGCGGGCGTCTCCTGTGACGACGGCGATGCCTGCACCCAGGGAGAAAGCTGCGATGGCGCCGGCAACTGCGGCGGCGGCAGCCAGGTGATCTGCCCGCCGCCCGCCAACTCCTGCCAACTGGCCGTGTGCGATTCCGCCACCGGTTGCTATGCCGCCAGCGGTACCAGCTGCGATGATGCCGACGCCTGCACCAGCGGCGATACCTGCGATGGCGCCGGCAGTTGCAGCGGAACCACGGTGGATTGCGACGACAGCGATCCCTGCACCGACGATTCCTGCGATCCCGGCAGCGGCTGCCAGTATGCCTTCAATACCGCTCCCTGCGACGACGGTGAACCTTGTACCTGGAACGATGCCTGCGACGGTGCCGGTAATTGCACGGGTGCCACCTACTCCTGTGACGACGGCAACGAGTGCACCGACGATTACTGCAACGGCGACGGCACCTGCAGCCACGACAACAACACCTCCAGCTGTGACGATGCCAGTGTCTGCACCGTGGGGGATGCCTGCGACGGTGCCGGCAACTGCACCGGCACGCCCATCGATTGCGACGACGGCGATCCCTGCACCGACGATTCCTGCGATCCCAGCGCCGGCTGTCAGCATGCCTTCAATACCGCTCCCTGTGACGACGGCGATCCCTGCACCTGGAACGACACTTGCGACGGTGCCGGTAATTGCACGGGTACCGCCTACTCCTGCGACGACGGCAACGTGTGCACCGACGATACCTGCAACGGTGACGGCAGCTGCAGCTACGCCGGCAACGCCGTCAACTGCGACGATGCCGATCCCTGCACCTATGATGATGTTTGTGCCGGAGGCACCTGCGCCGGTACGGCTTACGTCTGCAACGACGGCAGCGACTGTACCGTTGACACCTGCAACGGCGACGGCACCTGCAGTTTCGACGCGGTGGCCGATGGCAGCGGCTGCGATGACGGCAACCCCTGTACCCGCGACGATGCCTGCAACGGTGGAGTGTGCAGCGGCATCCTCTATTCCTGCAACGACTCCAACCCCTGCACCGACGACATGTGCAACGGCGACGGCACCTGCCAGTATGTCGACAACAGTGCTCCCTGCAATGACGGTGATGCCTGCAGCGAGGGAGACACCTGCTCCGGGGGCGCCTGCCAGCCGGGCAGTCCCGTGGTCTGCGACGACGGCAATGCCTGCACCGACGATTCCTGCAACCCGCTCAGCGGCTGCGTCTTCACTCCCAACAACGATTCCTGCGACGACGGCGACGCCTGCACCGAGGGAGACACCTGCTCCGGGGGAAGCTGCCAGCCGGGCAGTCCCGTGGTCTGCGACGACGGCAATATCTGCACCGACGATTCCTGCGCTCCCCTCAGCGGCTGCGTCTTCACTCCCAACAGCGCCTCCTGCGACGACGGTGATGACTGCACCATGAACGACGTCTGCTCTGCCGGCAGTTGTTCCGGGGTACCCCTGGATGCCGACGGCGACGGCTACGTGGCGGCCTCCTGTTCCGGTGACGACTGCGACGACAACGATGATTCCGTCAACCCCGGTGCCTTCGAAGGGCCGCATGGTGACGCCGTTTGTGCCGATGGCGTGGACAACGATTGCGATGGGGCCACCGATGCCGTCGATCCCGGCTGCCGGCAGTGTACCAGCGATGGCGACTGCTCGGACGGCAACGCCTGCAACGGAGAGGAGACCTGTGTGGCGGGTTCCTGCCAGCCGGGCACGGCCCTGGATTGCGACGATCAGAACCCCTGCACCGACGACTCCTGCGATGCCGTGGCCGGCTGCCAGCACGCCAACAACAATTCCCTGTGTGACGACGGAAATGCCTGCACCACCGCCGATGTCTGTTCCGGCGGCAGTTGCCAGGGCACGACCATCAGCTGTGACGACCTGGACCCCTGTACCGACGACAGCTGCGACCCGGTCCTGGGCTGCCAGCACGCCTTCAACACCGCTTCCTGTGATGATGGCAACCTCTGTACCACCGGCGATACCTGCCAGGCGGGCACCTGCGTGGGCACGCCCCGCGACTGTTCCGGCCTCGATGATGCCTGCAACACCGGCTCGTGCGATCCGCAGAGCGGCAACTGCCAGGCCCTGCCCCGCGCCGATGGCACTTCCTGTGACGACGGCGACGCCTGTACCGGTGCCGATGTCTGTTCCGGCGGCACCTGCGGGGGAACGGCCATTTCCTGCGACGACGGCGATCCCTGCACGGACGATACCTGCGACCCGGCAACGGGTTGCCAGTACACCTACAACACCGCCTCCTGCGACGACGGCGATCCCTGCACGGAAAACGACAGCTGCCAGCTGGGCAGCTGCGCGGGCCAGGAGGTGGACTGCTCGAGCCTCGACGGCAACTGCCTGGCCGGGGTCTGCGACCGGGCCGCCGGTGGTTGCGTCACCACTGCCGCGCCCGACGGTTCCGGCTGCGACGACGGCGATCCCTGCACGGAGAACGATACCTGCCGGGATGGCGTCTGCAGCGGTACGGCGCCGGACTGCTCTTCCCTGGACGACCAGTGTCACCAGGGCCAGTGCGACCCCGGCAGTGGCCAGTGCGTGGCGCAGCCACGCGCCGATGGAACGCCCTGTGACGACGGCGACGACTGCACCATGGGAGACACCTGCCAGCAGGGCGTCTGCCAAGGGGCCATGGAGGTGCCCGATTGTCGACCCGGTGGAGGTTCCGGATGTGGCTGCTCCTCACCGGGCCGGGGAGCGGCTCCCGCCCTGCTGGTTCTGCTGTTGGGGTTGTTGCTGGCTCCCCGGCGCCGCCGCTGAAGGCGGCACCTCATCTGGCCTGATGGAAGGCTACAGAAGCGAGCGACACAATCCCCCGTCGATGGCCAGGGCCGCGCCGGTCAAGTAGGAGGCCCGTTCCGAGCACAGGAAAGCCACCAGGGGGCCGAACTCGGCCGGGTCGCCGATGCGCCCCAGCACCCCCTGGCGGGCCCAGCTGTCGATGAAGGCCTGGGGTGATTCGCCGGTGCGCGCGGCCGCGGACTCGGCCAGGTTGCTGACCCGGTCGGTCAGGAAGTAACCGGGGCAGACACAGTTGACGAGCACACCGGACGGTCCCAGCTCCGCTGCCAGGGTCTTGCCCAGTCCCACCACCGCTGCCCGCACGGAGTTCGACAGCACCAGGCCCTCGAGCGGTTGCTTGACGGTGATGGAGGTCATCAGCACCACCCGGCCCCAGCCGCGCTCCTGCATCTGCGGTACCACCAGGCGGCACAGGAAGACGGTGCTCATCAGGTTCAAGTCCACCGCCCGGCGCCAGGCCTGGCTGTCGTGCTGCAGGAACTGTCCCGGAGGGGGGCCCCCGCAGTTGGCCACGAGGATGTCTATCCGCCCGAAGTGCTGCCGGGCCTGCTCTACCAACTTTTCTACCTGAGCCTCCTCCGTCAGGTCGCAGGCCACGGCCAGCACCCGGGTGCCTTCCTGGCGGAGTTTGCCGGCGGCCTGCTGCAGCCGCTCCTCGTCCCGCCCGCAGATTACCAGGCGCACTCCCTCGGCCGCCAGGCTGCGGGCCGCCTCGAATCCCAACCCCCGGCTGGAGGCCGCCACCAACGCCACTCTGTCCGTGATACCAAGGTCCATGTCTTTCCTCCCGGCACCCATGGTCGGCGAGGGAGCGGTCCCCTGTCAAGGGCCGGGCGGGCTGGACTTGCCAGCGAGGGCATTTACGGGTACGACTGGAGCATGACCAAGCACCTGCCGGAAGATACCCGCAAGGAGCAGATTCTCGATGCCGCCAGGCGCTGTTTCATCGACCAGGGCTACTCCGCCACCCGCATGGCAGACATCGCCCGGCGGGCGGGATTGAGCAAGGGCGGGGTCTATTTCCACTTCGCCTCCAAGCGGGCCCTGTTCGATGCCCTGGTGGAGCAGGAATACCATCTGGGCGTGAATTTCCTGGAGAAGGTGGAGCGGGAGAGCCCCGACTGGCGCCGCTTGCTCGAGCGCCTGGCCGGGCACTTCCTGCACTTTTTCCGGCAGCGTCCCGACTACCCGCGCTTTTTCATGGTCATGGCGGAGATGGCCGGTCGCGACGAGTCCATCCGCGCCATGCTGAGTGGTATCCAGGAGGCCTATTTCTCGGCACTGGAACGCCTGCTGCAGCGCGGGGTGGACAGTGGTCAGCTCAAGCCCATCGACTGCTCGGCGGTGGCCAAGCTGCTCAAGGGCCTGCTCGATGCCATCGAGGGCTACCTGGCCATCGGCCTGGAGCTGGACACCGGGCGGCTGCTCCGCAGCGGGGTGGAAATGATCGCCGGCGGCTTGCTGCGGGAGGGAAGCGGTGAGTGATGAAAGTTGCCCTGGCCCAGATCAATCCCGTCATCGGTGACTTTTCCGGCAACGCCGGCAAGGTGGTCGATTGCTACCGGCGGGCCCAGGAACGGGGAGCGGAGCTGGTGGTCTTCAGTGAACTGTGCCTGTGCGGCTACCCTCCCCTGGATCTACTGGCGCGACGTGATTTCCTGCTGCGTTGCGAGGCGGAACTTGATGAACTGGCAGCCCGGCTGGGGCCGGTGCCCGCCCTGGTGGGCTGCGCCACCCTGAACCCGGGGCCGGTTGGGCGCCTGGCCTGCAACTCGGCGGTTCTCATGGTCGCGGGCCGGCGCCGGGCGCAGGTGGCCAAGACCCACCTGCCCAGCTACGATGTTTTCGACGAGGACCGTTACTTCGAACCGGCCACCGGCAGCCAGGTGCTGGAGGTAAACGGCCGGCGCCTGGCGGTGACCATTTGCGAGGACATCTGGCCGGGTCCGGGCCGGCGGCCGCTTTACCACCGCGATCCCCTCGAGCAACTGGCCGGGCAGCAACCCGAACTGCTGGTCAACCTGTCGGCCTCGCCCTTTGAACTGGGCAAGTCCCGCCAACGCCTGCAGCTGCTGGCCGACCAGGCCCGGCGGTTGGGGGTGCCGGCGGTGCTGGTCAACCAGGTGGGGGGGAACGACGAGTTGCTGTTCGACGGGCGCAGCCTGGCCGTAAGCGGCACCGGGAAGTTGCTGGCCCGGGCCGGAGCCTTCGTCGAGGACCTGCTGCTGGTGGACCTCGACGCCGAGCAGCAGCTGCTGCGACCGGCACCGGACGATGGCCCGGCGGAACTGCGGGCGGCACTGGCGATGGGCATCAGCGACTATGCCCGCAAGTGCGGCTTCGAGCGGGCGGTACTGGGCCTGTCCGGAGGCATAGATTCTGCGGTCTGCGCGGTGCTGGCCGCCGATGCCCTGGGTGCCGACAACCTGCAACTGCTGGCCATGCCCTCGGTCTATTCCAGTCCCCAGTCGGCGGCGCTGGCCGAGCAGCTGGCACGGCGCCTGGGAGCCCGCCTGGAAAAGATCTCCATCCAGCCGGTGCTGGACGGCTTCCTCGAGCAGCTGGCCGCTCCCCTGGGCCGGGTGCGGCAGACCCTGGTGGAAGAGAACCTGCAGGCCCGCATTCGCGGCACCCTGGTGATGGCCTTTGCCAATCACCGGGACGCCCTGGCCCTGGCCACCGGCAACAAGAGCGAGCTGGCCACCGGCTACTGCACACTCTACGGCGACATGGCCGGCGGCCTGGCGCCCATCGGCGACGTGCTCAAGACCCAGGTCTACCAGCTGGCCCGGCACTGCAACGAAGGCGGGCAGATCATTCCCCCGGCCATCATCGAGCGCCCTCCCTCGGCCGAGTTGCGCCCCGGTCAGCTCGACAGCGACAGCCTGCCTCCCTACCGGCAGCTCGACCAGGTGCTGCGGCTGTACCTGGACGAAGGCCTGGGCCAGGCGCAGATAGTCGAAAAGCTGGGCGACGGCGGCCTGGTGGAACGGGTGCTCTCGTTGGTGGAGCGCACGGAGTTCAAGCGCCGCCAGGCGGCCCCGGTGCTGCGGGTGACCCGCAAGGCCTTCGGCCAGGGGCGGCGCATCCCCATGGCACGGGTGCCGGGAGTGTAGATGAAGCGTCCCCGGACTCCTCCCGGCGTGTTGTTGCTGCGGGTCGGGCCCGCCGAGGCAGGGCTGCGGCTGGACGTGTTTCTGTCCCGGCGCCTGCATTGCAGTCGCTCGCAGATAGTGCGCCGCCTGGCCGGGAAGGTTCACCGGGCCAGCGGCAGGACCCTCAAGTGGTCGCAGCAGCTGGCTGCGGGCCTGGAGATCCAGGTGCAGGGCCGGCCCCGCCCGGAACCCGATATCGAGGTGCGTTATCGCCTGCTGTTCCAGGACGACTCCTTGCTGGCGGTGGACAAGGCTGCGGGGGTGCCGGTGCACCCGGTCCGCAGCTTCCGCACCCGCACCCTGGTCACCCGCCTGCGAGCCGAGCAGGGTGACGATACCCTGGCCCCCGCCCACCGGCTCGACCGCGAGACCAGCGGGGTGGTGGTGTTCGGCCGGGGTCCGGGGAACACCCGCCGCCTGATGGAGCAATTCGCCGGTGGCAGCGTGCGCAAGGACTACCTGGCCGTGGTGCGGGGCCGGCCCGATTTCGAGCAAGTGGTGGTGGACGTCCCGCTGGGCCGGGACGACGACTTTCCCGTACCCTGCCGCATGCGGGTGGCGGAGCGGGGACGGCGGGCCTGTACCGAGGTGCGCGTGCTCTGGCGGGGGCCCGACCGGGCCCTGCTGCTGGCCCGACCGCGCAGCGGCCGCCAGCACCAGATCCGCGTGCACCTGGCCCACCTGGGCCTCCCCGTGCTGGGCGACAAGCTCTACCAGGATGGCGGCAGCGCCTATCTGAAGATGCTGCGCGACGAGCTGGATGACGCCGCCCGCGAGCAGCTGGGCCACGGACGCCAGGCCCTGCATGCCTGGTCGTTGCGCCTGCGCCATCCCGGCGACGGGCGCCCGCTGCACCTGCTGGCCGCCCCTCCGGCCGACCTGCTGGGCTTGTTGCCGGCCCGGGCCTGGCGACAGGTTGACCTGGAGGCGAGAGAGGAATAGATTCTCAGCTCCATGAGGTACGCAACCTACATCTTGCTTGCTGTCGTTGCCGGCCTGGTGCCGGTGTCCTGCCGCGGTGGCGGCGGCAGCGGCATTCCCCCGGGCCTGATCGCCATGTTCGACGGGGAGTGCCCCGCCGGCTGGAGCCGCTATGAACAACTCGACGGGCGCTTTCCCCGGGGCGCGCTCGAGGCCGGCGGCAGCGGCGGCGAAGAGAGCCACGTACATTCGTTCGACATCACCGCCCGCACTTCCAAGGACGGGGCCCACGTGCACATGCTGGCCCGCGGTGAACAGGTCGAGGTGGACCCGGGCTTTTTCGGGCACGTCGGCATCTACAAGGGTTACCTGCAGGGGTTCGAGGAGGGGGGGCGGGACCGGGCCAAGGCCCTGCGGGCCCGGGCGGTCACCGATTCCGACGGGGCGCACGATCACCTGATCAGCGTCCAGGGAGACACCGAGCCGGCCTCGTCCCTGCCTCCCTACCTGGAGCTGGTCTTCTGCCGCAAGGACTGAATTTCCCGTCCCGGCCGCGATCTCTGCCGTCCATGTTTCGAAAATTCTCCTCGAGGCAGGCAAACTGCTACTGCGGCCATTTCCTTGCACCTCCTCGATCCCGGCGGCCGATCTGGGAAGTCCGCGGAGTAAAGCGGGAGATTCCGGTACCGCCCTCAACGCTCCCGTCGCTCGCCGGCGCCGGCTCGCGCAGACAGGTGAAAAAGCGTTCGGGGCGATCCGCTCGGGGGTGCCGCGGCCTCCACGGGGGGCAGCCCGACCAGCGGTTCCTCGTCCTCGGTGACGAAGAAGCGCACCAGGCCGGCGTCCAGTTCCAGCAGTTGCCGGGCCACGTCACGGCGCACCAGGCCGATTCTCTCCCGGTCCCGGGCCGGCAGCTGGCAGATGGCCAGCAGGCCCCGGGAAAGGTCATGCACCAGGCCGGTAGAGAGCATGAGCCGGCGGATGCCCCCGGAGCGTGACACGAAGTGGAAGGCCACCGGGCCCGGCCGGGCCGGCAGGAACATGTTGCCGGCCAGGATACGGCGTGCCTGGCGCCGCCGGCGTTCCCGTTCGGCCTCCTGGCGTTGCCGTTGTCGTTGTTCCTGCTGCTGCCGGGCCGCCAGCTCCGCCTCTTGTCGCCGGCGGGCCTGTTCGGCCTGCTGCCGGGCACGGTCACGGCGCTTCTTCTCCTCCAGTTGCCGCAGGTAGCGTTCCTGGCGTTGCCGCTCCGCCTCGGCGTCGTCGGGCTTCCGGCCCTGGCGCGCCAGCCGCTGCTGGTGCTCGATCTTTTTCTTCTTCTTGCGATCGACCAGGCCGGCCTTGAGCAGCTTGTCCCGCAGGTTCTGCACGGCGGACCCCCGTGTTCACAGACCCTGGCCCCGGCAGGCGGCGTAGCCGGCGTTGATGCGTTGCAGCAGTTGCCGGCGTTCGTCCTCGGTGACGAAGGCCGCCCGGGCCGCGGCCAGCTCCAGGTGCAGCAGGCGTTCCAGGTCGAAGCCCCAGCGGCTGACGGCCAGGTCGTAGTTGTCGGTGAGATCGGCCCCGTGCATGGCCGGGTCGTCGGAGTTGATGGTCACCGCCAACTGCTGCTCGTCGAGCCGGGGCAACGGGTGGCTGGAGACGTCGTCGACGCAACCGGTCTGGTAGTTGGAGATGGGACACATCTCCAGGGCCACCCGGCGCCGGCGCACCAGCTCGATGACCCGGGAGTCGTTCACCGTCTCCAGGCCGTGGCCGATACGCTCGGCACCCAGCACCTCGATGGCCGAGGCCACCGAACCCGCGTCCGTCCCCTCGCCGGCGTGGACGGTGACATGCAGCACCCCGGTGTCTCTCACCCGGGCGAAGAAATCGCCGAACAGCCGGTTGGGATGGCGGAACTCGTCACCGGCCAGGTCCACGCCCACCACGCCCAGGTGGTGGCAGCGCAGGCCGTCCTCGACGATGCGTGGCCAGGATTTCGCGTCCAGTCGCTCGCGGGCGAAGGTGAGCAGGAAGTTCACCTGGCAGCCGGAATCCTCTCCGGCCAGGCGACCCGCCTCGCACACCGCCTGGATGACTCCCAGCACCTGCAGGCGGCTTTCGCGGGTCAGGTGTTCGGGGCTGAAGCGCAGTTCCAGGTAGACCACTCCCTCGGCCGCGGCGTCCTCTACCGCCTCGCGTGCCACCCGCTCGACATCGGCGAAGGAGCGGTACCAGTCGGCGCGGAACTTGGCCAGGAAGTTGTCCAGGGTGCGCGGCTGGCCCTCGCGGAATGTCACCTGCGGCGCCAGGCTGGCCTCGCTGTCAAGCGGTAGATCCAGGTTGTAGCGCCGGCCCAGCTCCAGGAGGGTGCCCAGACGCAGGGAGCCTTCCAGGTGGCGATGCAGGTCCACCTTGGGCAGGCCCAACAGCAACTGTCTGCGTTCGTCGTTTTCCACCGTTTGCCTCCCGCGCGGTTCGCCGGGAGCATTCTACGGCGCAGCGGGGCGGGGAGCAACTTGCCCCGGACGGGGCAAATTCTGTTATCATGGAAGCAACGCTTTTCGACATGGAAAGAGGTGCTCCCATGAAAAGCACGAGTTGCCTGGTCATGGCGACCCTGCTGGCGGCCTGCGGCAGCGGCTCCGGCGGGGAACAGTGCACCCCCCAGGTCGCCACCGTCTGTCCCGACGGCAACCTCTACTGGCAGGACTCCTGCGGCCGGCGGGGCGAACTCATCGAAAACTGCCCCTGCGGCTGCGACGATCTCGGCCTGGCCTGTCTTACTCCTTGTGACTGCCAGCCCCAGTGCGCCGGCCGTTGCTGCGGCGACAACGGCTGCGGCGGCGTCTGTCCCGACCAGTGCCCGGCAAAAACCAGCTGCAACCCGCAAGACTGCACCTGCCAGGCCTGCTCGGCGGAAAGCTGCCAGTCCCTGGGCAAGGACTGCGGCCAGTGGGACGACGGTTGCGGGGGCACGCTCGATTGCGGTGACTGTCCCGGTGGTTCCTGCAGTGCCGACGGTCACTGCAGCTGCAGCACCGGCGAACGTCGCTGCCAGGGCCAGAGCCTGCAGGAGTGCCAGGGGGGGCAGTTCGTGGAGGTGAGCCGCTGTGGAGACGAGCAGTACTGCAGCAGCGAGCTGGGGTGCCTCGACTGCGACCCGGCCGGCGGCAACGTCTGTTACCAGGGCAACGTGCACGCCTGCAACCCCGACGGCAGCGTGGGCGATCTGCTCGAGACCTGCTGGACCGAGCAGTGCGTGGCCGGCAACTGCGGCGACCCGGCCTGTCCCCCCGAGACCATGTACGTCTACGTCGTCGACGACAGCTACCGGCTGCTTTCGTTCAACCCGGCCGCCGCCGGCGATCCCTTCCGTCTCATCGGCAATCTCGACTGCCCGGCCGGTCCTTCCTGGCCGGACTGGTCGGGAGGCAACCCGGCCACTCCCTTTTCCATGTCGGTGGATCGCTCGGGCCGGGCCTGGGTGCTCTACACCTCGGGAGAGATCTTCTGGGTGAGCACCAGCGATGCCTCCTGCCAGAAGAGCCCCTATCCTCCCGGGCAGGACGGCTACCGGCTGTTCGGCATGGGGTTCGTGAGCGATGCCGCCGGTTCGGCGCAGGAAAAACTGTACCTCGCCGGCGGCAACGTCGATGCCCAGGTCATGGGCGACATGGCCGTGGTCGATCCCAATACCATGGGATTGACCACCCTGGGTCCTTGTCCCCAGGCGGAGTACGGGCCGGAGCTGACCGGCACCGGCAAGGGCGAGTGGTACGGTTATTTTCCGGGCACCGGCAGTTCCTTCGTGGCCCGGCTCGACAAGCAAAGCGGCCAGATCTCCCAGCAGTGGCAACTGCCCAGCCTGTCGGGCAGCGTGCGTGCCTGGGCCTTCGCGCACTGGGGAGGCAAGTTCTACATCTTCGTCACCACCTACTCGAACGGCTACCGCTCCATGGTGCTCCGGCTCGATCCCCAGAGCGGCAACACCGACACCTACCTCGACAACCTGCCCTACATCATCGTCGGGGCCGGGGTGTCGACCTGTGCTCCTTACCAGTAGCGGTGCGGGCCCCGGTACCGACCCCTGGCTTCCCCGCCCGGGAAACGACTTGACAATATATTGATATAGCTATATATGCATTTTCCGAGATGGCGGTGCTGGCCAAAGACGATGCCGGTTGTGAAGAGGCGGCCCAGGTGCTCAAGGCCATTGCCCACCCGCTGCGACTGCGCCTGGTGGCCATCCTGGCCGCCGGCAGCATGAACGTCAGCGGCCTGGCCGAGAGGTTGCGTACCGGGCAGGCCCAGGTGTCGCAGCAACTGCGCATCCTGCGCATGCACAAGCTGGTGGCGGCTTCCCGGCAACATGGTTTCACCATCTACCGGCTGGCGGAGCCACACTTGAAAAAGATCCTGCGCTGCCTGGAAGATTGTATCGATTCTCGCAGGAAGTCCTGAGGCGAAAATTTCGGGGAGAGAGCCCGGCGGGGCAATCACGAGGAGGCGGGTGATATGAACAGGGCCAACAGGCATATACTACTCACCTGGGTGGCGGCGAGCTCCGGGTTGCTGGGCCTGGCGGCCCTGGCCTGTAGTCCTTCCCGGACCGCCGATGATCCCCGCCAGCACATGCCCCGGCGGCCGGCGGAGCTGTCGCACGCACACTTTTTCGACGGGCAGCGGTTCGCCGATGGTCCCTCGGTCACCCGGGCCTGCCTGCGTTGCCACCCCCGGGCGGCCGAGGAGGTGATGCACACCCAGCACTGGACCTGGCTGGGAGAGCCGGAGTTGGTGCCCGGCCATGAGGGCCCCCGGCGCATCGGCAAGCGCAACCTCATCAACAACTTCTGCATCAGCATCGAGGGCAACTGGCCCAAGTGCACGGTGTGCCATGCCGGCTACGGCTGGCGTGACGCTTCCTTCGATTTCGACAATCGTGAAAACGTCGATTGTCTCATCTGCCACGATCGTTCCGGTACCTATGCCAAGGGGCTGGCCGGCCTGCCCGCCCGGGGAGTAGACCTGCTGGCCTCGGCCCGGAGCGTGGGGCGTCCCCGGCGCGACAACTGCGGCTGGTGCCACTTCAACGGCGGCGGTGGAGACGCCGTCAAGCACGGTGACCTGGACGGTTCCCTGTCCAAGCCGGTGGAGAGGATCGACGTACACATGGGTCGTTACAACTTCCAGTGTATCGACTGCCACCGGGCGGAAAAGCACCGCATCATGGGCAAGATGATTTCGGTCAGCGTACGCGACACCGTCGAGGTGCGTTGCACGGATTGTCACCGGCAGCAGCCGCACCAGGATGATCGTCTCAACGAACACGTCGATGCCCTGGCCTGTCAGGCCTGCCATATTCCCGACGTGGCCCGTCAGGAAGCCACCAAGGTCGTCTGGGACTGGTCCACTGCCGGCCGCGACATCCCCGTCAAGGAACCGCATCGCTACCTCAAGATCAAGGGCAGCTTCGTCTACGCCAAGCACCTGGTTCCGGAGTACTACTGGTTCAACGGCAACGTCAGCCGCTATCTCAAGGGAGACAAGATCGATCCCGCCGCTGTCACTGTGCTGAATCAACCCCTGGGCTCCATCGGCGATCCCCGGGCCCGGATCTGGCCCTTCAAGGTTCACCGGGCCAAGCAGCCCTACGACGTGGAGTACCGTTACCTGGTTGTTCCCCGGACCTACGGTCCCGGCGGCTACTGGAGCGAGTTCGACTGGAACCAGGCCGCCCGGCTGGGCAGCCAGGCCTCGGGCCTGGCCTACAGCGGCAAGCTGGATTTTGCCGAGACCGCCATGTACTGGACCCTGTCGCACATGGTGGCTCCCAAGGAACGCGCCCTGCAGTGCACCGACTGCCACGCGGAAAACGGCCGCCTGGACTGGCGGGCGCTGGGCTACGACGGTGATCCGGCCTTCATCGGCGGGCGCCGCCACGAGCGCTTGTTGGACACCGGCCGGGGAGAGATGAAAAGATGAAAGCAGCCAGGAAAGCGTTATCGGTGGCCGGCTGCCTGCTGTGGGCGACCACGGTGACGGCCGGCGAGCACGAAGCGGCAGCCGCTGCCGATGCGGATTCCCTCGTGCCGCCGCCTACCCTGCGGGTCGTCGGCCCCCGGCGCAGCAAGCCCATAGGCAATATCCATCCCCCGGTACGCTTGCTGGACGCCGCCGGCCGGCCCCTGGCCTCGGGAGACAAGGTCCGGCCGCTGTCGCTGGCCAGAAGCTGCGGTGCCTGTCACGACACCGGCTACATCGCCAGCCACAACTATCACGCCCTGGTGGGGCTGGACGAGCTGTGGCAGGGGCAGACCCATAACCGTCCCTGGGACAGCGGGCCGGGGCTGTTCGGTCGCTGGGAACCGCTGGTGTACCGCTGGCTGACGGTGCCGGGCGGCGACAGCTTCGACCTGGGCACCGCCGACTGGCTCCGCCTGCTGGGCGCACGCCACGTGGGCGGCGGGCCGGCCCAGTTCTCCCGGGACGGCCGCCCCCTGGAAGAGCTCGTTGCCGGAGACGAACCCGACCCGGAGACCTGGGTGTTCGACGAGCGAACCGGAAAACCGCGTCCCTGGGACTGGCGGCGCACCGGCACCGAGGAGGTCAACTGCCTGCTCTGTCACATGCGCTCTCCCAACAACGCCGCCCGGGTGGCCGAGCTGAAACGGGGGAACTTCCGCTGGGCCGCCACCGCCACCCTGCTGGGCACGGACGTCGTCGAGCGGAAGGCGGCAGGCTGGCAATGGCGGGCGCAGGCCTTCGACTCCTCCGGGGCCATTTCCGCCGCCAGCATCGGCCTGGGAAAGCCCCGCAACGCCAACTGCCGGCTCTGTCACGGGCAGCGTTGCCGCTGCAGCGAGCCGGTGATCTTCGAAAACTCCCTGGACAACTGGACCACCGAGACCACGGGCACGGTGTTCTCGGCGGGGCGCATGTTCGACTCGGCCATGAACCTGGCCGGCAAGGAACACCTGTCCTCCCCCTGGGATGTTCACGCCCAACGCCTGGTCGGTTGTTCCGACTGCCACTACTCCATGAACCACCCGGCCTATAACGACAAGGAAGACCCCGCGCGACGACCCCGTCACCTGGTCTTCGACGCCCGGCGACTGGACCTGGCGCAATATCTCAAGCAGCCGGAACACGACCTGGCCAAGGGGCACACCGCCCAGGGCACGGTGGCCCGTCGCCTCGAGGGCACCATGCGTAACTGCCGGGATTGCCACGACGCCTTGCAGGCCCACGAATGGTTGCCCTTCCGCAAGACCCATTTCGAGAAGCTGGGCTGTCAACCCTGCCACGTACCCCGGGTCTTCGCCCCGGCCCGGCAGGTTACCGACTGGACCATTCTCACCAGCCGGCAGCAGCCACGCGTCGTTTACCGCGGCGCCGCCGGTCCGGTGAACCGGCCCACCACCCTGGTCACCGGCTACGAGCCCATCATGCTCATGCACCGGGAAGGAGCCGGGGCGGTACGGCTCATGCCCCACAACGTCATCTCCACCTGGTTCTGGGTGGAGGAGGGCAGGCCCGAGCACCCGGTGCGCCTTTTCGACCTGCGGCGGGCCCTGTTCGACGAGCAGGGCGACTACCGCCGGGAAATCGTCGCCGCCCTGGACGAAAACGGCGACGGCCGGCTGCAGGAGGTCGAGCTCCGGCTCGACAGCGAGAGCAAGGCGGCTGCCGTGGCTGCCCGCTTGCGTGCGGTGGGTGTCGCCAATCCCCGTATCCGGGCAGAGGCACAGCCCTATACCATCAGCCACGGCGTGCTCTCCACCGACCTGGCCCTGCGGGATTGCACCCAGTGTCACAGCCACCACTCACGTGTCACCCGTCCCATCAGGCTGGCGGCGTTTGCTCCGGGTGGCGTGATGCCGGTGGTGGTTGCCGATGCCGGTACGATAATCGAGGGCCACGTGCGCAGCGACGAGGGCGGGGCGCTGTACTGCCGGCCCACCCTCGATCCCGGCCGCATATACATGCACGGCAGTGATCACCTGCGCTGGATGGATGTTGCCGGACTGTTGCTGCTGCTGGTCACCTGCCTGGGGGTGGTTTTTCACGGTGGCTTGCGCCTGTGGGTGGACCGTCGCGGCAGGGGTGAGCGATCATGAAGGAAAAGGTCCTGTTCTACACGCTCTACGAGCGCTTCTGGCACTGGTTGCAGGCGGCCGGGGTGGTACTGCTGCTGCTGAGCGGTTTCGCCATCAGCTACCCGGAGAGCTTTCCCCTGTTCGGGTTCCGCACCGCGGTCACGGTTCACAACGTCACCGGGCTGGTGCTGGTGGCCAATGCCTTCCTGGCATTGTTCTACAACCTGGCCGGCGGCCTGCTGAAACGCTATCTTCCCCGCGCTGAAGATGTCTTCACCCTGGGCTTCAAGCATGCCAGCTACTACCTGTTCGGCATCTTCCGGGGAGATCCTCACCCCTTCGACAAGACTCCCGAGCTGCGCCTGTTGCCCCTGCAGAAGGTCACCTATTTCCTGGTGCTCAACGGGCTGCTGCCGCTGATGCTGTTCACCGGCCTGCTGAAACTGTCGGTGGACGTCTATCCCGGACTGGTCGACTGGTTCGGCGGGCTGAGCTGGCTGGGCCCCATTCATCGCTTCGGGGCCTGGCTGTTTGCCGCCTTCGTGGTACTGCACGTCTACATGACCACCACCGGCGAGACCTGGTTGTCGAACCTGGTGACCATGATCACCGGCTATGGCCACGCGGAAGAAGGCGGGAAGGAGGGCGAGTAGTGAATACCGAGAAACCAGGCGGCTATGTAAATCCCTACCTGGGCGGGGCGCTGCTGGGAGTGGTGCTGTTCGCCTCCTTCATGGTCTTCGGCCATGGACTGGGGGCTTCCGGTGGCCTGGCTTCCCTGGTGGCGGGCGTGGTCGACCTGTTCGCCCCCGGGCACGTCGATGGCAACGGGCACCTGGCTCACCTGGTACGCAAGCCCGGCGGGCCGCTAGACAGCTGGCTGGTGTTCGAGCTGCTGGGTGTGGCCATCGGTGGCTTCGTCTCCGGCCTGCTGGGCGGCCGGGTGCGTCCCCGGACCCACCGGGGCCCGCGCATCACGGTACGCACCCGGGTGATCTTCGCCTTCCTGGGCGGCAGCATCGCCGGCTTCGGCGTGCGCCTGAGCCGTGGCTGCACCTCGGGCCAGGCGCTCTCCGGCGGAGCGGTGCTGTCGGCCGGCAGCTGGGCGTTCATGTTCGCCGTTTTTGCCGGGGCCTACGCCGCCGCCTACTTCGTGCGCCGGCTGTGGATCTGAGCGGAGGAGACGACGATGTTCCCCCTCGATGTGCAGGCGGCGGTGGGCCACGGCTGGGAAAACGTTCTGTACGTGGTCACCGGCTTTTTCTTCGGCTTCGTGCTGGAGCGCTCCGGCTTCGGCAATGCGCGTGTGCTGGCGGCCCAGTTCTATCTCTACGACATGCGGGTGCTCAAGGTGATGTTCACCGCCATCATCACCGCCATGCTGCTGGTGCTGTGGTCCAGCGCCCTGGGCATCCTCGACTACCAGGCCCTCTACATCAACCCCACCCACCTGTGGCCGGGAATCGTGGGGGGGCTGATTTTCGGAGTGGGTTTCGTGGTCGGCGGCTACTGCCCGGGTACTTCCATAGTGTCCATGGCCACCCTGAAACTCGACGGCCTGGTCTTCGTGCTGGGGCTGGGATTCGGCATGTTCGTCTTCGCCGAGACCGTACCCGGGTTCCAGGCCTTCTTCGACAACTCCGGCAACTACGGGGAGGTGACCCTGCAGCAGTGGCTGGGATGGCCGGCAGGAGTGGTGGCCCTGGTAGTGGTGATCATGGCCCTGGGCATGTTCTGGGGTGCGGAAAAGATCGAATCACTGCTGGCCGCGCGCCGGTCCCCGGAGGAAGGAGGCGAGAAGTGAAGCCCAAGCTCGTGGCTGCCGGCGTGGCCCTGGTGGCGGCCGCCGGACTGTGCCTGGCCGGGGGACCCACCCTGGACGAACAGGCCGCAAGGCTGCCGGCGGCGCTGCAGCAGAAGCTGGCCAGCCGGCAGGTGTATATCGATCCGGGAGAATTGCTGGACACCATCTACAACAACAACGTGGGGGTGAGGATTTTCGACCTCCGCAACGAGGTGGATTACAACCTCTTCCACATCATGGACGCCCAGCGCATCTCCCTGGAGCAATTGCACGACCGTGACTTTATCAAGGCGCTGCCGGAAGACACCGTCTTCGTGCTGGTGAGCAACGGCGAGGCCCGGGCCACCCGGGCCTGGAAGCTGCTGGCGGTGCAAAAGGTTCCCAACATCTTCATCCTCGAGGGCGGGATAAACCACTGGCTGGAGGTATACGGCCCCCGGCGCCTGGTCGAGACGGCCGGACCCTGTCCCGGCGGTGAATGCCGCCGCTACTTCTTTTCGGCCGCCCTGGGGGAGCGCCATCCCGAGGCCGATCCCGGCCCGCACCAGGTCGGGGCCCGCAAGTACCAGAAGAAGATCAAGGGGCTGGGTGGCAAGGTGCGCAAGTCGGGCGGCTGCGGCTGAGCTGCGACCGCCGCGTGGTGATACTACTCCTCCAGGGGTCCCACCGCGGCCTCTACTTCCTGCAGCAGCTCTCCGGAGCGCAGCACCTCGACCATGCGGTTGTGATCGCTGAACAGCGGCCGGTCGTCGTTCAGGTGCTCGACGTGGCGGCGTACCACCCGCCGGGCGGCGGCCACGCCCCGGCCCGGCTCGAGCGGGGCGCGCAGGTCCAGCGCCTGGGCCCCGGCGATGAGTTCGATGGCCAGCACCCCCAGGGCGTTTTCATGGATCTGCCGGGTTTTCAACGCGGTGTTCATGCCCATGGAGACGAAATCCTCCTGGTCGGCGGCGGCGGGGATGGACTGGTTGGCCGCCGGGTGGGAGAGGATGCGGGTCTCGGCACAGAGCATGCCGGCGGTGTACTGGCTGAGCATCAGCCCCGAGTGCATGCCGGCACCCTCGGTCAGGAACGGCGGCAGGCCCACCGACAGCGCCGGGTTGAGCAGGCGGTTGAGACGCCGCTCGCTCAACACCGACACCATGGACACGGCCGTACCCACCATTTCCCCGGGCAGGCTCACCGGGGTGCCCTGGAAATTGGCGCCGGTGAGCACGGTGTCGTCTTCCCAGATGAAAATGGGGTTGTCACCGACACCGTTGAGTTCCGTCTCGATCTGGCTGCGGGCATAGCGTACGGCGTCGCGGGCGGCACCCACCACCTGGGGAGTGGAGCGCATGGAGTAGGCGTCCTGGACGCGCTTGCCCTTCTGGGCCAGGATCTGCGAGTCGGCGGTGAGCTTGAGGATGTTCTGCGCCGAGATGATGGCCCCGCGGAAGCCGCGCTCCCGGTGCAGGCGGGTGTCGTAGGGCTTCATGTTGGCCTTGAGGCACTCCAGGGTGGTGGCGGCGGCGATCTCCGACATCTTCAGCCAGCGCTCGACGTCGTACACCGTCAGCGCCAGCAGGGCGGTGAGCACGTTGGAACCGTTGATGGATGCCAGGCCGTCGCGGGCCTCGAAGGTGATGGTGGGGATGCCGGCCTGCTCCATGGCTTCCTTGCCGGGCAGGCGCCGGCCCCGGAAGAAGGCCTCGCCCTCGCCGATGAGCACCAGCGCCATCTGGGCCATGGGCGACAGGTCTCCGCAGGCACCCACGGAGCCCTTGTCGAACATCACCGGCGTGACCCCGCGGTTGAGCATCTCCACCAGGGTGCGGGTAACCACCGGCCGCTGCCCGGAGTGGCCGTGGCAGTGGACGTTGATGCGCGAGGTCATGGCCCCGCGCACCACCTCTTCCGGCAACGGCCGGCCGATACCGGCGGCGTGGGAGTAGACCAGGAAGCGCTGGTAGGTCTTGACCTGCTCGTCGTCGAGCACCACCTCGGAAAACTCGCCGATGCCGGTGTTGACGCCGTACATGATCTCGTGGGCGTCGATCTTCTTCTGCAGCATGGCCCGGCACTTTTCCATCTTCTCCCAGCACTGCGGGGCCACCTCGACCGTTTCCCGGTCACGGGCCACGGCCTTGAGCTTTTCCAGGGTCAGGGATTGACCGTCCAGGACTACCGTCATGGGCACACCTCCCAGTTTGCCGGGGCTCGGGCCGCCGGCGGAAAACGAGTTGTGTCGCTCCCGCCCACCCCGCTGCAACCGGAAAGGTGCTCCCGGTCCGCGCAAGCCGGATCAAAACCGGCCTGTAATGCCTTGTCAACAACAATTATTGCTTCCCGGTGTTGGAAAAAACAACGTTGCGGGCTCAAGATGACTCCATGATTGCTTGTGCAATTGCTGGATTGCCTCAATGGTGACGGCCCGGTTCTCGGTCGAGCGTGACGATGCCGAGATCGGCAAACCTACTGAAATCACGGTCGTTGGTCAGCAAGGTGTCGATGCCGTGTTCGCGGCACAGGGCGGCGATCTGGGCGTCGAAGATCAGATTTCCGGTGGCCCCTGACTGGTTGAGCACAACCGCGAGGTGATCCGGGAACTCACTTCCGGGAGAAACCAACCTGATGCTGGGGCTTTGCAGTAACCCAGCAAGGGCAGCCAGCGCCTGTTCCAGTGTGGAAGGTGGTCTGAAGATGCCCCGGTGGGTGACGACGCGTAGAAATTCTCCCAGGCAGAAAACGGGCAGGGCCCAGGGGATGTCACCTTCTGCCAGGTGCCGCAGCCACCGTAGCGATTTTTCGTGAAGCGGGGTTTCGGTACGGTGGGCGAAGACCAGTACATTGGTGTCTACCGCTATCACTTGCGTCCTTCCATTATCTCGTACAGAACATCTCTGTCACTCAGGTCTACGCCGGGTAGCAGTTCACCGGATACTTTGACCCATTCTAGTCGGAAGCGACGCTTCTTGCCCCGTGGTCCCCCTCCCATCATGCCACGTCGTAAGAGGTTTTCAATGACCTGGGTGATGGTCCTGCCGCTCCTGGCGGCTTCCTGGCGGATCTGCTTCATGATCCTGTCATCGATGTTGAGCGTCGTTCTCATATGCACAAGCATACCATCTGATCATACATATGTCTATAGAAAAAAACACTGCCCGTATAATACGTTATCCCTCTCCTTCACGGGGACAGGCCCCGTGGGGGGGATAGACCAATCAGCAGTTGCCGGCTTCCTGGCCTCCCTCGCTCTCCTCGTCGGCCTTGCCGGCAGAGGCGAGGCCCAGCTTCTTGAGCTTGAGCCCCAGGGCCTGCCGGCTCAATCCCAGCCGGCGCGCCGTACGGGTGCGGTTGTTGCCGCACTCGGACAGGGCCTGCTCCACCAGCGTGCGCTCCACCCGGGTCAGCTGTTCTTTCAACGTCAGACCTTCGCCTTCGCCGGCGGCTGCCAGCCCGGCGACGGCGGGCTCGCTCTCTCCCTCCCGGGCCAGGTGCAGCGGCTCCACGCGCGCGGCCCCGGTCGCCAGCAGCACCGCCCGCTGGATCTCGTTGGCCAGCTGGCGCACGTTACCCGGGTAATCGCGCCGGCACAGCAGTTGCAGGGCCGCCGGCGAGAAGCCGTCGAGGGCCACGCCGTGGCGACGGCAGTAGGTATCAAGGAAGTGCTCGGCCAGCAGGGGGATATCCTCGCGGCGCTCCGCCAGGGCGGGCACGCGCAGGGGAAAGACGTTGAGGCGGAAGAACAGGTCCTGGCGGAAGCGCCCCTGGCGCACCAGCTCGTCCAGGTTGCGGTTGGTGGCGGCCAGCAGGCGGACGTCGACCCGCCGCGGGCGGGTGTCGCCCACCGGGGTCACCTGGCCGCTTTCCAGCACCCGCAGCAGCTTCACCTGCAGGGCCGGAGACATCTCGCCCACCTCGTCCAGAAACAGCGTACCGCCGTCGGCCACCTGGAACAGCCCCTCGCGGTCACGCACCGCTCCGGTGTAGGCGCCCCGGCGACAGCCGAACAGCTCCACCTCGAGCAGGCCCTCGACCAGGGCCCCGCAGTTGACGGCGGCCAGGATCTCGCCGTGACGCAGCGACTGGCGGTGGATCTGCCGGGCCACCAGCTCCTTGCCGGCGCCCGAGGGACCGGTAATCAACACGGCCACGTCACTGACGGCCACCCTGGTGATGGTGGCGCGCAGCTGCTCCAGGGCCGGGCTGTGCCCCACCAGCTCGTCGCCCGCCCGCTCGGCGGCACGCCGTAGCAAGTAGCGGTGCTTGCTGGCCAGCGAGGCCCGGGCCTGCTCCAGACGCTCGACCAGCCCCAGCTGCTCCAGGCGAATGCGCAGCAGCGCACCAGCCAGGGCTACGGTATCGAGGTCCCCGGCGACGGGCCGCCGCTTCCCCCAGTCGAGGCCGAGCACCAGCTCCCCGGCGGCAGAATCTCCCAGCCGGAGCCAGCCCCGAAAGACACCGCTCGGCCCCGCCTCCTCCACCAGCAGATCTCCTCCCAGCCGCTCGGGCAGGCGGCTGGCGAAAGAGTCGTTGTCACCGGCCAGCCGTAGTAACTCGCCGCCGCCGGCCGGGCGCTGCAGCAGCTGCACCACGGCGGGCTGCCGCAGCTGCCGTTCCAGAAACTCCGCCAGCAGGCGTACGGCTTCGCCACGGTCGTCGACCCCCGCCAACCGGTCCACCAGCTCCAGGAAGGGTGCCAGGGTGCGGCCGCTTGACTCCAGGCGCCGGCCCAGTTCCTCGCTGTCGGCCAGGGGTAGCGTGGCCACCACCGTGGCCGGCGGTTCCTGTTCCGGCGCCGCCTCCTCGCTGCTGCAGGCGACCACCTCGAGCACCACCGGTTCGCTGGCGGCTCCCAGCAGCAACCGGTCCCCGGCCTGCAGGAGCGTCGCCGCGCCTCCCAACACGGTGCGCCGGCCGGACCGCTCCAGGGCCGAGCCGTTGGTGGAGCCCAGGTCCTGGAAGAAGTATCCCCGTAACTGGCGCCCAATGCGCCCGTGCAGGGCGGATACGTGCTGGTTGTCGAGCACCAGGTCGTTTTCCGGGGCCCGGCCCAGGGTGATGGTCTCCCTTTCCGGACCGAACGACCAGCGGCGCTTGCCGCCTGCCAGCATGAGTTCCAGCATTGATGCTCCTCACATCTCCACGGTGAACCGCAAGCCCAGGTCCAGGAGCAGGGAGGACCGGGGGTTGCTTTCCAGGGTGAGCAGCCAGCCCGGTCCCAGCACCAGGCCGGCGTGCCACGGCCCCAACCGGTAGTCGAGTTGCACGAGCAGCGGCAGCAGCAGTGCCGACTTGCCCTCGCGATCGATCACCCCGAAACGAACCGCGCCCAGCCCGGCCAACAGGCCCAGCCGCCAGTTGCCCAGCTCGAAGCCCGGCCCCGCCGCGGCCCAGGCCCCGGCCAGGTGCACGGTGTGCTGACCGTCGCGGGTCTGATGGAAGGCGTAGCGCAGGGTGGCCGCCAGCAGCCAGTGCCGGCCCAGGCGCAGCTCGGCTCCCAGGTCGATGCAGGCCCCGGGCTGCAGCAGCTCGGCGTCCCGGCCCACCAGCAACTGGGCCGCCGGCACCAACCGCAGCGCCAGGCGCGAAGCGGCCGGCTGCCTGCCGGCGGTGACGCCGGGAGGCGTGGCCGCCAGCCGGCGCCGGGCCTCGTCCAGGGCGTCGAGCAGCTTGGGAGAGGTGGTGGCCGGGTCCGGCCGGTAATCGTCCTTGATGCGCAGCAACTCGACGAAGGCCTCCACGGCCTGTCGGCGTTGGCGCAGGGCCAGGTGGCTTTCCGCCAGCAGGCGGTAGATCTCCACCAGCCGCCCGGGTTCGGCACGGAAGCGGGGATCACGCGCCGCCGCCGTGAGCAGTTCCACGGCGCACCGGTAATCGAGCTGTTCGAAGCAGGTGCGCCCGGCCAGGTAGGCGTCGGGCGCACCGGACTGTAGCACGAGGAACAACGCCAGCCCGGCCGGGTGCATGGGGGAATACTAGAACGGAGTAGGCGACGGTTCAATGACGACGCGGGCGGAAATGCAACTCCAACCGCGCCGGCTCCTGGTGGGGCGGGGCCAGTTGCAACAGGTGCCGGCCGCGGCCCAGGCGCATTCCGGCCAGGGGGGTCAGTCCCCGGGGCCGTCCGTCCAGGGAGAGAATGGCGAAGGGGCGGGAACGAACCGCCAGCTCGATCACGCCCTCGCCGGCCGGTTCCAGGCGTAGGGTGAATTCCAGCTCCCGGCCGCGGCGCCAGCGCAGCACCCGGGGACCGGCGAGCGCCAGCTGCTCTCCGGCCCCTGCCTCACCAGTGGTCAGTCCCGGCCCGGGTCGAAACTCGACGGTGGCGGCAGGCGGCGCCGGCGAATCGGCGGCAGCGCTGCTGCCGGCGTCCGCGGCCTCGACGGGCGGCCGGGCCGGCCGTTGTTCTTCCCGGCGGTCCGTGACCCCGGCCGCGGTTCTCGTTTTCGCGCCGCCAGGGGTCCCGGTCGCCGGCCGCTGCCGGGGGCCGGGAGCGCGCGCGGCCGCAGCCGGCGAAGGTGATTGCCTTCGGGCTGCCGGTTCGCCTGGGCCCCGGTGCACTTGGAGGTGTTCCGGTGGCAGGGGGCGTGCGGCTGCCGGTGCAGGACGAGAAGGCGCCACGATACCCGGGGCGGAAGGGGTACGGTCTGCCTGCCGCCGGCCCGTCCCCCACCACCACAGGCCGCCGCCGGCCAGCGCCAGCAACGCCACCGCGGTGGAAAACGTACGCCACGAGAGTGGCCGCGGCCGGCCCGGCGCTCCCGGTTGCACGGTTGCCACCAGGGTACGGGCGGGGTTCGACTCGGCCGGAGCCGTCGCCGGCAACAACTCGGCGAGCAGGCGTTCTACCTGGCGGGGGCCGGTGTCCAGCCCCTGGGCGGCGGCCACCCGTGCCAGGGCCTGTTCCATCTCGCCGGCCGTGCTCCAGCGACGCAGCCGGTCGGGTTCCAGGGCCCGGTCGATCACCCGGGCCAGGCCCCCGGGCAGGTGTGGACAGAGCCGGTGGATCTCCGGCGGACGACGCCCGCGCATGGCCGCCAGCGATTGCTCGACACCGGCGGCGGGCGGCCAGGGAGGACGCCCGCAGGCCAGCTCGCACAGCACCGCCCCGATGCCGAAAAGGTCACTGGCCTGGTCGGGCCGCCTCCCGCCGGCCAGCTCCGGCGGCAGGTAGGCCAGCTTGCCGGCCAGCGGTTGCCGTGCCGGCCCGGTGGCCAGTGCCGCCAGGCCGAAGTCGGCCAGCTTGAGTTCACCCTGGCGGCCGGCCAGTACGTTCTGCGGGTTGACGTCACCGTGGACCACCGGACGAGGCCGATGGTGGGCATAGTCGAGGGCCCGGCACAGCGCCAGGCCCACCGCCGCCAGGAAGTCCGCCGGCAGGGAAATCTCCCGCTCGGCGGCCAGGGCGGCCAGGCGGCCCAGGTCGCAGCCGTCTACGTACTCCATGGCCAGGAAGTAACCGTTTTCGTCGCGGCCGAAGTCGAGCACCGAGACGATGTGGGGGTGGCTCAAGGCGGCGGCCAGGCGGGCCTCGGCCGTGAACAGTTCCAGGAAGTCGTCACGGTGGACCAGTTCCCGGCGCACCCGCTTCAGCACCACCAGCTTGCTGAAACCCTGGGCGCCGGCCAACCGGGCCAGAAACACCTCGCCCATGCCTCCCCGGCCCAGGGGGCGCAGCAGCCGGTAGCGTCCTGGCGATGCCGTTTCCATGTTCTGCCAGCATAGCAAGGCCGCCGGCCCTGAGGTGAGAAAAAAAGGAGGCGACCTGCTGGTCACCTCCCACATCGACCGCACCGGGGCGGTCCATAACGAGGTCCGGCACTCAACGGTGGGTGCACACCCCGTTGATGCAGTAGTCGTCGGTGGCCGGATCGCCGTCGTCGCAGTCGGAGTCGGTGCTGCACTGCTCGGCCACGCAGACGCCGCGTTCGCAGCTTTCCCCGGCGGCGCAGGCCAGGCCGCAACCGCCGCAGTTGCCGGCGTCGAAGAGCACGTCGACGCACTGGCCGGCGCAGCACTGCTCGCCCGAGGCACAGTCAGCGTCGCCGGCGCAGGCGCCGCAGCCCTCGTCAACCTGGCCGTCGCAGTCGTTGTCCACCCCGTCGCATTCCTCGTTTGCGGCCGGGTTGACGGCGGCGTCGGTGTCGTCACAGTCACCGTCGCAGGTGGTGAAGCCGTCGGCGTCCTCGTCGTCGCACAGATCGGCCTGACAGAGGCCATTCATGCAAACCTGGCCGGAGGCGCACTCGCTGTCGCTGCGGCATGGCTGCAGGCACACACCTTCCCAGCATATCTGGCCGGCGGCGCAGTCCTGGTCGGAAGTGCAGTCGCCGCTGCAGCCCTCGTCGATCACCCCGTCGCAGTCGTCGTCGCGTCCGTTGCACTCCTCGGCTGCCCCGGGAAATACCGCGGCGTCGGCGTCGTCGCAGTCACCCTGGCACACCCCGTAACCGTCGTTGTCGTCATCGGGGCAGCTGTCGTCCAGGCACAGGCAGTCGACGCAGATGAAACCCAGGGGACAGTCGGCGTCGCTGGCGCAGGCGCACAGGGGCTGGCATGTGGCGCTGACGGCGTCACAGTATTCCCCGGCGGGGCAGTCGGCGTCGCTGGTGCAGGGCAGCTCCTGGCAGTTTTCGTCCACCAGGCCGTCGCAGTCGTTGTCGATGCCGTCACAGGTCTCCGGAGACGGCTGGCAGACCACCACGCACAGGCCCTGCTGGCACACCTCGTGGGGCAGGCAATCGGAATCGCTGCGGCACTCGATGTTGTCTTCCAGGCACTGTCCCTCGATGCACACCTGCCCCTCCGGACAGTCGGCGTTCGCCGCACAACGTATGGGCTCTTCGCAGTTGGCGGTGCACTGCAGGCTGAGCAGGAAATCGGAACTGCCGCTGCCGCTGGCCAGATCCACCAGCACCAGGTAGGTGCCCTCGGCCGGGACCTGCCAGCCACCGATGGTGATGCTGGTGGCATCGGCGCTGGCCCAGGCCAGGGCCTCGCTCCACAGGCCGTCGGCGAATTCGTAGAGCGCCAGCGCCGGCACGTCGGAACCCGAGACGCGCTCCAGGGTTATGTCGTAGCTCTCACCCGCCCGGGCGGTGAACAGGAATCCCAGGTGCCGCCCGGCCCCCGGGATGGAGCCGCTCACCTGGCCTCCTGACTCGAGGGGCTCGTCGCCGATGGTGAGGTTGTCGCCCTCGGTGGCCAGGTCCGGTGGCGTGTAGGAGCTGGAACTGCCGTAGAGGCCGCAAGCACAGGCCAGGCCGAGAATCACCAGCACCGGAAAGGTTCTCATCGTCTTGCTCATCTCATCTCCTCCTCTCGGGTTTTGACAGCGACCGGTATCATGGCAGTCAAGACACGCAAGTGCCGTGCCACCCTCGTCCCTGCCGCTAATGCCCTGAAAGCCAGGAGTTTTTTTCAAACGGCGGGTCACACCCGGTCCATGCCGTGGAAAGCCGTCTTGTCACCTGCCTGCCGGGTGCCGGCAACTTCCCGGAAAAACTAAGCTATCTGTGAGCAGGGTGCCGGCGTGGTTGCACGCTGGTGACAAGAGAAGTTGTCACTCTGCCAGGAAAGGCAGTACCCAGAAGCGCCCCCGGGCGGTGACCGGTCCGGAGGCGGTCGAGAAGTTCATGGTCGGCTGGCGCTCGCCGGTGGCGGCCAGGGGTGATATGCGTATTGCCAGTTCCAGGCGGGTGTCGGAACCGGGGCCGAAGTACTCGATCTGGATGCCCGGGCCGAAGGCCAGCTCGGTGGGGTAGCTGGACTGTTCGCCGAGCAGGGCAGCAAGCTCGGCGTCGAAATCCACGCCCAGCAGCAGGCGTTCTCCCTGGCGGCCGAAGTCGGGGGCCAGCAGCATCCGGTACTCGGGCCGGCTGCTTCGCTGCACCACCTGCAGCGAGGAAAGCGCGTCGCCGCAACCCGTCGCCGACAACAGCAACACCAGTAGCGGCGCACCCAGCACGATCCTGTTCATGGCAGGCATACCCCGGACTGGCAGCTCTCGCCGGCGGCGCACTCGAGGTCGCTGCGGCAGGCGGTCCGGCACAGGGACTGGTAGCACACCTGCCCGGCGGCGCAGTCGGCATCGCTGCTGCACGCCTGGCAGCCCTCGTCGAGCTGTCCGTCGCAGTCGTTGTCGATGCCGTCGCACTCCTCGTCGGCGGCCGGGTTGACGGCGGCGTCGGTGTCGTCGCAGTCGCCGTTGCAGGTGGTATAGCCGTCTCCATCCCCGTCTTCACACTGCTGCTGGCACAGGCCGTTTACGCACGCCTGGCCGGCCGGGCAATCGTCGTTTGAGCTGCAGGGCAGCGGGCAGTCCTCGTCCACCTGGCCGTCGCAGTCGTTGTCGATGCCGTCGCAGGACTCGGGCAGGCAGGTGTCGCAGGGGCCGGGATGAGCGGGCTCGACCCCGGCGCAGGTCAGCTCGCAGTCGTTGAAGTAGGTAAGGCCGTCCGAGCCGCACACCGGACGGTAGTCGGACGGGCAGTCGCAGGCCGGCCGGCATTGTCCCTGCCGGCACGAGGTGCCGGCCGGGCAGTCGGCGTCCGTGGCGCAAGCGGCCCCGGTGCAGGCGCCCTGGTGGGATACCTCGACGCCGTGGCAGGCGGCCTCGCAGGCACTGCCGTAGGTGCTGCCGTCCGTCCCGCATACCGGCAGGTAGGGATCGGAACAGGCGCAGTTTTTCTCCCCCGCCAGGCAGGCACCCTGGTGGCAGGCGTGCCCGGCCGGGCAATCGCCGTCGCTGCTGCACAGGCTGCGGCAACGGCACTCGGCCGGGCAGCCCTGCTCGTCGGTGACCAGGCCCGCCGGGCAGTAGCTGCCGCATACCAGGGCCGGGCAGGGCGGCGGCTGGCAGCCCGACAGGCACTCGATCCCGATGGTGAACCGGCCGGAGCCTCCCGTGGCATCGGCCACCAGCACCAGGTAGTCGCCTCCGGCCGTGATGGCGAAGTCGTCGAGTATGGCCGCAGCCCCGGAACGGGGTGCCACCAGGGCCCGGGCGGCGCCGAACAGGCCGTCGGGTTGCCGGGGCCCGTACAGGGCCAGGGCCGGGGCGGCGGCCGCCGCCGGCATGGACAGCTCGCAGCGCAGGTGGCTGCCGGCCGCCGCAGCCAGCACCAGGCCGGTGAAGGGCTGCTGCCCGCCGACATCGCCGCTCAGCGGATTGCCGGGTTCGAGTGCCGGGGCCAGAAGCGCCACCTGGCCGTCGAGCCCGCGGGAGTCGAGCAGCAGCGGGGGGGTGAACTCCAGGGTGCCCTGTTGCTGGATGGTGTAATCGCTGCAGGAACCGGCTGCGGTCGCCATGGCGGCCAGGATCCAGAGCAGCGCCCGAGGGTGGGACCGGGAAGATCGCATCATGCTACCAGTCTAGCAGGAACGGCGCCCGCCTGTCATGGGCCTTTACCTGACCTGGCCGACGGGTCTAATATGGGCGCCGCATGCCCACCGACGCTCCAGCCGCGATGTTGCACTCGGTGGCCGACCTGCTCGGCCGCCAGGTCACCCTGGATCGCCTCCTGGCCGCCATGGTGGAGGTTGCGGTACGGGCGGTGGATGCCGAGCGGGGTACGCTGTACCTGCTGGACTCCCGCGACGGCCGGCTGCGCTCGCTGGTGGCCCAGTTGCCCGAGCTCGAACAGATCGTGCTCGAGCCGGGGCAGGGGGTGGCCGGCCAGGTGGCCTCCCGGGGCAAGCCGCTGCGGGTTCCCGATGCCGCGGGCGACGAGCACTTCTTTCCCGGCATCGACGAGCGTACCGGGTTCCGCACCCGCTCGCTGCTGGCGGTGCCGGTGCGCGACGGCAAGGAGGCGGTTCTCGGCGTGCTGCAGGTGCTCAACCATCGTTCCGGCGAATTCACCGAGCAGCACCAGCAGCTGCTCGAACAACTGGCCGGCCAGGTGGCCGTGGTGCTGTCCCATACTTCCTTCCGGCCCGCCCCGGGAGCCCGGGCGGGCCTGAACCTGGCCGGTCCCTTCAACCGCATCATCGGTTCCAGCCCCCCCATGCAGGAGCTGTACCGGCGCCTGCTGTCGGCCTGCCAGACCGACGTGTCCGTGCTGCTGCGGGGCGAGACGGGAACCGGCAAGAACCTGGTGGCCCGGGCCATCCACGACAACTCCGCCCGCAGCAGCGGCCCCCTGGTGATCGTCGACTGCACCACCCTGCCGGCCGGGCTCATGGAGAGCGAGCTGTTCGGGCACGAGCGCGGCGCCTTCACCGGGGCCCAGCGCCGGGTGGCGGGCAAGTGCGAGCTGGCCGACGGCGGTACCCTGGTTCTCGACGAGGTGGGGGATTTGCCGCTGCCGCTGCAGGGCAAGCTGCTGGGATTCCTGCAGGAGCACCGCTTCGAGCGCCTGGGCGGACGCCGTTCCATCGTGGCCGACGTGCGCATCGTCTCGGCCACCAACGCGGACCTGGAGCAGCTGGTGAGCCGGGGGGATTTCCGGCGCGATCTCTACTACCGGCTCAAGGTGCTGGAGCTGGAGATCCCCCCGCTGCGCCGGCGCGGCGCAGACGACGTCCGCCTGCTGGCGGAACATTTCCTGGCGGTGTTCGCGGAACGCCACCGCCGCCCGGCCCGGCGTTTCACCGCCCGGGCCCTGCGCCTGTTGCAGGAACACGACTGGCCGGGCAACGTGCGCGAGCTGGAACACTGCGTGGAGAGCGCGGTGGTGTTGTGCCCGGGGCGGCAGGTGGAAGCGGAACACCTGTCGTTGCCGGGCGTGTCCGGCGGCGACAGCGGCACCGTTGCCGCCGGCTACCCGCCGGGCACGCCCCTGCGCCAGGTGGAGCGCGATCACATCCGGCGCACACTCGAGGCCTGCGCCGGCAACCGCAGCGAGGCCGCCAGGCGGCTGGGAATCGGCCGCAACACCCTGGCGCGCAAGTTGCAGGACTAGGCCCATGAATGTGTCCATGATCGGTTTGGTGGAAGCCATGCGAAGGACGAGGGGGAGACGGAAGGAGAATGAACGATGAGATGCTTTGCTGTGTTGATCGGCCTGGCGCTGGTGTTCGGCGCCTGTTCGGAAAATGCGCAGCTGGACAGCGAGCGGCATGCCATGCAAGCCACGCGGGTGTGGACCAGGTTATACACCGACCAGACCCGGAAGCTGGTGAAGCACCTGGCGCGCGACGGCTACGACGTGACCGGCTCGCACCAGCGGCTCGGCTTCGTCGACGTCCTGACCGGCCCCGAACAGCGCGACAAGATTTTCGCCAAGTACGGCAAGATCATCGGCGCCAGCCGCGCGCTCGATATCGACGAGGCGGGCAGGGCGCTGTCCGATTACCACGACCCGGCCGAGGTCGAGGCCTTCCTCGACCAGGTCCAGGCGAACTACCCCTCGATCGCCAAGAAGGTCCTGCTCCAGGACAACCTCTACGAGGGGCACACCATCTGGGCGATGAAGATCTCGGACAACGTCGACAGCGACGAGGACGAGCCGACCTTCCTCATGGACGGCCAGATCCACGCCCGCGAGGTGATGACCCAGGAAGTCATGCTGGACGCCATCGACTACCTGACCTCCAACTACGGCTCCGACCCGCAGGTGACCCGCTGGGTGAACGAGATCGAGATCTGGATCGTTCCCGTGGTCAACCCGGACGGGGCGGCCTATGTCTTCGAACATGACAACATGTGGCGCAAGAACCGCGACCCGGCCTGCGGGGCCGACATCGGCGTGGATTGCAACCGCAACTTCGAATGGAACTTCGCTGCCTGCCCGGGCGCCAGCACCGATTGCTGGGACGAGACGTACCAGGGCAGCGGACCGGCCTCGGAGCTGGAGACCCAGGCCATATCGCAGCTTCAGCAGGAGCTGCGGCCTCAGTACTACATCAACTACCACAGCTACGGCGAGTACATCATCTGGCCTACCGCCTGCGGGCGCACCCAGGAGCAGGACCTGCTGGCCTCGATCGGCCAGGCCCTCAACGAACGGGTCGAAACCGACAGCGGGCAGACCGGCCAGTGGACCATCGGTACCGCCCCCGATGTCCTCTACTCGGCACCCGGCGGCGCGGACGACAACGCCTACGGCACGGCCGGCACGGTCGGGCTGACCTTCGAACTGAACAGCAACGGGTTCCAGCCCGACTTCGCCAGCTGGCGCGACATCACCTGCCAGCGACAGCGGGCTGCCTGGGGGCACCTGCTCGACCGCACGCTCGACTACCCGTCGATCGGCGGCCACACCTACGACGCCGACACGCTGGCGCCGCTGATGGCCCAGTACCAGTACGTCAACCATCCCTTCGAGATGGGCCAGTGGCCGCTGCACGCCGACAGCGCCGGGCGTTTCGGGCGGCCGGTGCTGGCCAACTCGGATCACCTGTTGGTCTTCACCGCCCCCGGCTACCTGCCCGAGAGCCGCCAGGTGCACGTCGATTCCGGGCCGGTCGATCTCGACGTGCCCATGCACCCCGGGGTGAACCACGCGCCCACGGCCGACGCCGGGCCCGACCAGACGGTCGACGAGGGCGACGCGGTGACGCTCGATGCCTCGGCCTCGTCCGATCCGGACGGCAACACGCTGCTCTTTTCCTGGACGCAAACCGGCGGGCCGCAGGTGGATCTGCAGAACGCTAGCGGTGCCAACCCCACCTTCACCGCGCCGTTCGTCATGGCCCAGACCGATCTGGTGTTCGAGGTGGTGGCCTCGGACGGCGAACTGGACAGTGCCCCGGACAGTGTTACCGTCACCGTCCGCGACGTCTACCCGTCGTTCAGTATTTCCTCCTCCGACACGCCGATGGACATCCCCGACAACGACTCCACCGGTATTGACAGCGTCATCCAGGTCGACACCGATTGCACCATCTTGCACACCTCGGTGACGGTCAACATCACCCATACCTATATCGGTGACCTGCTGGTGACGCTCGAAAGCCCCTCGGCCACGGTCGTCACGCTGCACGATCACCAGGGCGGTTCTCAGCATGACCTGAACCAGACCTACTACCCCGCCGAGTTCGACGGCCAGAGCGCGACCGGCGCCTGGACGCTGCACGTGGCCGACACGGCCTCGTACGACACCGGCACGCTGGACGGCTGGAGCCTGATGATCGACTGCCAGGCGACCAACCCGTGCGACACGCCGGCCGACTGCAACCTGCCCAACGTCGACCAGCACGGCTGCGTCGGGGGCCAGTGTACCGTGGTCTCCTGCGATAACGGCTTCGGCGACTGCAACGGCCAGGTCACCGACGGCTGCGAGGTGAACCTGCAGAACGACGCCGCCAACTGCGGGGCCTGCGGCAACGCCTGCCAGCTGGATCATGCCAGCAGCAGCTGCCAGTCGGGAAGCTGCGTGATCGCCTCCTGCCTGGGCACCTGGCTCGACTGCAACAACATCGCCGGCGACGGCTGCGAGGTGGACACGGCCAGCGACCCGCTCAACTGTGGTGCCTGCGGCTCGGCCTGCCAGCTCGACCACGCCGTGGCCGGCTGCAGCGGCTCCACGTGCGTGGTGTCGTCCTGCACCGGCACCTGGGGCGATTGCAACCAGCTGCCCGCGGACGGCTGCGAATACGATCTCTCTTCGGACATGCAGAACTGCGGGGCCTGCGGAGCCGTCTGCCAGCTCGACCATGCCAGCAGCCAGTGCCAGGGAGGCCTGTGTCTCATCGTCTCCTGCGACAGCGGCTGGAGCGATTGCAACGGCAGCGACGCCGATGGTTGCGAGTCCGACACCGCCAGCGATCCACTCAACTGCGGCTCCTGTGGGGCTGCTTGCCAGTACGCCCACGCCAGCGCCGCCTGCAGCGCCGGGCAGTGTTCGTTGCAGGCCTGCGATGGCGGCTTCGACGACTGCAACGGCGACGATGCCGACGGCTGCGAGGTGGAGCTGGCCAGCGACGCTGCCCACTGCGGCTCCTGCCAGAACGCCTGCAGCGTCGCCCACGGCACTCCCGGCTGCTCGGCCGGCTCCTGCGTGGTGGCCGCCTGCGACCCGGGGTTCGGGGACTGCAACTCCCAGGTAAGCGACGGCTGCGAGACCGGCCTGAACGATGACCCGCAGAACTGCGGCAGCTGTGGCCACGGCTGCAGCTTCGCCAACGCCGAGGCCGGCTGCCAGGCCGGCCAGTGCCGGCTGGGCGCCTGTCACGACGGTTTCGGCGATTGCAACGGCTCGGCCGCCGACGGTTGCGAGACCGCTACCGGCAGCGACCTGCAGAACTGCGGCAGTTGCGGGCACGCCTGCAGCTTTCCCAACGCCACCGCCTCCTGCGTGGCCGGGCAGTGCCTGCTGGACCAGTGCCGGGAAGGCTTTGCCGACTGCAACGGCTCGGCCGCCGATGGCTGCGAGGCGGAGCTGGCCAGCGACGAGGCCAACTGCGGCGCCTGCGGGGCGCTCTGCCAGCCGGCCCACGCCCAGGGTGGCTGCAGCCAGGGCAGCTGCGTCATTGCCTCTTGCCAGGAAGGCTTTGCCGATTGCAACCGGGACGGCAGCGACGGTTGCGAGGTGGACGTGGCCGGCGATCCGGCCAACTGCGGCGGCTGCAACTCGGTCTGCCACCTGGCGCATGCCCAGGCCGGCTGCCAGGCCGGCAACTGCCTGGTGCTCTCCTGCGAGGAGGGTTTTGCCGACTGCAACGGTGACGCCGCCGACGGCTGCGAGGTGTTCCTGCTCGCCGACGACGAAAACTGCGGCAGTTGCGGAACCTCCTGCCGGGGGGCCCACGTGGCCACGGGCGATTGCCACCAGGGCGTTTGCCGGGTGCTCGCCTGCCAGGAGGGTTTCGGCGATTGCAATGCCTCGGCCGCCGACGGTTGCGAGGCCGAGCTGGCCGCCGATCCGAAAAACTGCGGTGCCTGTGGCAACGTCTGCAAGTACGACCACGCCAGCCCCGCCTGCAACGGCGGCCAGTGCTCCCTGGGCGCCTGCCGGGAGGGCTTTGCCGACTGCAACGCCGACAGCGCCGATGGTTGCGAGACCCCGGTGAGCGACGATCCGGAGAACTGCGGTGCCTGCGGCAACGTCTGTGACTCCGGCCAGTCGTGCCAGGACGGCAACTGCCGGCAGACCTGCGCCGACAAGGACGGTGACGGGCACCCGTCGGCCGCCTGCGGCGGCGACGACTGCGATGACTCCAACCCCGACATCCATCCCGGGGCCCAGGAGACCTGCAACGTCAAGGACGACGACTGCAACGGCCGGGCCGACGACGGCATCGACTGTCCCGGCGGGGGGTGCTCCTGCTCGGCCGCGGCCGGCGGAACGGGTGCCTGGCCGCTGGGGTTGCTGTTGCTGGTGTTCCTGCGGCGGAGGAAGCGGCGGTGATAGCGATCGATGCCCCCGGCTGGGGACGGCGCCAGATCGAACACGTGGTGCTCGACTTCAACGGCACCCTGGCCTGCGATGGCCGGTTGCTGGCCGAGGCCGAGGAATTGCTGGCGCGGTTGAGCATCAAGGCCCGGGTGCACCTGTGCAGCGCCGATCATTACGGCACCGTGGCCGACGAGACCCGGCGTTTCGACCTGGCGCTCAAGGTGCTCAAGGGTGCCAACCACGCCGAGGAAAAGATGGAGTTCGTACGCCGACTGGGTCCCCTGCAGGTGGCCGCCGTGGGCAACGGCTCGGCCGATACCCAGATGCTGCGCGAGGCGGCCCTGGGCATCTGTGTCGTCGGCCCCGAGGGCGCCTGCCCGCAGACGCTGGTGGCGGCCGACGTCGTCTGCGTGTCCATCACCGAGGCCCTGGGACTGCTGCTGCACCCCGGCCGCCTGGCCGCCACCCTGCGGCGTTGATGCCGGCGGGTCCCCGGTGAAACTGGACATCTACCGCGGGGGTGGATATGCTGGCCGGCGGCAGGTGGTGAGATTGCCGGAGTAGGAGAGCAGGTATGCCGGAGGAGGCCAACAGCAGGTTGCTCAAGGAACTGAAGTTCCAGCTGGCGGTTACCCGGGCCATGCTGGGCACCCTGGACCTGGACCAGGTTCTCTACATCATCCTCTCGGGTATCACCCACGGTGAGGGGCTGGGATTCAACCGCGCCTTTCTGTTCCTCTCCGACGAAGGGCGGCGGGAGCTGAAGGCCTCCACCGCCGTGGGCCCGGCCAGCGACGAAGAGGCCCATCGCATCTGGGAAGACATGGAGAGCCAGCGGCTCGACCTGCCCACCCTGCTGGACGCCTACGAAACCAGCCGTCGCGATACCCGTACCCGCAATCTGGCCCAGCGCCTGGCCGGGTTCTCCATGCCCCTGTCGGCCTCGGCGCCACCGATGACGGAAAAGAGCGAGGAGGTGCCGGTCCAGGCCATCGTGGCCCGCTGTGCCGGCGACAAGAAGGCGTTTCATTCCAACACCATCAAGGCCGCCTACCACCCGCCGCCGGCGGCCGGGGAGACGGTGGTGCACTTTGCCAGGCTGGCCGCCGTGCCCCTGATGCTGGGCGAGGAGGTCATCGGCGTCATCCTGGCCGACAATCTCTACGACCGGAAGAACGTCGACGAGGACAAGGTACGCGGCCTGACCACCCTGGCCAACCTGGCGGCCATCGCCATCGAGCGGGCCCGCCTGCACCGGCGCATCCAGGAGATGGCCTCCCTGGACGGCCTGACCGGGGTGGCCAACCGCCGTCACTACGAAAAACGACTGGAGCAGGAGATCGCCCGGGCCCGGCGCACCGGACGGGCGCTTTCCCTGATGGTGTTCGACATCGACAACTTCAAGAACTGCAACGACAGCCACGGCCACGAGTGCGGCGACCTGGTGCTCAAGGACCTGGCCTCGTTCCTGCGGGCCCGGGTGCGTGCCGAGGACCTGGTGGCTCGCTACGGCGGCGAGGAATTCGTGGTATTGCTCACCGGTGGTGCCTCGGGCAACGAGGCCTACCAGGTGGCCGACAAGCTGCGCCAGTACATCGCCTCGCAGAGCCTGGGAGGCCGGCCGGCGGGAGAGATAACCGTGAGCGTCGGGGCCGCCACCCTGGGCCCGGAAGATGTGGAAGGCGGCTTGTTGTTCCGCCTGGCCGACCAGGCGCTGTACCAGGCCAAGCAACAGGGCCGCAACCGGGCCGTCATGGCCCAGCCCGAGTGACTTCTCTCCCGGCATGTCCCTGCTCAAGCCGATATCGACCATAGATTCCCCGGGTGGTGGTTCCGCCTGGGGCAAGCTGTTGCTGGGATTGGTGCTGGGACTGGCCGGGGGGTTCCTGGCCGGTCGTTACCTGTACCCGGCACGGCCGAAGCCGGGCCGCCCGCCACCAGCCGCGGCCGAGCCCGGAGCTTCCCCGCTCAGGCCGGCACCCGGGCCGTCCCCTGTTGCCGCGGCGCAAGCGCCGGCGGCAGCCCCGGGTACCGCCGCCGACCTCCCCGACGCCGGTACGGCCGCCGGCGATGCACCGGCGGCCGCCGCGGAGGAGCTGCAACGGCTGGAAATCGTCCTGCAGAGATCCATCTACACCATGCTGGCGCGCCGCCTGCCGGGGCGCCGGGCCGACGTGCTCAACGCGCACCTGGGGCGCATCCTGGTCTGGTGGCTGGACCTGCGCCGGGACGTGGCCCGCGGCGACCTGCTGCAGGTGCTCTACCACCCTTCCCAGGACATCAACGAGTTTCGCATCCTGGCCCTGCGTTACCGCAGCAGCAAGCGCGGCTTCGACCGGCGGGCCTTTTTCTTCAAGCCGGCCGCTGCCCGTTACGGCCGCTACTACGACGAGGAGGGCCGGGAGGTGGAGGCACGCCTCACCCACAGCCCCATCGAGGAATACGAGCAGATCACCGAGCGCATGAACCTGGCCGGGCGCCGTCATCACGGGGTCGATTTCAAGGCCGACGAGGGTACCCCGGTGGTCTCTCCCTACCGGGCCCGGGTGATGCGGGTGAACTTCCACACCCGCATGAACGGCAACTGCCTCGACCTGCGCTACCTGCAAAGCGGCCGGCGGGCGCTGTATCTGCACCTGTCGCAGATCGCGCCGGGAATTCGTCCCGGGGTGATCGTCGAGGCGGGCCAGCGCGTCGCCCTCTCCGGCAACACCGGCCGTTCCTTCGCCCCGCACCTGCACTACGAGCTGCATTCCCCGCGCGGGCGGCTGCTCGATCCCTTCCTGGCCGAGCCCACCATCCACCGGGCCCTGACGGGCGCTGACCTGGAGGCGTTCAAGGTCCGGGCCGGGGAGCTGTCCAGTCGATTGGAGAGCAAATAGGGGCGATTTGTCGTATACTGGTGCCGGGCATGGCCGGGGAAAGAAAAGACGGCGGGCGGCCGCAATGGCAGCAAGAGGGCGAGGTGGCCACTCGACCCGACGACCGGGTTCGTCGCCCCCGCCAGTACCGGGTGGTGCTGCTCAACGACGACTACACCACCATGGAGTTCGTGGTCATGGTGCTCGTGGAGATATTTCATCACCCGCGCCAGCGGGCCATCGAGATCATGCTGCAGGTTCATCACCAGGGCTCGGGGGTGGCCGGGATCTATCCCTATGCCATTGCCGAAAGCAAGGCTCGCCGGGTGATGCAACTGGCACGCAGCCAGGGTTACCCGCTGCGCTGCACCCTGGAGCCGGCATGATCACCCGGGAACTGCAGCAGGCCTTCGCCCGCGCCCTGGCCGATGCCCGCCGCCGCCGCCACGAACTGGTCGCTCCGGAGCACCTGTTGCTGGCGCTGCTCGACGACGAGCGGGCCCGCGAGATCCTCGACGCCTGCGGGGCCGACCTGGACCAGCTACGCCAGCAGCTGGAGCAATTCCTGGATTCCCTGGAGGCCGTGCCCGGGGAACGCGAGTTCGAGGTGGAACAGACGGTGGCGCTCACCCGCATCCTGCAACGGGCGGCGGTTCAGGTCCAGTCCAGCGGCAAGGGACGCCTGGATGCCGGTGACATCCTGGCTGCGCTCTACCACGAGCCCGAGAGCCAGGCGGTGTACCTGCTCAAGTTGCAGGGTATCAGTCGCCTGGACATCATCGATTACATCGCCCACGGGGTGACCCGCACCCCGGAGCTGAGCCCGGCCGGCGACGGCGAAGAGGCGCCGGACCTCGACGAGCGCCCGGCCCGGGGCGATCCGCTGCAGGCCTTCTGCCGCAACCTCAACGAGGCCGCTGCTGCCGGGCAGCTGGATCCCCTGGTGGGCCGCGAGCGGGAACTCGAGCGCACCATCCACGTGCTCTGCCGCCGCCGCAAGAACAATCCCGTGTTCGTGGGCGAGGTGGGAGTGGGCAAGACGGCCATGGCCGAGGGGCTGGCCCAGCGCATTCTCCACGGCCAGGTGCCCGAACCGCTGCAGGGGGCGGTCATCTACGCGCTCGACCTGGGCGGTATCATAGCCGGCACCAAGTACCGGGGCGAGTTCGAGGCCCGGCTCAAGGCGGTGGTGCGAGCGGTCAGCGAGCAGGAGCGGGCCATTCTCTTCATCGACGAGATCCACACCATCATCGGCGCCGGGGCGGTCAGCGGCGGCACCCTGGATGCCTCCAACATCCTCAAGCCGGCCCTGGCCGACGGCCGCCTGCGCTGCCTGGGCTCGACCTCCTTCGACGACTTCAAGCGGGTGTTCGAGAAGGACCGGGCCCTGGCCCGGCGTTTCCAGAAGGTGGAGATCCCCGAGCCCGACATCGAGCTGACGGTGCGTATCCTCGAGGGATTGAAGAGCTACTACGAAGACCACCACCGGGTGAGCTATTCCCGGGCGGCCCTGCGGGCGGCGGCCGAGCTCAGTCACAAGCACATCAACGATCGCTTCCTGCCCGACAAGGCCATCGACGTCATCGACGAGGCCGGGGCGGCCGCCCGCCTGGCGGCCCGGCCCCGCAAGCTGGTGCGCCCGCGCGACATCGAGCAGGTGGTCTCGGCCATGGCCCGCATCCCCCCCCGTTCGCTGGAGAGTTCCGATCGCGAACGCCTGGCCACCCTGGCCGGCGATCTGCGCCTGGTCATCTACGGCCAGGACCGGGCCATAGACGCCCTGGTAGCCGCCATCAAGCTGTCCCGGGCCGGGCTGGCCGACCCGCAGCGGCCGGTGGGCAGTTTCCTGTTCTCCGGTCCCACCGGGGTGGGCAAGACCGAGCTGGCGCGGCAACTGGCCCGCCTGCTGGCAGTGGAGCTGATCCGCTTCGACATGAGCGAGTACCAGGAAAAACACACCGTCTCCCGGCTCATCGGCGCTCCGCCCGGTTACGTGGGCTTCGACCAGGGCGGCCTGCTCACCGACGCCGTCATCAAGCACCCGCACGCGGTGCTGCTGCTCGACGAGATCGAGAAGGCCCACCCCGACCTGTACTCGTTGCTGCTGCAGGTGATGGATCACGCCACCCTGACCGACAACAACGGCCGCCGTGCCGACTTCCGCAACGTCATCCTCATCATGACCACCAACGCCGGGGCTTTCCTGGTGGAGCGCGGCGCCATCGGTTTCGGTGAGGAAGGCCGCCAGGAGGACGGGGCCAAGGTCATCGAGCAGACCTTCCCACCCGAGTTCCGCAACCGCCTGGACGGCTGGATACGTTTCGATCACCTGTCGCCGGCGGTGGTCGAGCAGGTGGCCGACAAGCTGGTGGGAGAGCTCGAGGCCCAGCTGCTGGCCCGCCGGGTGAGCATCACCCTCTCCGCCGCCGCCCGTCGCTGGCTGGCGCGGCACGGCTACAACCGCCGCTTCGGGGCCCGGCCCATGGGCCGGCTCATCGATCGCACCATCCGCCGGCGCCTGGCCGACGAGATCCTCTTCGGCGAGCTGCAGCGCGGCGGCACGGTGGAGGTCGACGAGCGGGACGACGAGCTCACCTTCACCTTTTCGCCCGCTCCCACCGGCAAGAGCGGTGAGAAGGCCGGCGCCGCCGTGAGCGGCGAGTGAGCCGGCGGCGGTCTATTCCTCCACCAGGCGGTTGAGCACCAGTCCCCAGAAGTGCTCGTCGGCGCGCTCGAAGCGCCAGCCCAGGTGATTGCCGCAGCCGGCGCACAGGGCATGGCGCCAGAGAAAACCGGCAAACCAGCTGAATTCGCCGGTGGGATTACCGGCCGCCAGGCAACCCGGTGCCGAGGAAAACAGGCCGATCTCGAACAGCAGGCCGTGGGGGTTGAAAAAGGCATGCCGGTGCCGGCCCTCGATGGCCAGGGCCCGCCGGCTGGAGGTGATCTCTTCCCCGCAGGCCCGGCAGCGCAGCAACCGCTCGGGCTGCGGCAGCTCGTCGGCGTGGGCGGCCGTGGCCACTCCGCTTTCCTGCTCGCGGGCCTGCTGCAGCAGGTGCCAGTCGCACTCTCCCGCGTTCATGGGCGGATGTTACCACGAAACGACCGCTGCCCGGCCGGCGAGCCGGCTCAGCGGCGTCGCCTGGCCAGCAACAGGCCCAGCAGCAGCAACAGGGCCAGGCCCCGGCGGGGATCGCGGGTGGCGCAACCGCAGCCGCCGCCGGAACTTCCGCAGGTGTCCTCGCCTCCCACGCACACGCCCTGCTGGCAGGTATCGCCGCTGGTGCAGCTGTCGCCGTCGTCGCAGGCGGTGCCGTCCGCTGCCGGCTGGGCCGAGCACTGTCCGCTGTCCGGATCGCAGCTGCCCACCTGGCAGACACCGTCGAGATGGGAGCAGTCCACCTGCTCGCCGACACACCGGCCGGCCGCGCAGTGATCGCCCGAGGTGCAGGCGCTGCCGTCGTCGCAGTCGGCCTGGTTGGGGCTGTTTACACAACCGCTGGCGGGGTCGCAGGAGTCGTCGGTGCACACGTTGCCGTCGTCGCAGTCGAGTGCCGTGCCGCCCTGGCAGGAGCCCGCGGAACAGGTCTCGGTGCCGTTGCAGGCGTCGCCGTCGTCGCAGTCGGCGTCCTGGCTGCAGCGCTGGCAGCCGCTGTCGGCCGAGTCGGTCTGGCCGTCACAGTCGTTGTCGAGCCCGTCCGTGCACACGGCGTCGTCGTAGGGACCCTCGAAGTTGCCCCCGTGCACCGCCGCGTTGCCGTCGTCGCAATCATCGCCGCCGCAGTCGAGCGGCGTATGCCCGTCGCCGTCGGCATCGAGGGGGCTGCCGGAACAGCTGCCCGCGCTGCAGGTGTCGTTCATGGTGCAGGCGTCGCCGTCGTCGCAGGCGGCGGTGTTGTCGGTGTGGGCGCAACTGCCGTCGGCCGGGTTGCAGGTGTCGTCGGTACACGGGTTGCCGTCCGAGCAGTCCTTCGGCGTGCCGCTGCAGGTCCCCAGCGAGCAGGCGTCGTTTTCGGTACAGACATTTCCGTCATCGCAGGAGTTCGAGTTGTTGCCGTGGGTGCACATGCCGTTGGCGGGGTTGCAGGCGTCGTCGGTGCAGGGATTGCCGTCGTCGCAGTCGACGGCGCTGCCGGCGCAGGTTCCGTTGCCACAAACATCGCCCTGGGTGCACAGGTCGCCGTCGTCGCAGGAGGCGGTGTTATTGGTATGCGTGCACTGGCCGCTGGTGGAATCGCAGGCGTCGTCGGTGCACGGGTTGCCGTCCGAGCAGTCCCTGGGGGTACCGGCGCAGGAGCCGCCCGAGCAGGCGTCGTTTTCGGTACACGGGTCGCCGTCGTCGCAGGAGGCGGTGCTATTGGTATGCG
>Ga0190359_1000037_pt1:0-47500 | contig 69045 bp, 55 predicted proteins | sample 48721823_MG_FD_161269 | JGI IMG/M metagenome (GOLD analysis project Ga0190359, IMG submission 161269) | Hydrothermal vent microbial mat bacterial communities from Southern Trench, Guaymas Basin, Mexico - 4872-18-2-3_MG | ecosystem: Environmental > Aquatic > Marine > Hydrothermal vents >...
TTTTTTGCATCTACCGGCCGGAAAACAAGTTTCCCAGCCGGGTTTTCGGTGGCGCCGCAATTGCAATTAGCGATCCTCACATTTGTTCACGAGACACCTTTGCTTATCTTCATCTGCCGCACCAGCTAATGGAACCGAACCAGCGGATGGTCGGTAATGAATGGCGTCTCGTACCCAGCAACGGAGAAGACTTGGCCGAATTGAGCGACTGGTACAGTGAAAAGTCGGGCGGCCTGATGATGAAGGCGTTCAACCTGGTCGATGGCGACAGTGACATTCAGATGCTCAGCGACGAATATCGCGCCATCGGTTTTCGGCGCGAACGCCGCTTGTTCACACTGCGCAGAAAAGGTCGTCCGGTGGCTGTTTTCGTTGCCAATCGCTCCGACTTTGGTTTGAACATGTCTGATCTGACCAACTGCATTCAAGTCTTTGTCATCGACTTGCAACCCGGCCTGTCAAATGTCATCTATCGCGCTTTGACTAAAATCATAAACTGGTACCCGGATATTGGGGTTCCTGTCATGATTTATCCCGATTCTGCCGCTGAACACCTCAGGCTTCCGGCAGAAAAAAAATATACCAGCTGGGTGCTGAATCTGGACCATACGGATAGATACTTTGAATACATTTCAAGGCTGATTAAAATCGCAAACAGATCAAATGAAAAAAACGAAAAAAGACGTTTACCGAGCAATCCAAACCGATAAAACATAAAAACTATAGCTGGAATGTCTTTTGGGCAGGCACGAGAGGCAACCGACTTTCAGGCCTTTCATTTCTTTCCGCTACAAAGGATCATGGGTGTATAGGTGAAGCGCCGCGGGTCCGAAAAATACCGTTGGAATTCATCGCAAAAACCTTGGGCTCCATTTTTGTAATATTGATCAAAAAGAAACCCTGATTTTTTGGCGGCGACCAACATTTTCTGCTCCCAATTGAACTTGTCTGACTCGTTCAAGTTCCCATAAATCAGGTGATGAGGTCTCATGTCGACTTTTATATCCTTCATCCCCAGATCATACAAGTGAGCATAAAGTTTACGGCCGACAAAGGGATCGAAGTTCTCAAGCTGTTCCAGTCTTTTAATCAGGGCACCCAGCACCTGGGATAGCGTGGCAGGAAGCTCGTGATGATTGAGGGAATTGTGATCCAGATCAATCAAGCACAAAATTCCCCCAGGATTGAGCACCTCGTAGGCCCGCTGCACAATCGCTGCGCTTTCGTTCCGGTAGTATTCAAGGATGAAACGAATCCAGATGAAATCGAAGCCGCCCAAATCAGAGAGAGGTTCGAGAAAATCGCGGCAGACGAAAGACAGATTGGGATGCTTGTAAGTGCGCCGCGCGTAAGCAATGCGCTCGGCCGAGCCGTCGACGCCCACCACCTCGCCGCCGGGCTGGACCAGCTCGAGCAGGTGGAAGCTGGTCTTGCCGCTGCCGCAGCCGATGTCGGCCACCCGCTGCCCCGGTGCGATACCGGCCCAGCGGGCCTGGTCGACGACATCTTGGCCACGGGTCTTCATCTCGAGGCGTTCGATCTCCGTGGCACTTTCCATCAGGTAGGCGCGATTGGGCATGAGACGATCTTTTCTCCTGGTTATTGCAAAATATAAGGCAACGGGACTCGAAGCTCTCGCCTCGGATCGTTTTTATATCTCAATTAAAACGGCAAGGCAACCACCCGAGACAATTTCCACTGGGTTCAAATTGACACCGGGCGTCCGGTTGTCTTACTATGCGGCTCCTTGAGGAGGATAGAGGCTCCACCTGGGAGCACCGGACATCAAACCGGCCCCCGCACCGCTTGGAGGCAAGGCGGGGGCGCATGGCCCAAGGAAGGCAGCTCTTGTCCAAGCCATTCATGATTTCCAGGCGCCTGACGGCCGTTCTGGTGTACACGCGCCCTTTGCTGGCCTTTGGCGCGCTGATTTGCGCCGCCGCGGTGATGTGGCTCAGAGATCCCGTCGTCTATACCATCGGCGTGGTGCTGCTGTGCGTGGCCGTGATGTTCGACCTGGTGGACGGCTGGTTTGCAGCCCGTTTTCACCCCCATCCGCCCCTGGCCCAACTGGCCGATCGCATTCTGGACAAGGTGGTCTACTCCATCATCTTTCCCCTGGTGGCCGTGGGTGTCACCTGGCGCTTGACGGTCATCAACCCGACCTATACGCGCACCGAACTGCTCCATGCCATGCTGGTGTTGATTCTCAGCGTAACAGTCTTGATTCGTGACAACTTTGCCCATTTCATGCGTGGATTCGCCATCCGCCAGGGGCAGGAACCGGAGGGGAGCGAACTCAATCGTCTGCGCACCATGGTGGCCGCTCCGGTGGGGGCCCTGCTCTACGCCTACGCCTTTTACATCCCTGAAGGGCCGCCCTCCCGGATCTACTTCTGGATCTCTTGGCTGGGCAACATTCCCCAGCGGGGCCTGTTTTTCATCGAGATCATTTTTCTGATCATCAATCTCGGTTCCATCGCCGGCTACACCCGCAAATACGGCACCTACTGCCTCGACGAACTGTGCATGGGCGAGGAGCGTCTCCGGCGGCAGATCCTCACCTTTTTCCCCAACGCCTTGACGGTGATGAATGCCCTGATGGGCTTGCTGGCGGTTTTTTTCGCCCACCAGGGAAGGATCCGCGAAGCCTACCTCATCCTCATCGGAGCGGCCCTCTTCGACAAGCTCGACGGCACCGTCGCCCGCCGGCTGGGGCTCACCGAACCCTTATCCGAAGCCCCCCGCAAGCAGGTAACCCTCGGCGGCATCCTGGACGACGTTGCCGATGCCATCAGCTTTTGCATCGTGCCGGCCTGGATCTTTCACCTCGTCGCGGGAGCGGTGGCACCGTCGGCCACCGCCGGGTTGCCCTTGGGGTGGATCGCCTTTGCCTACGCTGCCGCCGGGATTGCCCGGTTGATCTACTTCACGCTGGATAAAAGCCCGATTCCCGGGTTTTTCAAAGGGCTGCCAACCCCCGCGGGCGCCTTGCTGGTGATGGCACCGCTGATCATGCTCAACCAGGCGGCCGAGGGCGGTCCGGAACCTTTGCGCTTTTGGATCCTGTTTTGCGTCGGCACCATGATTTTCGCCGCGGTGTGGATGAACCTCTATCCGCTTCGCTACCTGCACTTCGGCCGGCTGATGAACCGCCGGCCGCTGTTTGTCGGCATTTGGTCCGCGCTGACCCTGCTGCTGGTGTTTACCCCCTATTTCGGCTATTTCACCCTCGGTTGCATGATCCTCTACCTGGTCTCCCCCCTGTGGACGTGGCGCATCTCACCGGAAATCGCCGCCAGCGAAGAACGGATCCGCAAAAAGAGTGGCCCGCAACAATCCCGTCCCTCGTTTAGAAAATCCCGTGGGGCAGGCTCTCGACCCGGCCCACCGGAGTGATTTCGATATAATCGAGCTTTCTTTGCAGCTCGCGGATCGTCATCGCGCCGCCGTATGTCAGCCCGGATCGCAGCCCTCCCACGATATCGGCGATGATCTCGTCTGCATTGGGGCGATAAGGTACCTCCATAGCGATCCCCTCGGCGGTTTTCCATTCGGCCACGCCCCCGCAGTAATCCTCTGCCACCTCCGCGCTGGCCATGCCCCGGTAGACCTTAACCCGCTCGACCTCTCCATTCGGGGCGGATTTTTCGATCACCGGCCCCGGCGTGGGCTCGGTGCCTGCGAGCATCTGGCCGATCATGACGAAATCGGCGCCAAATGCCAGGGCCTTGACGATATCACCCGGGTAGCGAATCCCGCCGTCGGCCACTACGGACCGGTCCACCCGGGCGCAGTTGTGGATGGCCGTCAAATTGGGCACTCCGAATCCGGTCTTCAGGCGGGTCGTGCAGACACTGCCGCCGCCGATGCCCACCTTTATGATGTCCGCTCCTTGGGAGGCCAAAAAATCCGCACCGGCATAGGTGGCCACGTTGCCGGCCATGATGCAGGCCTGCTCCCCTAACAATTCTCGCACGGTCTTAAGCGTCTTGCCCACGTACTTGGCATGGGCATGGGCTACATCGACACAAAAATACGTCGCCCCGGCATCCCGCAGGGCCTCGGCTCGTTCGAGCTCCTGGGCGGTGCATCCGATAGAGACAAAAGCCGGAAAGCGGCACCGTTTGAAAATGGAAACGTTTTCGGCAATTGGCATGAACCGGTGCAAGACGCCGATGCCTCCCTTGGCACCGATGAAGTTGGCCATTTCCGCCTCGGTGATGGTGTCCATGTTGGCGGTCATTACCGGAAGGTCCAAGCGGAGCTTTGATCTTCTGCAGGTCATCGAGATATCGACAATTCTTCTCGACTCCCAATGGTTGTAGGACGGCACGAGAAGCACGTCGTCGTAGGTGAGGGCCTTCATCCGAATTTCTCCCCGGCAGGGCGGGCCGGAAACGCCATGAGCGTAAACACGCCTCAGGCCGTCCCCGGTGATGCGCAGCAACCGACTATTTGGCGACCATGGCCCGCATCATGTCGCCGGCATTTTCGACGTGGTCGGCGATGGAGCCGATGATTTCCGCCAGGCGCACCATGTGAAAGACCGTGGTGGCATCGCTGATGGATTGAAAGACCTTACGCTTGAGCTGATCTTCGATGAGGTCGGCTTCGTGCTCCAGGTGGCGAAGGTGGCGCACCATTTCCTTGACCTTCACCCGATCCGTCTCCTGGAAGCGGTGGAAGTAGGTCCGGGCGGCGGAGATCATGCGCCCCAGCTCTTCCACCGGTTCGACCACCGCGTCCACCAGCAGGAAGAAGTCTTTCTGCAAGCTCTCCGGGATGCCGGGTTCGTCGCGATAGGAGATCCAGTCCATCACGTCTTCGAGGGCATCGAGGACACTGTCCTGCTCGCGCAGGTAGCGAAAAAGCTGGAACTTGTCCACCGGCAGCAGCGTGCCCTTGGGAAGATGACCGCGAATGCGGCGCTTGATGGCATCGGCCTCCTGCTCGAGGCGAATCACCTCTTGCCGAAAGTCCTCGAAACGCTTGCAATTTCTGGAAACGTGGCACTCGATGGCCTGCTGAAAGGCGATGGCACAATCCTGCACCTTGTCGGCGTGCTCCTGCAAGCCGTCAAACGGTGCACCGCTCAGCATAGATAGGAAGGGAAGACGCATGGCTATACTTAGCAAATCGCCCATAAAAGGGCAAGCCGCCAGCCTGGTCGCCTGGCCCCGCCACCGGCGAGGGCGGAAACAACATCGCTGAAAAAGCCTTTTTGCCTCATCACCGGGCCTGGATCATCGGCCGAGGGCGCCATCCCAAGCAAAAAGTGAGCTTGCCGGCCGGTTCACGGAACCTCATCCATCGCTTGCAGGCACCGTAAAATCGGAAAAAAAGCAGCAATCGCCGCCGCTGGACCGCCGTCAGCGCCTCGCGGCTGCAAACCAGCTTTATATCATCGACGCCCTGGTCACAGAAACCCACCGCGCCGCGCACCGGCACCCTGACCCGTTTTCCCCGCTCAAGGCGCTTTCCGAGCACCACCGCGTCCAGCGGATCGCCGTCCGGCCCCTGCGAACCGACGATGGAGCCGTAGTTGACCGGGCACGGCAGGGGCGACAAAAACTCCACCCGCCCGCGGCCGTCGCGTTTGACGAAGCTCCCCCGGGGCACTTCGATCACCACCTCGATCAACTCCGGGACAAAGCCCCTTTCTTGGTCTTGGCCTCTTGCTTGTGTCATCCGCGGCAGCTCCGATGGCACCATGGTCAACCCTGAACCTTGACGATGGGTTGCCCTCTGCGACGCCTGGCCAGCATCTTCTCGATGGTCTGGTCAAGATCCGCCAAGGCGACCTCTGTCACCATCGCCTCGGCCTGATCGACTTTCCATGGGCCGGCGATCTGCTCCCGGGCCTTGCGCCGCAAGGACATGGGACAATTTTGCGAGTCGATGCCGATCAGGCGAACGCCACGCAGGATAAACGGATAGACGTTGATGGGCAGATCGGCCGATAGCGCATTGCCGCAGCAGGCTACCACGCCGTAAGCGGCGGTGCTCCTTTCGACAATCCGCCGCACGAAATGCCCCGGGCCGGCTTCTTCCACCACCAGCGCCTTGAAGGTGATCGGTGCGATGGGTTTTCCTCCCGCGCCCGCTTGATCCGCTGTAACGGCAATGTGTTTCCCGGCTTTTGGCTATTAGTACCAATCCCCACGGTGGTCAACCGGCAAAATGCACCTCTGTTCTCCCGGCACGGGCCGGCATCTATTTTCCACTTGCCAAAAATGGCGAACCGAGCTATTTATACCAGGTTTCGGCAGTTAAAGATTCCAAGGAAAGGGGGCGATGGGATTGAAGGAAATTCAGGTCAAAGTATTGGACAACGACCTTGAAAAAGCGATGCGCATTTTGAAGAAAAAGATTCAAAACGACGGCTTGTTCAAGCGCCTGAAGCTAAAAAAAAGCTATGAAAAGCCGAGCGAGTACAAGCGCCGCAAACAGCGTGAAGCGCTTCGCCGGCAGCGGATCGCAGCCGCCAAGGCGGCCCGCTACCGCCGTTAGACTTCATCGGCCCCCGGCAACCCGGCAGAATAACGCTTCTGCCGGGTGTTTTATTTGGAACACCGGCGCCCGCCCGGTTCCGGCGGCCCGACCGACGATCGCCCCGGGGATGGATTGGAAGAGGAAATTCAGCAATGGCGGCTTCAAATGATGAATACACGGCCTGCTTGAAACGCCTCTACCGCTTGAGGCGGTTTGGCATCAAACTCGGCCTGGATGTCATTGGCGGGTTGCTCGCGCATCTCGGCAACCCCCACCATCACTACCATTGCATCCATGTCGCCGGCACCAACGGCAAGGGGTCGGTCGCCGCCGACCTGGCCACCTTGCTGACCACGGCCGGATACCGCACCGGACTTTACACGTCCCCCCACCTGGTGCGCTTCAACGAGCGCATCGCCGTCGACGGCCGTCCCATCGAAGACCGGGAAGTGACCGCCGCCTACGATGCGGTGAGAGCCGCCCCCATGCAGGAGCGCGAGCCCACCTTCTTCGAGTTCGCCACCGCCATGGCCCTGTACACCTTCCGGCGTCGCAAAGTGCAGTGGGCCGTCGTCGAAACCGGAATGGGCGGCAGATTGGACGCCACCAACATCATCCGGCCCCAAGTGTCGATCATCACCAACATCTCCCTGGAGCACCGGGCCTACCTGGGCGCCACCCTGGCGGCCATCGCCGGCGAGAAGGCCGGCATCATCAAGGACCGGGTACCGGTGGTCACCGGAGTCACCCAGCCCAGCGCAATGGCGGCTATTCGCAAATCGGCCGAGGCCCGTCAAGCCCCCCTGCTTCGTCTCGGCACCGATTTCCGGATCCGACGCAGGCCAGACGGCCGCTTCGACTATGCGGGACTCCGTCACCGCTGGCAACGCCTGGCCCTTTCTCTGAGCGGCCCCCACCAGTGCACCAACGCAGCGCTGGCCCTGGCGGCCTGCGAGGCCATCGAACCCCTGGCGCCGCACGTCGTGGATGCCGAGGTCGTCCGCCGCGCCCTGCAGAGCACCCGTTGGCCGGGTCGGCTGGAGATTGTGCGCCGGCATCCCACCGTCATTCTCGACGGCGCCCACAACCTGGCGGCAGCCCGCAATCTAGGCCGCTACCTGGCCGGCCAGGACCAGGGAAGGCCGATCACCCTGGTCGTGGGCATCCTGGACGACAAGCCTTTTCGCCCCATGCTGCGCGCCCTGCTGCCTTACTGCCACCGGGTGATCTGTACCCGGCCCCGCATCGACCGGGCCCTGCCCGCCGAACAGCTGGCCGACGAGGCCCGCGCCCAGGGGGCAGCGGTCATGATCCGCCCCACGGTGGCCGAAGCAGTGAAGACCGCCATCGCCATGGCCGCCCACGAGGAAATCGTCTGCGTGGCCGGTTCGCTCTACGTGGTGGGAGAGGCCAAAGAGATCCTTGACACGCCATCGGACATGGTCTAACTAAATTAGCCTTCACCAATTGCGCCCGTGGCCCAGTGGATAGGGCGTCAGCCTCCGGAGCTGAAGATCGCTGGTTCGAGTCCAGCCGGGCGTACCACGTGACCACAGAATGGGGGCCGCAATCGCGGTCCCCATTTTTTCGTTGTGCGCCGTGCTCTCGGGCCGCCGGCAGAGCGCCTATTTCCGGTGGGCGTAGATCTCGTAAACTGTGGGGGTGCCCAGCAGGGCGTCGATCCTTTCCTGCACCCGCCCCCGTTCCGGGTTGAGCGTCCACTGGCGCCAGTGGTCGGCCGATTCCCAGGTGCTGATCACCAGCGTCTCTCCGGGCCGATCGAGACGCTGGAGGGTCTCGCCGGAAACATACCCCGGCTGCTTGACGGTTTGACGGCGCAGCTCGATGAGCATCTGTTCCAGTTGCGCCGCCTGGCTGTCGGCATATTTTCTCTTGATCAGAATCTTGACGGTCATGGCGTCCTCCCCGGCTAAAAGTGCAGATCCAACTTCATGCCCCGTGGCATGGGCGTCCGACGAAAAAGGGCCATCAGCGAAAAATGCCCGTCGCGCCCACTGGCAGGGGCGCGAAGTGGCGCTTTACAACTAAGGACGTCCGGTGAAGCGGGTGATGGCCGGCGCCGCGCCGCAGCAACGGGGAAAACAGCCGACAGGAGAATCGAGGATATCGGCGCCTGAAACTTCAAGGTTACGCCGGGCCGGAAACCCTGTCAACTGGCGACTTGCCTTGCATTTTGGCCGGGCGGTGTTTATAGTTTTTCGCCATGAAAGCGAGCAACGAAAAATTTCCAACGCCTGAGCAGTTGGAGAGGGAGATCAGCACCTTCCTGACCAAACGCTTCGGCGAGAGCGTCAAAATCGTCTCACCCTTGGTGATGGCCTCCGAGGTCGCGCCCAGCGATCGCCGCCCCGGCCAACGGTCGGACGACGATGTCCATTTCGATTTGAAACCCGAAGAGCTCATCGCCTACCTGGACCAGTACATCATCAAGCAGGACCGGGCCAAAGCGATTCTGGCCACCAAAATTTGTACTCATTTCAACAGGATTCGCCTTCAGCGCCAGAACCTCGGCAAGACGGACGACATGGTCGGACGGATCAAGAACAACGTCTTGATGATCGGCCCCACAGGTGTGGGCAAGACGTACATGATCCGGCTGATCGCCAAGAAGCTCGGGGTGCCTTTCGTCAAGGGCGACGCCACCAAATTCAGCGAAACCGGCTATGTCGGCGGTGACGTGGAAGACTTGGTCCGCGACCTGGTACGGGAAGCAGACGACGACATCGCCCGGGCCGAGTGCGGTATCATCTACATCGACGAAATCGACAAGATCGCCTCGAGCCGCAACTTCGTCGGCGCGGATGTCTCTCGCACAGGGGTCCAGCGCGCCCTGCTCAAGCCGCTGGAAGAAACCGAGGTCGAACTCAAGGTGCCCCACGACCCGATCTCGATGATGCAGGAGATCGAGCATTTCCGCAAAACCGGCAGCCGCGAAAAACGCACCGTCAACACCCGCAATATCCTGTTCATCGTCAGCGGGGCCTTTAACGGCCTTGACGACATCGTCAAAAAGCGCCTCAACCGCAATCGAATCGGCTTTTCCGCCCCCATCGCCACGGCCGACGAAGACAACCGCATCCTGGACCACCTCCAGAGCGAAGACCTGATCCAATACGGGTTCGAATCCGAGTTCATCGGCCGCCTGCCGGTACGCGCCGTCTTCGACCCCCTGGAAAGCAGCGACCTGTATGACATCCTGAAAAATCCAAACAATCCCGTGATGCTGGGCAAGCGGCTCGACTTTGCCGCCTACGGCATCGACATCCGCTTCGACGATGCCACCCTCCGCCAGCTGGCACAGCAGGCCGCACTGGAAAACACGGGCGCCAGGGGCCTGGTCAGCGCCGTGGAGGCCGCCCTGCTCCCCTTTGAAACGCGCCTGCCCTCCATGGGCGTTCCCTGCATCGCCATCACCCCGGAACGCCTCCGGAACCCGCGCCAGAGCCTGGCCGAGCTGGCGGATCCCGCCCAGGCCGAGGCGGAAGCCACCCGGCACCGGAAGCTGATGGACCAGGAGGAGGAGGCGTTGCGCGATTATCTGACCACCCATCGACAGCGCTTCGACCTCAAGTACGGCCTGGTGCTCACGCCGGAACGCATCCGCCTCGTGGCGGCCTGTTACGTGCGCCACTGCCTGGATGTGGCCGGGGCCATCTCCCGGGTCAAGGCCCTGTGCGACGAAGTCAAGCAGATAGAGACGGCTTTCTTGAAAAGCAGCGGCATTAACATCGTACTGGAGCAGGAAGCGGTGGACGCCATCGTCGAGAGCCTGATCGTGGAAGGCCGGCCGATTGCCGATGTCCAGCGCGCCTTCTTTGAGGACTTCGAACTGGGCCTGAAGCTGATCCACGAAAAAACCGGTCGACAGCGCTTTTTCATCGGTCGCGCGGCCCTGGCGGCGCCAGAAACCTACGTCAGCGAGATGATTCGTACCTTCATGCAGGGCAACCGCGATGCCGCCTCCTGACATCGCAGTGGCGGCCCTTTACCTCCGAGGATGACTTTATGATCGGCATCTCCAAGCTTTACTGCGGCACGGTGGAACCCTCCGACGCCCTGCGCTACGGGCGCCAGTCGGCGCGCCTGCCGTCCCATCTGCTCCAGTTCTCCGAGGACAAACGTCCCGTAGTTGTCTGGAACGTGACCCAGCGCTGCAACCTGCGCTGCGTGCACTGTTACGCCCACGCCAAGAATCGGCACTTCGACAACGAGCTCAGCACCGAGGAGGGCCGCCGGCTCATCGACGACCTGGCCGCTTTCGGCGTCCCGGTGCTGCTGTTTTCAGGCGGCGAACCCCTCGTTCGCCCCGACTTGCCCGAGCTGGCCGCCTACGCGGTCGAGCACGGCATGCGAGCGGTCATCTCCACCAACGGCACCCTGATCGACGGGAACATGGCGCGCACCCTGAAGCAAATCGGCCTGTCGTATGTCGGCATCAGCATCGACGGCACCGAAGCGATCAATGATCGTTTCCGAGGCGTCCCCGGGGCCTACCGCAAGGCCGTCGAGGGAATTCGCAACTGCCGGGAAGCCGGCATCAAGGTGGGTCTGCGCTTTACCATCAACCGTTTCAACGCCGGCGAGATCCCGGCGATCTTCGACCTGCTCGAAACCGAGCAGGTCCCCCGGGTCTGCTTCTACCACCTCGTTTACGCCGGACGGGGATGCGACCTGGTCAACGACGATCTGGGCCACGAGGAGACACGGGCCGCCGTGGACCTGATCATCGACCGGACCGCCGATTTGCACCGGCGGGGCCTGGCCAAGGAAGTCCTCACGGTGGACAACCACGCCGACGGCCCCTACCTCTACCTGCGGCTGTTGCGGGAAAATCCGGACCGCGCCGCCGAGGTGCTCGAACTGCTCAAGATGAACGAGGGCAACAACTCCGGCCGGGGCATCGGGTGCGTCAGCTGGGATGGCGAGGTCTATGCCGACCAATTCTGGCGCCACCACAGCTTTGGCAACGTGCGCCGGACACCTTTTTCCCACATCTGGAGCCGGCCCGAAGATCCTTTGCTGGCCAAGCTGAAGGAAAAGAAAAAGTGGGTCACAGGCCGTTGCGCCACCTGCCGCTGGCTCGATGTTTGCGGCGGCAACTTCCGTGTGCGCGCCGAGGCGGTCACCGGCGACGTTTGGGCCCCGGACCCGGCCTGTTATCTCACCGACGAAGAAATCCGGTAAGAATCTCGCACCTGAAATTTTGAAGCTCATTGGGGAGGAAGCGATGCTGTTTCCCGAATACCGGCCCCGCCGCCTGCGGCGCACCGAAGCCCTGCGACGCATGATCCGCGAAACCATCCTGAGACCGGACGACCTGATCCTGCCCCTGTTTGCCATCGGTGGCCGCAATGTGCGCAATCCCATTGCCTCCATGCCGGGGCATTACCAGTTGTCCATCGACCAGCTCGTCGAACCGGCGGCCGAGGCCTGGGATGCGGGGATTCCGGCCGTGATCCTCTTCGGCCTGCCGGAAGACAAGGATTCCCGCGGCACCTCGGCCTACCAGGACGACGGCATCGTCCAGCAGGCGGTGGCCGCCGTCAAGGCCAAACTGCCCGAGATGACGGTCATAACCGATGTCTGCCTCTGCCAGTACACCGACCACGGGCATTGCGGCGTCGTGGAAAACGGCCAGATCGTCAACGATGCCACCCTGGAACTGTTGGCCGAAACCGCTCTCTCCCATGCCCGCGCCGGGGCCGACATGGTAGCCCCCTCGGACATGATGGACGGCCGGGTGGCCGCCATTCGCTGCGCCCTGGACGACAACGGATTCACCGACTTGCCGATCATGGCATACGCGGCCAAGTACTGCTCGGCCTTCTACGGACCGTTCCGCCAGGCAGCCGACAGCGCGCCCCGGTTCGGCGACCGGCGTACCTACCAGATGGATCCGGCCAACAGCCTCGAAGCGCTGCGGGAAGTCGAACTGGACATCGCCGAGGGGGCCGACATCATTATGGTCAAGCCGGCGCTGGCCTACCTGGACGTGATCCGCCGCATCCGCGAGCAGGCCAACCTGCCCCTGGCGGCCTACAACGTCAGCGGCGAGTACAGCATGATCAAGGCCGGGGCCCGACTCGGTTGGATAGACGAAACGCGGGTCATGATGGAAGCCTTGACCGCCATCAAGCGTGCGGGAGCCGACATGATTCTGACTTATTTTGCCATCGAGGCGGCCCGGGCGTTGCAGGCCTAGAACCGCCGACAAGCCGGGCCGGGCGGCCGCGCCTGAACGGCCCCGGCATAAACTTGAACCGGGAGCATCCTGATGAACGCCCCTCACCCCACCGCCCCCCCGGGGCAGGTTCCCGAACTGCGCCTGGTCGCCTGGGAAACCACCCGCAACTGCAACCTGAACTGCGTCCATTGCCGGGCCGCCGCCACCTGCGGTCCCCATCGCAACGAGCTGGACACCAAGGCCGCTTTCGTCTTGATGGACCAGATCGCCGCGGTGGGCAAACCCATCGTCATCCTGACCGGCGGCGAACCGCTGCTGCGGCCGGACATTTTCGAAATCGCCCGCTACGGCACCGAACAGGGCCTGCGCATGGTGATGGCCCCCAACGGCACCCTGGTGGACGCCGACAACGCCCGCCGCATGGTGGAAGCCGGAATCCAGCGCATCAGCATCAGCCTCGATGGCGCCGATGCCGCCAGCCACGACCGCTTCCGGGGGGTTTCCGGAGCCTTCGAAGGCGCCTTGCGCGGCATCGATCATGCCCGCCGCGCCGGCTTGGCGTTCCAGATCAACACCACCGTCACCCGAACCAACCTGGAGCAGATCCCCCGCATCCAGCATCTGGCCGTCGAACTGGGGGCCGTGGCCCACCACATCTTTTTGCTCGTGCCCACTGGCCGGGGCAAATACATCGTCGACCAGGCCATCGATGCGGTTCAGTACGAGGAGGCCTTGAACTGGTTCTACGACCAGCGCGGCAAAACGCCCTTGCAGCTCAAGGCCACCTGCGCACCGCACTACTACCGCATCCTGCGCCAGCGGGCGCGGGCGGAAGGCGTCTCCGTGACCTTTGAAAGCCACGGCCTGGACGCCGTCACCCGCGGATGCCTGGCCGGCTCCGGCTTCTGCTTCGTCTCCAACCAGGGGGTGGTCCAGCCCTGCGGCTTCCTCGCCTTGGCCTGCGGTGACGTCACCCGGACTCCCTTCGACGACATTTGGCACAACTCGGAGATCTTCGCCGCCCTGCGCGACCCGGACCGCCTCGAGGGCAAGTGCGGCCGCTGCGAATACCGGCGGGTCTGCGGCGGCTGCCGGGCCCGGGCCTACGAGGCCACGGGAAACTTTCTCGCCGAAGAGCCCCTGTGCAGCTACCAGCCGCCCCGGGCAGATTGATGCGCCCGGGGCGCCGCGGGCACCGACCGGAGAAACACTTGCATCCCTTTCCCAAGCAGGTTAAGAATTTAGCTGTCTAGGGGGTATTGAAAACCGCTGCCGAGGCGAGGTGGGCCATGAAAATCAGCGCCTTGATGATTCCCGATCCGATTACCATCACCGACACCGCTTCGATTCAGGACGCCATCGAAGTGATGAAGACCAACTCGATCCGCCACCTGCCGGTAATCGACGCCCACCAGCGGCTGCGCGGGCTGGTGACCCTGGCCGATCTCAAGCAGGGGCTGATCCCCTCGATGATCGGCGACCTGGGGCTGGCCGACCTGATGATCCGCGACCCCATCTGCGTCTCGCCGGACGACGACGTGGAGCTGGCGGCCCAGGTCATCTACAAGCACAAGATCAGCGGAATGCCGGTGATCCAGGGGGGCAAGCTGGTGGGCATCATCACCGAGTCCGACATCCTGCGGGCCTTCATCGACATGATGGGCATCCTCACCTCCAGCTCGCGCCTGGATGTGGCCCTGGACGACTCCCCCGAGGCGTTTCACAAGGTGCTGCAACGAATCAACACCCACGGCGGCGACGTGATCAACGTCGGGCTGGTGCCCCGGGCCGGCGGCAAGAAGCGTGTCTACTACTTTCGCCTGTCCACCTGCAAGACGGCTCCCATCCGCCGGGCCCTGGAAAAGGAGGGGTATCAGGTGCTCGAAGCGATGGATTGAAGCGCGTTGAGCACCAGGGTAATCGGGCGGTTCTCCTCGCTTTCCCCGTCGAAGCGGATCGGGCCGGGCACGCGATAGTTGTCCGGTCCAGGCTCCGCCGCCAGCCACACCTCCCGCAACGCCTTGACCACCTGGAAGGCCACCGATTCGGTGTCCACCACGCTTTTTTCAATCACCAAAGACAGGCGGCCGCCACGCTCCTCCAATCGCATCAGGGGCGCGATGGGCACCCCGATGGGCTCCCAGTGCTCGAATTCCTGTTCCAGGTTGCGGATGGCGGCCATCTGCCCGGTGGCGCCGTTGGCGATGAGGGCGAAAACCGTCAGGCCCAGGTTGTACGTGTAGTTGCAATCGAAACGGGTCGGGTTGGCGCCGCGGCCGTCGTAGCCGTAGAAGTGGGTCTGGGTCTTGAACTTGGGCACCGATTTTTGGAAGATCTTTTCCACCGCCGCCGGCACGGCCTCGGCGTCGCCCAGGACCCCGGCGCGCACCAGTTCCTGCTTAAGGGTCTTGACGGAGATGATCGCCGGCTTGACCATCAGGTAGCCGTCCAGGGGATACTCGGCGAAGAGCGCCGGCCCGAAGCGGTCCGGGTCCAGGCCGGCCTGCTGCAAGGTCTTGCGGTAGTAGGCCGCCTGGATCCCCACCTTGTAAAGCCCTTTTTCCTTCAGAAAATCGAGGTAATCGGACACCAGCCCCATGATCACCTTGTCCGTTTCCACCAGGGAAAACTGGAAGTTGCCGTGGCTGTCGCGCTCGGTGAGCAGTCCCTCCTGGAAAAAGGCCGGAATATCGTTGAACAGGTCGTCATCGCGGCTGCTCCATACCGGCAGCACGTTCTCTTCCCGGCTGCGCCGGGCCAGGCGGCGCAGGTACTCCAGCTTGTCCTCCAACAGCGGGAACGAGGCGTGAAAATCGGTGTCGTGGGTCTGGTTGTACTCGGCGATGATGGTATTTAGCTTGATGATGAAAATCTGGATCTCGTTGATGAACTCCAACAACCCCTCCGGAATCACCATCACGCCGTAGTTCTTCCCCACCGCCGCCCGGCGCACGATCGCGTTGCAGATCACCCGCGACAGGTGGCGCAGGGTCATCCCGTAGGCCGTGTAATCCACCGTCCCCTCGGCCTTGGCCTTTTCGATGCGGCGCCGGTCCACGTAATCGGCCAGCTCTTCTCCGATGAGGGTGATGTTGGCGTGGGTCTGCAGGGCCACCTCCAGGGCCAAGTGGCTGGCCACCCGCCCCATCACCTTGCAGATATGCCAGTACTTGACGTCGCTGCTCGCGTCGGTGCACAGGTTGCTCACCGCCTCGGAAAAGGCCCGCGCCGCGGTGTGAAAGCCGAAGCTCATGGCGCACAACACCCTCCCGTTGCGGTCGCGCACCTGGATGTCGCCGTCGATGGTCTTGGGCACTCCGATCACCTGCACCCCGTCGGCGAAGAGTTCCTCGGCCAGGAAGGCGGCATTGGTGTTTGAATCGTCCCCGCCCACGATCACCAGGGCGTCGAGCTTCAGCCTCTTGCAGGTCTGGCGCGAGAGGGCCATCTTGCGGGCCGTGTCGATCTTGGCCCGGCCGGTGCGGATCATGGTGAAACCGCCGATGTTGCGATAGGCGTCCACCATGTCACGGGTGAGCCGCACCGCCTCGTTTTCGATCACCCCTTCCGGGCCGAGGAGAAACCCGTAGATCTCGTTTTGGGGATTGGCGGCCTTGGCGGCATCGTAGAGGCCGGCGATGACGTTGTGCCCGCCGGGTGCCGGCCCGCCGGAAAAAACGATGCCGATGCGCCGGGAGCGCTCGTAGGCCTCACGGACCTCGTCAGGCAGCGTGTCCACGCCGGAAACCGCCTCCACCCGTCGATCGATGATCGACGGCAGCAGGCGCCGGGCCTCGCGGTCGATGTCGAAAACATACTGGTCACAGGGCGTCAACCGGGTATAGCGGTGGGCGAGGGCCGCGCATCGGGGCGGCCGATAGGCGCGCCGCTCCTCGAGTCCGGAGTTGACGTTGGCGATGGCCTCCTGGACGGCGGGATGCGCCAAATACTGCTGGACGGGATCTGACATGGCTTCCTCCATGGCGGCGGCGGCAGGGTTAACGGCGGGCACCGGGTGGTGTCACGGGTTGAGGGCACACCCGCGGATGAATTCCGGGATGCCACAGCAAAAACGATCATATCATAAAAGTAGCGGGCCGCGGGTGTCAAGACGGCCTGGCAGCCGCCTAAAGTCCCGGCGCGGCGGACAAAAGGGCTTTACATCCAGGGGGGTTTAGGCTACAGGAGACGGAACTTTCGGATGTTCCCCACGGCTGTTTCGCGCCGACCAACTGAACCGGAAATTTTCTTGCAAGGAGGATGTCGATGAAAAAAAGCTTTCGCCCCTGGACCGTGGCCGCTTTTTTGATCTTTGCCCTGGCACTGGGCTTCACCGGCGGAACTGCCGCCACTGCCGCCGACGAAAATGTCCGCATGGCGCTGGTCAAACAATCGACCCTGGAGGAAATCCTGCAGCGCGGAGAGCTGCGCGTGGGCTTCGAGGCTGGTTACGTCCCCTTTGAGATGACCGACAAGAAAGGCAACTTCGTCGGCTTCGACATCGACATGGCCAAGGCCATGGCCAAGGCCATGGGGGTGAAGTTCGTGCCGCTCAACACCGCCTGGGACGGCATCATCCCGGCCCTGCTCACCAAGAAATTCGACATCATCATGAGCGGCATGACCATCACCCAGGAGCGCAACCTGAAGGTCAACTTCTGCGATCCGTACATCGTGGTGGGCCAGACCATCCTGCTCAACAAGAAGCACGAGGGCACCGTCAAGTCCTACAAGGATCTCAACGATCCCAAGTACATCGTCACCTCCAAGCTCGGCACCACCGGCGAGCAGGCCGTCAAACGCATGATTCCCAAGGCGACCTACAAAAGCTTCGAAACCGAAACCGAGGCGGCCCTGGAAGTGGTCAACGGCAAGGCGGACGCCTACGTCTACGATCAGCCCAACTGCGTGGTGTTCATGGCCGAGCAGGGCAAGGGCAAGCTCGTCTTCCTCGACGAACCCTTCACCTACGAGCCGTTGGCCTGGGCCGTGCGCAAGGGAGACCCGGACTTCATCAACTGGCTCAACAACTTTTTGCGCCAATACAAGAACGACGGCCGCTACGAGGTGCTCTACAACAAGTGGATCAAAAGCACCGACTGGTATGCCAACGTGAAATAAGCCCCTGACCCACCATGCCGGGGGTGGGCGTTGTCCCCCCCGGCTTCCATTCACCCACAGGTTTTCCAGGTTGGCGCTATCTCATGGGATCATTCCCCGTTGCCCGTCGCATCAGACGTCCCCGGAGCTACTACATCGGCGTCGGCATCTTTTTTCTGATGCTGGCGGGGCTCATCGGCTTCATTTACTACTCGACCCTCAAGATCGACTACGTCTGGCGCTGGTATCGCATCCCCCAGTACTTCCTTTATCACGATACCATTGAAAGCCGCGCCGAGATCAACGGCATTGTCGACCGCATCTCCCAGGAGGGGGAAACGGTCACCATCGTGGTCAGTGGCAACGACGGGACGGAAAGCTACACGTCTCCCGCCGGCGACATCCGCGTTTCGGAAGGTGATATCATCTATTCGGGTGACGTGCTCACCGTGCACCGGAAGTGGAAGGCCGGAATCCTCGTTCAAGGAATGGCGATGACGTTGAAGGTCAGCGTCATCGCCATCATCTTCGGGATCCTCATCGGCCTATTCACCGGGTTGGCACGGCTTTCGGACAACCCGGCCCTCAAGTGGTCGGCGGTGACCTACATCGAGCTGATCCGCGGCTCGCCGTTGCTGGTACAGATTTTCATCTGGTATTTCGCCTTCGGCACCCTCATGAACACCCTGATCGCCAAGAGCGATGGGTTGCAAAGCCTGCTGCGCGGCGTGCTGGGCACTCAGCAGATCGTTCAGGTCCCCCCCTTGTGGTTCGGAGTGGCTGCCCTGGCCTTTTTTACCGGGGCCTACGTGGCCGAAATGGTCCGGGCCGGCATCCAGTCCATCCACCGGGGGCAGACCGAGGCGGCCCGCTCCCTGGGGATGACCTACAGCCAGTGCATGGTCCATGTAATCCTTCCCCAGGCCCTGCGGCGCGTCATTCCGCCTTTGGCCGGCCAGTTCATCAGCCTCATCAAGGACTCGTCCCTGCTGGGCATCATCGCCATCCGCGAGCTGACCAAGGCCACCCGGGAGGTGGTCACCACCAGTTTCCAACCCTTCGAGCTCTGGACGATCTGCGCCCTGCTCTACCTGTTTTTGACCTTCACCCTCTCTATGGCCCTGCAGTACGTGGAACGGAGGACCATCGCCTCGTGATCGACGTGCAAAACATCTACAAGACCTTTCTCGTCCCGCACCGGGTGGAAGCGCTGGTGGACGTGTCCACCGCCATCGCCCCCGGCGAGGTGGTGGTGGTCATCGGGCCGTCGGGCTCGGGCAAGAGCACCTTTCTGCGCTGCCTCAACCGGCTGGAGCATGCCGATACCGGCCACATCTTCATCGACGGCATCGACGTGTTGGACCCCAAGACCGACATCAACAAGGTCCGGGCCGAGGTGGGGATGGTCTTCCAGTCGTTCAACCTCTTTCCCCACAAAACGGTGCTGCAGAACGTCACCCTAGCCCAAACCGTGGTGCGGCGGCGGCCCAAGGCCGAGGCCCATGACAAGGCCATGGCCCTGCTGACCAAAGTCGGCCTGCCGGACAAGATCAACGTGTATCCGGATCAGCTCTCCGGCGGCCAGCAGCAGCGGGTGGCCATCGCCCGGGCTCTGGCCATGAACCCCAAGGTGATGCTCTTCGACGAACCGACCTCCGCCCTGGATCCGGAAATGATCGGCGAGGTGCTGGAGGTGATGAAAACCCTGGCCCGGGAGGGCATGACCATGGTGGTGGTTACCCACGAAATGGGCTTTGCCCGGGAGGTGGCCGACCGGGTGATCTTCATGGACGCCGGGGCCATCGTGGAAGTTGGAACCCCAGAGCACTTCTTCAAGAATCCCACCCACGACCGGACCAAGCTGTTTTTGAGCCAGATCCTCTGACAAGCGCTACATATGGTGGCCGCTCCTTTTTGCCCCCCTCGTGGTTGTGTATCAACCCTTTACATGGGCACCGTTTTCTGCTAGTATAAGCCGAACGGTTCCCTTCCCAATCCTTCTGGCAGGACGCGAAGTGGCCCATGCGGCTGAAGCATCTAGACATCGTCGGTTTCAAATCCTTTTCTGACAGGGTGACCGTTTCCTTTCCCGGCGGCATTTGCGCCGTGGTCGGCCCCAACGGCTGCGGCAAGAGCAACATCATCGACGCCCTGCGCTGGGTCATGGGCGAACAGAGCGCCAAACAGCTGCGGGGCAAGTCCATGGAGGACGTCATCTTCGCCGGCGCCCGGGGCAAGCCCCCCTTGAACATGGCCGAGGTGACCCTCACCCTGGCCAACGACAACGGCACCGGGCCAGCGGAATTCAAGGATTGCAGCGAAATCAGCATCACCCGGCGCCAGTACCGCTCCGGTGAACGCTCCTACTTAATCAATCGCCAACCCTGCCGCTTAAAGGACATTCTCAACATTTTCATGGGCAGCGGCATGGGCGCCCGCTCCTACGCCATCATCCAGCAGGGCAACATCGGGGCCATCACGGACGCCGGTCCGGACGAGCGCCGCAACTATATCGAGGATGCCGCCGGCATCACCCGCTTCAAGGCCCGCAAGCAGGAGGCGTTGAGCAAGGTCACCGCCACCGAGCAGAACCTCGCCCGGCTCAACGACATTCTTTCCGAAATCCGGCGCCAGATGGCCGCCTTGCAGCGTCAGGCCAAAAAAGCGGCCCAGTACAAGGCCTATCGCAACCGCATCCGGGCGTTGGACCTGCACCTGTCCCTGCGGCAATACGACGATCTGGACGCCCGCATCGGAGAGCTGGAGGCGCTGATCCAAAGCCAGCAGGACACCGCCCAGGGGCACCACAACACCCTGCGCCAGGTCGATGCGGCTGTTGCCGAAATCAAGTTCGAACAGGACAAGAAGAACCAGGCCGTCAACGACCAAAAGCAGCGCCGCTTTGCCTTGCAGCGGGAAGCCGACCGCCTCGAGGGCGAAGCCGCCCATCTGCGCCAGGAGATGGTGCGCCTGGATACGGAAATCGCCTCTGCCGGCAAGATGCGCGACGATCTCCTGGCCCGGCACCGCGCCATGGTGGAGGAGATCGACCAGTTGCAACAGGCCGTTGCCAGCCAAGGCGAACGGACGGCCGCCCTTGACGAGGCCATCGAGAACCAGCGCCGGGCGTCGGAGGGATTGCGCCAGCGCCAGGCGGAAACCGCCGCGGCCGCGGCCCGGGCCAACACCGAGCTGATGCGCCTGGTGGGACTGGAAGCCCGCTACCGCAACATCCAGCAGACCGCCACCAGCAACCGCGACCAGCTCCAACGCCGGCTGCGCCGGATCGACGAGGAGGTGGCCCTGGCCGCAGCCAAGGTGGCTGAGCTCGACCGCACCCTGGCCTCCCACCAGCAGGCGCTGGACGATCTCAGGGACGCGGCGGCCGCTGCCGACGAAGCCATCGCCGCCTGCCGCGAGGACCTGGAAGCCCACAACCGCCGCCTGGCCGAGCAGATCCGCCATACCCGGACCCTGGAAATCGAACACGACAAGCTGCGCACCCGTCACGGGGCCCTCAAGAAGATGGACGACGACCTGCAGTGGTACCGTGACGGGGTCAGGGCCGTGATGCAGGCCAAGAACGACCCGGCCAGTACGGACAATAATTTCGGCGAGGCCATCGTCGGAGTGCTGGCCGACCTGATCACCCCGGCGCCCGAATTTGCCGTGGCCGTCGAGGCGGCGCTGGGGGAGGCGCTCCAGTACGTGGTGGTGCAGACCCCCGAGGCCGCCCGGGCGGCGGTGGCCTATCTGCGCCGCCGGGAGGCGGGCCGCTGCGGCTTCGTGCCCCTGTCGAGCCTCAAGCCAACGCCACTGGCCGGGGCCAAGGCCACCGGCACGCGGCTCCTGGACCATATCCAGGTGCGCGAGGGGGTCGAGGCGGCGGTCGAGGCCCTCATCGGCGATGTCCGGGTGACAGCCGATCTCGAGGCTGGCGACGGGCAGGAAGCGCTGCCCCGGGTGACGGCCACCGGTGATTCGGTGACGTCCCGGGGGGTGATCTTTGGCGGCAGCGCTGACGGGCTTTCCGGGATCTTGGCCAAAAAACGGGAGTTGAGCGCCATGGCGGAGCAACTCGCCCGGACGGCAGCCGACCTGGACGAGGCGCGCCAGAGTCAGTGTCAACTGGAAGACCAGAGCCGCACCCGGCAGCAGGCCCTTCAGCGCCGCACCGTTGAAAAGCAACAGCTTGTCGAAGAGCTGATGCAGGCGGAAAAGGCCGTCTACCGGGTCGGCGAAGAACTGCGCCACGCCCGGCGCCAGCTGGAAACCCTGGCACTCGAGCAGGAACAGCTGCAAGGCGAAGAGATGGACGCCGACGCCGAAGCGCGCCGTTGCGAAAAAAGCTTGGCCGACACCGCCGCCCAGGTCCGCGCCCAGCAGGCCGAAGTCACCCGCCTCGCCGCCGCCGGGGAAGAACTGGCAGCCCAGCTGACGGCCTTCGACCAACGCATCATGGACTTGAAGCTCGAGCGCACCGCGGCAGCCGCCAGCCTGGAAAACAGCCGCCAGACCCTGCACCGGCTCACCGGCTTTTGCCAGGACGCCAGCGCCCGCCTGGCCGGCCTGGAGCAGGAAGTAGCCGCCAAAACCGACCGCCGGCACCAAGCCGAAAAACGGCTGGCCGACAGCGAGGCGTCCCTGGCCCACCGATACGCGCAGATCGAGAATCTCGATGCTTCCATCGACGCCCATCACCGCGAACTGGCAGCCATCGAGGAGCGCTTGCGGGGCCGGGACCGGCAGGTGGCCGAGCTGCAGCAGCAGCACAGCCAGGTCCTGGAAAAAATCCGGGCGCTGGAAATGGATCTCAGCCGGCAGCAGGTGCGCCAGGAGGCGGTCTTGCAGCGGATGGCGGAAAACTATGGGCTGGGCCTGGCCGCCGCCCGCGCCGAGTGTCGCTCGGGCACAACGCCTGTCGAGCAAGCCGCCCTGGAAAGCGAGCTGGAAGAGTTGCGGCGCAAGATTGCGGCTATCACCGACGTCAATCTAGGTGCCATCGCCGAGTACGAACAGCTCAAGGCGCGCCACGACTTTCTCGACGCCCAACGCACCGACCTGGTCAAGGCCCTGGAAGACCTCAACCAGGTGATCCGCAAGATCAACAAGATCAGTCAGGCGCGTTTTCTGGAAACCCTCGAGCAGGTCAACGAGAAGATGCAGGAAGTCTTCCCCCGCCTCTTTGAAGGCGGTACCGCCCGCCTGGTGATGACCGACCCCAACGCCCCCCTGGAAACCGGGGTCGAGTTTCTCATTCACCCGCCGGGCAAAAAGCTCACCCGCATGAGCTTGCTTTCCGGCGGGGAGAAGGCCATGGCGGCCATCGCCTTCATCTTCTCGATCTTCTTGATCAAGCCGGCCTCATTCTGCCTGCTCGACGAGATCGACGCCCCCCTGGACGATGCCAACATCGCGCGCTTCAACAACCTGCTGCGACTCATCGGCGAGAAATCCCAGATCGTGATGATCACCCACAACAAGCGCAGCATGGAATTCGCCGATACCCTGATGGGCGTCACCATGCCCCAGAAAGGGATTTCGAAGATCGTCTCGGTAAACCTGCAAAAAAACGCCCAGGCCGCCTAGTCGCCGGGCCCGAGGACACTGCAATGGCTTTCAAGTGGTTCAGGAAGGAAAAGGAAAAAACAGAAGACAAACCTGAGTCCGCCGAGGCGATCGCCGACGTGCCGCCGCCCCCGGCGCCCGGCCAGGAGCCGGCCAGTTCCGGCGACGGCTGGTTTTCCAGGCTCAAGCACGGGCTGGCCAAGACCCGCGATTTTCTCAACACCGACATCGAGGACCTGTTCGCCGGCCGCCGGCAGATCGACGACGAGCTGCTCGAAGACCTGGAGGCGATGCTGATCATGGCCGATATCGGCGCGGCTACCGCCGCGAGCCTGGTGGACGAGGTCCGGCGCAGGGGTGACCGCATCCAGGACGCCGCCAGCCTGAAATGGGCCCTCAAGGCCGAGATCCGGTCCCTGCTCCAGGCGACGCCGGCGCCGGCGCCAGCGGCGACCAGGCCGCAGGTGGTGATGGTGGTGGGAGTCAACGGGGTGGGCAAGACCACCACCATCGGCAAGCTGGCGGCCCACGCCCGGCAGGAGGGCCTCCAGGCGCTGGTGGTCGCCGCCGACACGTTTCGCGCAGCCGCCATCGAACAGCTGGCCGTCTGGGCCCAACGGGCGGGAGCGGAACTGGTGCGCCACAAGCCCAACGCCGATCCGGCGGCGGTGGCTTTCGACGGCGTGACCGCAGCCGTGGCCCGGGGCATGGACGTGGTGTTCATCGACACCGCCGGCCGGCTGCACACCAACGTCAACCTGATGGAAGAGCTGAAAAAGATTCGGCGCACCATCGCCAAGCAGCTTCCCGGTGCCCCCCACGAAGTGCTGCTGGTGATGGATGCCACCACGGGGCAAAACGGGTTGAGCCAGGCGCGCCTCTTTCACGAAGCCTTGGGCGTGACGGGCATCGCCCTGACCAAGCTGGACGGCACCGCCAAGGGAGGGATTGTGATAAGCATCTGCCAGAACCTGGGACTGCCCCTGCGCTACGTGGGTGTCGGCGAGCAGATCCAGGATCTTCAGCCCTTCGATGCGGCCGCCTTTGCCGAGGCCCTCTTCTGACTCCTGCCGTCTAATCGCCGCCAGCCTTGTTGGGCGGCTTTAATGACGAATTTCGAAACCCTTGAGCCGCCCCTGGTAGGGTCGATCCGCAATGCGGACATCGTCCACCCGGGCCCGGGCCGGCCCCCGTCGGCACCAGTCGATGAGGGCCTCCACAACCGGGCGTTCACCTTCCACCAGCGCTTCCACCGTGCCGTCGGGCAGGTTGCGCACCCACCCGCTGGCGCCGAGGCGCGCCGCGGCCCGCTGGGTTTCCAGGCGAAAAAACACCCCCTGGACCCGTCCCGCGATAAGGAGATGGCGTGCGATGAGATCCGCCATGGTCATTCCCCGTTTCCTTTTTTGTTTCCCTTGATCATCTGCCGGTAGGCCGCCTCGTCGATGATGGCCACCCCAAGGGCGCGGGCTCTGGCCGTCTTGGCAGCGCCCACTTTTTCACCGCAGACCAGGTAGTCCGTGGCCTGGCTGACGGCCGTCTGGACCACCGCGCCGAGGCGCCGGGCCTCTTCCTGCATTTCTTCGCGGCTGCCGCCGGTCATTTTGCCGGTGAACACGATCCGTTTGCCGGCCAGCACCGAGGCAACGCCGGCAGGGGTTGCCGGCGGATAGCGCCAATCGAGGTCGAGGCTGGCCGCGCGCTGCAGCAGGGCCTGGTGCCGGGCCGCCTTTTCGCAGATCCGCCCCGAATACGCCTTCATGTCCATGTCCACGGGCAGCTCCTGGATCTGGGCCGGCGTAATCAAGCCGATATCTCCCAGGGGCCAGCGCCGCAGCAGAGCGGTTGCCAGAACCTTCTGACGTTCGATTTTTTCCTTCTTTGTCCGGGCACCGCCGTCGTTGGCGACATCCTCGCAGATTCCCAGCGACACGAGAAAATCCACCGCCACGGGAGGGGTACGCTCCAGGTTGAAGCCCCGCTGCCACAGGGCGACGATCTGGTCGGCCTGGGCGGCGATCTCGGCGGCGATGTCGCCGCTGGTGCGCTCGGCAAACCCGTAGATGCGCGCGATCTGCCCGGCAGACGCCTCGAAGAGAAGCTCCAGGGGGATCACCTGCAAAAGCCGCCGGCTGTCCCCGGTGCCCAGGTGGGGCAATCCAAAGGCCGCCAGAAAGCGCCAGTCCTCCAGGCGCTGGCTGCGGCTGAGCCGCACCGCCTCGGCTAGGTTGGCCGCCTGCCCCGGACCAAAGCCCATGGCCCGGTAGTCTTCCACCGTGAGGTCGTAGACCTTGGCCAGCGCACTGGCCCCCTGGTCCACCAGCCGATCCACGGTCTTGATGCCGAACCAGTCGGCGTTGCCGATGGTGTGAAACCAGTGGTGAAGGCGCTGCACGAGCTGGTCGTGGCAGCCGGCGCTGTTGGGGCAGCGCAGAAACGGCCCCTCCCGCTCCAGCGGTGTCCCGCAGGAGGGGCAGCGCTGGGGCAGCGCCACCTGCTCGCTGGGCGTCAAAACCTGCTCGATCTTGGGGATCACCTCGCCGCTGCGGATGATTTCGATGCGCGCCCCCGGTCCGATGCCGTCCTTTTCCACCCGCTCGGCGTTGTGGGCCGTCACCCGTCGGATCGTGGCTCCGGACAGGGAAACAGGGACCACCTCCATCACCGGGGTCAGCACCCCGGTGCGCCCCACCTGCCAAGTGACCGCATCCACCCGGGTAACGGCAGTATCGCCGCGGCGCTTGTAGGCAATCTGCCAGCGGTAGTGGTGGCTCGTGGCCCCCAAGGCCTCGCGTAAACGTTCGTCTACGACCTCGATGACCAGACCGTCGGTGGGATAATCCACGGCGGTCAACTCGGCGTAGAGTTCTTCGACATTGGCAAGAAGATCTTCTCCGGATCCCGTCCAGTCGGGCAGGGACCGGTACGGCACGAAGCGCACCGCGCCGTCGGCCAGGGCCTGGCGCGCCGCCTCGTTGACCGTGTCCGAGGAGACGATGCCCACCACTAGGTTGCGCGGATGCTCGAAAGCGTCGGCCAGATGCTCTTCAAAGTAGGAAAAGGAGACCACGATCTCCCCGAGCCCCTCGCCACGTCCGCCCACAGCCACCACGCCTTTGTCGAAGGCGCTGGTGATGTCGTAGCCGAACAGGCCATCTCCCCGCGAGGCCAACGCCTGGCCGTCGTCGCGGGCGGCCAGGCCGTCCAGCTTGGGGGTCACCCGGAACTCGACCGCGTCGATCCCCATCTCGGCGGCTTTTTTGTGGACGCGCGCCACGAACTGTCTCAGCCCCTCCACCACGTAGGCCTTTTCCGTGGAAAGCATCGGCATTGGATGCCGCACCTGGCGCTTGGCGGAAAAGACTTCCGGTTCCACCGACTTCAGGTAGGGATGATCCGGGGCAACGGTGCGCAGGTGTTCCACCAGCGCGTCATACTCGGCGTCGGGAATCAGCGGTTTCCCGCTGCGGTAGGCTTCGTTGAAGGCTTCCAGCTGTTCGGCCAGCTCATCGGCCGTAAGGCGGGTCAACTCCTCGGGCAAGGTTTCGGTGGTCACTTGCGGCACTCCGATAAAAAGACATATCGCCGGCAGCGAGGCCCAAACCAGGGCCGCCAAAACGTCGAAGGGGCGTCTTGGGGCCGCCTCATCCGCCGTTCCACTGCTGCGCCTGCATCAGGGCGCCGATACACTCCGCCAGCGTCTTTCGCGTTTCGAGAAACCGTGGCGTGGCAAACCCCGGGCGCCAGCGATGGCCGGACAGGCTGTCGGAAACCGCCAGAACGGCAGCCACCTCCACCCCCAGCAAAGCGGCGGCGGTGCACAAGGCGGAAACCTCCATCTCCACCGCCCGGGCCTGGTAGGTGTCGACGAAATGGGCCATCCGGCGCGGGGTTTCGCGGAAGACGGCGTCGGTGGTCCACACCGTGGTCCGGTGAACCACCAGGCCGGGCAATGCCGCAACGGCCGCGCCCACGGCCGCCTGCCAGGGTGCCGTGGGCCCGACCCGGCTTCCCGTGTCGGCGCCGTAAGCCGGAGACGTCCCTTCGTCCACCACCGCCTCGGCGGGGATCAGCACGTCGCCTATCTGCACGCCGTCGTCCAGGGCGCCGCACCAGCCGAAGTAGAGAACCCGCCGGGCCCCCCAGGCGGCCAGGGTTTCCAGCAGCATGACGGCGTAGGCCGCCGCCATCACCGGGCCCACCAGGCAAGCGCCGACTTCGGCGGCCGGCAGCTGGAGCCGGCTGTTGAAAAGGTTCCGGCGCCGTCCGGCCCAGCCGGGCGGCATGGCCGCCGCAATCGCCTCCAGGTCCCGCCGGTTGCTCACCATCACGGCCAGCGGTCCCAGGCGCGGAGCCCTGGGCCCGCCCACCGGACGCACGATGGGTTGATCCATGGCGACGCTAGCCCGCGGCCCGAGTGTCGTCCTTTCTTTCAGCGAGGTCCCACCCGGCTGGTCAGTTCGTCCTTCACCTCGTCGATGATGTCGTAGAGCCACAGCACGTCTTCCACCGTCAGGCGGCCGGCCTTCACCGGCGCCCGATCGGCCCCGTCCTTGCGACGCAGGATCCGCGGGCCGATCTGCAGTTTGGCCTCCCCGCCGTCGTACTGGTGGATGGAGACCACCAGCCCGGTTTCTTCCGAACGCCACTGTTTCAGCGTCCTGTCCTTTTCCGGATCGTAAGGCATCCCTCTACTCCCGCTTGTCGGCCGACGCATCGGCGTCGGGGGCTTGCTTCAGGCTGAAAGTTTGGAAAAATCGGCGAACCGATCAAACAGGGCCGCCACCTGCCGCAGCAGTGCAAGGCGATTGGCGCGCACCGCGGCATCCTCGTCCATCACCATCACGCCGTCGAAAAAGGCGTCCACCGGATTGCGCAGGGCGGCCGTCTCCCGCAGGGCGGCCGCCACGTCGCCAGCCGCCAGGCAGGTTTCTACCCGCTGCGCAACGGCCTGAAGCTGCCTGTAAAGCTCCCGTTCGCAGGCCACGGCAAGCCGCTGCGGCAGCAGATGACGGCCCTCGGCCGGATCCGCCTTGCGGATGATGTTGACCACCCGCTTGAAAGCCACGGCGATGGGCTCGAAATCGGGCGCCGACTTCAAGGCCGTCAGGGCCGCCACCCGACGCCAGGCGTCGGGAACCCGGTCGGCCGCCGCCCCCAGCACCGCCTGGACCCCGTCGCGGCTGTACCCTTGTTCCACCAGCATGTTTTCCATGCGCTGCTGGAAAAACCGCAGGACCTGGGCCACCACTTCCGCCGCTGGGAGACGACGCACCGCCTCGAAGCCGGCGGCGGCTCTTTCCACCAGCATGCGCAGCGAAAGATCCATTTCTTCCTTGAGCAGGATCTGGATCAAGCCGATAGCCTGGCGGCGCAAGGCATACGGATCGGCGGCCCCGGTGGGCACCAGCCCGACAGAAAAGCAGCCGCAGATCGAATCGAGCTTGTCGGCCACCGCCAAAATGGCTCCGGTGGCAGTGGCCGGCAGGGTGCCGCCGGCATGGGTCGGGCGGTAGTGCTCCTCGATGGCGGCCGCCACCTCGGGGAGCTCCCCGGCCTCCAGGGCGTAGATGCGGCCCATGATCCCCTGAAGGTTGGGAAACTCGTAGACCACTTGGCTGACCAGGTCCGTCTTGCACAGCCGGGCAGCCCGCTGCACCTGGGCTTTCAGGCGCTCATCGCCGCCGGCAGCAGCCGCCACCTCGCCCGCCAGGGCTTCCACCCGCAGGGTCTTGTCATACAAGGACCCGAGCTCGGCCTGGAACAATACTCCCCGCAGCCGCTCCAGGCGGGTTTCCGCGCTGACTTCCAAGTCGCCGGCGTAGAAAAACTGGGCGTCCTTCAAGCGGGCCCGCAGCACCCGTTCGTGGCCGCTGGCCACCAGGGCCATATCCCTGGCCTCGGTGTTGTTGACGGCGATGAAACTCGGCTGGAGCGTCCCGTCCAGGCCGGTGACGGCGAAGTACTTCTGGTGCTCGCGCATGGCCGTGATCAGAATTTCCCGGGGCAACGCAAGAAACGCCGCATCGAAGCGGCCCACGCTGGCCACCGGCCATTCCACCAGGTTGGTGACGATGTCCAGCAGGGCCGGGTCATCGATCACCGTGCCGCCAGCGGACCGGGCGGCGGCCTCCACCGCTTCGGCCACGGCCTGGCGACGCTCGTCGATGGCGACGATAACCTGGGCTTCACGAAGCCGATCAACGTAGTGGCGCGCATCGGCGAGGGAAATCTTGCCCGGATGCATGAAAAAATGGCCCCGGGTGGCTCGTCCGCTCTTGATCCCACCGAGATTGAAGGCAACCACCCGGTCGCCTAACATGGCCACCAGGTTGTGAATCGGCCGCCCGAAGGCGATCTTCAAGCTTCCCCAGCGCATGGTCTTGGGGAAGGGCAGCGCCAGGATCACCTCGGGGAGAATCTGCTGCAGCAGGGTGCGGGTGGCGCGTCCACGTTCCGTCTTGCGCGCCACCAGGTAGTCTCCGCGCTCGGTGTGCCGAATCGACAATGCCCCGATTTTCACCCCGGCCTTTTCGGCAAACTTTTCGGCAGCCAGGGTCAAGCGTCCCTCGGCGTCGTAGGCGACCTTGGCCGGTGGGCCGATCATCTCCGTGGAAACGGCCGCCTGCTTGGGGGCCACATCGTCCACCAGCACGGCCAACCGCCGGGGCGTGCCGAAGGTACGGGCCTCACCGTGGGCGATCCGCGCCTCGTCCATCCGCCGCAGCAGCTGCACCGCCATGGCGTCCAGGGCCGGCTGGATGTATCCGGCCGGCATCTCCTCGGTTCCAATCTCAAGCAATAAACTATCCATGGCTTCCTCTGGTTGTGCTGTGCCCGGTGTTGGGCCGTTGCCAGCAGGCAGGTTTTGCCGGTTAAGCCGCCGTCTCCGTCTCGGTCCGCAGCGGGTATCCCATCGCCTCGCGCTGCCGGAGATAGGCCTCGGCGCAAAGCCGGGCCAGGTGACGGATCCGGGCAATGTAGCCGGTGCGCTCGGTGACACTGATGGCGTTGCGTGCGTCAAGCAGGTTGAAGGTGTGGGAGCACTTGAGGGTGTACTCATAGGCGGGCAGCACAAGGCCGGAAGCGATCACCGCCTTGGCTTCGGACTCGTATTTTCCGAACAAGTCCAAGAGCATGGGAATATCGGCAACCTCGAAATTGTAGGTGGACTGTTCCACCTCCTGCCGGTGGTGAACATCGCCGTAGCAGATCCGGTCATTCCAGCGCAAATCGTAGACGTTGTCGACTTTTTGCAGGTACATGGCGATGCGCTCCAGCCCGTAGGTGATCTCCACCGAAATCGGGTCCAGCTCGATGCTGCCGGCAATCTGAAAGTAGGTAAATTGGGTAATCTCCATCCCATCGAGCCACACCTCCCACCCGAGCCCCGAAGCGCCCAGGGTCGGCGATTCCCAGTCATCCTCGACGAAGCGGATGTCGTGGGCCAACGGATCGATGCCCAAGGCCCCGAGGCTCTGCAGGTAGAGTTGCTGGACGTCGGCCGGCGACGGCTTGAGGATCACCTGGTACTGGTAGTAGTGCTGGAGACGGTTGGGATTTTCCCCGTAACGGCCGTCGGTGGGCCGGCGCGAAGGCTGGACGTAGGCCACGTTCCACGGCTCGGGCCCCAGAGACCGCAACAGGGTGGCCGGGTGAAAAGTCCCCGCCCCCACTTCCATGTCATACGGTTGAACCAAGACACACCCTTTGCGCGCCCAGAATTTTTGCAGCGACAAGATCACGTCCTGAAAATGCATCGATCACCTCTTCACCGGCCAGTGTCGGCCGTCGTTGCTGGACAAACCGGTTTTCGCCCAGCGCCACTGGGCATCAATTCCGCTGAAACGGACGGTGGGCGACCCCCATATATCCCCTACCGGATACAGCCGGCCCATGAATTCGAAATCCGCGCCGGCCGCCGGTTCTTGATCACCGGCTCGGGGTCTCTGCTGAAACGCGCGGCGACCGGGAAACCGCCACGCCCCGCCTATCGACCCGGGCGTCCAGAAGAAGACCGCCGGGGATGGACGCGAGTACAGTTTGCCACGTTTCCCGCAACCTGGCAATGGCCGGGGCCGTTCCCAGTGCCCAGATGCATCCTCCGCCCCCCGCACCGGCAAAGCGTGCCCCGCATCCGGCCTCCACGGCGGCCTCTACCAGGCGCTGCCCGGCTTCGTCCAGCACCTCTGGGGTCATCTGGCAGCGCAGCCGGGTGTCGCTGTTCAGGACCTCCCCGGCGGCCTCCAGGTCTCCCCGCGCCCAGGCGTCGATGAAGTCATGGGTCAAGGCGGCGATGCGCCGCCACAGTTCGCGCTGATCGCCGCCGCGCCGGAAAGCCTGCACCCAGCGGCCGTTGATGTCCTGGGAGACGTGGGGATTTCCACCGTAGGCCACCAGGAAACAGCGGTTCAGGGCCTCGATTCCACCGGGCGCCGCCAGGCGCCGTCGGCGAAAGCCCCCCGGTCCGCGCCGATGAGACCAGTACCACGCGTTGATGCCGCCAAATGCCGCGGCCAGCTGGTCCTGCAGGCCGCAAGCCACGCCGGCGGCGGCCCCCTCGATGCGTTGGGCCAGAAGAGCGACCTGGCGCCGGTTGACGCGCCGAGCCGCCTGAGGAGCGGCGGCGTGAGTCAACGCCGCCACCAGGGCCACAGCGGCCACCGACGAGCCGCCCAGGGCGCTGCGTGGCGGAGAACTGCTGGCGATTCGGATTTGCACACCGTCGACGCCGAAGGCGTCGGCCACTGCGAAAATGAGTCCCAGGGGGTGGTCATAGGGCGCCTGGCCAGTGGCAAAGACGGCGGGGTCAAATCCGTTGGCCGCCACCTGGATCCGGCCGGGGCGCCCCAGACTCACCGACACGCGGGTTCTCAGATCCAGGGCGATGTTCACGGTGCAAGGGGCCAGGTTGTCCAACGGCAGCCCGACAGCGGCCAGGTCCAGGGTGCCACCAAGATCGATGCGGCACGGGGCGCTGGCCGCCACCGGCCCCGATGCCAGGCGCTGCCGCCAATCGCCGCTCACGCCAGCGCTCCACTCTCACGCAGGTTTCGCAGGAATTTCAGGCTGCGCACCTCGCGTCCCAAGTGAAACGGAACGAAGGTTTCCATCAGCGCCTCGCCCATCCGCAGGGCCTCGTCCGAACATCGCATCCGCTGGACGCGAACCAAATCGCCGCCGGCGACCCAGGCCAGCTCCTTGATCGCCCCCCGGCTGACGGGCAACCGCGGCACCGGCTCGCAGTCCCGGCAGATCACCCCGCCACGGACCGGGTCGAAGCCGAGCCGGGCGGCGCCCACCTCTTCGACGGAACGCTGGCAGCCAACGCAGGCCCCAAGCCGGGGACCAAGACCGGCCAACCCCATGAAACGCAGCTGAAAGTGCAACGACAATACGCGGGCCGGCAGTCGGTCCAGGTCCAGGGCCGTCAGCACGTCGTGCAGCAAGGCATAAAGGGCTGGCTGGGGCTGTCCCTCCTCGCCCCAGAAATGAACCAGCTCGGCCCAGTAGGAGGCGTAGGCCGTCTTGGCCACATCGGTGCGAAGGGTGCCCAGTGATTCGCAGAGACTCGCTTCGGCCAGCAGCGGCAGCCGTCCCCGCCGGCCGGCCCTGCAGCTCAACTCCAAAATGGCAAACAGATCCAGCACGCCGCCGAAGCGGCGGCGGCTTCGCTTGGCGGCCTTGGCCATCAGCGCCAGCTTGCCCCGATCGGGCGTGATGACGCTTAAAATCAGGTCGTGATCGCCGTACTCGATCCGCCGCAGCAGTATGGCCGGCGTGTTGAAATCCGCCTCAGCCTTCATCGTACGTGACTACTTGACCACGTGAATGTAGGAGCGCTGGCGCAGCGTTTCCAACCAACTGCGAAACTTCTCGTCAACAAACTGTTTGTAGAGGGTCTCCTGGATCCGGGCCTCCACTTCCTCCAAAGGCTTGCCCTCACTGCGGCGGATCTTCTCCACGTAGAAGCGCTGGTATCCCTGCTCCGTGTCGACCCAGGCGCTGGTGCCTCCCTCGGCCAGCGGCGCCACGGCCTGTCTCACAGGCGCCGAGAGGCTGTCCAGGGGGAACTCGCCCAAGTCTCCGCCTTCCGGCGCCTGGGGCGCCTGGCTGTACTGGCGGGCCACTTCGGCAAAGGGAGCCCCGCCCTCCAGGGCGTCGTCGACCTGTCGCTGCCGCCGGGCCAGGTCGGGCAGGTCGCGGGGCAGCAGGATGGAGCGCAGGTGGTAGCGCCGCTTTCCGGCGAACTCTTCCGGGTGGCTTTCGTAGTAAGCCTTGATATCCTCGCTGGTGATCACGGTGCGGGAACGGATTTCCTGGTTGACCAGCTTGGTGCGCAGGATCTGGCTGCTGACGTTTTCCCGGTACTGCGCCATGGTGTAGCCCTGCTGCGCGACAGCCTCCCGCAGGGTCTCGTCGGTAAGAAAGTTGGCCTCCTTGACCCTTTCGATGGCGCTGTCGATCTCGGCGGGCGTCACGCTGATGCCCAGGCGGCGCACCTCCTGGTCAGTGAGCTGGCGGTCGATGAGCTGGTTCAAAACTTCCTCGCGGATCTTGTAGCGCATCTGCTGCTCTTTCTCCGGCGAATAGCCCATGGCCGAAAGCCGCTCCACGTAGGGCGCCATGGCTTGTTCCAGCTCGCTGAGCAGGATGACATCATCATTGACCACCGCCACGATCCGGTCCACCAGCTCGGCAGCCGCTGGGGTGCCGTTAAGGCCCCCGCTTGCCAACATGATCCCCGCCAGAGCCGCCAGGGCCAGAAAACGATACCGATTGAAGGTCTTGCAGTCAGGCATTATCCATCCTCGGCGACGTGCGCCGCTGCCACGGCTCAGCTCCACCGGGCGCACGGCGGAGCAGCCGACACGGACCGTCACCTGGTCCGGCCAGGCGGCCGACGGCCGTTGGCAACGGGGCGTCTGTCCATAAAAGCTCGGGAAATCAGCAGCTAACACGCTGCCTGATTTCTTGCAAGATGTTTTTGGCCTCAACCAGCTGCCCCAGTTCGCCCTTGCGCTGAAGGTTGACCAGTAATACACCGTCCGGGCTCAGGGAATAGCGTCGGCCATCGCCGGCGGCCATCGCCGCCAGGGCCTCGGGATTGTTTTGGTGAGCCGCTGAAAAGGTCAGCACCAGCCGGGACCCGGCCAGATCCAGCCGGCGCACGCCGGCCTGCTCGGCCAGGACCTTGAGCATGATCTTGACCAAAAGATGCTTGGCGGGCTCGGGAAGCGGCCCGTAGCGGTCGATGAGCTCGGCCTTGATGGCATTGATCTCCTTGAGCTCGGAGACCCGCGCCAGGCGCCGGTAGGCCGTCATCCGCTGGTCGATGTCCGGCAGGTAGGTTTCGGGCAGAAAAGCGGTCAGCGGCACGTTGATTTCCGGCACCAGACGCTCGATGCGCGGCTCGCCCTTGGCCTGGGCCATGGCCTCGGCCATCAGGTCGAGAAACAGGTCGTAGCCCACGGCGGCGATGTGCCCGCTTTGGGCCGCCCCCAGGATGGTCCCCCCGCCCCGGATGCGCAGATCGTTCATGGCGATCTGGAAGCCGGCCCCCAGGTCGCTGTGCTCCATCAACACCCGGAGGCGTTTCTGGGCGTCGGCGGACAGAAGGCTGTCGGGCGGAATGATCAGGTAGGCGTAGGCCTGGGCGTCGCTGCGGCCCACTCGCCCCCGCAACTGGTAGATCTGGGCGAGCCCGTAGCGGTCGGCGCGGTTGATCAACATGGTGTTGGCCGCCGGAATGTCCAGCCCCGATTCGATGATCGTGGTACACACCAGCATGTCGATCTCCCGCTTGACGAAGCGCATCATCACCTTTTCCAGGGCAGCGGCCTCCATGCGGCCATGGGCGACATCCAGCCGCACCTCGGGCACAAGGGTCTTCAGGCGTGCGGCCATGCGTTCGATGGTCTGGATGTTGTTGTGGACGAAGAAGATCTGCCCCTTGCGGCGCAACTCCTTGCGGATGGCGTCGGCGATGACGGTCTCGTCGAACTCGCAGACGTAGGTAACGATGGCCTGGCGCTGCTCAGGCGGGGTGGAGATCACCGAGATGTCTCGCACGCCCATCAGCGACAGATGCAGGGTGCGAGGTATGGGCGTCGCCGTCAAGGCGAGCACGTCCACGTTGCGGCGCAACTGCTTGAGCCGCTCCTTGTGGCGGACCCCGAAGCGCTGCTCCTCGTCCACCACCACCAGCCCCAAGTCCTTGAACACCACGTCCTTTTGCAGCAGCCGGTGGGTGCCGACCACGATGTCCAGGCGACCGTCCTTCAGGTCGGCGACGATCTGGCGCTGGACACGGGCCGGCCGGAACCGGCTCAGGCAGCCCACCTGAACCGGGTAAGCGGCAAAGCGCTGCCGGAAAGTCTCGTAGTGCTGTTCGGCCAGCACGGTGGTGGGCACCAGCACCGCCACCTGGCGGCCCGAGCTCACCGCCACGAACGAGGCCCGCAGCGCCACCTCGGTTTTGCCGTAGCCCACATCGCCGCAGACCAGGCGGTCCATGGGGGTCGGGGCCTGCATGTCGGCAATCACTTCCTCGATGGCCGCCAACTGATCGGCGGTTTCCTCGTAGGCGAAGGCCGCTTCAAAAGCGCGGTATTCGGCGTCCGGGGCCTCGAAGGCGTGGCCCTCCACCACCCGACGGGCGGCGTAGAGCTCCAACAACTCGCCGGCGATGCGTTCCGCCGAGCGCCGCACCTTGGCCTTGACCCTCTCCCAGCTGCGCCCGCCCATCTTGTCGAGCACCGGCGTCATCCCCTCGATGCCGGTGTACTTCTGAATCACCTCCATGCGATCCACGGGCAGGTAGAGCCGGTCGTCATCGCGGAAAACGATGAGCAGGTAATCGTTGACATGCCCTTCCAGGCGCAGGCGGGTCAACCCCTCGTAGCGGCCGATGCCGTGATCCTGATGCACCACCAAGTCCCCTTGACGCAGGTCCTGGAGATGAAGCAGCTCTCCCACCGTCCGCGGCCGCGGCGCCGGCCGTCGGCGCTGCTTGGGGCCGAAAATCTCGTCCTCGGTGATGATGCGCAGCCCCTCGGCCGGCCAATCGAACCCGGCGGAAAGCTGCCCCAGGCAAACGAAGAGCCCCCGATGCAGACCGGGATGCCGGAAAAAGCCCTCCTGCATCCGCGCCCCGAGATCGTAGGGCGCCAGCAGCGAGCGCAGCCGATCGGCCTGGACACGGGTGCGGCAAAGCAGCAGGGTGCAGGCCGGAGCGCCCTGGCGCAAGTGTTCCACCAGGGGCTGCAGCCGGTGGTGCCGGTCGGCCGGCGTGGCCAGAGCGAGCTTTAGCGCTGCGTTGTCGCTCACGCTAAAATGAAGCCGGCCACCGGCCGCTTGTCTCTCGCCGGGGCCGCCGGTGGCCGCCGGCGCACAGGAGAGCACCGCCGCATCCGCCAGGCGCTGCCGGGCGTCCTCCCAGCGCAGCAGCAGCGCCGCCGGCGGCAAGCACAGCTTGCCGTCCCGGCGGGCGGCGACGTAGGCCCGGGCCGTCTGTTGCCAGTCATCCCGGGCCGCGCGTTGCAAGGCCGGCGGGTCCACCAGAACGAAGAGCGTCTCGTGAGGAAAATAGTCCAACAGGCTGCCCGGGGTCTCGTAGACCAGGGCAAGGAGGCTTTCGGCCCCCGGCAGAATCGACCTCTGGCGCAGTTGCTCGGTCAGCGCGCGCACCGCCGATACCGGCAACCCTTGGCGGGCGGCCCGGGTCCGCAGGCGGGTGACGACCTCGGCCCGGTTGGCCGCGTCGATGATCGCCTCGCGGGCCGGCAGGACGACGGCCTCCGGGCAGTCGGCGGTCTTGCGCTGGGTCTCGGGGGAGAAAAAACGCAGCGCTTCGACGACGTCGCCGAACATCTCGATGCGCACCGGCTCCGGGTACAAAGGTGAAAAAACATCGAGGATGCCGCCGCGAAGGGAAAAATCCCCCGGTTCCTCGGTGATCACGGACCGCTTGTAGCCCCCCGCCACAAGCCGGGCGGTCAACCGCTCGACGTCCAGGGCTTCCCCCGGCAGGACCAGTTCTGCAAAACCAATCAGGGCCGGCTTGGGGATCACCTTGCGCAGCAACCCGTCCACCGGCACCACCGTCACCGGCGGCGGCCCCCCGGCAGTGAGCCGGTAGAGGGTGCGGATGCGCGTGGCGGCAGTATCGCCGTGGTAGGCCAAGCGCTTGAAGGGCCTGAGGTTGTAAGCGGGAAAAGATAAAAGGTGGGCATCCTGGCCGAGAAAAAAGGCCAAGTCGCCCTGCATGGCCTCGGCCCCGTCGCCGTCGGCCACCACCACGGCCACGGGGCGTCCGGTGCGCCGGTGGACCCGGGCCACGGCGCAGGCCAGAGCTGCGGCGGAAAGACCAACAGCGGCCACCGTTGCGCTTTGCGCCAGCGCGCCAACCAGGTCGTCGATGGTATTTGAATCCAGGATCCGGTTCATCGGTTTCGTTTCAACGGCTGCGCACCCGCCCCCCGGGGGGCAGGACGGATGCAGCCCCTTACCATCGATTCGGGGCCAAATGCAATCGGCGGGGGATTGTCAATGGCAACCGGGTCATGGTAAGGAAGAACGACAATACGCCTGAACAGAAGAAAAGAGCAGACCGCTTCCATCTCAACCTTTCTCGGTATCGATCCCATGCGCAAAATCGCCGTAGCCATGGCCAAGGGGGGCGTCGGCAAGACCACCACGGCGGTGAACCTGGCCGACGCCCTGGCTCGAATGGGCCGGCGGGTCCTTCTGGTCGACTGCGATACCCAGGCACAGGCCGCCAAATTTCTCGGTGTCCGACACCCCTATGGGCTCTACGAGTTCGTTACCGGTTATGACGAAAGGGGCCGACGGGTCTCCAAGAGCGAAGTGGTCTGCGCCGCCCGCGACAACCTGTGGCTCCTCACCGGCGGCATCAAGCTGGTGGAGCTGAAAAACTGGCTCGGCGAGCAGCCCCGGGAACAGCGGCAGACCCTGCTGGCCAAGGCCCTGGTCCCCAAGGACGGCGCCCTCGACTACCTGATTTTCGACTGCGCGCCGGGCTGGGATGTGCTCAGCGTCAACATCTTGATGGCCGCCGAGGAGGTGCTTTGCCCCGTGGCGCTCCAAGCCCCGGCCCTCGAGGGGCTCAAAACCTTCTTCGGCTACCTGCTCTCGGCCCAGAAGCTCAACCCGGCCTTGCAGCTGCGCTACGTGCTGCCCACCCTCTACGATCTGCGCACCCGCCAAAGCGCGGCGATTCTCAAATACCTGCAGCGCTTCTTTCAACGCCAGATCTGCGATCCGGTGCACTACAACGTCCGCCTGAGCGAAGCGCCGGCTTACGGGCGCACCATTTTCGAGTACAGCGCCCAGGCCCGGGGAGCCGCCGATTATCAACTTCTTGCCCAAAGGATCGATGATCATGACGAGCCGTAACCCCAAAAAAGGCTTGGAGCTGTTCGAAGACGTCGTCCTGGATCCGATGGCGGTGGCCACCGGATCAGACGACACGCCGCCAGCCGACAAGCGAAAGGCCGGCTTCTATCTGCCCGTCGACCTGCTGGAGCGCTTCGATCGCAAGTTCTACGAGTTGAAACTCTCCGGCGCCAACGTGGCCAACAAGTCGGCCTTCCTGGAGGCGGTGCTGCGCTTTGCCCTGGAGGATATGGACCGGGGCAGTCGCAGCCGCCTGCTGCAAGCGATGGCCAAATGAAAAAATCACGGTGCGCATCGGCGCCCCGGTGACCGCCGGCCAACTGGTCGCCCTGCTCGATGACGCGGAACACCGGACGATATATTTTTCATCGGTTATGATAGATAGGTTTCCGTTTTTGGCTTGATCGCCGCAACTGCTTGTGATACTTGGTTTCCCGGTCAGAGCCGACGTAGCTCATTCGGTAGAGCAGCTGATTCGTAATCAGCAGGTAGGCGGTTCGATTCCGCCCGTCGGCTCCAGATTGCCCCGCCACGCATCATTCCATTGGTGGACATGGGGGACGACCTCCGCGGGACGGGCCTCCCCATTCATCCTCAGCAAGCGGAACCTCCATAGAAAAAGGCCGATGAACTTTATCGATGCCATCGAGGGAACCGGCTGTTCGATTCTTCAGCGACTTTACCGCAGCTACCTGGACAGCCGCCGGGACGACTCGGAATTTATCGGCAACGTCAAGATGGTCATCGAAGGCATCGAGGCATTTATCCAGGCCCATGCCGAACTGATGATCCAGTCGGACGTGGTCGTCAAAGTGCTTTACAACCACGCCCGGCAGCTCTGGCTGGAGGGCGATGAAACGGAGGCGGCCGAGAAATCCGGCGACGGGGATGGTTCCGAGGAGGATGATTCGGCGGCCTATCGCCGCTACTACTTCGACTACATCTACCAGCACGGTGTTTATCCGCGCTGATCCTCCGCCCGTCATGCCGCACGATCTCGACGACGTCGCCATCAGGAAGCGCATCCAAACCATCAGCCGCCAGATCGACGCCATCCTGCGCAAGGTGGCCGAGCACGAACCGGCCCTGCTTTCGGGCCAAGGCAAGCCGCCGGCAGAGGCTGGCACAACATCTTCCCCCCGAGAGGCTCCGCTCAGCCACGATCCTTCCCCTCCTGAAACATCCCCTCGGTCGGCTCCGTCAACCAGCGATACTGGTAAGGCGCCAGCCTGATTTCGGTCGCTGCCACCCGGGAGCCGTCCATCAGGTCCACCAGCTCGCCGCCGGCCTCCGTCAGTTGGACCTGGCACCGGTGGCTGGAAACGTTGGTCAAGGCCCAGAGGGACTGGGAAGCACACTGGCGTCGCACGGCGAACACCGACGGCCCCAGGTCCAGGATCGCCATCGTCGCCGAAGGGCTGAAGGCCGGCTGCTGGCACCGTATGCGGACCATGCGCAGATAGGCATTGAAAACCGCGTGCCGGAAGCTTGTCGGGTCCGCGAGGGCCCGGCGCACGCGGTCCGCGTTGAGCGGCTGCCGGTTGATGCGCCGGGGCTGGCCGGAGTCCTCGACCCCCGCCTGCCAGTTGCGCGAACCCAGCAGGCTGTGAATGTAGGTGGCCGGCACCCCGGGAAGGGCGTACTGGATGCTCTGGCTGGCCATGAACCGGGCCAGGTGCCAGGGATCGGACGGGTCGGCCGAACGCAGCGCGTCGATATAGGTGATGTTCAGCTCGTAGGGCTGGCGCTGGCCGTCGGTTCCGGTGCGCATCGAGACCCGGCCGCCGTTGGCCAGGGCGTGATCCACCAGCCGGTCCACGGCCGCCAGGGGCAAAATCCCCTCCAGGGGGCGCAGCCCAATGCCGTCGTGGGAGGCGGTAAAGTTCAGGAACGTCGTTTCCGGCGACGGCGTCTCCAGCCCGGCGGCCCACCGGGACAGTACCGTGGCATCGGCCTCCAGGAGGGTGTGCAGCAGCAGGGGCGGCAGGGTGAAATTATAAACCACCTGCGCCTCGTCGCGCCCATCGCCCAGGTAGCTGAGGTTTTCCACGTGCGGTACGTTGGTCTCGGTAAGGATCACCACGTGGGGGGCCACCCGGTCGAGAATGGCGCGCAGCAGCTTGACGACGCGGTGGGTCTCGGGGCGATGGATGCAGTCGGTGCCCACGGTCTTCCACAGATAGGCCACCGCATCGAGGCGCAGCACGACGGCGCCCCGGCGTACGTAATCGAGCATCACGTCCACCATCCGCAGCATCACCGCCGGATTGGCCCAGTTGAGATCGACCTGATCCGGCCCGAAAGTGGTCCAGAGCCAGCGAGTGGTGCCGTCAACGTAGGGGAAGGCCGTCAGCAGCGGCGTCACCCGGGGACGGGCCACCGCCGACAGGTCGCAGCGAGGCGACACGGCGATGGCCAGGTCGGCGAACTCGGCATGGCCGGCCAGGTAGTGGCGCACCCAGTCGCTCTGGGCCGACACATGGTTGAGCACGAAGTCGAACATCAGGCGAAAATTCTCGCCGAGGGCCGCCACGTCGGCCCAGGTGCCCAGCTCGGGATCGACTTGGGCATAGTCGACAACGGAGAACCCGTCATCGGAGGTGTAGGGGAAAAACGGCAAAATGTGGATGGTGTTGAAAAGACCGGCCAGGTAACGGTCGGCAAAAACCTTCAAGGTTCGCAAGGGGGCTTCACCTGCGCCTTGCAGGCTGTGGCCATAGGTGATGAGCACGGCATCGGCCGGCCCAAACCGGTAGCGGTGGGCTGCAGGGGGCGGCGGCATGCGGCTCATTCGTTTTTCGAGATCGGTGCAGATGCCCTCGGTGCGCTCCGGACCGTAGAGGGCGGCGACATGCTCGCGGATGCGACGTTCCGCTTCCATGGAAAGCCTCACTTGGACGTGGTTGGGAATCGGGGCGGGGCCACCTCCCGCCGCCGGAAAGATTGTCGGACCGGTTTGGGCTTGTCGGACAGCTCCCCCCTCGGCGATATTACCGGGCGGGCCTCGTGCGTCATCCGATAATCAGGAATTTTTACAGATCGATTCCGTATAGGCGCATCTTGCTCAAGAGAGACGGATGGCTGATCTCCAGCAGGCGGGCGGCCTGGGTGCGGTTGCCGCCGGTAGCCTTGAGCGCATCGGTAATCAATCGACGCTCCAGGCGCCGGCGGGCGGCCTTGATGGAAAACCCGCTCGGGTCGGCGCCGGCCCCGGTCGTCTGCCTGCCTTGGAGCGCCGGCGGCAGGTCGCCGACTTGAATCTGCTCACCCTCCGCCAAGACCACCGCCCGTTCGATGACGTTTTCCAGCTCCCGCACATTGCCGGGCCACTGGTGCCGCAACAATATCGCCATCGCCTCCGGGGTAACGCCTTGGACCGCTCGCCCCAGCCGCCGATTGCAGCGGGCGATGAAATGCCGGCACAGCAGGGGGACATCGGCAATCCGCTGACGCAGGGGCGGCAGCTCGATCATCAACACGTTAAGGCGGTAGAAAAGATCCTGCCGGAAGGCGCCCCGCGCCACCTCTTGCGCCAGGTCCTTGGCGGTGGCCGCCAGAATGCGCACATCGGTTTTTTGGGGGGTGAGACCGCCCACCGGCCTCACTTCGCCCTCTTGCAGCGCCCGCAGCAGCTTGACCTGCAAGCTAAGCGGCATCTCGCCGATTTCGTCCAGGAACAGGGTCCCCCCCGCCGCCTGCTGAAACAGGCCCGGCTTGTTGTGTTCCGCCCCGGTGAAGGCCCCCTTGCAGTATCCAAACAGTTCGCTTTCCAGCAAATTTTCGGGGATCGAGCCGCAGTTGACGGCCACCAGCGGGCCATGGGCGCGAATCCCCGTCTGGTGGATGGCCTGGGCCACGAGTTCCTTACCCGTCCCGCTTTCGCCGCAGATCAGAACCGTCGTGTCGTAGCGAGCCGCTTTTTCCGCCAGATCGAACACCGCCTGCATGGCCGGGCTGGCCGCCACCAGCCGGCCGAACCGGCAGTCGCCTTCGATGCGCTGCAGTGTCTCTCTCAGGCGCCGGTTTTCGTGTCGCAGCCCTTCTCGCTCCTCCGCCTTGCGCAGCGCCAGGTAGACTTCGTCGGGCTTGAAAGGCTTGGAGATGTAGTCGTAGGCGCCGCGTTTCATCGCTTCCAGGGCCGTGTCCACGGTGCCGAAGGCCGACATCATGATTACGGTGGTCTCGCCGATCAGCTCTCCGGCTGCCTCCAGGAAGGCCATCCCGTCCATTTCCGGCATCTTCAAATCGCAGAGAATCACGTCGAACGGCGTCCGGCGGACCGCCTCCAGGGCTTCGCGGCCGTTGGCGGCCGTCTCCACCTTGTAGCCTGATCGCCCCAGCAGCAAGGACAGCATGTGGCGCATATTGGCTTCATCGTCGACGATCAACAAGCGCTTTGCCACGGTAAGGCGCCTCCTTCCCCCTCGGCCTCCTGCCCTTCGCCTTCATCAGCCAGGGGCAGCTCGACCGCCAGTGTTGTACCCTGGCCCGGCCTGCTATCGGCGGTCATGTGCCCGCCAAAAGCTTCGATGATCATGTAACTGACGGCCAAGCCCAGCCCTGTGCCCTGCCCCGGCTTTTTGGTGGTAAAAAACGGGTCGAATATCAACGGCAGATGCTCGGGGGCGATCCCCACGCCGTCGTCCTGGAAAAGGATGCGGATGGTGCTGTCGCTGTTCTCGCTGCGGATGATGACCGTACCGCCCCGGTCCGGATCAGCGGTACGGACGGCGTCGGCGGCGTTGATCATCAGGTTCAGCAGGACCTGCCGCAGGCTTTCGGGATCCCCGCACACCCGGTCACTCAACGCCTCGAGCTGCAGCCGGATCGCCAAGCAGCGGCTGAAGGGCTGGTTTTCGAAGATCTCCACCGTTTCCCGCAACAGGTCATGGACCGGAAAGATTTTTCTCGTTTCAGGCGCCGGTCGGGCCAGGTGGAGGAGCTGGCGAATGATCCGGGCGATGCGGGCTGTTTCGGATTCGATGCGCTCGAGAATGTCGCGACGCTCGGCGACGGTCATCCGGTCCTGGCGCAGCAGCTCGAGGTAGCCGGTGACAATGCCCAGCGGGTTGCCAATTTCGTGGGCCAATCCGGCAGACAACCGCCCGATGGCGGCCAGCTTCTCGGCTTGCTGGACTTCCCGCCGGGCCCGGCGCAACGCCCGGTTTGCGGCTTCGAGCCGTTCGACGGCAGCCGCCAGTTCATCCCGGTCCTGCTGGAGGCGGCCGTAAATATGGTTCAAGGCGTGGGAAAGACGACCGTACTCGTCCTTGTCCGCCAGGTCCCAGGCAAACCATTGGCCATCCTGGCTGCATGTCTCCGCCCGCTGCACCAGGCGCTGCAAGGGCCGGAGGGCCACCCGGGAGACCAGATGCAGACCGACCAGCTCGAGCACCAGAAAGTTCGCAAGCATGTAGACAAGCACGAAACCCTGCAACCGGCGCATCTGATGGTAAATCGGCGCCAGACGCCAGACGCCGGCCGCCGCCTTCACAACGCCATCGCCGCCTTCGACGGGAGTAACGATGATCATCCGCTCGGCCTGGCGCCAGAGAACCCCCCAGGTGGTCCCAAGGAAATAGACCACCTCTTCCTTCCGTTGCAGCTTTTGGACCCGCGCGGCGTCCAGCTTGAGCCAGGGCAGCGGCCGGTCGGGGCCGAGGGGGCGAAACCGCCCATCAAGGCACACGGTTTCCATCAGCCCGCCGGCCGCGGCGCCCGTGGCCGCGCCCTCCTGCCACCGGCAGGCCAAGCGCAACAATTGCCGCCCCTGCTCGCGCCGGTCCCGCAGCAGGGCCTGCTGGGCGCCGCTGATCACCACCAGATCGATCAAAATGCTGGCGCCCAGGATGATTAACGCCAGGCGAAGGGCGATTTTTCGGTGCAAGGGGCTCAAGTGCATCCCGACGGTCTCTCAACGGATTGGAATTCCGGCAAGATCATTCGTCTATGGGTAGCATAATCGGTCGGTGACGGAAAGGGCGACGCGGGCAGGAAACAAAAAGGCCCGGAGCCGATCACTCGACTCCGGGCCTGTATTTAATTTTCCGGCGGCGTCCTACTCTCCCACACAGCTTCCCGTGCAGTACCATCGGCGCTGAAGACCTTAACTTCCGTGTTCGGGATGGGAACGGGTGTAACCTCTTCGCCATCGCCACCGGAAAAACCGAGAATGTCAAACAGACAATTTGGAAAGATCAATAAGCTGGCAGATGCCGGTTTGTGCGAATTGTTTTGTGGCCAAGCCTCACGGCCGATTAGTACCGGTAAGCTGAACACATTGCTGTGCGTACACCCCCGGCCTATCAACCTCGTGGTCTTCGAGGGGCCTTCAGTTTCGCAGGTTGCCCTGCGAAAGGGAGATCTCATCTTGGGGTGGGCTTCCCGCTTAGATGCTTTCAGCGGTTATCCCGTCCGAACATAGCTACCCAGCGTTGCCACTGGCGTGACAACTGGAACACCAGAGGTTCGTCCATTCCGGTCCTCTCGTACTAGGAACAGCTCCCCTCAAATCTCCTGCGCCCACGGCAGATAGGGACCAAACTGTCTCACGACGTTTTAAACCCAGCTCACGTACCACTTTAATCGGCGAACAGCCGAACCCTTGGGACCTGCTCCAGCCCCAGGATGTGATGAGCCGACATCGAGGTGCCAAACCGCATCGTCGATGTGAACTCTTGGATGCGATTAGCCTGTTATCCCCGGCGTACCTTTTATCCGATGAGCGACGGCCCTTCCATTCGGAACCGCCGGATCACTAAGACCTACTTTCGTACCTGCTCGAAATGTCTCTCTCGCAGTCAAGCTCCCTTGTGCCTTTACACTCCACGGCTGGTTTCCAATCAGCCTGAGGGAACCTTCGCGCGCCTCCGTTACCCTTTGGGAGGCGACCGCCCCAGTCAAACTACCCACCAGACACTGTCCTTCGCCCGGATCACGGCACGAAGTTAGAATCCTAGAATAACAAGGGTGGTATTTCAAGGTTGGCTCCACCGAGACTAGCGTCCCAGCTTCAACGCCTCCCACCTATCCTACACATGTTAGCCCAAGATCCAATGTCAAGCTGTAGTAAAGGTGCCGGGGTCTTTCCGTCTAGCCGCGGGTACTCGGCATCTTCACCGAGAATACAATTTCACTGAGTCCCTGGTTGAGACAGTGCGGAAGTCGTTACGCCATTCGTGCAGGTCGGAACTTACCCGACAAGGAATTTCGCTACCTTAGGACCGTTATAGTTACGGCCGCCGTTTACCGGGGCTTCGGTTCAATGCTTCGTCCCGCCGAAGCGGTTCTAACATCTCCCCTTAACCTTCCGGCACCGGGCAGGCGTCAGACCCTATACGTTGTCTTGCGACTTAGCAGAGTCCTATGTTTTTAGTAAACAGTCGCTACCGCCATTTCTCTGCGGCCTGCTTCAGCTCCACGAGCGAATCGCTTCACCTAATACAGGCCCACCTTCTCCCGAAGTTACGGTGTCATTTTGCCGAGTTCCTTAACCAGGGTTATCTCAAGCGCCTGAGGATTCTCTCCTCGCCTACCTGTGTCGGTTTGCGGTACGATCACCTTGTCATCTCGCTAGAGGCTTTTCTTGGCAGCATGGGATCAATCACTTTATGTCCGCAAGCGGACTCGTCATCACATCTCGGCCTTAGCGAAGGGGTGGATTTTCCTGCCCCTTCAGCCTACCTGCTTGAATCCCGTATTCCGTCACGGGACTGACCTACCCTTCTGCGTCCCCCCATCACTCAAACGATGACACGGTGGTACAGGAATATTAACCTGTTTTCCATCACCTACGCCTTTCGGCCTCGGCTTAGGGATCGACTAACCCTGAGAAGATTAACTTTACTCAGGAAACCTTAGGCTTTCGGCGAGCGGGTTTTTCACCCGCTTTTTCGTTACTCATGTCAGCATGGTCACTTCCGTACAGTCCAGCCGTCCTTGCGGTCGACCTTCAGCCCGTACGGAACGCTCCCCTACCGCTCGCCCCGGTCGCAACCGGAACGAACCCGCAGCTTCGGTGGTGTGCTTGAGCCCCGTTGAATTTTCGGCGCGGACTCACTCGACCAGTGAGCTATTACGCTTTCTTTAAAGGATGGCTGCTTCTAAGCCAACCTCCTGGTTGTCTGTGCATTTCCACATCCTTTCCCACTTAGCACACACTTAGGGACCTTAGCTGGCGGTCTGGGCTGTTTCCCTTTCGACCACGGAACTTAGCTCCCGCAGTCTGACTCCCGTGATAACTGTTGGCGGTATTCGGAGTTTGGTTAGGTTTGGTAATCTGGTAGGACCCCTAGCCCATCCAGTGCTCTACCCCCGCCAAAGAATGACACGAGGCTATACCTAAATATATTTCGGGGAGAACCAGCTATTTCCAAGTTTGTTTGGCCTTTCACCCCTATCCACAGCTCATCCGAGCAGTTTTCAACCTACAACGGTTCGGGCCTCCACGCGATCTTACTCGCGCTTCACCCTGGCCATGGATAGATCACTTGGTTTCGGGTCTACTCCACGCAACTGAACGCCCTGTTCAGACTCGCTTTCGCTACGGCTCCACCTCACGGCTTAACCTTGCTACGCAGAGTAACTCGCTGACTCATTATGCAAAAGGCACGCGGTCACACGGAGGAGGCGCCGAAGCGCAACCTCATCGTGCTCCCACTGCTTGTAGGCAATCGGTTTCAGGTACTATTTCACTCCCCTCACCGGGGTGCTTTT